>ENA-OPCW01000206-OPCW01000206.1-human-gut-metagenome-genome-assembly--contig:-NODE-206-length-30479-cov-5.710722_pt1 | contig 30479 bp, 27 predicted proteins | sample MGYA00241258_ERZ501496 | MGnify/ENA primary metagenome ERZ501496 (study PRJEB25962, sample SAMEA2042660) | human gut metagenome | biome: human gut; feature: human-associated habitat; material: faeces...
GACGGCTGGTTTTATGTGCAGGACGCGGCCGCGCACTGCGCGGCGCTCGTTTCCGGCGTGCAGCCGGGTATGCGCGTGCTCGATGCCTGCGCCGCACCCGGCGGCAAAAGCTTCGCCGCCGCGGTGCAGATGTACAATCAGGGATGTATGATTTCCTGCGATATTCACGAAAATAAATGGAAGCGCATCCGTGCCGGGGCTGAGCGGCTGGGCCTGACGTGCATTTCAACGCGCACGATGGATGCCCGCCGCCCGGATGCGGACCTGATCGGAGCGATGGACGTGGTGCTGGCCGATGTGCCGTGCTCCGGTCTGGGCGTCATCCGCAAGAAGCCGGAGATCCGCTTCAAAGATCCGGCGGAGCTTGCGCGTCTGCCGGCCATCCAGTACGACATTCTCACCGGTCTTGCGCCGTGCGTGAAGCCCGGCGGCGTGCTGGTATATTCCACGTGCACGGTGCTCGCGCGGGAGAACGAAGATGTTGTGCGCGACTTCCTGCACACGCATCCGGAGTTTTCCGCCGAGGCGTTTTCGCTGCCGCTGCCGGGGGCGGACACGGCGGACGGTATGTTCACCTTCTGGCCGCAGGAACACGGCACGGACGGATTTTTTGTTTGTAAGCTGAGGAGACACGAATGAGAGACATCAAAGCCATGCTCCCCGAGGAGATCGCGGCGGCCCTCGCCGAAATGGGGCAGCCGAAATACCGCGCCAAGCAGATTTTTCAGTGGCTCGCGCGCGGCGTGACGTCGTTTGACGAGATGACGAACCTGTCCAAGGACCTGCGCGCCGCGCTCTCCGAGCGCTTTTTCATCTCCAACCTCGAGATGCTGCGCAAGCAGGTGTCAGCCATCGACGGGACGATCAAATATCTCTGGCAGCTCGGCGACGGCAACGCCGTCGAGACTGTCGTCATGCACTACAAGCACGGCAATACGGTCTGCATCTCCTCGCAGGTCGGCTGCCGGCAGGGGTGCGCGTTCTGCGCGTCGACGATCGGCGGCCTGATCCGCAATCTTGAGCCGTCGGAAATGCTCGACGAGGTGCTCTATTCCGAGCGGGAGTCCGGCAGCAAGATCTCCAACATTGTCCTCATGGGCATCGGCGAGCCGCTCGATAACTTTGACAATGTTATGCGCTTTCTTGCGCTGGTCAACCACCCGGACGGGGAAAACATCGGCATGCGCCACATTTCGCTGTCCACGTGCGGCCTCATCGAGCGCTTTGACGATCTGGCGGCGCGCGACCTGCAGCTGACGCTGTCGGTCTCCCTGCATGCGCCGGACGATGCCACCCGCTCGAAGATCATGCCGGCCAACCACGGCCGCGGCGTGGCGGCGCTCATTGACGCCTGCGCCCGGTATTATGAAGCGACCGGCCGGCGCATTTCCTTTGAATACGCCATGATCGACGGCGTGAACGACACGCCGGAGCACGCCAGGCTGCTGGCCAAGCACGCGCGGCGTGTCTGCGCGCACGTGAACCTCATCCCGCTCAACCACGTGGAAGAGCGCGCGTTCCGGCCGTCCACGCCGGAGCATCTCAAGGCGTTCATCCGCATTCTGGAGCGGGCGGGCGTGAATGTGACCGTGCGCCGCAAGCTCGGCAGCGATGTGGATGCGTCCTGCGGCCAGCTGCGCAAAAAGGTCGCCGATCACCGCGCCTGAAGGGAGAGAGCCCATGAACTGCTTTGCACAGTCGGACAGGGGGACCGTCCGCAAGGAGAATCAGGATCGCGCCGCCTGCGCGCACATCCGGCGCAAGGGCTGCACCGTCGCCGTCGTCTGCGACGGGATGGGCGGCGCTGCCGGGGGGAAGCTCGCAAGCGATTTGGCAGTGTCCACGTTTCTGGCGGATTTTCGCCGCGAAATGATGGCGGGCAGTGCGGTCGAACCCGCCATGCGCCACGCCTGCGACGCGGCCAACCGCGCGGTCTATGACCGTGCGTGCGCGGAGCCTGACCTGCGCGGCATGGGCACGACGATCGTCGCCGCCTGCGTGCGCCGCGGAAGGCTTACGGTGCTGCACGTTGGCGACAGCCGCGCATATCTGGTCGGGCTGCGCCGAATGCAGCAGCTGACGACGGATCACTCGCTCGTGCAGGAGCTGGTCGCAAGCGGTCAGGTGCTGCCGGAGCAGGCACACCGTCACCCGCGGCGGAACGTGATCACGCGCGCCGTCGGCGTCGGCCCACAGGTCGAGCCGGACTGCCGCACGCTGCCGTTTCCGCTGGGTGCGCGGCTGCTGCTGTGCACGGATGGGCTGTCCAACACGCTGTCGGAGGGCCAGATGCATGATTTTTGCCGCGGCTCGCGGGATGCAAAGCAGATCTGCGGCCGCCTGATCGCGGCGGCGCTGGCACGCGGTGCGCGCGACAATGTGACCGCGCTCGTTCTTTTCCGCTGAAGCGCAACAGGGGGATCACTATGGAACAATCAATGAATCGCTATATCGGTCAGATGCTCGATGACCGCTACGAGATCCTGGAGATCATCGGCAGCGGCGGCATGTCGGTCGTCTACAAGGCCATGTGCCACAAGCTGCACCGCTATGTTGCCGTCAAGATCCTGCGCGATGAGATGGCGGCGGATGCCGAGCTGAAAAACCGCTTTCAGGCAGAGGCGCACGCGGTCGCCATGCTCTCGCAGCCGAATATCGTCTCGGTCTACGATGTCGGCCACAGCGGCGAGACGGAGTATATTGTCATGGAGCTCATCGAGGGCGAGACGCTCAAACAGCGCATGGCGGAGCACGGTGTATTCAGCGCCACGGAGGCGCTGCACTACGCCACGCAGATCTGCAAGGCGCTGCAGCACGCGCACGCCCACGGCATCGTCCACCGGGACATCAAGCCGCAGAACATCATGATCACGAACGATGACATGGTCAAGGTCGCTGACTTCGGCATCGCCGCGCTCGAGAACATTCACGAGGAGCGCAGCGGGCAGGCCATCGGCTCCGTGCACTATATCGCGCCCGAGCAGGCCAAGGGCCTCAATGCCGACGCGCGCAGCGACCTGTATTCCCTCGGCGTCGTGCTCTATGAGATGCTCACGGGCCACCTGCCGTATGACGCGGATACCCCGGAGGAGATCGCGCTCATGCACATCGCCGGCAGCGCCAAGCCGCCGCGGGAGTGGAACAGCGACATCCCCGAGGAGCTTGAGCGCATCACGCTCCGTGCCATGGAGCCGGATCTGCGCAAGCGCTATCAGTCGGCGGGGGAGATGCTCAAAGCGCTCAATGCCTGCAAAAAGCACCTCAATCAGCAGCGTCCGCTTGTCGAGCGGCGGCGGGAGAGCGCGGAGAAAAAGGACTCCTTTTTCGGTGTGGGTCAGGATCTGACGGAGGAAGCATACCAGCGCCGGCACAAGCGGGCCAAGCGCGTGAGTTATTTCACGGGCATTTTCTCGGTCGGCGTCTTTGCCATCTTGCTGTTTGTGTTTCTGTGGAATTTCTGGCTTGAGGATCTGTTCCGCACGGCGGAGCGCGTGGATGTGCCGGACTTTACCGGCAAGTCCTACGAGGCGGTCGTCAACGACAAGCAGTATGCCGATTACCACTTCACGGTTGTATACACGGTCGATCCCGACGTGCCGGACGGCATCATCATCGAGCAGGATCCGGCGGCGGGCAAGAGCCGCATGCGCGTCTCGGACGGCATCAACGTGCAGCTCACCGTCAGCACCGGCGTCGTCATGACCGATGTGCCGTATGTCATCAACGAGGACTATGAGAAGGCGACGGCCGCGCTGGAAAAAGCCGGCTTTACGGTCACGACGGAGTTTCAGGCCTCCAAGGACGTGACGGCAAAGTATGTCATCAGCTGCGAGCCTGCGCCCGGCGAAAAGGCGGCCGCAGGGTCGAGCGTGAAGCTGATCGTCAGCGGCGGCCCCGAGCTGCGCCCGGTCACGGTGCCCGACCTGTCGGAGCTGACGGAGTCAGCCGCCATCGCGCGCATCGAGAGCAGCGGCCTGTGCTATGGCGGCACGTACAAAGAGACCAACGACGCCAAGCAGGGCACAGTCTTTAAGCAGAGCGCGCCGGCCAACACACAGCTCACGGAGTACAGCAAGGTCTATATCTGGGTCTCCGACGGGCCGAAAAAACCGTAAAGATGAGATAAAGGAGCAACAACGCTTATGGTGCAGGGTGTCATCATCAAGGCGCTCAGCGGCTTTTACTATGTGGCCGCCGGCGATCAGATCGTGGAGTGCAAGGCCCGCGGCCGCTTCCGGTACGACGGGTGCAGTCCGCTGGTCGGCGACCGTGTGGAGGTCAGCTTCGATGCGCACGGCAAGGGCCGCATCGACACCGTCCTGCCGCGGCGCAATGCGTTCATCCGCCCGGCGGTGGCGAATATTGACCAGCTCATCATGATCGCGGCGAACGTCAACCCCGTCACCGATCCGTTTCTGATCGACCGCGTGGTCGCCATCGCGGAAAATGCCGACTGCGAGCCGGTCGTCTGCCTCAATAAGTGCGACCTTGACCCGGCGGATCATCTCTATGCTATTTACCGCTCCATCGGCTTTCGCGTCCTGCGCACGAGCGCGGCGACGGGGCTCGGCGTCGACGAGCTGCGCGATGCACTGCGCGGGAAGACCAGTGCCTTCACCGGCAACTCCGGCGTTGGAAAATCGAGCCTGCTCAATGCGCTCGATGCGTCGTTCGGCATTGCGACCGGGGCCGTCAGCGAGCGGCTCGGCCGCGGCAAGCACACAACGCGCCATGTCGAGCTCTATGCGCTTGGAGCGGATACGTTCGTCGCCGATACGCCGGGCTTTGCCTCGTTTGAGGTGGACATGGTCGACCCCATCTCGTGCGAAAATCTGCAATATGCGTTCCGGGAGTTTCGACCGTATATCGGCCAGTGCCGATTTCGTGACTGCGCGCACCTGAAAGAGCCCGGCTGCGCCGTCCTCGCCGCCGTGGCGGCAGGCAAGATCGCGCCGGAGCGCCACGAGAGCTATGCGCGCCTGTACGCGCTCTCGGCCCAGGTCAATGACTGGGAAAAGAAGAAGTGACGCACCAAAGCGCCGCCCTCCGCATACACTGTAGGGAGAACCTGCAAGCGGAGGGCGGTGCTTTATGTTTCGACGGCGAGGGATTTGCTTCTGGATCGGCATCGCGTGCGTGGTCGCCGGTGTGTTCATCATTCTGGCGCTGGTGCTGCCGGCCGGCTTCTGGTGGTTTGTGCTCGGCGGTGCGCTCATTGCGGCGGGCATTTGGCTGCTGCGCTGTTGACGGCGGCATAACCGGCGCGCGCCCGGCATAAGGATGTACAAAAACGACAAGGAGCACATCTTTATGGAACTACAACTGGGCAAGCAGAAACGCATGATGTACGCGCGGGTGTTTGACCGCACGGAGGAAGAGACCTGCAGCGTGGACGCCGTTGTGCCCGATGCGCTGGGGGACATCGGCGCGATCGTGGTCGCGGAGGGCACGTTCTGCCTCTGGAATCTGGATTTTTCGGACAAGAGCGCGCAGATCGAGGGCAGCATCGCGGCCGATGTGGTCTACGCGGAGGAGGGCGGCGCTCTGCGCAGCTTCCCGGTGGAGCTGCCGGTGAAGGTGCGCATCAGCGGCGAGACGCTCTCGCCGGACGTGCGGCCGTGGCTGCGCTGTACGCTCACCGCGCTGGACGCGCGCGCCGTCAATTCGCGCAAGGTGCGTGTCACGGCGCGGCTGAGCCTGTGCCTGCATGCTTATCGGGAGACGGAGCTCGCGCTCACGGACCGGATCGAGGGCGACGGCGGCGCAGTGTTCACGCGCACGGAAACGCTCCGCGTGCAGATTCCGGTGTCCGTGGAGGAAAAGACGTTCACCGTCTCGGAGACGCACCGCTTCCTGTCCGGCCAGCCCGAGGCCGACCGCCTGCTCTGCCACACGGAGACCGTGCTGCTCGACGATGTCAGCTCGGCCGGCAGCCGCGTCATTTTGCAGGGGCGCGTGTGCGCGGCAGTCACCTATCTCCCGCAGGGGCAGATGTGCCCGGCGGTCGAGGCCTTTGAGACGGCGTTTTCCCAGATGCTCGACTGCCCGGCGGACACATCGCCGTGCCTGCTGCACACGACCGTCAACCTCACGGCGGCCTACCTGAACGTGAGCGCCGCGGCCGACGGCGCGGCACTGGAGGCGGAGTACCATCTTGTCGCGCAGACGGTGTGCCTTGCGGATGCGGAGGCTGACTGCGTGACGGACGCCTACTGCAACACGGCAGAGCTCACGCTCGAGCGCGAGACGGTGGCGGCCGGTACGGTGCAGCCGGGCGAGCCGCTGCGTCTGTCGGCGGAGGGCACGCTTGCGTGTGAGGCCGCCTCGCTGACGGTCGTGTCCCGGCGGGCCGTTGTCTGCGGCGTGACGGAGGACGGCTGCGACGTGCTCGTCCGGCTGCTCGCGGCGGACACGGAGCAGCACGTATCCTGCATGGAAAAGCGTCTGCACCTGCCGCTCGAGCCGGCCGACGGCGCGCGGCTGGAGCTGCTGAGCGTGCAGCCGGAAGAGCCGGTGGTGACGGTCACGGCGGATGGGTTTCAGATCCGCGTGACGGTGACGGTGCGGACGGCAGCACTGCAGGAGTCCGACCTCCGGCAGGTCACCGGGGCGACGGCGCAGGAGCGCGCCTGCCCGTATGCCTCTGTACCGTCGCTGACGATCGTGCGCTGGGGCGGGGAAGACCTGTGGACGCTTGCCAAGCGCTACTGCTCGAGCGAGCGGCTCATCCGCGAAACGAACGGCCTCACGGACGATGCCGCCATGGCTGAGGCGCCGCAATATCTCCTTATTCCCAAAACGCAGGCGTAGTTTTCGCGCAAATATGCGGATTTTTCTTGCCACGCGGCCCGGAGTGTGCTAGAATATTCAAAGCATTTTAGCAAGAGGAGTTGTGACTATGTCCGGACATTCCAAGTGGCATAATATACAGAAAACCAAAGGCGCGCAGGACGCCAAGCGCGCGCAGGCGTTCACGAAGATCGCCCGCGAGATGATCGTGGCCGTCAAAGAGGGCGGCAGCGGCGACCCCAATAACAATTCCCGCCTCGCAGCTGTCATCGCCAAGGCGAAAGCCGCCAACATGCCGAATGACAACATCAAGCGCACGATCGACAAGGCGCTCGGCTCCGGCAACACGGATAACTACGAGTCCATCACTTACGAAGGCTACGGTCCGTCCGGCGTCGCCATCATCGTCGAGACGATGACTGACAACCGCAACCGTACCGCCTCCGAGGTGCGCCACTACTTTGATAAGTACGGCGGAAACATGGGGGCGACCGGCTGCGTGTCGTGGTCGTTTGATAAGAAGGGCGTCATCGTCATCAATGACGAGGATCAGGAGCTCGACGAAGACAAGGTCATGGAGGACGCGCTCGAAGCCGGCGCGGCGGACTTTGCGCCCGACGAGGGTGTTTACACGGTCTATACTGATCCCGACGATGTGGCATCGGTGGCCGAGGCGCTCACGAACGACGGCTATGAGCTGCTGAGCGCGCAGGTGGAGATGGTGCCGCAGAACACCATCAAGCTCACCGATGAGGGTGACATTAAGAATCTCCAGAAGATGCTCGACATGTTCGAGGACAACGAAGATGTCCAGAACGTGTGGCACAACTGGGAAGAGTGAGATGCCTGTGAAACGCATGCGTTTCCGGACATAAAACAGCATATTTGACGGATAACATGGCGCTTTGCGGCTTCAAGCGTCGTTTCCTGCGGGAAAACACGGTGTCAGCTGCGACATACATGGCCACCTCTGTTGTGACATACATGAGGAGGACATAGGTATGAAGATGCAAAGTGCTGTCGAAGAGTATCTGGTTGAGATTGAGGTTCGCAAGTATACCCCGAAGACGATTCGGAGTTACCGTTGTAACCTCAATCTCTTTTTGCGCTTTTGCGCAGAGAAATTGCACGTCGAGACTGTCGCGGCGCTCACGCCTGCAGTTGTGCGGCAGTTTTCACGCTGCATGAGCGAGGCAGGGCGCAAGGGCACCTATATCAATGGCGTGCTCAAATCGATCAAATCGTTCATTCAGTATTGTTATGAGGAAGGATACGGCGGCTTTGATACGCGCAAGACGTTCAAGTGGTGCAAGGAGGAGAAGCCGGTCATCACGGCCTTTTCTCCGGAGCAGGTGCGGATCATGCTGCAAAGCTGCCGTGGGCATGATTATCTCTCGCTGCGTGACTATGCGATCCTGACATTGCTCTTTGAGACCGGAATTCGCTGCTGGGAGCTGTGCTGCATCCGTGAGGAAGACATTCACGACGATTTTATCATCATCAACGGCAAAAACCATAAGCAGCGCGTGGTGCCGATTACGCCTGTCCTGAAAAAGGCGATGCTCAGATATGAGAGCGGTAAAGAGAAGTACTTTATGCTTCGCCCGCATGATGCGTTTTATTTTCTGTCGTTCCATGGCAGGCAGTTGACGGACGGAGCTGTGGAGTACGTTCTTCGCAAGCGCGGAGCGGGGATAGAAGGTGTTCGCGTATCGCCGCATACATGCCGACATTTTTTCGCGCAGCAGCAGGTGAAAATGGGTACGGATCTCTATACGATCAGTCGCTTGCTGGGACATGAAAATATCGGAATCACGCAGACTTACCTGAATAGCCTGCGCGACCAGGAAGTAATCGAGATTGCCAAGCAGAAAAGCGTGCTGATGAATATGCGATAAACCGCGGCGCCTTCTTTTGAAGAGAAGGCGCCGCGGTATTATATCTGTTGCAACTTGCTGTTATCACGTAGGCGATTTTTATTCGGACAATGCGCCTTAGCTTTTGGAGCTATCATGAAAGAATTCAAGACGCACCAATCCTCGATGCTTCGAGACGGGTGTCATCCGCGATTTGTAGCTCTGCCGGGTGTAGGTGGTGTATGGGGAAAATGTTTCGTGCAGCCGCTCATTTATCTCTCAGACGAGCGTTACGAGCATACACCCTCCTACATAAAAGGAACCGTTTCTTGCGTTCGGCAGAAGAAGATCAAAAACACGATTGTGCAAATTGAATATCTTTGCGATGCAAGCAACAGCTAAATATATTAGTGCTCCAGCTGATCTCTGGAGTGGTCAACACAATCAAAGGCACAGCCTAAAACTGAATATCAAAAAGAAAGAGAGCGTTCATTTCTTCTCCCTACGGGGAGTCGAGATAGACGCTCTTTTTTGCGTTTAAGCGGGTTTTACGATGATCGGAATCATTATTGGACTGGTAATCATGCTGGCCGATGCCTTCTTCATCTGGCGTTGCTGCCGCGTAGCTGGCATTGTTTTTACCGTACTGTCGGTTCAGCCGAGTGCATTCACTGCCATATGTTTCGGGCGTACAGTTGATACCTTCAAGCATGACAAACTGCCTCCGGATCATCTCTCCATTATCATCAAGGATAGGCTTGTTCGTGAATTCATCATGCTCGAATTTGAGGTAGGCCAGCGCATCGGAATAGCTGACATTCTTGATGGCTATGTGCTTAATGAGAGCCATATTCTTTCTCCAATTCTTCGTTGCAGCGGATCACCAACTTGTCGATCTCCTGAAGCGCATGATGAAGCTCTTTTGCCAGAGGATTTGTCATCAAGCCTCCCTCGTTGAAGTACTGTGCGATCTGATTGAGATTGCTGCCGAGCTTGTTCAGCTTGGCAAGCTCAGAGACTAGTGCTGTGTCATCATGGAAGATAGGCGGCTGCATGACGATTTTATGCTTAGTTGCTAATCTGCGAAAGTATTCAGAGATACTAAGTCCAGCGTTATCAGCCTCGCTCTGAATTACACGATAGAGGCCTTCAGTAAGACGAATACCGACAAAATGCTCCTTTGCGGGTGGTGCTCCTTTCTTTGGCCGTGCCATGTTTTTCCTCCCTTCTGAATGGTGGAGACTATTCAGATGCTGTGAGACCGCAGGGCAAACCGTTGCAGAAACTGCGACTATTCATCGAGGGCTTGGGGAACCGAAATCCCCAACAAGTTGCCTGTGGACAAAAACCAGAATTGAGTTTTTGTTAAACAAGGTGAAACTTGCTCTAAAAAAGTCTCCTCACTTATAAGTGAGGACGGAATTCGGGCAACTCTAACATAAAGATTTGGAAAAGCTGTGAAAATTTCATGCAGGGAAGAAAAAAGTGAAAGCATCGCAACACTTTTCTCGACGAAAAGGTAGTAATTTGAACGGATCTCTGCTACAATGTGAAATGGTGTTTTGTAACTTCGACTGAAAGACCATTATGAGGTGAAGACATGGCTATTTCCTATAAGAAACTGTTCAAGCTTCTCATCGATCGTGACCTGAAGAAAAAGGATCTGAAGGACATGACCGGCATCAGCTATGCCACGCTGCACAAGCTGGAGCGCGGTGAGAATATGATGACAGATGTGCTCAACAACATCTGTGCGAAACTGAATTGCGACATTGGGGATATAGCGGAATTTGTTCCGGATGAACCGAGTCCCGAAAATGGGACTGGTCATACGGTGGAATAGTACTGTGGGAGCGTAGAAGCTTATGTATCAGAGAGCTGACAGATCGCAGAAGGAATCCAGTCCTTACTCTGCTGTTATTACGAGAGAACAGTTCCTCTTCTATGAGATGAGGACTACTGCAAAACTTGTGGCTGAAGGCCTGAACGATGAGCAGGTTGCAGACCGGATCACAAGCGATAATCTTTTTCAGTATCCGACGGAGAAATCTGTGCGGAGGATGGCGCTTACCTGCCTTCGCAGACTAAAGGCTTTGGACGATCCTAAGCTGGTCGCTGCAATCGCGTCTCAGCCCAGCGACGTTTCCAAACAGATCTGCCTTTATGCCATGATGAAGCAGTATCGCCTTGTTTGGGATTTCATGATTACGGTCGTTGGAGCGAAGTACGAAAACCGTGATATGTCCTTCAGCCGGATGGACTTCAATGTGTTTATGATGTGCCTTCAGGAGCAGGACGATTGGGTTGCTTCTTGGAGCGATAGTACTGTCACGAAGGTCAAGCAGGTGCTGGCAAGAATTCTTGTAGACAACGAATATTTGGACAGCACAGCAGCGGATCGTCTGAACCCGGTTCTCATCTATCCTATTCTGGAAGATGCGATCCGTAGCAGCGGCGATACCAAGGCGCTGACTGCCTTTAACTGCTTGGCGTAAAGGAGATGAGCTGATATGAGCAATTTGAAAGAAAGGCTGGATCTCCTCCGCGAGGAAATTCAAAAAGACGATTTCCTTGATGGCAAGGGACTCAGCAATGAGGTTAATATCCGCATCTTCTGTTACGATCCGGCAGAGGAAATGACGGTGACACACTTCCTTGACCAAATAAAAATAGACCAGTCTCTGAATTGCAGACTGATCGAATGTAACCTGTATAAAACCTTCCTTTCCATCTGTGACGATCTTGATATCACGGATGCAATCCCTGAGATGGAAGAGGCTGACGGAGGAATCTTTCTTCTGGAGCAGCTTCACTCAGCGATTGGCGAGGGAGAGTTCATAGATAAGATTCAGTACGAACCGCACAAACGCGGAGACGTGCTGATGTTGACCGGCGTTGGTGATGTGTTTCCCTTCATGCGGGTACACTCCCTGCTGGAAGCATTGCAGCCTTACTTTTCAGACATTCCGATTTTGGTCATGTACCCCGGCGAGTTTGACGGCCATTATCTGAAGCTGTTCGGCAGGCTGACACCAAACGATTATTACAGAGCTTTCAATATTTTCTGAGGAGGATGCAGACATGATGATTCGCAACATGTTCGCTGAGGACATCAACAGACAAATCAATGGTGTCATCAAAGTCGATCAGGATACAACGGATGTTATCGAGCAGGAAGTTCGAGAGTACGTCATCACAAAAGAATTGAAGAAGCATTTCATCAGCTTCTTTGACTACTATAGCGACTCCTTTGATAAGCCTACTGACGATATCGGCGTATGGATCTCCGGTTTCTTTGGAAGTGGTAAATCTCACTTCCTGAAGATGCTCTCCTACATCCTTGAGAACAAGTCTGTTGGCGGTGTTCCCACGGTCGAGATGTTCCGCAAAAAGTTCGCGGATGATCCGGCCACGTTCATGCTGATTGACAAGGCTACCCGTGGCAAGACCGAGACCATCCTTTTCAATATCGACATTGAAGGCTCTATCAACAAGGATAAGACTGCGGTGCTCCGCGTATTTGCAAAGATGTTCTACAACCACCTTGGGTTCTTTGGTGAGAACCTGAAGGTTGCCATGCTGGAACAGTATATTGATCAGCTCGGAAAGACCGAAGAGTTCCGTCGCGTTTTTGAGGCGAAGAAGGGCAAGTCTTGGGTTGATCAGAGGAAAGCCTTTGCCTTTAATGGCAAGTTCATTATTCCTACGCTGATGGAAGTTCTGGACATGAGCGAGGAAGATGCAAAGCGCTGGTTCAATGACAAGACGGCAGTTGAGTTTTCCATTGCGCAGCTGGTCGAGGATATCAAAGCTTACGTGAAGAAACAGCCGAAGGATTTCCGGCTCATCTTCTTGATTGACGAAGTTGGTCAGTATGTCGGAACGGATACCGACATGCTTCTGAACCTTCAGTCCCTGACAGAAAAGATCGGCAGCGAATGCGGCGGCAAGGTTTGGGTCATGTGTACCGGACAGGAAGCCATTGATGAGATCATCAAGGTTCGTGCGGATGAGTTCTCCAGAATTCAGGCGCGTTTCAAGACCCGGCTTTCACTGTCTTCTTCCTCCGTGGATGAGGTTATCCAGAAGCGTATTCTGAAGAAGAAACCTGATGTTGAGAAGCAGCTGGAAGGTCTCTATCAGGAAAACGACTCTGTGCTTCGCAATCTCTTCAGCTTCACGGACTCCATCTTGGATATCAAGGGCTTTACCGGTGCAAACGAGTTTGCTGTAAACTTCCCGTTTGTTCCTTATCAGTTCATCATCATGCAGAAGGTCTTTGCGGAGATCCGTAAGCACGGTAACTCCGGCAAGCACCTTTCCGGTGGTGAGCGCTCTATGCTTTCCGGTTTCCAAGAGGCGGCGCAGAAGATTCAGAACCAGGACGAGTACGCTTTGGTCCCGTTCTTCCGCTTCTATGATACCGTACATACCTTCCTTGATAGTTCTATTCGCCGCGTGATTGAGCGCTGCCAGAATGCAGCAGATATTGGTGCGGGAATTGAAGCTATGGACGTGGACGTTCTTAAGCTCCTTTATCTGATCCGCTATGTGGATGACATCCCTGCCAACGTGGACAACATTGTTATCCTGATGGCTGATGATATCCGCACGGATAAGATCGTCCTCCGCGAAAATGTCAGAGAATCCCTGAACCGGCTTATGAGCCAGAACTATATCGGCAGAACCGGCGATACTTATAACTTCCTGACCGATGAAGAGCAGGACATCCAGAAGGACATCAAGAATACCAACGTTGATACCGCATCTATCGTCGAGCGCATTGCGCAGATGATCTATGCCGATATCTACCAGACAAAGAAATATCGCTACGGCAAGTATGACTTCGATTTCGACAAGATGGTTGACGGCGTGACCACGGGTGCTGTGACCGGTGGTATGAAGCTGCGCTTCCTGACGGTTGCAACCGATGCCGTAGAGAAATCTGAACTGCGCCTTATGACAGAATCTAAGGGGCAGGCTATTGTCGTTCTTTCCGGCACTTCTTACTATGAGGCACTGGAGAGCGCCATGAAGATCCGTAAGTTCGTGAAGCAGCGGAACGTCTCCCAGCTTCCGAAGTCCATGCAGGACATTATCCGTGACCAGCAGGATGAAGCTGGCCGGTATGAGCTGTCCGCTATGGAGGATCTGAAGAAAGCGATTGTAAATGCTGCCTTCTATGTAGACGGTGAGCATATTTCCATTACAAGCGGTGATGCGAAATCCCGTATTGATCAGGCTTTGGAGTATCTGGTAGCTCATGTTTACAGTGAGCTTGGCTTGATTGAGAAGAACGCAGAGACGGACGCGGACATTATCGAGATCCTGACCGGCAACTTTATTGCCGGAGCAGAACCTAACCGTGATGCAGCAGCCAGGGTTGAAGAATATCTGATCGTACAGGATAGAACAAAGCTTCCTACCTCCATGTTCGACGTACAGAGCCGCTATCAGGGTATCCCGTATGGCTGGCGCGAGATCGACATTGCTGCTGTTGTAGCTCTGCTTATCAACCAGCAGAAAGTCACCATCAAGTACGGTGGTGCAACGATTCAGCCCAATGATCCGAAGCTTCCGGATATGCTGCGCAAAAAGAGCGAAATCGGCAAGACCAGCATTTCCAAGCGTCAGGTCGTGACAGCCGTCAAGATGAAAGCAGTCAAGGATCTCCTCCGCGAGTATTTTGATGTGATGGACGTGCCGGATGATGAGGACGGCCTTGTTGCCTTCATCGTGAAAAAGTTCGAGGATCAAAAGGCGCATTATGAGGCTCTGGAGCAGCGTTATGTGCCGAATCGTAGATATCCCGACAAAGGCAAAGTGCAGGCGGCAATTCAGCTGGCAACGGAAGTTCTATCTCAAAAGAAGGATAACATTGCACTGATTGACCGCGTTCTGAAGCTGGAAGACAAGCTCTTTGACAGCAAGGAAGATCTTCAGGAAGTTGAGAGCTTCTTCAAGACACAGGTGCAGGTCTTCGATGCAGCAGCTCAGATGGAAGAAGACCTCCGGAATGAGCTGGATTACCTGTCGCACGAGCCTGAAGCCAATGATGCGCTCAATAAGATCCGTCTTATCGTTGTGGTGCAGGGCGGCTTTAGCTATAAGAAGATTCCCGAACTGAATAGCCTTATGACTACTGTCCGGGAAGGCCATGACCGCCTTCTTGCATCCAAACGTGAAGAAGTAAGCGACTTTATTACGCAGTGCATGGGCGCAGTGCATCAGGCAGAAAACGGAGACTTCAAAGCTAAGGATCTTGTTGCCAAGGCTGATGAATACTACTCTCAGCAGCGGCAGAAGGTCAAAGACTTCCAGAGCCTTGCACTTCTGGACGGCCTCATCCCGCCGATGCTCCAATACAAGGACTCTGCGGTAGCAAGGATTGAAGTGGCGGTTGCGCCACCGAAGCCGGTTGACCCTCCTAAACCGCCTGTAAATCCGGTCAATCCCCCTAAACCCGCACCGAAGAAGGTGATCCGGTCGTATAACCGGTCAGTTATCTTCCCTGCGAAGACAATGGAGACCCCGGAAGAGGTAGACGATTATGTTGAGAAGCTTCGCATTCAGTTGAAGCAACTCCTCAAGAACTGTGATGGTATCCAGCTGAAGTAAGGAGACGAGTATGGACGTAGAAGAACTGTCCTCTGATGAGGAGAAGGAAAACAACATAGAGGAACCTTCGGTTGACCCACATCAGAAGATGAGTCTTCTTCAGGAGTCCCTTAGGAATGCTATGATGGCACAGCGAACTCAACTATCTCAGGTGGTTGCCGAAGCCATGAAGACGATGTATACACCCCTTGCTGCCCAGCTTAGTGAGATTGTCAGAAATATGGAAACCATCATGGCATCCTATCAGCCTGATCTGAGCGGCCTTGCCGAAGCAGCGCGGCATATGTTGGTGGATTTAGGGGAAACCCTCAAGGGCATCACTTTTGCCACAATATCTGAAGAACGGAAAGAGCAGCTGCTTCAGGCACATAAGCAGTGGGGAGAATATGGGTGGACGATTAACCCTAATGCTTCTGTTGATACGTTGTTTGATAGCGCTCCAAGCGATAAAAAGACCGCAGATCAGATTGCTTTGAAGGAATGCTCTAATGCATCCATGAAGAGTGTTTTCAAGAGCATTTCTGAGATGAAGCATTCTAAAAAGATCGATTTCGAGGAAGCTGTATTTGACTTTGATAACCGCAAGTACAAATCCTGTGCATTGATGCTGTTTGCTTTAATTGATGCGAAACTCATCCGTCTTCAGAAGGACTCGACACTTAACGGGAAAGGACGTTCTGTAGGGACAAAGGCTGTAGAAAAGGCAAAAGCACGAGCAACAGAGATCACTGAGTATCACATGCTCTTCACTCTACTTTTCGAGGCAAATCTTTTCGCATGTTTGGAGAAGGTCTTTGAGAAAGGCAATGACTTCAGGAAACAGCCGGAAGTTTTGAACCGAAACTTTCTTGACCACGGAATGCTCACGCGGAAGGTAACACGAAAGGACTGCGTACAGTTATTTCTCCTGTACTACAACATACTTGAACTGCTGGATATGATCTACCAGTAAGAGAGGAAGAGATTATGGACAAGAATGCAATCAAGAAATATGCAGTGTGGGCAAGACGGGAACTGATTTCCCGTGTTAGCCAGAGAGCTGCATTATATGAGATTACCGATAAGGACTACGGGGACGCATCTGCGGATAGCGTTCTTGGTCGCGTCATGTCTGCTGAAGAGAAACATCAGCGTCAGGCTCTGATTGCTCAGATCCGTGAAAAAGGGTATGAGCAGGTCATGGAGGAGATCGCCTATACATGGTTCAACCGGTTTATTGCCCTCCGGTTTATGGAGGTCAATGGCTATCTTCCTTCCCGCGTTCGTGTTTTCACGGATGATGAGAATAACTTTAAGCCTCAGATTCTGACTGAAGCAATCAACATGGAACTTAACGGTTTGGATATGGAGAAGGTCTATGCTTTGAAGAATGCCAACGATGATGATGCACTTTTCAAGTACATGATCATCGTTCAGTGTAATGCGCTCTCCAGCATTTTGCCCGGTATGTTCCAGCATATCTCTGACTTCACAGAGCTTCTTTTCCCGGACAATCTTCTGCGGGAAGGCAGTGTTATCGAGCAGATGGTGTCTATGATTCCAGAAGAAGATTGGACAGATCAGGTGCAAATTATCGGCTGGCTCTATCAGTACTACAACGCAGAACCAAAGGATAAGGTCTTTGCTGATTTGAAAAAGAATATCAAAGTTAGCAAAGAAAGCCTCCCTGCCGCTACGCAGCTATTTACACCTGATTGGATTGTGCGTTACATGGTTGAGAACTCCCTTGGCCGTCTTTGGCTGGAGGGGCATCCTAATGACGAACTGAAAGCTACTTGGAAATACTATCTTGATGAGGCTAAACAGGCGCCTGAAGTGCAGCCGCAGCTTACTGAGGTTCGGAAGGAATATGCTGCCCTCAAGCCCGAAGATATTCTAGCTATCGATCCTTGCCAAGGCAGCGGACATATCTTGGCCTATATGTTCGACGTTTTGGTGCAGATCTACGAATCCTATGGCTATACTGCTCGTGAAGCAGCCGCAAGCATCGTTAAAAACAATATTTGGGGCTTGGATATTGATGACCGTGCATCACAGTTGGCTTATTTCTCTGTCATGATGAAAGCACGGCAGTACGATCGCCGGTTTTTCAGTCGAGGCATTCTACCACACATTTACTCAATCGAAGAGAGCAACGGAATCTCCTCTGCACCTCTTCATGATATGGGCATCAGGTTGTCTCAAGAAGAGTACGGCAAAGCAATCAAGCAAATAATGAAATTGCTTGATGAGTTTCATGATGCAAAAGAGTATGGAAGTATCATCAATGTTGCTGAGGCAGATTGGTCGTTGCTTCGTAGCTTTGCTGTGCCTCGGTGGGAATCTGAAGGCGGTCAAATCCCAATCAATATTCATGGAGAGGTTGAAGCAGCTCCTCGCTTAAAAGCGTTGATAAATCTTGGGCAAGCATTATCTCAAAAATATCACGTTGTATGTACGAATCCCCCTTACATGGCAAATGCAAATATGAGTGTAAAGCTCAGTGCATATGTTAAGAAGTACTATCCCGATGCCAAAAATGACTTATATGCTGTTTTTATTGAGCGTTGCATGGCTATGGTCAAGACACACGGCTATCAAGCTATGATTACACAGCATTCTTGGATGTTTCTTAGTAGATATGAGCAACTGCGCCTCAAAATTGCGGCAAGGACAATGATGAACATGGCGCATCTCGGCGCAAGAGCTTTTGAGGAGATTGGTGGAGAGGTGGTTCAAACCACAGCATTTGTTCTTTCTCATTGCGCATTGCACGAATATAAAAGCTCATATTGTCGCCTTGTCGAACCTACTACACAAGCAGGGAAGGAAGAGCTTTATCTTGCAAAGGCAAACATCTATGTTTGTTCCTCCGATAGGTTTAGCGTTATTCCCGGACGGCCAGTAGCATACTGGGTAAGTGATGCAGTTATTCGCACATTTGAGAATTACCCGAGTCTAAATGAAGTGGGATTGACGCGACTCGGTATGACAACCGGTGAGAATGCCAAATTTGTGAGGTTTTGGTACGAGGTTGAGCACGCGCTTTGCGTCTTCAATGCAAAGTCACAAACTGATCTTGACTCGCGTAATGGGTATTGGGTTCCCTATAACAAAGGCGGCGGTTATAGAAAATGGTATGGGAACAATGACTGTGTGTTATTTTGGAAAGATAACGGAAAAGCAATAAGGAATTTTGCGGATGATAAAGGCCGAATTCGGTCTACCGTTCCTAATACGGAGTACTATTTTCTGCCATGTGCGTCGTGGTCAAAAATAAGTACAGGAAAAATCTCATTTAGGTTTAAGGAGCACAGCATATTTGATGTTGCTGGAGCTTGCTATTTTGCTTCAAGATATAGCCTGAATTACATGATGGGCTTCTTAAACTCATGCGTTGTTGACACCATAATATCTGCTCTGTCACCTACCTTAAACTATGAAGGCGGTCAAATTGCATCTTTACCAGTTGTATTCGACAAGGACAAAGCTACTAAAATTGAGCAATTAGTAAGCGAGTGCATCAGTCTCTCGAAGTCTGACTGGGATTCGTATGAAACATCGTGGGACTTCCGGCACCATCCACTACTTCGCAAAGTATCTACTATTGCTGAAGCCTTTGAACAGTGGAAAACTGAATGTGATGACCGTTTCAACCAGTTGAAAGCTAACGAGGAAGAACTGAACCGTATTTTCATTGACATTTACGGCTTGCAGGATGAACTTACACCAGAAGTTGAGGATAAGGATGTTACTGTCCGTAAAGCTGATCTTGGCAGGGATATTCGCTCCTTCATTTCCTATGCGGTTGGCTGTATGTTTGGTCGCTACTCCTTGGATGTGGATGGTCTTGCCTATGCAGGTGGCGAATGGGACAACAGCAAGTATGCTTCTTTTGCGGCTGATAAGGATAACATTATCCCGATTTGTGACGATGAATACTTCGAGGATGATATTGTCGGTCTGTTCGTGAAATTCGTAAAAACCGTTTACGGCGCAGATACGCTGGACGAAAACCTGAAATTTATCGCCGATGCGCTGGGCGGCAAGGGTGCGCCCAAGGAGGTCATTCGGAACTATTTCCTTAATGACTTCTACGCTGACCATTGCAAGATTTATCAGAAACGCCCCATTTACTGGCTGTTTGACAGCGGCAAGAAGAACGGCTTCAAAGCGCTGATCTATATGCATCGCTACAGAGAAGACACCATTGCCCGTATCCGTACCGACTATGTGCATGAGCAGCAGGGACGCTATCGCACGGCCATTGCCGATCTGGAAAGCCGGATTGCAAATGCCGATACCGGCAGCCGTGTGAAGCTGACCAAGCAGCTGACCAAACTCCAGAATCAGGCCGAGGAGCTGCGGGTGTACGAAGAAAAAATCCATCATCTTGCCGACCAGATGATCCGGATTGACTTGGATGATGGTGTAAAACACAACTATGCGATTTTCCAAGATGTACTTGCGAAGATCAAGTGAGGAGGTAGCAAGACATGGCCGGTATTGATTTAGGAACTATACAGCAAGACTTGGCACGTCGTTTCGCTGCTCCTTTGCCGGAGTTCTATAAGCGCCGAATCATCTTCTGGTACGACGAAGACCGGGAATTTGAAGACCAGTTGGAGGATCTTTCTTTGGACGGTGTGGAAGTCATTGTGCTGACTGGCAACAATACGTTTACTGCCAAGAAGCAGCTTTGCGAGGATAACCTGACTACAAACTTCCTTGTCTACGATCCCCGTCCTTTTATGAAGGATGATGATAACTGGCTGATCAATGTGCAGATTTACAGCGAGCAGTTCCGTGCCGATCTCAATTCTATTTGGATGGATGAGATGGGCTTGCCTGCTACGCCTATTATCCGAAATCAGGTGAAGCATTATCGGAAGTTCTTCCGAGCAAAGGATCGCCGCGATACGGTTAAGAAGCTCAGTGGCAGCATCTCTACGGCTCCGCAAATGCACCTTGCTGTCATGGCCGCGCTTGCTGGGTGCAATGACATTCAGCCCAACAAAATCATCAAGGAAGTTATTCATGCCGGACTGGATCTGGACACGAATAGTATCTATCAGAGCTTCCTGACATATGGCGCGGACAAGCCGTTTTGGGTCATGGTCTCTCAGGCGACCGGATACAGCGAAGGTGATGATTCCAACCTTGGAAGACTTGCGATCCACATGCTGCTGACCGCTGCTACGCGGACGATGCATCAGGATCATCTGGCGGGATTGGATGCATTTATTTCCACTCCACATCAGGCCTATTGCTATGACTTCGTTTCTGACTGGCTCCATAGCGAGGACAACATGCAGCTCTATGAAGTTGCCCGGTACGTCGAAGATGAAGCCCGTCTGCCTCAGCGCTTCAGTAAATCGGCTGTTGAGGATCTGGTGGATACGGAAGTGTTCCCGTGCATCAATGAATGTATCCTGACGGCTCTGATGAAGGAAATCAGTGATCATATCATTCAGGTAGATGTCATCAAGGCTGCCGTTGAAAAGCGCCGGACAATGGTCTGGTATGACAGCGTGTCCAGCTATTATGACGGCCTGCTTCAGGTTGCCAACATGCAGGCATTCTTCATGGAGCACTCTGCCGGTTTCCATACCGTTGAGCCGCATAAGATCTGGGCGGAGTACACATCGGATTATTACCGGATGGACACCTACTATCGGCAGTTCCATCTTTGCTTCCAGCGCAGTCTGACGGTCTCAAACCCGCTTTTGGACGACCTATTCAAGCATGTTGCAGACAAGGTGGAAGGTTTGTATTCTCACTGGTTCCTCGGCTCTCTGGGGCAGAACTGGTCAGATGCCTGCGCAGAGAATCTGGCAGAGTATGGCCGTGTGCTGGAGGTTCCGCAACAAGTGGACTTTTATCGGAGCAAGGTCAGTCACAGCGAGAACCGGATTTTTGTGATTATTTCCGATGCGTTCCGCTACGAGGTGGCAGCATCCCTCTCGGAACAGCTTCAGCGTGAAATGCAGTGCAAGGTGTCCCTTGGAAGCTGCCAGTCCATTTTCCCGTCCGTTACGAAGTTCGGTATGGCCGCGCTGCTCCCCCATAAGAAGCTGGAGGTGGTTCAGCGCAGCAACGGCGTTCTTGGTATTCTGGCGGATGGCCACTCTACTGATGCCGGAAACCGGGACAAGGTTCTCAAGGCAGCACACGCTGCCAGTGTCGCGCTGAAATACGATAACATCATTGGCCTGAAGCGTCTGGAACGTCAGGCTTTGGTCAAGGGTATGGATATCGTCTACGTCTACCATGACAAGGTAGATGAGGCCAGCCATACCTCTGACAGTGCTGTTTTCCCTGCTTGTGATGATGCAATCGCAGAGATCAAAAACTTGATCCGTATCATCGTCAATGAGTTTGGTGGTACGAATGTGATTGTCACTGCGGATCACGGATTCCTCTATACATATAGCCCTCTGAGTGAGGATGACAAGGTGGACAAGACTTCGCCCAGCGATCAGGACGTAGAGATTGACCGCCGATACTTAATCACTAAGAAAGGGGCAAAACCGGACTATCTGCTGCCTATCCGCTTTATGGATGGACAGACGGAGTATGATGCTTTCGCGCCGAGGGAGAACGTCCGCATCAAGAAGAAAGGCGGCGGTTTGAATTTTGTGCATGGCGGCATCAGCCTTCAGGAGATGGTAGTTCCGGTATTGGAGTTCCAGTTCATGCGCAATGCCTATAAGATGTATCAACGTAATAAGGATAAGATCGATACAAAGCCTGTGACTATCAGTCTGCTTTCGGCCAACCGTAAGATCAGCAACATGATTTTCTCCCTGAACTTCTATCAGAAGGAAGCAGTTGGTGGAAACCGTGAGGCTGCGACTTATCTCTTGTATTTTGTGGATGTGAACGGTCAGAAGATCAGCGATACAAGCAAGATTATTGCTGACAAGGCAAGCGATAATGCGCAGGAGCGCACTTTCCGGTGCAACTTCAATCTCCGGTCGCAGAAGTACAGCAACCGTGAGACTTATTATCTGATTATTGCCGATGAGAGCGGCCTGCAAGCGCCGATCCGGGAAGAATTCCAGATCGACATTGCATTTGCCGTGGATGAGTTCAACTTCTTCTAAGTGAGGACTGCCGAGGAGGAACATAAGATGGAAGATTTCGATACGAGCTTCAGTGTTCGTGAGATAATTAAGGACAAGCTGCGCCAGAACTTTGATGGCAAGATTGTCCGCAAAGACCTGACGAAGAAAATCAAGGAAGGGGCAAATGTACCTACCTATGTTCTTGAGTTCCTTCTTGGGCAGTATTGCAGCTCTGACGATGATGAGATTGTCGCTCAGGGTGTTGAGAACGTAAAGCGCATTCTGGCCGATAACTATGTGCGCCCGGACGAATCAGAAAAGGTGCTTTCTAAGCTGCGTCAGCGCGGAGCCATGACTATCATTGATCAGGTGACGGTTGAACTGAACCTTCGGTATGACTACTATGAAGCCCGGTTCTCCAATCTTGGTCTTGGTGGTGTGCCTATCTCCGAAGAGTATCCAGAGAAGTTTGACCGGCTGCTTTGCGGCGGCATTTGGTGCATTATCCAGCTGGAGTATAACAGCGACTCTCTTGAAGAAGAGTCTCAAATCGGCTTCAATGGCAAACCAAAATCTAAGTCAAAGAACGGTAGAAACAGCCTAATCAGCATCCGGAAGCTGACTCCCATTCAGATGCCTCATGTGGACATCGAGGATCTGAAGCAGGGGCGCAAAGCTTTTACAAAGGATGAATGGATTGACGTGCTTTTGCGCTCTATCGGTATGGAGCCGGAAGAGCTGACCTATCGTGAGAAATGGTTGCTTCTTCTCCGGATGATTCCGCTGGTAGAGAACAACTTCAATCTCTGTGAGCTTGGGCCGCGCAGCACCGGTAAATCTCATCTCTACAAAGAGATTTCGCCTAACAGTATTCTGGTTTCCGGTGGGCAGACGACCGTTGCGAACCTCTTCTATAACATGGGAAAGCACACAATGGGCTTGGTAGGCCTTTGGGATTGCGTAGCCTTTGATGAAGTTGCCGGTATTCGTTTCAAGGATAAAGATGGCATTCAGATCATGAAAGACTATATGGCTTCCGGCTCCTTTGCCCGTGGCAAGGAAGAGAAGGCGGCCAATGCCTCTATGGTTTTTGTTGGCAACATCAATCAGAGTGTTGATGTGTTGCTGAAGACTTCCAGCCTCTTCGATCCCTTCCCCCCAGAGATGGGAACAGACACGGCCTTCCTTGACCGTATGCATTGCTATATTCCGGGTTGGGAGATTCCTAAGCTCCGTCCGGAGCACTTCACTGATGATTACGGTTTCATCACTGACTATCTGGCTGAGTTCTTGCGTGAGCTGCGTAAAGAGCAGTATGGGGATGCGCTGGATCGCTTTTACCGTCTCGGCAAGAATCTCAATCAGCGCGATACCATTGCAGTCCGCAAGATGGTGGGTGGCTTGGTAAAGCTGGTATATCCGGATGGCGTTTTTGAGAAAGAGGATTTGGAGGAAATCCTTCAGATTGCACTTGAAATGCGTCGCCGGGTCAAGGAGCAGCTGAAGAAGCTAGGTGGCATGGAGTTCTATGACGTGAACTTCTCTTACATAGACAACGAATCTTTCGAGGAACACTATGTCTCCGTACCTGAGCAAGGCGGCGGCAAGCTTATTCCTGAAGGAATGTGCAATCCGGGACAGGTCTACACGGTCAGCAGAGGAAAGTCTGGCATGATCGGTGTGTTCCGGCTTGAAAGTCAGATGCTTCCCGGCAACGGAAAGTTTGAGCGAACAGGTATTGGCTCCGATAGAGATGCAAGAGAGGCAACCAATACAGCTTTCAACTTCCTGAAGGCCAATGGAAACCGGATCAGCGGCTCTATCAGTACTACAACACGAGACTACATCATTAACTATCAGGATCTGCAAGGAATAGGCATGACCGGCAAGCTGGCACTGCCTTCACTGATTGCGCTCTGCTCTATAGCCCTTGGAAAGCCGGTTCTAAGCTCTACAGCAATCCTTGGAGAAATCAGCATCAGCGGCACAATCATCAAGGTGGATGAGCTGGCTAACGCACTTCAGGTCTGCTTGGATAGCGGAGCAAAGAGGGTTCTGCTTCCGATGACCGCAGCAGCTGAACTTGGGACGGTTCCTGCGGATCTCATCGGGTGCTTTAACCTGATTTTCTATAGCAGCGCAGAGGATGCGGTATTCAAAGCGCTGGGAGTAGAGTGAGGAGGAAAGATATGTCAGTAAATACCTATCTACAGGGGTTGGGAAGTTCCTTGGTTTTAAGCTCATCTGAGAGGTCTAGTATTTCTACTTCGGTAGATACAATAAAATCACGGCTTACTTCCTATTTTGGATCGAGTGTAACAGAGAAAAAGTTATACGGTTCATATGTCCGTGAGACGATATTGCCGCGCAAAGCGGATGAAAAATCTGATGTTGATTTAATGGTTGTATTCAGCAATCCTTATGGATATCAGCCTCAAACCTTCTTGAACAAGCTGAAGGAATTTGCCGAGTATTATTACAGCCGGTCAGAGATATACCAGTCAAGCCCGACGATTGTGCTAGAATTGAACCATATAAAATTTGAACTCACTCCAGCACGTGTCAATTACGGCTCGTATTACATTCCCAAAAGCAGCTCTGAATGGATGTATACTGATCCGGACGGTTTTTATTCAAAGCTCACAGAGTGCAATAAGAATAATAGCTATAAAATAAAGCCTATAGTTCGGATTCTTAAGCATTGGAATATCCAAAAGAATTATAGAGGCATTGCATCCTTTGAACTTGAACGAAAGATAGCTGAATATGCTTACTTTTCTTGTACCTCATACACGGATTATTTGAAGTATGCACTTGAGAAAATCAAATATCCGACTAATTGCGTCAACAAGGCTTTGGATTGTATAGCGGAAGCTTTGCGTCTGGAGGCCGACGGCTATCCATATTCAGCTGAAAGTAAGATCAAGGAAGCCTTCCCGGAGGTGTGACGATGAGCAGAAGAGATGACATTAACAAATTATATCAACCGTCAAAGGCTCTTGAGAAAGTTTGCTATGCGCTATTCACTGCTGATATAGCTATTTCGCTGATTGCAGCTTGTGTCGGCGGTAGTGTCATTTCTTACCTTACTGTAGCTCTGGTCATAATAGCCTTTCTATACATGGCCATATCTATTATTGACGATGGTATCATGTGGTTCCAAGCCGAGAGTGCAAGAAGAAAAAACAGCATACAAGTGGCATATGATGTTAGATTAGATGAATATGAGACTGAGAAATACTACAACAACAACAACGTAGGCGATCCAGATATCTCATATGCAACAAACCTGTTTGAGAGTGCATTCTTTACAAAAGAAATTAGTGAAAAAATGCTTTTAGGCGCGGTTGCTAAGCTGATTATTGCAGTAGTGGTTTTAATTATTTCTTGCCGGTTTATTGCTAACGATGACATACTCCTTGTCATTGCTCAAACTGTATTTTCAGCGGTAGTTATTGAAGATGCTATTCGATTGATAATCTTCACACAACGGATTAAGACCTTATATGAAGAGGGCTATCACGAGTTAATTACTGTAGGAATCTCAACAACGGCTCAGAGAGTGTGGTTGAAATTCTTTTGCGTTGAATATGAAAGCATTAAAGCGCATTACCGTATTCGACTTAGTGAGTCATTGTTTAATAAGCTGAATCCGCAGTTGTCTGAGACATGGGAAAAACTCTCTTCGCAAATAAAGATATCGACAGGTGGTTAAGCATGGTTGGCAAATATAAAGTCATTACCCTTTGTGGGAGTACGCGCTTCAAGGATGAATTCATGGAATCTCAAAAGCGACTCACGCTTGAGGGAAATATTGTTATCAGTGTAGGTTTGTTCGGTCATGCTGGGGATGCTGAGGTATGGGAGAACATGGATGAAGGCACTCTGACTAAGACCAAGGAGATGCTGGATGACATGCATAAGCGGAAAATTGACATGGCAGATGAGATTTACGTGATCAATGTTGGCGGCTATATTGGTTCCAGCACAAAATCAGAAATCGAATATGCCAAGGCAACGGGAAAAGGAATCCGGTATCTGGAAGGATAAGAAATGCTTGGATTGAGGAAAAAGAAAGTGGATAAGGCTGCATGGGCAGAGGCTGTGTACGGTCAGAAGCTGAAGAATCCTGAGAGAGAATCGGAAGAGCAACTATCTGCTTTGACCACAGGTCTTTTGATGCAGCACCACCGCATCATCATAGATAGCGTCCGGATAATCCATACAACAAAGAATGCTGAAACCAGACAAGGACGTGTGGAACTTTGTCAGCGCCACTACGGGGACATGCTTAAATTGAAGCCCTTCTGCAATAAAGAGCAACTTGCTATGATCCAAAATGCAGAGGAGGCCATAAGAGGGATCTGACTACAGATTGGAGGCAGTTACATGTATGAATCGTTGACTTCGCTCTTGCCTAAACTGCAAGGGGCAGAATACGGTGAATGGATAATTGATAGAGAGAACGACGGCTCTCCTGAGCATCCGAAACAGTTCCCATTTGTAGCATATGGCCGTGCCGTAACGGACTTGGAAAATGCAATCTACCGCTTCATTGATGAGCACAAGGAAATGGAACTCACCCGATATGGCGATATCCTTGAGAAGTCAGATATCAAGTGGGACGCACAATCCATGAAGCATGCCGATGTATCTGCCCTTGATGGTAGAACGGTCATGGCGCTGCTTGTTGGAGCTGTTCGCGCAGAGAGGTTTTGTGATGGAGCACTGCTGGCTTTTTGTGAGGACGGCAGCGTTGCCAAATTGCTCCAAAGACTGAAAGAACTCGATGAAGGACTCCAAAGCGAGGCGTAGGATTTGATGATGAGAAAATGTCCTAAATGCGGCAGCAGGCGTGTTGCCCCGATCCTGTACGGGATGCCTGCTTACAGTGAAGAGATGGAGCTGCAACTGAAAGAGGAGAAACTACTGGACATACATGGATGCGCCCGCGACGACTAATCAAGCTGTAAAAATGGCGAATGAAGCTCTGTAAGTTATTGTAGGTAGTACCTTTTCGGAGGAGAAATTGATTTATACGTCCACCAGCATTGAAAAAAAGGTGAAAAAATGAGTTGTCATGTAGTAAAGCATAGTGAAATAACCTCGATGGATAACAAGAGCGATTATTCTCACCAGATATAATGCAATTCAAACGTTAAATGTTATTTTTGGCTGTTGATGATATTATCTGGGAAATCCCGAGTGGCGCGTTCATTTGCCTCTTCTATCAGACGGTCGATGTAGCGGTTTAATTTTTTAGAGGCGTGAAACTGGTACAATTCGCAGTCATCTCTATTACTAACTACGCCGTCGATAACGCAATCGAGCAGTTCCTCATCATCCATTTCGTGTATTTTCTGACAGCGCTCATCATCACCCCACTTGCGGAGGACAAGATATTGGATGGTTCTTTCCGTTAGCACGCGATCCTCGGGGTTCGCAAATACGAACGCGCAGTCCTCGTCAAGATCATCACTGTCGTTGGCGCTTTCCGTATGTTGGTCGTAGATAAGCTGCAGTAGCTGCTGACAGAAGGCGGCCTCTTGCGCATAAGTCAAACCACTGACCAATTCCGAGAATTCACGGCTGGCGACCAGCTTCGATGCAGTATGCAAGTTCTTAGCTCTTGCTTCCTCGCACATTGCTTCACCGTCACATATGAAATGATCCAGACCGATGTGCAGCCGCTCGACGGCTTCTTCTGACAGACCGGTATATTCGACCGCTGCTTTCGCACCGGCATCCGGGCTTTTGGTGTCACTGAGTCCAAGCAAGTAGTCGGTCGATACGCCGAAGTACTGTGCAATGTCCGCGAGCTTGATGATGTCTGGCACACTCTCGCCGGTTTGCCAGTTGGAAATTGTCTGCCTTGTCGTGTGAAAAATCGCACCCCATTGCGACAGCGCTTTCTCCTCTTGTGCGCACAACTGCAGGAATCGAGAAGAAAATGCGTGCGCTTTGTCCAATTTGATTCCCTGTCTGCCCATAATGCACCTCGCAATGTAAATTTCGTTAACTGATTTGCTCAGCAGTGTTGACAATATTTGCGTCTCGTGAGATAACGATATCACACGACGACTCCGGAGTCAAGTGTACGAAATTATTGAGAAGGTTTGAGATGAAACCGGAAAACAAAATCATGACGAAAAACACAAAGGAGGATGCCTATGACAGATGAACACACACAGATGCATGAAAACGACTCTCTGATTGAGAGCTTTATCCCCACAGATTTTACGGACGTAGGGCAGGGAACCGTGCTCTATGAGGCTTACCATCACAAGCTGCGCTATTGTGAGGGCGTGGGATGGATCGCATATAACGGCGGCGTATGGGAACCGTCTGAAACGGCGGCACATAGCTATTCCCAGCGCTTGACGGATCTGCAGATGCAGGAAGCAAAGACCATGGGACTGAACAATATTGGTATGTTTGGACAGACTGCATCGATGTCGCAGACCTATATGGAGTATGCCGTGGTGCGACGCTCGTCGGCTAAAATTGCGGCCGCTTTGAGAGAGGCCAAGCCGAAGCTCAGTATTCGGGCTGCGATGCTGGATGGGGATCCGCTCATTTTGAATACGCCTGACGGAGAGATCCATTTGGATACGGGAGAAATGTCTCCGCACGAGCCGGAGCATTTTATTACGCACATGACGAGCTGCGCGCCTTCTGACGATGGGGCGGATATCTGGGACACGTTTTTGCACCAGATTGCCTGTAATGACGAAACGCTCGTGGCGTTCCTCAAGCAGATTGCGGGCATGGCCGCGATCGGTAAGGTCTATGAAGAGCGGCTCGTGATCGCGCTCGGGAGCGGCGGCAATGGCAAGAGCACATTTTTTAACGCCATTCAGGATGTGATGGGAGATTACGCTTGCACGATCCGCTCGGAGCTTCTGGTCGCAAGCAATGACAGTGGCAAGAAATTTGAGCTGGCGAGGCTGCGCGGAAAGCGCCTGGCCATTGCAGAGGAATTGGAAGAGGGAAGACAGCTGGATACTGCGGAGGTAAAGCATTTGTGCAGTACCGGAGACATCAACGCGCAGTTTAAGGGGAAGGACGTTTTCACCTTCAAACCATCTCACTCCATCGTGCTGTGTACGAACCACATGCCGTCGGTAAAGGTCATGGACAGCGGTACTTGGGATCGCCTGATTGTAGTGCCGTTTCGCGGCAGATTCCGAAGCCAGGAGAACGAGATTAAAAACTATGGCAATTACCTCGTGCGAGCCTGCGGCGGCGCGATCCTGAGCTGGATCATTGATGGTGCCCGCGAATATATCCGTAATGACTATAAGCTAGACATTCCGGAGTGCATCATCAGCGCGACGGAGCAGTATCAGCAGGAAAATGACTGGCTCACGGATTTTTTCAACGAGTGGGTCGCTCTGGATAAAAATGAGGACACATATGGCAGCGATATTTATGGGGCGTATACGTCCTTCTGCAGTGAGCACGGTGAGCGGATGCTTCCCATGTCCTCCGTGCTTCCGCTGGTTGCAACGAAGGCAGGTGCAACAAAGAAGCGCACAAAAAAGGGCAATGTGTATCAGGGCTTGAGAATTATCAGCGAGTTCGAGCGGGCTGCATCCTAAAAGGAATTGCGGTGTATGGTGGTGTAGGCATATTTCTCTCACGGTTAAAAACGGATAAAAATGTAAATTAGCAATTTGCCATACACCGTTATACACCGCTTCTCTGTATCCACCGCTGCGCGGCGGGGCCTGTCTTGCAGCGCAGTACGTGCTACGCCCATTCTGCTCGCTTGAATTTTGCCTGCTCGCTGCGCTCGTCAGCCAAAATTCGCCGAAAAACACAATCGTATGAATAGCACAATCGCAAACAAGTGTGCTTGACATGTATATCGAGCGATTTTTTCGCGGGAATCAATCGTCATTGCTCGGGTCAGTGCACGAGTCAGTCACCTACATGCAGCGCTGAAAAAACAGCCGCTCACGCTGGTTTTAACTGCCCCAGATGAATACCGTTTGCAATTCTTGGCTCGATATGCTATTATAGCTATTATAATAGTGTCCAGTTCTACTGTGACATACATCTGCATAACAGAGGAATGTGCCTCTGACAAATGTGCTGAAATTGCAGCTTTTTTCTCCAGAAGATGCTCGACATGTTCGAGGACAACGAAGATGTCCAGAACGTGTGG
>ENA-OPCW01000219-OPCW01000219.1-human-gut-metagenome-genome-assembly--contig:-NODE-219-length-30164-cov-8.130127_pt1 | contig 30164 bp, 40 predicted proteins | sample MGYA00241258_ERZ501496 | MGnify/ENA primary metagenome ERZ501496 (study PRJEB25962, sample SAMEA2042660) | human gut metagenome | biome: human gut; feature: human-associated habitat; material: faeces...
AAACGTTCAGTCCAGCGTCCTTTGTAATCTTTTCAGCTTCTTCGATAGAGCTGATCCCATAGCTGTTTAAAACAGCGTTAATCTGGTCAATTCTTCTTTCATATCCTTCAAATAATGATGCCATTATATCGTTCTCCTTTCCAATTATTCCTGACGTGGATCGATAATCTTAACTGCATCGTCCACACGGCCATACTGACCCTTGGCTTTCTCCCAAGCTGTGTTAGGATCATCACCCTTCTTAATGAAGTCAGTCATCTTTCCAAGAGAAACGAACTGGTAACCAATTACCTCGTTATTCTCGTCAAGAGCGATACCTGTAACATATCCTTCAGCCATCTCAAGGTAACGAACACCCTTCTCTTTTGTTGCATACATAGTACCAACCTGAGAACGAAGTCCCTTTCCTAAATCTTCCAGACCAGCACCTACAGCAAGTCCGTCATCAGAGAATGCAGACTGTGTACGTCCATATACGATCTGTAAGAAAAGTTCTCTCATAGCTGTGTTGATAGCATCACAAACTAAGTCTGTATTTAAAGCTTCCAGAATTGTCTTACCCTGTAAAACTTCTGCAGCCATGGCAGCTGAATGAGTCATACCAGAGCAACCGATTGTCTCAACTAATGCTTCCTCAATGATACCGTTCTTTACGTTAAGAGAAAGCTTGCAGGCACCCTGCTGTGGTGCACACCAGCCGACACCGTGCGTAAATCCTGAAATGTCCTCAATTTTCTTGGAATGAACCCACTTTCCCTCTTCCGGGATAGGAGCTGGCTCATGCTTTGCGCCCTTTGCTACAGGACACATGTTTTCAACTTCCTTTGTGTAAATCATCTTAAGACTCCTTTCGCATGTTAATTGTAGATAAACTCGTTATCATTCGACATACCGCTAATATTTTTGCATATTTTTTTCCTAAAGTCTAGTGCAAATTCGCACTTTTTTAGATACAACTACTATTTTTCTTTTTTTGCCACAATATGGTCTGCATCCTTGTAGATATGGTTTGCCGGAATCACTCCGCGGACAGAAGAAAGCGGATAGACATTACAATTCGGGCAGATAACCGTACCCGGATTTAAAACGGAGTTGCATCCTACCTCTACGTGATCTCCGAGCATAGCTCCAAATTTCTTAAGTCCTGTTTCAATTTCTTCACCGGAATCTCTGTTGTCCTTTACAACCACAAGTGTTTTATCCGATTTTACATTGGAGGTAATCGAACCGGCTCCCATATGGGACTTGTAACCGAGAATGGAATCCCCGACGTAATTGTAATGTGGTACCTGTACCGTGTTAAAAATGATATCATTTTTGATCTCCGTGGAATTTCCGACAACCGATCCTTTTCCAATGATTGCGCTTCCGCGGATAAATGCACAGTGACGGATCTCGGCATCTTCATCAATAATCAGCGGTCCGTTCAAGCATGCCGTAGGTGCAACGGCTGCACTCTTTGCCACCCAGATATTTTCCCCACGTTTCTCATAAATTTCCGGATCGAGTGTCGGACCGAGCTTTTTGATAAAATCGCTGATGCCTTTTAATGCTTCCCACGGATACGTAAACTGTGAAAGGTACTCTCCTGCAATAGACTGTGACAAATCATACATGTTTTTGATTTTTGCGTTTTCCATTTTTTAATCTCCTTACATTTTAATTTTCATGATTACTGATCGTTTTTCTTCCGGACTCTTCCGTTTCCTCCAAAGCCGTTGTTTCCTCTGCGGCTGCTGTTTTCTCCGGCGGTGCCTCCCCCGGATTATCAAAATCAAACGAAATCTGATCATTTTCATATTTCAGGCAGGTGTCAAATGTATTGCCTGCCTTTGAGGTAAATCCGGCAATCTTCTGCTTCGTCTTTCCGGTCGTCAGCAGTTCTTTCATCACTTCTTCGGAAAGTTCCACCTTAGCAACGGTATGCCAGATTTTAAATCCGCACGCACATTCATACCTCCACTGCGTCTTCATCAGCATTTTGCCGCATTTCGGGCACGGCACGGTTGTCTCTTCCGGTTTCGGTTTCTCCGGAAAATCAAATGTGATCTCCCCTTCTTCCGTCAGTTTCAGCGGCGCATCAAATTTCATACCGGTCTTTGCCACAAATCCCGAAATTACCTCTGTCTTCTTTTTCGTCAGAAGCTCTTTCACCTGCGCTTCTTTCAGCCGGACACTTGCGATACTTCCAATCATAAAACTGCAGCTTTCCTTATCATCTTTTTTATGATTGGCACACATAAATCCAAACGGTGCCACTACAATATCCCCGCCACACTTCGGGCACTTCACATCTTTGACTTCCTTTGGCTCTACATTGTCAAAATCAAATTTCAGCCCGGTTACTTTCCCGTTTTCATCTTTTGCGAGAGCTACGCGCGCATCAAATTTCTTCCCTGTTTTTGACTTAAACCCACGCATGGTTTCCGTAATGCCATCGTTTAAAAGCTGCCGGACCTGTGCTTCCGTAAAAGATTTCTCTGCCATCTTCCCAATAGAAAACCTGCAGCTGTTTTCATCGCCCGGCTTATAGTTGGCACATCCATAACCAAAAGAGGTCGCAATGATCTCACCCCCACAGAGCGGACACTTTACATCGCGGATCACTTTCTGTTCCACGCTGTCAAAATCAAATACAATATTCGTCTTTCCCTCTTCTGTTTTCTCCAGTTTCAGACAGGCGTCAAATTTTTTACCGGTTTTTGATTTAAAACCGCGCAGGGTATCTGTGTGACCATCCGTCAGGAGCTGCTTTATCGCAGTAACCGGCAGGGTTTTTCCGGCGATCGTTCCAATGGAAAACCGGCAGCTGTTCTCATCGTCCGGTGAAAAGTTTACACATCCATAGCCGAAAGATGTCTTTTTCATCTGTCCGCCACATACCGGGCACTTTACCTCCGGAATGATTTCCGGCTCTATGTCTGAAAAATCAAATGCAATATTAACTTTTCCGTTTTCATCTTTATCTACCTTAAGTTTTGCATCAAACCGTTTGCCTGCCTTGGATTTAAACCCGCGAATGGTCTGGGTATGCCCCTGTTCGATAAGTTCTTTTACCTGTTCCTCACTCAGCTGAACACCTGCAATTTCGCCAATATTAAAATTACATCCTGATTTATCATTCTTATAATTCGCACATCCATAGCCAAATGGCGTGGTTACAAGTTCTCCACCGCATGCCGGGCATCTGACGCCGATCTTTCTTCTCGCACCGGCACCCCTTGCATGTTTCCCGGCAAAATTACTGATGCGTTCCGCAAGCGGTTCCCGCAGATCCTGTCCGATCATCTTTTCCGTTTCGGTACGGATGAAATCTTCCAGTTTCGTCCGGTAATCCCAGAAATCCACGGTTCCCCGTGTAATTCCATCAAGTCCCTTTTCCCAGGAAGCTGTCATCTTTGGATTCAAAAGTGCCGGGACGGTCATGCTCACCACCTCAAATACCATCTCCCCGAGATTTTCCGGTGTGAGCACCTGCGTCCGTTTATTCAGATTGAGGTAATGGATACGGACCAGTTTCTTAATGATCTCCGCACGGGTGGCAGAAGTACCAATTCCCGAACCTTTGATCTGTTCCCGAAGCTCCTCATCCTCAATCAGCTGTCCTGCATTTTCCATGGCAAGCACCATGGAACCGGAGGTGTACCGCTTCGGCGGTGAAGTTTTTCCCTCTTTCACCTCATATCCATCCACGGAAATCTCGTCGCCCTTTTTCAGCTGATCTGCCAGATGTAGCAGTTCCTTCGGATCCGAATCTTCTTCCTCTTTCTTTGGAATTCCTGCAATTTCCAAATAACCTGGTGCCTTTAATACACGTGCGGACGCATAAAAACGTTCCTTCTTTTCCCCCACATCCACAGCAACCGTCATTTTTACATTCTGATATTCTGCCGCCGGATAAAACACACTGAGAAATCTCCGCACGATCAGATCAAATACCGATTTCTGCAGAGCATTCAGTTTCCCAAGCTCCGTGAGCTGACCGGTCGGAATGATCGCATAGTGGTCTGTCACTTTAGCATCATCGGTATACTGCGTTCCTGCAATATTTCCATACAGCTTTCTGTCGAGAATCTGCTCCACAAAATCCGAAGTCGGCTCATATCCCCGCAGACGGCTGATATTTTTATGGATTTCCTTTGCCACCGGAGTAGAAAGCACACGCGCATCGGTACGCGGATACGTTGTCAGTTTCCGTTCATACAGATCCTGCGCCACCTGTAAGGTTTCATCCGGGCTGATCTTGAATCGTTTTGCACATTCTGCCTGCAGCTCTGCCAGATTAAACAGTAACGGCGCCCGTTTTCTGGAAATATTCTTTTCCATGGATTCCACAATCGCAGAATGTCCCTGCACGCGGTCAATCAATGCCAGTGCATCCTTCTTTTCCCGAAATCCGTTTTCCTTATACAAGAGCGGCGATGCAAAGTACCCTGATCCCTCGACGGCTTTCCACTCGCCCTGGACATGTGCATCTGTAAAATTTCCGACAACACGGTAAAACGGTGTCTCCTTAAAATTGCGGATCTCGCGCTCACGGATCACGACCATCCCAAGCACACAGGTCATCACGCGCCCGACCGCAATAGCGGTGTAGGAACGTGTTCCCGCCGCATTGTTTAACAACCCTCCATATTTTACCGACATTACACGGGAAAAATTAATGCCCATGGCATAATCTTCAATGGTACGCATAATACCGGATTTTCCGAGATTTTCATAGGCAGACATCGGTTTTGCTTCCCGGATTCCCCGTTGGATCTCTTCCTCTGTCTGGGAATCAATCCAGACCCGGAGTTCCTCCATGCCGTCTCGCACACCGCCGAAATTGCGGATATTTTCCTCAATCGTCTGTCCTTCTTTTCCGGCATCTCCTGCCCAGTAGACACGGTCGATATCCTCGCGCATCAACATTCCGTGAACCACATCATACTGCCGGCTGACATCTTTGATCACATCATATTTATATTCTTTTGGAAGAAATGGCAGATCTTCCAGTTTCCACTTTTTGTATTTTATATCATAACTTTCCGGATATACCATGGCTACCAGATGTCCCACGCACCAGGTGATCACATATTTCTGGTTTTCCAGATAGCCATCTCTTCGGCCCCCGCTTACCCCGAGAACTTTCGCAAATTCCTGGGCAACCGACGGTTTCTCCGTTATGATCAGTGACTTTCCCATCTTCTATCCCCTATTGGCAAACTTTTTCTATAATTCGTTCATATCAATCAGCTCAAACCGGTCATCCGTTTTGGCATGCTCCGCCAGCATCGGTTCAAACCGCGTTGCAGAGAATAAAAAAATATACTCCGAACGGATTTTTGCCTTTTCCATGTTCTGATACAGTTCCTCGCACATCTGCGATGTCAGCTGTGGCTGATCCCAGTTACATAGTCCCACAATATTTCTGCGGTCTGTGCTCTGGGCAATAATATCAATGTTTCCTGTCTTTCCAACCCAGGTTCCGATCTTATGAACTGGAAACGGCATGCGTCCCATCTGATTCAAAAGCATCATATACTCCATGCAGACATTCCGGAAATAACGTTTCAGATACGTGCCAAGTTCCGGTGCAATGTAGCGGTCGTAAAATTCATGCGGTTTCAGCAGATAAAGATCCGACATGTGGGGAAATATAAATTTAAACCAGAAATTAATAAATGTATCTTTGATCTGGTATACCCCTTTTTTGGCATTCTCCCAGCCACCGGTCTGAAATGACTGCACTTTCTCTACAATATCAAAATGGCTGAGATTTTTCATATAAACACTGATCTTTGCACGGGAATATCCGGTTTTCAAATACAGGTCATTCAGTTTATTATATCCCTGTGCAATTGCAGATAAAATTGTGTTATAGACGGAAAGTTCACGCAGTTCTGCCGAAATTTTCTGTTCTGCCATATGAAACAGATATCCGCCCTCCGTCAGCACAAGCCGGTAAATATTCTCCCTGTATGAAATTTCCGGATTCCAGGCTTCCATATATCCCGGCACCCCGCCGATCGATCCATAAATACGGATACAGTCGCTAACCGAAAGTGCCGGAAATGTCCGGACAACTTCCAGGAAATTCAGATCTTCCACTTTATGCAGTACATCAATACGACGGAATCCATCCCCGAACGCATCTTTTGCATCCTGTGTGGCCCATACAATGGAAGAAGACGCCAGAATGATCATCACCGGTCCCGGATAAAGCCGTTTCATCTTTAATTTTAAAATACTTTTGACAAATTCCGGATCTCTTTTAATTGCATACTGTGCCTCATCAATCACAATCACCAGTTTTGATGCATCTCCGCTTTTTACCCGGTTAAAAAATTCATCATAGGAATATCTGCTCAGCTTCATCTGAAAAGCATTTTGAATTTCTTCTCCCATTTTCTGCATCTGTTCCTGTGCGGAAAGCTGTCTGCACCGATAATAAAAATGTTTTTTCCCCACACAGAATTCTTTGATCAGCTGTTCTTTCCGGCAGTCCATCCCACCATACAAAAGCATCAGCTGGTTTCCCGATTTTGCATACCAGCCTTCCAATTCTTTAAGATCTGTTTTTTTTGCGTTCATCCCGATTCCTCCGTACAAAATTCCTTCTGCTAAAAGAAATTATATCACTGATTAATATCTCTCACAAGGTTTTCGGCAAAAAGAAAGAAGTGCAGTTTTTGCACTTCTCTCCAAAAATCCGTATTTCAATTTAATACTTATTTCTTTGTGATATATCCCTGTGCTTTCAACAGCTCTGCACATAAAACTGCACCACCGGCTGCACCACGAACGGTATTGTGGGATAATCCGACGAATTTCCAGTCATATACGGTATCCTCTCTCAGACGTCCGACAGAGATTCCCATGCCATGCTCAAAGTTTACATCCAGGCTGACCTGCGGACGGTTGTCCTCTTCTAAGTACTGGATGAAATGTTCCGGTGCACTCGGGAGCTTCAGCTCCTGTGGCACACCACTGTAATTCTTCAGTGCTTCGATCAGCTGCTCTTTGGTAGGTTTCTTCTTGAATTTAACAAATACAGCTGCTGTATGTCCGTTTAATACCGGTACACGGATACACTGGCAGGTAATGACTGGTGAAGTTGCAGGAACAATCTGCTTCTTCGCATCATCTACATGTCCCCAGATACGCAGAGGCTCTTTCTCAGACTTTTCTTCCTCACCACCGATGTATGGAATAATGTTTCCAAGCATCTCTGGCCAGTCCTTGAACGTCTTTCCTGCTCCGGAAATAGCCTGATAGGTAGTGGCAACTACTTCATATGGCTCAAACTCTTTCCATGCAGTCAGAACCGGCGCATAACTCTGGATGGAGCAGTTTGGCTTTACTGCTACGAAACCGCGCTTTGTACCAAGACGCTCTTTCTGATACTTAATAACTTCCATGTGCTGTGGATTGATTTCCGGAACTACCATCGGCACATCCGGTGTCCAGCGGTGGGCACTGTTGTTGGAAACAACCGGTGTCTCTGTCTTTGCGTAATCTTCCTCAATCTTTTTGATCTCGTCCTTTGTCATGTCTACAGCAGAAAATACAAAGTCGACCTGAGAAGCTACCTGCTCTACTTCATTTACATTCATTACAATAATATTCTTTACAGCTTCCGGCATCGGAGTATCCATCTTCCAACGGTCTCCCACTGCCTGCTCATAAGTCTTTCCTGCACTTCTTGGGCTTGCTGCAATCGTGGTAACCTCAAACCATGGATGATTCTCCAGCAAAGAGATAAATCTCTGTCCTACCATACCTGTTCCGCCAAGGATACCAACTTTTAACTTCTCACTCATTTTTCCAATCTCCTCTGTTCTTTTCTTTATACGCGGACACCTGTCTTTTACAGAAAAACATTTTTGTTTTTTGTCCGTGTTACACGAACATGTGTCTTTATAGGAAATATATTACTTGAAACCAGGTAAAATTACAAGGAACAAATTGTCCTAAATAAATAAAATATTCCTCAAATATATGTAGGACTTGCACAATCCGAAATACCGACTAAGCGGTATTTCAGGCAATACATCAGAGATGTACCGCAATTACGTACATTGCATCGCACAAGCGATTCTGCATACGATGTGCTCCTTTTGTCTCATTTTTTCTCCAGATATGCCTCTTCGATTGCGATCACTTTCTTCATCGCCTCTTCCCCTGGTGCACCGATCGTCAGACGCTTGTTGACACAGGTTTCCATGGAGATTGCATCATAGACATCCTCCTCAAATACTGGAGAAAACTGTTTTAATTCTTCCAGACTCATATCGTCAATCGGCATCTGTTTGTCCAGACAGTACAAAACAATACGTCCGATAATTCCATGCGCATCGCGGAACGGAACCCCGTGATTTACAAGATAATCGGCAGCATCCGTCGCGTTGGTAAAGCCGTGTGCGGCACTCTTTCTCATAACATCCTTATTGAATTTCATGGTATCAAGCATACCCGTGAATAACACAATACAGCCTTTCGTTGTGTCGATGGCATCAAAGGAAAGTTCCTTGTCTTCCTGCATGTCTTTATTGTAAGCAAGCGGAATCCCCTTCATCGTGGTCAGAAGCGACATGAGCGCGCCATACACACGCCCGGTCTTGCCTCGGACAAGTTCTGCAATATCCGGATTTTTCTTCTGTGGCATGATACTGCTTCCGGTACTGTATGCATCATCAATCTCTACAAATTTGTATTCGTTGGAATTCCAGATGATGATTTCCTCGGAGAAGCGGCTTAAATGCATCATAATGGTTGCCATGGCAGACAGATATTCGATCAGGTAATCGCGGTCGGAAACACCATCCATACTGTTTAAGGTCGGTCCGTAAAAGCCAAGAAGTTCTGCAGTATATTCGCGGTCAAGCGGATAGGTTGTTCCTGCCAGTGCGCCGGAACCGAGCGGGCAGTAATTCATGCGCTCGTAAATATCGTGCATACGGGAACGGTCACGCTTAAACATTTCAAAGTACGCCCCCATATGATGTGCGAGTGTGATCGGCTGCGCTTTCTGCAAATGGGTAAATCCTGGCATAATCGTCTGCGTATTTTCTTTCATAATGCGAAGCAGTACCTGCAGCAGCTGCTCCAGCAGTTCATCCGTCTCAAGAACCTGCTGCCGGGTATACAGACGCATGTCCAATGCCACCTGATCATTTCTGCTTCGTCCGGTATGCAGTTTCTTTCCGGTATCTCCCAGACGGTCAATAAGGTTTGCTTCCACAAAACTGTGAATATCCTCATATTCCGAAGTGATGGCAAGCTTTCCGCTCTCCACATCCGCAAGAATTTCCTGTAAACAGGAAACAATCGCCTGCATCTCTTCCTGTGTCAGAATGCCCTGCTTTCCAAGCATACGCACATGTGCAATGGACCCCTCAATATCCTGCTTGTAAAATTTCTGATCAAACGAAATGGATGCATTAAAATTGTAAACCAGCTGGTCTGTCTCCTTCGTAAATCTTCCACCCCATAACTGTGCCATATCTAAATTCCTCTCTTTCTTAAATTCTTTGTTTTATTTTTATAAAATCTGTTCTTCCTGCTGTCTGCGCAGTACAATTTCACGGTCGCGGTCACGCTTGGAATACACACACCCACAGTAGTACTGCCGGTACATGTGATACTCCTTAGAAATTTCGGTCGACTTTTTATAGCCTTCCTTCTTTTTAAAATCCGAAAACAGATAACGGACACCAAAGGTATCTGCCAGTTCTGCTCCGATCTGATTTAACTTTTCCGCATTTTTCAGCGGACTGATGGATAGTGTTGTCGTAAAGAAATCAAATCCGTGCGCTTTTGCATAGGACGCAGCCTCAGAAAGCCGCAGCCGGTAACAGGCAAAACAGCGCTCTCCCCCTTCCGGGATCTCTTCCATGCCCTTTGCCATATCGTAAAACCGCTGTGTATCGTATGCACCTTCCACAAAAGAAACCGGATATTTTGTAGGAAACTCAGCAATAAAACGTTCCTGCTCCTTTGCCCGCATATGATATTCTTCCGGCGGATAAATATTGGGATTGTAATAAAATACCGTTACATGGAAATGTTCTGCAAGACATGCAATACAATAAGAACTGCACGGTGCACAACAGCTGTGCAAAAGGAGGCTTGGAGCCTCCCCTGCCGTACAGTTTTCACGGATCAGATCTTCCATTATTTTCTGATAATTTTTTTTATTCATCTTTCATCTGTATACATCTGATTAAAAATTTCTTTTCCGGTCTGCGTCCGGAAAATTTGCTGATATGCCTGTTCAATTCCGTGACGATTGACGTCATCTTCATATAAATTGACCAGAAAATCTGCCTCCACCAGAATCTGATAATCCAGTCCTTCGATATTATCATATGTATGATGATGTCCGATCAGATAGCAGATACGGTCGATCAGATAATTTTCAATTCCCACATCGGAAAGCATTCTCTGTGCCACAATCGGTCCTTCCTGCTCCTGCAGCTTTCCGTCACACCGTCCATACTTTTCTTCTGCCGGACGGATTCCAATGTCATGGGTATAAGCGGCTGCTTCCAATATAAAAAGGGATGTCTCGTCAAGCCCTTCTTTTGTTCCGATGATTCTTGCGAAACTATGCACTTTCATGAAATGCTGAATCCGTTTCGGATCTCCGGAAAAAAAGGCGATCATCTGTAAAAACAGCTCATCCAGCTGTTGCCTGCTGTAATAACTACTGTCACTACTGTCCATTGTGTGTTTCTCCTTTATCTAACATCTGCAGTGCAAACGTCGCTGCAATGTAAACAACTGCACATAAAATAATTAATACTGTTTTTTTCCCGGCAACACCGGCACAAAGTTCTGCCAGAATAAGAAGTCCATGCACCCAGAGTTCCGCATGATGCAGCATCACTGCAATAACTGCCTCAATGATAACAAGCAGACACATAGGAACTACCGGAACGTTAAGGACTCTCACCCCTACAATCACCATAATTGCAACAATTGCTGCAAAGGCCAGTAATGTCGGTACCTGAAACGTCTTTTTGTTCTTGTCCATTTTTTACCTCAACCTTTATTCTTATTTTCTTTGTCTGCGCCCATTATACCAATTTCATGCCTAAGAAACAAGCACTTTTTAAAGTAAAAAAGACACGTCTTCCATCGGATACCCGATACAAAACGTGTCTGAAACGAAGCCAATAAGGGGACTCGAACCCTTGCACAAAGCATCAACTTTTCAGTGTTTATGCGGCTTGTAGCGTTTTTACTTTGATTACTTTTGATTACTTTTTTCAAAATAGTAATCAAACGACTAACTTGTTCGTGCTTTGAAGTCTGGTATACTACTTAAAATATCTGACTTTTTCTCGATAGATCTGCGGTTTCTGTGGTAATGTTCCTCTGTAGTTCCTAGGCTTGCGTGCCCCATCTGACCAAGGATCAACCGCTCGTCAATATTGTTGTCAAGAAGGATGGTTCCGTATGTCTTTCGGATCTTATGTGGAGACTTTCGATAGATTCCTAACTTATCGCACAATCTCTGTAATCGCATTCTTACACAATTCGCATTCAAGCGCTCTCCATTTTCTTTAATGAACACAAATTCTTCAAATGGATTCGTTTTTCTGATCCTATCACACAACCACTCGTAGTCCTTTGGGATGATAATTGTTCTCGCCCCAGCTCTCGTCTTTGGGAAATCCTTTATCGCAACCGTATATTTTGCATCGTCCTCTCCACGATACCTTGTTTCGGTTCGACGAACCTTGACCGTATTACCGTCAAAATCATCATGTTTTAGGCACACAACCTCTCCGATTCTCATTCCGGTCACGAACATTAGAAGTATTGCTATGTTTGATAAATCAAGGTTGCATTCCAAATATTTAATCATAATATCAGTTTCATTCTCGTCAAAAACCTCTTCGTAATCTTCCTTGATCGTTCGTTTGAAATCGGAATCAGATGTATCAAGCTCCTCAAACAATTCTTCAACATTAAAATCAATCAACTTCCGCTTTTTGGCTCGTTTCAGAAACCCTTTGGTTATCCCTTTTAGTCCGGAAAACGCCTTTGCCGTCAAGTTAAACTTCGGAATCTGTTCTTCTAGGAAATCTCCCCATTCATCTTCCGATATTGATTTTATGTGCCTTTTACCCATTTGTTTAAAGTGCCTTTGATAAAAGTTGCGATTCCTTTGGTGCGTTGCATTTCCAATCTTGTTCAGTGCCAACCGCCTGTCGTTCCACTCTTCAAACACTTCATCAATGGTTGGATTTTCTTCTTGAATCTGTAAATAATCGATAACCTCATTTTCAATATCGACCCTATCTTTTTTCTTAAGTAGCTTTCTCCCTTTCTCCTTGCATGGAATATAGGTTCTCCAATACCCATCTTTCCCTTCCCATATATCATATGGGTGTTTCTTTAGTATCTTTTCTCTTTTGTTCATTTCAACTTGTTCTTGCACAAGTGCTATGTCGAGAATACCACTATCAACGGCATATTTCAACAGTTCTTTTTCATCCAATCAAATACCCCCGTTCTTTCTATTTTATCTTTTATATCTCTCACTCTGTACTCTATCGTTCTTAGTGATAGATTTTCTTTTGTGGATATTTGCTTTTGTGAAAAACCACGGCAGAGAAGAGAGAAAATCCTCTCCTCTTCTTCCGTGAAATTGGCATTTTCTTTGATCTGTTCAAGTTCTGGCTTAATGAATTTTGTAAATTTCATAAGCCATTTCTCCTTATTTTATTGGTTGATATTTATATGTTTTCAATATTAAAAACATAATAATAATTGATAAAATCTATAAAACTATTGCTGACTCCATATTTCCTTATCAAGAATATATTGTCTGATAAATCTATCTGCGTACTGTGGGTGTATCATTGACCTTGCTGTTTTTTTATCTATACCCAAGGGGTTTTTATTTGTAATATATTGTATTGGCGGCATACTTTCTACTTGTTCCAACGGTTCAAAAACAAGATTGTTTTTAGGATTTAATCCAATAAACCAATACTGAGTGGGCTTCTTGTAATAATCCCCATTCTGTGTCCTATCCCTGTCAATTGCACTTGGCTTCAAGCACCAGAAGTTTGTAAGGTAATGTAATCCACTTGTATTCAATGGATTTTCAATTACAATTTGCAAATGACCTCGCTGACAAATTATCACTAATTTATTCAGCTTTTCATAAAACAAATCAAGTTCCTTATGCCGTTTCATTGCCAATTCACATTTTTGCTCAATAGTGTAATTCCTGTACTGATAAGCCGTGCAAGCTAGATGCCTCAATCCCTGGTCTGAAAAATAAGTGAAAGGGAAAAATGCAAATATCAAATCATCAAGACTTATCTTATCAAACAAACTCGGCTCACCTTGATACCCCCTATCAATCTCTTCGAAAAGGTCAGTAACATAGTCGGTTTCGTTAAATTCATTCTGAATATCATAGTCGTAGGCTTCAATTCCATACTTCTTGAAAGCGTTCTTGAATGTTCCTGACTGTTCAAATAAACAATGTACTTTCATTCTAAATCTACCAAAAGGAAACCTCGGTTTTATGTCGCGACAACCTATTCCTTTCTTTGATTTTTAGTTAGTTATCTTCTTTTCTCTTAAAATCCTCACAAGGTACATCAAGCAAGCAACCGCATTTTTCGGTTTCCATTCCTCCCCAATATGTCTTGTATCTGTAAGAGTTTTCGCATTTAAAGCAGAAATCCTTGCCATTGTTCAATTTGCAACTTGTCTTTTTATCTTCCAGCTTTTTCCCGATACTCTCGTTTATCCTTTTGAGTTCCTCGACCTTTTTCTGCGATTCCTCAAAATCTTCAATGAGTTTATTGTATTTCTTCTTGCTTAAAATCTTCATTCTGTATCACCCTTTCTTTTTCTTCTTAGACTTAAACTTAAAAACATCATTTTTCTGACGGCTTACCATGCTACGATAGCCGTTCATTTTACTGGCTCTGCTTTTTGCCATCTACTCCACCGACTTTCACGATTTCAACTGCTTCATTCAAAGCATTATACACACATTCAGATGCGTATCCGAATTCTGTCCCCTTATTTTCCCGAAGATGCCTTAATGCGTCCATTCTTCTCTTTTCCAGTTTTTCTACGACCTTGTCCGGATCGTAGGCAATCGGCTGTGCATCTATCACGCTCGCCAATGTTGCCAAACTTACTCTCCTAAAATCATCATCAGATTTACTCGCATTCATGCAATATTCTTTTAGTGCATTTGCATCAATCAGTCTCATCGTTTTTTATCTCCTTTCTTCAAATAATCAAAAACCTCATGTCCAATCATCCCTACAACTGACAGAATACAAAAAAGATTAACTCCAAATTTTGTTAGAATATCTAGTCTAATGGCTATAAGTATTAGCAGAAAGAAATTTATGTACGATTGAAACATCATTCTTCATCACTCCAATCTAATTTTTGACCGCATCCAGAGCAATATAAGCTGTGCATATAATTGCATTTTCTTTCACATGTCGGGCAAAAATATCTCTTCGCTTTTTCATTGTGCAACACTTTCTTTTCCGCCTGTTTCTCCATCGCCGCCCGACATTCTTCCGGCGTGCCGATTGCGCGATATTGCTGAATTTCCTCCAGTGCGTTGATTGCTATAATATGTGCATTTACGCATTTATCTGTATAGCACTCAGCATCTAAATACCTTCTAATAAAATCGATTGCTTCATTTTCTGTCATTCCTACACCTCGCCACTTAATAATTTTCCTGTTACTGTGTTAAATAACTTACAATATGATGTTTCTTTTATGACCTCCCCGGTAAGCTTCCTTTTCTTAAGAATCACATCCGCAATGGAAAATCTCCCATGCTTTTCTGTTATTGAAAAGCCATTTTTATTAACATATTTAGCCATTTCATTTAATGCATTTGTTTTATCTTCGTCATAGTAAATGCATACATCACTCCGATTGCATCCATCATGCCGCTTTAGTATTACATCGTATATGAAAGTTTCTCTGTTTTCTGTCATTCCTACACCTCCAACAATTCCGGGTTGTCAAATACGTTGCCGATAACACTACATTCACCCAAAACCTCATAGCCTTCAGCAGATAATCTGTTTGTCACTTGGAAAGACAATGTTTCTTCATCCCACACAACTTCACCGGCACAATCTGCTTCTGCATATCCGCTTTCTGTGCTATATGTGTCAAGATAAACAATTACATCGTGTTCAAATATCAATCATCTCGATCTGTCCGTCCAGTGCACCGGCAGATAGTTGATGCATCTACAACACAACTACAGAAGAAACCCAAACTATCCTTTGTGTAGAAATAATAACTTTCGTTGCCCTTTTTCGTGCAAAATGGGTATGACAGATATCCTTCCACCCATTTCCGCGGAATAAATATCTATCTTCCATATTCTCTCCTACTCCGCTTCTGATTGAAGCCATTCTTCCCACTCGCCGTGTTCTTCTTCGCTCGGAAATTCATGTTCCATCCACTGATAATCTGATTTTACTTTGCAAAGAAACTCTGCTAACTCTTCATCCGACATATTCCTTATCCTGTCGGCATTGGTCGCTTTCGCATCAACAAGTTCAAAACACTCATCACGCCATTTCAATACATTATCAATATTGAATGAACCGTAACCTACATGGTAATAATCTTCGCAGACTTTTTTGTACTTGATTTCGTAATATGGCTTGTTGTCTATCATCCTTACGATAATTTCCAGAGATGTAACTTTGTTTTTTGTATCATCATTTTCTGAAACTTTACTGTCACATCCGCAACAAGACTCATTATCTCTTGAATTGCTGTTACGCTGACAGTTGCAAGTATTCTTTTCTTCACTATCATCAAATGCCTTTAAAAACATTTCAGCAATTTCTTTCTCGTATCTGCCACACATACCTTTGCAATCAATATCCGCAATAACCCTTGAAAAGAAATCTTTAAATTTGTCAACAATATAATCTCCTTTGAAATCGTTAGGTATGTCAATTACTACTTTCATTTTCTCCACCTCTCAATTCTTTCAGTTTTGCTTCGGCTTCGGATTTTGTGAGGAATACGGTTTTTCCGAATTCCATTACATCAATTTGACCAGATAAAGTCCTATCGTTTGATTCATAATCGCAAAACAGCGTAGTTTCTCCATCTTTAAAACAATCCAAATGGAAATCCTTAACTGTAAACTTGTCTACATCTTTTCCAAATCCTGCAAAATCAAGGAAAATTTTATCTCCCACCTTACAAGGCAACTTGATAAGTCTGCCCTGTTCCTCTAAGTCCTCGTAATCTCCTAGCTTGGTTAATATTTTATTGTAATTCGCTTTTGAATACTCATTATCTACAATGTCTACAGGGTCAAATGTGTCATAGACTTTATCCGCCCATTTTACTGTTAATCTCTCCATGACTATCCCTCACTTTCTGCCAGCTTTGCCATTTTCCAATCGCTTATATCGCCACTTCCGCGCGCACTCCAAGATGTTGCTCCGTATCCCCATGCGTACACTATTCCGTTCTCGTATTTTGCAAAATATCTTTTTTCCCACGAATTTTTTTCGCTATTTCTTACCAAAATCGGCGTATCGACTGCTACCTTACTCCAATCAACAGGAGGCTCAACATACTCTAAATTAAGCCATTCGCAGAAATTATACGTACTACCTTTGCACGAATCTGATTCATAAAAATAACACTCTTCACATTCAGTTTCTTCGCAAATTGCAGGCTCTCCATTTTTTAATCCAAACATTCCTGTGTTTACCGCAAGTTCTATAATCTTATTTCCGTATTTTTCTTTATTCGTCATATTAAACCTCCAAATCACACACAAACTTAATCTCTTCCGCTAAACTCTCAGCTATCATCGGAACAGTCAACTGAAACTGCTTGTAATTAGCTAACGTATCAATATAGTCGATGAATTTGTCCGAGAAATACTGCAACTGTTTCGCTGTTATCTTAAACTCCTTTTTCAGAATCGTAAGTGTCAGTGCAAAATAGTTAAACAACGATGCACTGGAAAGCCTGTATGCTTCACGCTCGATGCAGAAACCTTTCTTTGCATAAAGGTTCATTAACTGTCTCTGTGGAATTTTTCCGACTTCCTCTTTGATGTCGATTCCGTATTTACTTTTCAGATAAACAGCTAAATCCTTTCCATTTTCTCCACCGGACGATGCTTCATCTAAGTAAGATTTCAAAAAATCCTGCAACCGGATGATTCTTGTCTGTCCGAAACCGAATTTGTCATGCAAAATTATGTACCCAATCACGACAAAATCTTTGTATGATTTTGATATAACCTTATCGGCATTTCTCTTTTCAAAATCATTTCTCCCGATAATCCGCATTTCCTGTTTTGTGTAAAATGTCGGCTTTTTATTCCGTCTCAAAGCATTGCTCATTTCTTTGATTTCTCCTTTCTGTATGTGATTTCCAACCATGCAAAATGACTCAATACAAGCTGTCTTGCGCGTTCTTCAATCTCCATGCCTTTGTATTTGTTTATCAATGATTCTCCGGCTTTTACAACTTCATCCCACCAAGAATCAGTGCTGTCCGGGGAATAGTATTTCTGAATGAATTGCCAATAATCCATAAACACTTGCCATTCTTCCGAACCCTTTTCAATCTTTGCACTTGCCATAGCCACTACCTCTAAAACGGACAGTTGCCATTGTATGGCTTGAATCCGTCCCCACGTTCTTTCTTTTTTATTTCCGCAATAACATCATCAAGTGGTTTTTCCATTTCAACAAACTTCATGTGATCTCCATCAAACTCCATTGCTTCACGCATTGTCATTCCCTGTCTGTTCTTCTCGATTTTTACACCCTTGGCTCCCTTGTCATTGTCTGACAGATTCCACAGCATAATTATGTTTGACGCGTCCTGTTCGATTGCTCCGGATTCTCTCAACTCTGCCATGCTAGGTTCTTTTGTGTCTCTGCTTTCGGAAGCCCTTGTTATCTGCGAAAGTGCTATTACATGTGTATTTAAGTCTCTTGCAACCGATTTTAAACCTCTTGAAATTGATGCTACTTCTTCATTTCTTCCGGAATATCTGTTATCCGGCATAAGCAATTGCAGATAGTCAACAACGATAACGTCAAAGTTTTGGTGTCTGCATTCCGACTTTATTTCCCTCGGAGATACGGTACCGGATGCAATCCATAATTGATAATCACTCATTTCTTCATTCGCTTGGTTAAATTTTTCCTGTTCATCGCCAAGAAACGCTTTTGCCCTTCTGATTCTCGTTAAACCGATTTCCGCAAGCCTTGAAATAAATCGTTCATACACCTGTTTATCGATCATCTCCAAGTTGAAATATGCGACTTTAAGTCCTTTTTTTGCCATATTCCCAATGATTTGCGTTGTGAGTGCGGATTTTCCAACTGCCGGTCTTGCGGCAATTACTGTTACATCACCGCGTTCAAGGTCTCCAAGCGCATCATCAAGTTGCGATAACCCGATTTTTATACCGCCCTCTCCAACACTTTCGTTAAAATATTTGTCTTTATTCTCAACTGAAATCTGCTTAATTGGTTTTAGCTTTACTTCTTTCCCCTCTTGCAAATGTTCAAGTCTTGTAAGAAGATCGCTGATTGTATCATCAATGTCGCATGGTTTTAAACTGGATTTCTGATACATGTCACGAACCGTTCTTGCTTTGTATTCTTTCGCAACCGCATCGGCATAACTTTTAACCATGGTTGAAGTGATTGTTCCGGTAATACAGGATTTCATCAATTCGCTAATCTGTTCCTGTGTGTATTTGTGATTCTCAAGTGCCATTGATAAAGACATTGGGTCAATGCTTTCATTCCGGTCATACATGGCAAGCATTTCCTTGTATGTGTCCTGTGCGAAATCCGAACTAAACATTTCCGGTTTCAGTGTTCGCCAGATGCTATTTAGCACATCATTGTCAATCAGTACGCACCCGATCACTCCGAACTCCGCTTCTGTCAACTGTCATCACCTCGTTTCTCTGCAATCTGCAACCAATAGTCGCAATCATTTTTCAGCCAATCAACATATTTTGGAATGTACCGAAAATCCGTATCGTCCGGATTCTTTTCTTGATAGTCACTCAAATATGCTTCTGTTGCTTTGTATAACAGCCGTGCAATGTCCGGTTGGTTCTCTTCGATAACTTCTAGCACTTTATCCATCCAAGCTGTTTTAGAGGCAGTGTACGCTGTTTTCTTGGGGTATATGCTAAAAGTCTTTTTCCATGCATCGTCAAAATCAAACAAATCTCCGGAATCGGTCGACAGCGAATTTTCTTTTATATTTTCTTTCTCTTTATCTTCTTCTTTTTCTTCTTCTTTATCTGAAACAACGACGTTAGACGATTTATCGGGCGATTTTTGCTCAATTAGGTTCTTCTGCTTCTTTCTTCGGTTCTGCTGATATAGCCTGTCACGTTCCTTTTTCTTCTCATAAGCGTCAAGTGTTTGATGCTTATTCCAATTCGGAATCGTTATCACATTGTCAACAACTTCAATCATTCCAAATTCTTCAAAGGTCTTAAGCGCAAGCCTTACCGTGTTCAAATCTCTGCGGAAAATGGTGGCAAGCATTTCATCCGTGAACGGCAACTTGTTGCTCATCATGAACACACCGTTGTTATTCTGTTTCCCAGCAAGAATAAGAAGTTTGAACCAAATCGTAATGATGCTATCCGCACTCGGCATACTCTCAATCAGCAGAATCTTTTCATCATCAAAGACATCTGTTGTGATTTTAATCCACTTGACTTCTGCCATTTAATCAATCACTCTCCTCATATGTATTTTCAGAAATCAAAGCCATAAATTTCTCATACTGCTTTTCAGAAACTTTGTTACCCTGTTTCTCCGGCTTTAAGCGGATTTCGAGGTGCTTTTCAGCGATATGCGATAATTCCTTGGCAAGAGTCTTTTTGCCTTGTTGTACGCCCCGCATATAACCTTTGACCACTTTTCTTTCTCCGATTGAACCACTTGCGCGATTTTCTCCTTGACCGCCCAAACTGACATTACGCAATTGATAGCCTTTATCTGCATATAACTTGATGTAATATTTCTCCTTTTTATCAAGCTGGCTCTCTGAGAAATTCAGAAATTCAACTCGCCAACCATAAGGATTGTCGCTCTCGTTGTACAACTTATGCTTCCGCAAACTAAGGTCTATGTGTTGTTCATAGCCTGTAAGGTGGCTACACAATCTGCTGATTATATGCAGTGCCTGCCCGATATACGCATACCGGAAACCATTTTCATCCTCACGAAGTAAGAAGTATATTCCGCTTTCATCATTCAGTTTCGGATTCAACGCAAGCCACTTCTGTTTATTTTTGGCTTCGATGGCTTTTGCCTGTCTAAATTTCTTATAATCCACCCCAATCGCTTCCTCTCCAATGGCTTCATGCTCATTTGAGCCACAAACTTTCCGTAGCTCATACCAGAAGCGCGCGCCATATGATTCACAGCCTTGATTGCATCGTCCTTTTTCTTTGGCTTTCTCAAGCGTTCTTTAACTTCATTGCCGATGCAGTCTTGGCAATCAACTTTTCGTTCATCTATCGTCATAAACAGCCTGCCACATTTCGGGCATATTCTTGTATACACAATTCTTCCAGCCTTTTTAAAATTCTTAAACTGTGCGTATCTTTTGGCACATTTTGGTCTACAGTATTTTTGATCTGGTCGCTTCGGCTCAAATTCAACCATACAGTATTCACATAATTTCAATTTTTACCTCCAATCTTTTGTAAGGGCGGTACGGTAAACGCACCGCCAAAACATGGCTTTCAATAAGGTTTGTGATAACTATTCGCCAAACAAGATAGTTTCTTTTAGGCTTTCGCCAAGGTGTTTCAACCTAATGTTTGTTCTTTTAACTCTTCAAGTGATTTAAAATACTCACTGCCTTTGATTTCGTTGAATCCCTCTTGTTCCGGTGTAATGTCATCATATCTTGATGTATACATTCTCAAATACATTTTTCCGTTGTATTCGAATCTCGAAACCGAGTAACCGCCCATATGCAATTCTCTGAAATAATCTCCCTCTCTAATCGGATAATTATTGATTACAATGTTTCTCTCGATGCATAAGTTCTGGAACTCTTTTAGTGTCTTACTATTCGCTCTAAACTTCCGCATCATCACATCCGAATCGCAAAACAGCTTGACAGGCTTTAATAATTCCCTTCCGAATTTCTGATTGTTTTCCTCGCAAGACTCGATATATAATCGAATCTCGCCCTTTTGAAAATCTTTAAAAGGTTCATTGATCGCGCCATCACCGCAAATTTGATAGCATTCGCCGGCAATCCCTTTCTTGTCAAAGAACTCATTTATTACTTTCCGCCTTTCCTCTGAGTGCTTTTTGAAATCTCTAATCTCTTTCAAAAACCGCTCATTGGATACGATATAGAATTTCTCCATGCTTTCTCCTTTCAAAACGGACAAAGGTTCATATCAACCTCTAGCCCTTTTTCTGCAACATAAACATTTGCTCCATATTTAATTGTTTCTTTCGTTTGTTGTAGGAATAACGCGGGATTTCCGCTTGTGTCCGATAAGTGTATTAAAACGACATTTCGTAAAGCTGGGTTGTCGTTCGTCTGAATAAATTTAAGTGCCGTATCAAGGCTCATATGACCTCGCAAACGGTGTTCGTAATTTGGCTCATTCCTGTCTACCAAGTCCATGCTGTAATTGGCTTCAACCATGATATGCTCAACCTTCATACCGGAAAAGTCATACTTGCAATATTCCAAGTCGGTCAAGAATAACAGTTTACCCATTTCCTCATGCTCGATTAAATAGCCATAACACTCGATTTCTGTATCATGCGGTACATTAAAGGGAGTAACCGTAAAACTGCCAATTTGCCGTGTTCTGCGCGGTGGAATGGCTATTGTACGCTCTCCGGTTATGGTTTCAAGTGCTGTCTGCGTTTCAAATGCCGTATAAACCGGAATGCCGGATTTCATGAAATCTTTTATGTATCGTGCATGGTCTCCATGTTCGTGGCTCACAATGCATCCGGAAACATTTGCTATTTTCCAATCAATCATTTTCTTAAAGTCAAGAAATTTGCATCCTGCTTCAATGGCAAGGATTTCGCCGCTACTGCTGATTAAAGCGTAACTGTTGCCTGCCGATGATGAACCGCAACATCGCATAAGCATTTAAACCACCTCACTTTCCTTAATACTTAATATTCATATTTCCGTGTTCGTTTACCCAATCAATAGCTTCTGCGTATGTCACACCATTGTTTTTCAAGATGTAAAGAAGATTATGGAATTTAGGATGTGTTTCTTTCAGTCTTAAAAATCTGCTCTCTTTCTCTAAGTGACATCCGAATCCGCACAGTACACAACCTGTTCTTTGGCATCCTGTTGTTTTCAACAATGGTCTTTCTTTGTCAAAAATCCCAAAATCCGCAAACGACATCTGATTCTCACATTGCCCCATAGCTTCATAATCTGTGACCACATCACCATAAACAGAACATATTGGAAAATAAAATTCGGTATTTTCGACACTCGCTCCTGTTTTCTTGTATACAATCCTATTTCCGTAAAACATCTTATCATCGCTCATTCTGACTTCAATCATGCGTTTCGCATTCTCTTTGATATAAAGTAACACATCCTGATCAGTCCAAAAGCTCATAGGGTTGCTATGTGGTCTTTTAACATTAAAAGCATTACAGCCATCCTGCAACCATTTCTGCGTACGCATAACACTTTCGCTTGCCATAGTCGCTATAATAGGCTTTCTGCCTGTTTTCTTTTCGTAATCGTGCGCAGGCTTTTTCTTCATAATGTCACAACATAAGTCGCTTATTTCAAATGGTGCATCAAGAAAGAATTTATATTTTTCTTGATTAAACTGACTATAATTGCCTTTACTATCTGTCAGTTCTCCATTCAGTCTGTGTAACCTATATTCTGAACCGCTAGGGATAACCCCCATCTGCAAACTCTTGTACTGTCCGTTTTGCTTGTTTATTCTCCTGTCTATTCCTAACAGGTCTGCCATATAGCAAGCATACGGAACCGTCTGTCTGTCTGTCTGTCTGTCTGTCTGTCTGTCTGTCTGTTAAGATTGTGTTGTTAGATTTTTGACTGTCAAGGTATTTAACATATTTTCTCGCACCGCTTACGCAATTTGACACTTCCTTGCTAATCATCGGAAATCCATACTTTTCACAAACCTTTGCAAATGAAATCTTTGGCTTCAAAATCACAAGGTTATCAAAAGTCTTGGCAAACTCCTTTAACTCTGGATATTGTGTCGGAACATCTACGAACACAAAAGGAATATTTTTATATCCGCAAACTTCTCTGATTATGTGTCCTAAAACTGTGCTATCCTTGCCACCGCTAAATGACAGATACACTCCATCTTCGCCAAATTCATTAACCCATTCATTTATTCTACGTGCAGTCATGCTTATTTTTGCAGAAAGCGGAAGTGACTGCATCTGATATAAGTCTGACATTGTATGTTTTCCCATACCCTACTCCAATTCTTCCTCTGCAGGAAAGTGGAAATATCCATTCAGATTGTTAAATTCCACACGTTCGCAAGTATCCTTAACTACCACAGTTCCAAAGCCGCCTTTCATAGCAGCCTTTAGCGTTTCATTGAAATCATCTGGAATATCCGCATTTGTGATAAATTTGCCTGCATATGCAACTCTAAGCATTTCCATGGCTTTCTTCGCTTTTTCTTCGGTGGAATATTCAGCAATTTGCATGTCATCAGTAAGCGACTCAACACCTGTTAAGTTTTTGTTCAGGAAATAAATTCTTGACCTGAATCTCTGAATAATCACCTCTTCATATGGCATATCAAGCGTTCCGTCCTGCGATATAATTCTCATAGAAAACCTCCTAATCTTTCATAAAGTCCGGTACATCCGCATCGCCACACGGGGCATTGTCGGCTTCGGTATGTTCCGGCTCAACTGCTGCACTGTCGGTCACTTCGGATTCTGCTACGACAAACGGCTCTGAATTGGCGTTTTCCGCAATTTCTTCCTGTGTCTGCTGATAAGTTTCATCTATCTGCATAAGAGACTGTTTTGCAATAGCATTAAGGTCTTTTGGATGCTTCTTAATTGCATTATTGCGCATCTTTCGGACGATCATGGATTCCGATGTATCAAGCCATGCGGCACTCATGTATGGTTTCGCAACTTCACATGCAAGCATATCTTCAATAGTCTTACAGTCTAAAAGTGCTTTCAGAATTTCATTTTTCTTTTCTGTGATAGCTTTCTTTTCTGTTTCCGTTGCATCATAACGTGTCTTTTTACCGCCTTTTACAAGTCCGAAAGTCTCATTCAGAAGATTATTGCGAACATGAGCAAAAAGGTTTCCTTTTACGCTTTCACGCTCTGCTATCATATATTCAACTTTCCCATCTTTCATTTCCACCGGGTAAACAACACGGATAACTCTCTGCGAAAGTCCTTTTTCTTCCCATTCCGGCGGCGTAACTTCAATTCCTTTATGCTTTGGATATGTAAAATCGTCACCTTCTTTCACAAGCCATACCGGATATACCTTTTTAACATCAACACCAAAGTTTCGAAGAAGTGCATCATTTCCGTCTCCCTCAATTCCCATTTCTACTTCCTTGTACCAATTTCCATTTGCATCTTGTTTGCCTCTCAACTGGAAGTAGCACTCCCTAGGCACTGCATTGGCATTAAGTTGAAGGCTTGATACCTGTCCGATAACCTGTCTCAAATTAGATCCATTCAAGTTACTCATAGCGGCTTTGCTAGATGTAACAAGGTTGTAAATAGCGCTCATAGATGCCATGACGCACTGCTTAGAATAATCATTAAGCACAAGCCCATGCTCTGCAAAGTCACGTTCCATAAGCCCTATGTACTGGTTCGTATAATAGGAAAGTTGTGTATTCATTTCCTGTTTTCCCTGCGTAGATACTGCCGTATTTTCTGCCATAATTATTTTTCCTCCATTCCGCTTAAAATAGCTTTGATAACTTCTGCCATGCGTTCTTTTTCTTCATTTTTCAATGTTTCTGTGTCTTTCTTGGACTCCACACTATCATTTGCTCTCTGCAAAGCACGGTTGTATTTCTCCTCTCCGAGAGCATTCCTTAATGCTACTAAAAGAGTTATAAATTCAGCCATGATAACCGGCTCTCTTCCGTCTACTTCTATTGTTCCTAAATCTGATTTAATCATTTCTATTCCTCACTTTCTTAATATCTTAAAATCTTAACATCGTTATCTTCATAAAAATTATTGAACCGCTCATTTAACAGTTCTAATTGCTGCTTAAGAATTTCCTTTGCTTCATCCATACCACGGAAAAGATTTTCGCTTTTAAGCCGTAGGTTATCAATTCCCAATTCGCTGCAATTAAGATACAACACATTTCCGCAACCGCAAATTTTATGTATGCAAATGTCGATTCCGTGGCTTTGAGTTCTGAAAATCGTTCCGCTTTCCACCGGTTCTCCAAACTTTGCATTGCTAATCAGCTTCATGCACATCCCTCACTTTCATCACACTTCTTCACAACTGCCACCTTATCAGCACCGTAGGTATCCACCCACTTCATATCCACGGTTTCATCCGTAACGGTCAGCTTTGCACCCTTGTCATTTACAACCGTGTCACCGGCTTTTACGGAATCCTCGGTGCGGTATGTATAGCTTCTGGTGCTGTTTGGAAATTTTGCTTTGATATACTGCATTTATCTATAACCTCTCTTTCTATAACGTATCTTGATAGAAAATTTCTTTATCTTTTGCGAATATAATTGGATGACCATAATAGCCGTTATGCGCATTGTAGACTGCGAATTGTAATGTGCCTTTATCTGTTTCAAAGTCGACAAACTGAATACCGCCGCAATCTTCGTAATAGCCTGATTCATCTACCTTTTTCTTATTAAGCGCCTTATCTGTAAGATTTACTGCTCTTAATTCTGAACCTATAAACTTCTGTTCATCATCATTTAAGTAGAAATATCCCCAGCTTTCACAACAACATTGTCCATTGTCAATCAGCAAAAGAAATTCATGCTTATCCGTTTTGACTTTGTACCCATCATAAGACGCACCGCCCATTAAACCGCTCATTATCTGAATGATGCCAAGCCTAGACCCATTGCTACCATTTAACGAACCGGTATTTCCTAAAGATACATTCGTTATTTCTTCGATGCTTAAAATTTTCCCTAACGTTTCCATCCTACACACCCTCCACTTTCAACTGCTTGTCCTCTGAAACACTCAAAAGAATCAACTGTGCATCCATATCCGGCACATTGAACTCATTCAGCGATTCGGCGTTATCTATGAAAATCGGCACGCTTACACCGTATAACTCGCTAAGAGAACGGATAATATCAAGTCCTGCTACGATTCTGTGACCGCTGTTCAAGGTTGAATAAGGTACGCCATTCACAGTACACTCACAGCAATCTTTAAGTCCGCCATTTAATTGCGTTTCAAAGAATTTGAAATTAACTGTCTTGAAATGACTGTTGATAGATTCAGAAACCTTATTCAGCTTGAAGCGGATGAACTCTTCCAGTAAGTAAAGCATCTGTTCCTGGTCGGCAACTTTCTGCCCGATTTCTTTCTGCTCGTCACGAAGCGTTTCGATACGATCATCAATCGCAACATTGTTAGCCGCCTGCGCAATAACCTTGTTCACCTCTTCAAGCTGACTCTGCAGATCGGCTTTCTCGGCTTTCAAATCAGTAACAACCTTGTCTACGCCCTCGGATTCCAGCTTGGCAATATCAGCAAGAATCTTGTCATGCTCTGTTTTCAGCTTCACATACTCTTGGAGGTCCTTTTGAAGGTTATGAAGGCCGTCTGCTTACTACCCGTGGCTCTAAGGTCAAACGTCTTCTTGTCGAACTGCCTAATTTCTTTTCGGTGGGTGTAGAAGTAAATCCTGATTTGATAGAAATAATATAATTATGTACGATTTATACTATTATTCTAGTTGCTTATAATCAGCGTTGTAATAATATATGATAATTAATTGGGGGGATTTAAATTATGAAACACGCATTTGACCGTTTTATTCATTATTTACAGAAAAACTACTTTAGCTATTGGGTTGTATTGGGAATCGATACATTCATAGCTTTACTGTGTACTTGGGTGTCATTTATTGGCATTCATTATATTACGGAAACTTCCAAAGAAATAGTTTCACTTTTCCATATCTTGGCGGTTTCAGTTATATCGAGTGTTTTGGGGGCTACTCTATTTCATACTTATCGTAATACGATTCGTTTTTCCCAGTTGAAGGAATTATGGAGGTTGGCGGGAAGTGTGCTCATAAAGGCTGTCTGCATAGCCATTGTCATTTGGTTTCTCCTGCCACAGACGGGATTACATAACAGTCAGAAAATAATTTTTGTACTGTTTGATGCTATGCTTACTTTTATTGTCATGGTTGGGTTTCGTATACAGTTGATTATTGTTTATGAATTCTTGCTGAATGTACTGAATAAAAAGAATATGCGTATTCTGATTTATGGCATTGATGATAAGAGTGTGGCATTGAAAGTCCGGTTACTGAACAGTTCTCATTATAAAGTTGTAGGCTTTTGTATTTACGGAACAGGTAATTCTATTCGGCGTGTGGCTGATCTTCCTGTTTATTCTTTTAAAGATGAAGATTGCTTCAATAAACTGATTCGTAAGAAATGTATCGGAGGCATCTTGTTTGCCCGCTATGAGAATACCCGTGAAGAGGAAGACCGCCTGCTTCAATATTGTAAAAGGAGTGGATTGAAAACGTTGATTGCTCCGAGTATCAGTGAGGCTGACGAAAACGGAAGTTTCCACCAGTGGGTACGTCCTATCAAGATTGAGGATTTGCTGGGTCGCTCAGAAATTCATATTAATATGGAGGAGGTGATGACTGAGTTTTGTGGCAAGGTTGTGTTGGTGACAGGAGCTGCCGGTAGTATTGGTAGCGAGCTTTGCCGGCAATTGGCTCAGATGAATATCAAGAAACTGATCATGTTTGATTCCGCCGAATCTCCTCTGCATAATGTCCGTCTGGAATTTGAGAAGAATTATCCCGGTCTTGATTTTGTTCCTGTCATTGGAGATGTCCGCGTGAAAGAGCGTCTTCGTATGGTGTTCGATATCTATCACCCTCAGGTAATCTTCCATGCTGCTGCTTATAAGCATGTTCCGTTAATGGAGGAAAATCCCTGTGAAGCTGTACTGGTCAATGTTGTCGGCTCTCGCCAGGTTGCTGATATGGCTGTGGAATACGGAGCTGAGAAAATGATCATGGTTTCTACCGATAAGGCGGTGAATCCGACCAATGTAATGGGCTGCTCGAAACGTTTGGCAGAAATCTATGTACAGAGTCTGGGATGTGCTATTCGTGAGGGAAAAGTGAAAGGTCATACCAAATTTATCACTACCCGCTTTGGTAATGTATTGGGTAGTAACGGTTCTGTAATTCCCCGTTTTAAAGAACAGATAGAGAATGGTGGTCCTGTCACAGTGACTCATCCCGATATCATCCGTTTCTTTATGACTATTCCCGAAGCTTGTCGTCTGGTAATGGAGGCTGCCACTATGGGTGAAGGCAATGAGATTTTTGTCTTTGAGATGGGCAAGGCTGTGAAGATTGTTGACTTGGCTACCCGTATGATCGAACTTGCCGGTTATCGTCCGGGTGAAGATATTGAAATAGAGTTTACGGGATTACGTCCGGGTGAGAAACTTTATGAGGAAGTCCTGAGTGATAAGGAGAATACGATTCCTACTGAAAATAAGAAAATTATGATAGCTAAGGTACGTCATTATGAATATACTGATATCCTCGAAACTTATGGAGAGTTCGAGAATTTATCCCGTACGGTAAAGATCATGGATACAGTGAAGCTAATGAAGAAAGTGGTACCTGAGTTTAAATCCAAGAACTCACCGAGATTTGAGGTCTTGGATAAATAACTAGAATAATCTATAACACTAACATAAATCAACAATGGATATGAAAGATTTAAAGATTGCTGTTGCAGGTACCGGCTATGTTGGTCTTAGCATAGCAACGCTTTTGTCGCAACATCATCAGGTGACGGCAGTCGATGTGATTCCCGAGAAAGTAGATATGCTTAATCGTAAACAATCACCTATTCAGGATGAGTATATAGAGAAATATTTGTCCGAAAAGGCATTGAATCTAACTGCTACGCTTGACGGTGCTCAAGCATACAGTGATGCGGATTTTGTAGTCATAGCAGCTCCTACTAATTATGATCCGGTGAAGAATTATTTTGATACTCATCATATAGAAGATGTCATAGATCTTGTTTTAAGTGTCAATCCTGATGCTGTGATGGTAATCAAGTCAACAATTCCTGTAGGATATTGCCGTTCTCTCTATGTGAAGTATGCGCTCAAGTTCTTGACAGATCCGGCATTGAAGGGAAAGAAGTTTAATTTGTTATTCTCTCCAGAGTTTCTTCGTGAAAGTAAGGCATTGTATGATAACTTGTATCCTTCTCGTATTATAGTTGGATATCCAAAGGTATTGCCATCTGAACGTAATAAGAAGTGGGATGAAGAAAATGCTGCTATTGAGGCAATCAGTAATTCTGTGGCAGAGGAATATGCGAAGACTTTCGCGCAACTACTGCAGGAAGGTGCTATAAAGGAGGATATCGATACCTTGTTGATGGGTATGACAGAGGCAGAGGCTGTTAAATTGTTTGCTAATACTTATCTAGCACTTCGCGTTAGTTACTTCAACGAGTTGGATACTTATGCTGAGGTGAAGGGTTTGGACAGTCAGGCAATCATCTCTGGTGTAGGTCTCGATCCACGTATTGGTACACATTATAATAATCCTTCATTTGGTTATGGTGGTTATTGCTTACCAAAGGATACCAAACAGTTATTGGCTAATTATGCTGACGTACCTCAAAATATGATGAGTGCTATCGTTGAGAGTAATCGCACTCGTAAAGACTTCATTGCTGATGAGGTTTTGCGTAAGGCTGGTTACTATACTGCAAATAGTGACTGGAATGAGGCTGATGAAAAGGAAGTCATCATTGGTGTTTATCGTTTGACAATGAAGAGCAATAGCGATAACTTCCGCCAAAGTGCCATCCAGGGAATCATGAAGCGTGTTAAG
>ENA-OPCW01000225-OPCW01000225.1-human-gut-metagenome-genome-assembly--contig:-NODE-225-length-29899-cov-6.007137_pt1 | contig 29899 bp, 34 predicted proteins | sample MGYA00241258_ERZ501496 | MGnify/ENA primary metagenome ERZ501496 (study PRJEB25962, sample SAMEA2042660) | human gut metagenome | biome: human gut; feature: human-associated habitat; material: faeces...
TAAGGGTCGAGATAAGCCTTATTGACAGCGACAGCGGGGAAGAAGTAAAAATTTATGGTATAGGCAGCGGACAGGACGCCGGTGATAAGGCTGTAATGAAAGCACAAACAGCAGCAAGCAAGTACGCTTATATGCTTAGCTTCTGCATTGCCACCGGTGATGATCCGGAAGCAGATAGCAAGACTGATGAGAATAATTACGCTGAACCGCAAAATAACATTATTAAACACCGAGCTGCTGTTAAACCACAACCTAAAGCAAGAAATAACATAATTACCTGTACTGGCTGCGGCAATGTAATAACAAATGATAGGGTAGTTGAATATTCCATTAAAAATTTTGGGCGCCCTCTTTGCCGAGAATGCCAAAAAACAGCTATTAAAGCAGCATAAATTTACGAAAAACACTTAATATTATAAGCGCAGGAGTTCAATTCTGCGCTTATTTTTTATCACTTAATCTATTTGTAAAGTTCTAAACCCACGGAGTAGATACATGAAACTTGTAAAAGTGCAATAATTAATATATAAGGAAGGTGATGTCATTTGTTTGCATTACAATACAAAAAGCTTGGCGCACGTATCGTTTATTATAGAAAAATAAATGGACTAACACAAGAAAAATTAGCTGAAGAAGTCGGCATCTCACCACAATATCTCTCGCGGATTGAAAACGGAAATTATCCTAAGAGTGTATCGTTATCAACACTAATGCGAATTGCTGAAAAATTGAATGTCACTATTAGCACTCTAACAGAAAATATTTAAAAAGGAGCGAAAAGAAAATATGAAATTTAGGAAAAAATGCATAATTACAGTCTTGAATCTAATTTGTTTAGTAATGTGCGTTGGCTGTTTTTCAGATGAAACCGATGATAAATTTAAAGGCGAAAATCCTTATAAAGAATATGCACATGAAAATTTATTAGACCAAGGCTATATTAATTACTTTAAATATGAATATGCCAAAGAATTACCTCAATTTTGGGATGAATCAGAATCTTTGAAAAATACAGTCGAAAAATATGCTTTTAAAGATTCTGGCTATATGGTACATAACCGCACTCAGTCTGAATGGTATATCGACAATAATAACAGAAATACCAATAAAATATATTATGGAGAAACTAATTTTGGCGGAGATTTGCCAGATGGAAAAGGGATGATTTTTAAAGTCAATATTGCATCTGATGCTTTGTCAGATTTAACATTTGATAGTATTAATTTCAGTGATCCAAATAAGGCTACACAAGATTTAAATGAAAAAGTTAAAGGCGGCTATACTATCTTTATGGGAAATTTTGATGACGGAATATATTCTGGTTATGGTAAAAATTATTATGATTGGCGCGATTTAGGCAAAATAAGTTATGAAATTGATCAGTTACCTTTCGATGTAAAAAAATCTATAGCTAATCCAATCTCGTTTGAAGGATATTTTAAAAATGGAATACCAGAAGGTCCTGGCATAGAATATTATTATAATAATTTAAAATTAGACAGAACTGGTTCTAAACCTAATTTTACCGGAAGACTTATTGCAGTTGGAGGCAATTATAAAAATGGTAAAAGAGACGGTAATATGACTGTTTATGTACAAGACAATTATGGTATCGGATTTAAGTGGATCAACGCTACCTACGAAAACGGCAATTTTACCGGAAATGCAACTGTTTGGGATACTGAAGGTAATGTTGTGTCTAATGGACCTTTAAAAAATATTTCAGAAGCCGAAGATTTATATGATGTATCAAGTTCATATGTTATAACTGAACAACTAAAAAAGGAACAGCAAAGGTTAAATAACGTTTATACTCAAGCAGAAAATATTTTAAAAAATAATAATGTTGACGCCAAAGTATTATGTTCAAATTATAACCAGAATACTAACCACTTTTTATCAGTTGTGCAATGGAAAAATGATTATAAATTTTTACTATTTGATGCTGGAACAAAATCTATAGCAACTATTCCTTTCTCTTATCAAACATTAAGAGTACTTGCAGCAAATTCGGCAAAAACAACTATGGATTTAACAATCATCAATGATAATAAAGATCCTAAAAAGAATTATGATTTTAATAAAGGAATATGGCAAGATAACGATCACACAATAAATATAGGAACTAATTGGACTCGCGAAGATTTTAATTCCGATAATTTAGGAATACGTATGTCTATTCCATGGCTAACAAATTATAAAAGTGGTTCTCGTCTCTTAAATTATTCAAGAAATATCCATTTAGTACGCTTATTTATTCTCAATATGCCTGCTCTTAAAGATAATATGGCCAAAAGTCATATTAAAATAGAAAATTTATAATATAGGAAATTTGAAGGTGATACTATGGATGCCATTTTAACATTACTTTTTAATTTTGTAGTATTTATAATTTTAGGATTAATTATTCCAAAACCAATTTTATGGTTGGCTATAGCTATAGTTATTCTTAATTGGCTATTGTAAAAATTTATAACACAATACATTAGGACCGAAGTAATATAACAGCTATTACTTCGGTCCTTTTTATTTGAAAATTTAAAATAAAATTTGATCAAAAAGAAATATGTTTATAGTTAAGGAGTAATAAATGTGAAATATGGTTATGTGCGTGTAAGCACTCGTAAACAGCAATTAAAAGGAAATTCTATCGAAGAACAAACATTAAAATTAGAAGCAGAAAAATGTGATGAAATTATTATAGAGCAATTTAGCGGCAAGACTACACACAGGCCGAAGTTATTTGCTTTAATAAATCGTCTAGAAGCCGGTGACACACTAGTTGTTACAAAACTGGACAGGCTGGCAAGAAATGTGCCTGAAGGGATTGAGTTAATACAGGCATTATTTACCAAAGGCGTTAATGTGCATATTTTGAACATCGGCCTTTTGGAGAACACCGCAATGGGTAATTTTTTCATTACAGTACTACTGGCCTTTGCTGAATTTGAAAGGACACTGATTTATGAACGTACTTACGAAGGACGTTTGATAGCCAGGACTAAAAACGGTTATAGAGAAGGCCGACCGCGAATTCCAAGTGATAAAATCGAACTGGCGTTAGAGCTGAAAAAGACCAGAAGCTATAAAGAGGTTGAGCGTCTGACCGGCATCAGCAAATCTACGCTTATAAGGTACAGAAAGCAATAAATATTAAAAGAACCGCAGGTCTTTTATTACCTGCGGTTTCAAAATTCAAGATTTATGATACAATAACAGGAAAAACGATAATATCAATGATTGCGAGGTGTCAAAAGTTGGTGGAAAAAGAAATAATAAATAATATTAAAAATAACGATTATTTTATCTGGTATGATAGAACCAAAATAGAGAATCTAATTAAAGATAAAAGTTTTACATGGTATTCAACAGTTTATTGTAGATTTTATTCAAAACCAAATAAAGAATGTTTTAGTTTAAGAATACCGCTTGCCTGGTTATGTGAGCATACAAATGATAACTATATTAAAGAAAAAATAAGCAATGAGTATAAAGAGAATATTATTGACTTTAAAAATTATAAAATTGATGGAAAAAACATAGATGACTTATTCTCAATGAGCTTTTTGCAAATATCATCAAAAAATTTAGCAGATTATATTCGCTTTTTATCAAGGGATACTACATATAATGCTGTAAATGATTATGGACAACAAAGAAATTATACAGCCGAAGAAATCAAAACAAATTTTGGTAATTTTGTTTCTCGTTATTTTAGTAATAAAAATAAATTAAACAAATGCCAAAAGCAATATGAAAATAATAACTGGCTTTCTAATGTTGTTTCATTAGGAGAAATATTTAAGTTATATATTATTTTTACTGGTGCAAGCATAGATAAAGAAGATGTAGTTTTTGATAAAACGAAATCATATATAAGTGATGATGCTGTAACTGGCATAGTGGAAAAAATTCTAAATTCCGACAGAGATATAACGTCAGTATTCAGAATTGATGATAGTGCATATATTTCAAAAAATAGTTATTATTTAGAAAAATTATATACAGTTTTATGTATAAATTTCATAAAAAGTATAGATGAGTTCAAAGAAATAGCTGATACAATAAATAGTATTAATGAATATTTAGAAAATTCAAATTGCATTATTCTTAATTATGATGAAGAAATATTAAAAAACGTATTTGAGAGTAATGACGTTAAAAATTTAAAATATAGCAAGATTGAAGAAAGTATATATTTAATTTATCCAAAAGAAGAATTTAATTTTAAGAAGTTAAGTGATAGCATTAAAAGTCCACTGTTAACCTTTATTATTATATTTAATTCTTATAATATTTTAAAACGTTTTAAAATAAAGATGTCTATTTTAAAATTGATAAAAAATATTAATGTTGAGTATACTGGAATAGAAAAAATATATAGCCTTAAAAATATAGCTGCTAAAGTTAATGCTTGTTATAGTAAAAATAAAGTATCCGGACCTGATTTTAAAGATTTATTTAATAATACAAAAGTGTTAAGCCGCGACGAGCAAAATCAGTTATTAAAATTTATTTTTGAAGGAATAAACAATCACAAGCAACGCAAGGAAATAGTAAATCTAGTTTGTAGGCATATGCATAATGTTAATGCAATCTATTGTTTTATTTTGATGAAAAGTAGATATTTGAAGCGCGTAGATTTTTTAGATTATTTATATTTGCTTTTTGTTTACTTTAGAATATATAAAAAAAATATACCAGTTCTAAATAAATATAGAGAAAAAGAGAAACAAAAAAAAGTTGATGGGAAATGGCGTGAAATAATAAATAAAAGCAAAAATATATATGATTGGTTGGAAGTTGAAAATGCAGCTGGGTTGTTTGAAGTTTATTTTAATATATGGGAAAGATTAAAAAATAAACAGTCTAATGATAAAACATGGAAAATGAATCATGATAATGAAGTAAAATCAGAATGTAAAACATTTGAATATAAAAAGCAATTTTTAGATTCAGTTATTGAAAATTTAAAAAAATGGTAATTTTAATTGCGTAAACAGCCTGTCCAATAAAAGGACAGGCTGTTTTTTTTTGAATACAGAATTCGTCATCTGGTAATGAAGAAGGGAAAAAGAGCCACTGCGCAACTCTGTCTCTACAGCAACTAAAGGTTTCAGTACACCTTGCAAACATACAATATTACTCCGTCTATATCAAGAAAAGGAAACCTGTATAACAACGCCATGACAGAAGACTTCTTTTCCATTTTGAAAACTTAATGTATCTATCGGCATAAAGCAGCTACTATCATTGAAGCAATTAAAATGATTGACCTTTAGATCAACTTTTACAGTAATGAGCGTATCCCGTTAAAAACTAGAGAGACGCTGCTTGCGCGATGTCTCTCCGCCTAAAATTTCGATATCAAGTTTCATGGGGTATATCAAAGGAAAGTCAGCATTAATGATGTTTGATAAACATGCAAATTTGAAGTACAAATTTGGCAACAGACATTTTTGGGCAGAGGGGTACTATGTGTCATCAGTAGAGTTAAATGAAGCAACGATAAGGAAATATATAGAAAAGCAGGAGAAGCATGACATAGCAGTTGATAAATTAAGCGTGAAAGAATACGAAGACCCTTTTAAGGGTAGCAAGTAATACGAACGCCCCATATGGGGCGGCAAAAGAGGCAAGGGCATAGTGGCTTGAACAAAAGAGAAAGCCAGTGCCTTTAGACGCTGGCCGGTAATCTGGGCTTATAGCCCTTAGTCAAACCACCAGTCAAACGGGTGGTGATGATTGTCAAGCAAAATAAAAGGACATTTTTTACACTTTTTTTCCGAATCGGCGTTTGCCACCAAATATAGTATAATCAGCTTAACTTAAACGAAAGCGAGGTACAGAAAATGATAAAAACACCCTCTAACATGCACCTTGAAAATTAAATAACAAAGGAGGCCATTTTATGTGGAAACAAACGAAGCCGACCTATACTGAGTACCATACAGAAGAAGTTTCCGAACAAGAAGCATCTGCTCATGCAAACGTATGGGAAAAATTTCGTAAGAAGGCTTTGATGTCAACTGGTAAAACCAGGTATTTTGACCACTATGAGCAGCAATTGTACGTGTATGCGCGGTTTAATCCGAATGATGTAACTAAAGTTGTTAGTCCAAAACTTGCTATTGAGCCAAATGAAATGCAGCCGATGTTAAGTCAAAACATAGCGCCTGTATCAGATGCTACTGCTTTAGGGTACGGGACATTCTTGTGGCAGGATGGCAATCTAGTGATGATTAATGTTAAGAATGTACCCGAAAATATTGCCACTTATTATATAACAATAGAAAAAGAAATTGAAGAAATTGAAGTATGCGGGGTAAAAAGCAAGTATAGCATTACAATAACTACTTGCAATGGCAACTTTACCTATTTGGTTGAGCAAAAGAACTTGTACAAGCTAAACAGTCTATTACTTGCCGAGCATCCAGAATGCTATGTAGTATCAAAACATGATGATGATTTTAAAACATATATCTGGCTGCAATTTCAAGACTTCCTGCGCTATAGAAAATCCGTGCCATATAAAATTTATAATCAATTTGGTTGGTTTAATGTTGACGGAACTTTAAGGTTTATGCATGCCGGGTTGAAATGCTCAGACTTTGAAGTCAGAGGTAGCTTAACCTTAAAACGGGACTTGGCAAAGGCGTTAGCTTTTTACAACTGTTTTTGTCAGGTGGCGCCACGGCGAGTGACGCTTATACTGTTATTGTATTCGCTTTATTCGTATATGGCCGGGATATATCAAAGGTGTTGTGCAGATGAAGGCTGCCGCTCGGTTATGTATTTAGCTGGAACAACCGGATCAGGCAAGACTAGCATAGTGAAAGTTTTGACGGACTGGCTGAAAAAGGCGGGGTTATCTACGGAGCTCCGTTTTGATGACACACTGGCGAGCTTGCAGGAAAATCTGCAAAAAAATCGTGACATCGTTACTCTTGTCGACGATTTTTATCCCAAAGCCGCCAAAGCGGCCAAACTTGAATTTCAGCGGAAAGCTGAAGAAATAACAAGAATTATTGGCGACGGTCGGATAAAAGGGAAAATGGGTGCAGACAGAAAACTGTTGCCCGATAGAGATTACCGCGGTGGAATCATTGCAACTGGTGAGTACGTTGACCTCGGTACGCATTCGAGTTACCTTCGCTGTTTTATCGTAAATATCGCTAAAGGCGATATCCTGTTTGAACAGCTCACAAGCTTACAGCAGTCGCCTGAACTAACACAGGCATTTTTTTCAGAGTGGATTTACTGGCTTGAAGAAAATCAGCAGAGCCTTCTTGGAAAACTGCCAATGCGGCAAATGACAAACTTAAAGATAGTTAGCAGCTGCTTGCAGAGCGAATATGCTCGACTGTCAGTGAGCGTGGCAGCATTAATGAGTACTGCCGATTGTTTTAGCGATTTTGCCAAGGCTATTGGCATAGAGTTTGATATTAACGCAGCCAGAGAAATTGTATTGCGGCAAGCTCAGCAGATGTATAACACAGTAAAGGTAGCATCTCCGGAGCAGGTTGCAATGGACGCTATTGTCGAAGCTGTCGAAAACGGAAGTCTGAACATACTAACATCAAAAGAAGCTTTCAGGCAAAACCCAAATGCAGATGGCTATTATGAGGAGAATGATAAATACTGGATTATTACAACACGTGTACGCGAAGTTATAAAACGCTTTGCAGAAAGTAATAATTACAGTGTTGAGTTCACACCCGCATTGCGAGAAGATCTTTATCAAAAGGGCTTTTTAGTGAGTCCAAACGAAAAAAAATTTACGCAAACTATATCGGGCAGACCTAGCCGTCCGAGAGGATTTGAATTTATTATTAGGGAGGAAAATAATTATGGAAAAAATTGAAGAAAAAGCTTTTTTTGTTCAAAGCGAAAAGGAAGTTGGTATAACCAACAATGTAATCGATATAGCGAAAATGCTGGAAGAACTTGAACCTGGCGAAGTCATCAAAGTTGCAGTTGGTTATAAACAAGAATTATTAGATACAGAAAACACGGTTCTTCGGTTAGATGCGGTGCTGAATGCATACGGTGAAGAAGGAGTTTTCTTTCCGAAAAGGGAGGTGGATTATAATCTGGTGGGACGCAATCGCGACCCAGAAAAACTTCGCAAGTTTTACAGCTTTGTTGGACCTGAACAGAACGTTGAAGAACCTGGACTCTTTGGAAGCCTGATTGAAGGTGGTGATAAACATGTTAAATAATGACTTGATGACGACCAAAATGGTTCTCAAAGAAATTTTTGAGGGCATGATAAAGTATTCAACCCTGCTTCAATATGTACGAAGTGGAAAGATACCGGCCAAGAAGATTGGCAGGAAATATGTATTTAGCCGAAAAGCACTGATAGCTTGGCGGGAAAGAAATTTTAATCGCCCGGCTTTCGCCAAGATGATTTAATAAAAAATAATAAAGCGCCGGGGTAAAACCGGCGCTTTATTATTTAATATCGATAGGAGAAAGCAATATGCCTGGAAGTATAGTTGAACTCGGTAATAATAAGTATAAATTAGTAGTATCATGCGGTTACAAGAATGGTCCGCAAGTCCGCCGTTGTAAAACAGTTGAAGCGCGAACAAAAGCCGCTGTTAACAAAAAACTTGCAGTATTTTACGCTCAGGTACAGGCTGAAATGCAAAAGAAGCAGAGACAAAATGTTAGACCTGCTGTACGCACAAAGATGACAGTCACTGATTTGATTGATGTATGGACGGAAAAATATGGCAGCACGTTAAGCCCGACAACAGCACAAAGCGATAAAATCAATATCAAAAACAATATCCTGCCGTATATAGGTAAACGCCAGGCAGACGCTATTAAAGCAGATGATGTTTTATGGCTTATTGCCGAACTGCGCAATCGTCCTAAAATGCGTGACCCGACCAAAAAACTATCTGAAACAACGGTACATTCCGTATATAAACTGCTGCGCTCAATTTATAACCGCTGTATTGAATGGGGGCTGGTTGATAAGAATCCATGTGAAGAAATACCGGTTTATCAGCGTCCCAAACCAGCTGAGAGTAAGACTCCGTTTTATCAGTATGATGAATTTAAACGCTTTATGCAGGCTGTGCGGGAATTAAAAGATACGCCAACCAACGTGAAGCAAAAGTTGCTGTTGTTTTTGGCGTTTCAGGATGTTTGCAGGCGCGGAGAAATGTACGCATTGACATGGGACAGAGTCGATTTTGAGCAAAGCGTTTTTAAAATTGAAGAAAGCAGTTACTATGTGCCGGGACAGGGAATAAATACCAAAGACCCAAAAACGAAATCTTCAAAACGGGAATTGGCTTTTGGTGCACGAATAAAGGAACTATTTCTCAAACATAAAGAAAATCAGGAAGCACATTTAAAGAGCAGGAATCTCAAGAATCCGCAAAACTGGATTTTTGTCAGAACACGAGGCATAAAATCTGGTGAAAACGTGAAAATTTTAGACTTGTCATCATTTTATAATTGGTTGCAGGATTTCATTGCCAGAAACAACTTTAACCATATGACCGTACATGGCTGGAGGCATATGGGGGCAACTTATTCATTAGCAAGGGGCGTTGACCTTGGCACGGTAAAAGATAATATGGGTCACAGCGATTTGAAAACAACGTCAAGATATTTACACCCAATAACGGTCGCAAAAAAAGGTGCCGCTAAAGAAATGGATAATTTAATTGATGAGACCATTACTGCAAATGATGAAATTAATAGCCAGTGCTAAATTTAGCACTGGCTATAATTTTTTTACTTTAATAATTATTTGAGATAATTTTTAATCATTTCAGATGCCTGATGATGATTTGCGTACAAATAAGCACCTGAATAAGCACCTGTATTAAAAAAGCCTGTTTCGGCAAGTCCCGAAACAGGCATAAATACTGGGGTTGCGAGATATGTAAAAATTCTTAGCACATAGCTTGGGAAGCTATTGTTCTACCACTGAACTACACCCGCATGTGTAAATTGCATTAATAATTATATCACAGCCTTTACGGCTTGGCAATATTCTAAAACCCGGCCAGCCTCCCTGCTGCCGCGTTTCAAAAATTTTATGCCCTATCTTTACAAAGTTTAAAGATTATGGTAAAATCTCGTCTTGCCGTCACTTTTAAAGGCGGTAAAATTTGATGATAGGAGGAATATGATGGTTTATATTAAGCCGTCTACACGCCTGCGTACCGATTACAGCCAAATTGCCGAACTGGCACGCAGAACAGGCGATGCAATTTACATTACCAAAAATGGGGAAAAGGATTTAGTGGTGATGTGCGCCCGAGCGTTTGAACTGCGCGACTTAGTATTAAAACTCAGCAATGTAGTTTTGGAAAGCGAAAACACAAGATTAAACGGAGCAGCCGCTTGCGCTCTGGAAGAATTTGAAGCAAGCCTGAAGCAGAAAAGCCATGGTTGAAGTGTCAATAAGGCTTCTGCCGCGCGCGGTTGACGACCTGAAAAATATCGGCGCTTACTGGCGGCGCAACATTACGCCGGACGAAGCAGACAGAATAACCGGCAAAATACTGCGTGATTTAAAAGAACTGAAGCTCTTTTATCCGGCGGCCGACAGCATTAAATACGAACCGCTGAAAAGCAGGAATTTTAAAATTTTAAAAAGCCAGAACTATATCTGTATCTGTAAAAAGGTGGAGCACATTATTTATATTTACCATATTGCCCACCTGCCTACGGAATATCCCGATATTTTTTAAATTATAACAATAACAGCACACCAAAGCAGCTTTACAATGCTTTCAGTGTGCTGTTTATTTATTTTCTGCCTTTAACCTTTAACTCCATCTGCCGTTTGGAACGCCGGTACTGCAGCATAAAGCGGCGCACCTTCAGCACACGGAACAAACTTGAAACCAGCATTACGCCGATGGCAATGGCAACGGAGTCCGTCATTGCCGTAAGCAAAATGGAAGTTCCGTTGTTATATTCATTATTAATAATGGCAAACATGCCCTGATAAATGCCAAGCCCCGGCACCAGAGGCACTATGCCCGGTATAACAAACACCGTTACCGGCTGCTTGAAAATGCGGGAACTGAGCTCGCTTGCCAGTGCCAGCGAAATGGTGGCGCAAAAATTGGAAACAAATGACGTATAGCCAAGCTCATGCCGCAGGTATATAAAAACCACCCAGCCGATAGCGCCGATAACGCCGTCGATAAGCACAATCTTTTTCGGCGCCTGAAACAGCACCGCAAACGCCATAGTGGCAATGCAGGCAAACCCGAAGGCGGTTATAATTTCCATAAATCCCACCCCCAGATAAACCAGGCACGCAGCACAAACGCAATGCCGATAGCAATGGACGAAGCAAACAGCAATGCTTCCGCAATGCGCGAATTGCCGCTCATTAAATTACCCGCCATATAATCGCGCAGGCCATTGCAGAAAGCCACGCCGGGCACAAAGGGCATCAGCGCGCCTACAATAATTTTTTCCATTGTGCACTGTACGCTCATGGCGCAGCAGATAAGCGCAACGGTTGCGATAACAACACCGGCCACGGCGTTTTCCCAAAAAGCGCTGGGGTGGTAGCCTGCAATCTGCTTTAAGGCAACCATGGCAGCGCCTCCCGTAATAAAGGCCGCAATAAAGTCATGGCTGTTGCCGCCCAGCATCGCCGCAAAGGCTGCCGAACCAATGCCGGAGGCAAGGCAGACCATCCATTTGCCGTAAGGCGCGGGCTGCCGCCATTTTTTGTCCAGCCATTTACAAGTATCTTCGTAGCCCATATCCCACTTGGCAAAATTGTAGGACATGCTGTTCATTTCGCTGATAAGGCTTAAATTAGTGCTGCGGTAGCCAATTCTGCTTACGCGGATAAAGCTGTCGGTATCTTCATTGCCCAAAATTATAACGGTGGGCGTTACAAAAGGGTCAACCTCATAACCGTGCGCCAGGCAGCAGCGCGAAATGGTATCTTCCACGCGGTAGGTTTCTGCGCCGCTTTTCAGCAGAATTTTGCCCATTTTTACAGCTATATTGATAGTCTGGTCACGTGTAAAATCTGTTTTAGCCATTATTTTTCACCGCCCTGTGCGGCAAAAAGCTCTGCCACAGCTTTTTTAAAAGCGTTGGCACCGCCCATGGAAGGATGCGGCACACACTCGCAGGCAACTCCGTATTTGCCGAGCGTCTGCTGCGATTTGCGCCCGATTGCCACAACCTTCATGCCGGGAATAAGCTGCATTAAAAGCCGTGCGTATTCAATGCCGGCATCAAGCTCCTCACCTGTTGGCGTGCGGTTGCTTAAAATATTGCCATCCTTATACGGATGGAACGGAAAAATATTCCACAAAACCGTATCATAAGGAGATAACCCGTGGCGCGCAATAGCGTTCCACATAACCGTCGCCGTGGGTTCGTTAAAGCCGTACAGTTTTTGCGTGCGGTTCAGGCGCGGGCTGTCAGGATTGCTGGTGCGCCTGTAATCCCACTCACCCAGAACCGCCTGCGGCTCAACATCCGGATGATTGCCGAGCAAAATACGCTCACTGGTCATGGCCATGCCGCTGAAATGCCCGCCCTGGTAGCCAAGTCCTTCGGCAATGAACAGAAAATGAGCATTTCGGCGCAGCTTTAAATAGCGCAGAAAATTTGCCGCACGTATTACAGGCGCCTGCGGGCTAATGTCACATTCACTGTCGTAATCTGCCCACGGGTTAAAAACCTGCGGGCTGCTGTATTGTTGTAGTTTTTCAATAAATTCTTCTGCCGTCACAACTTTTCCCGCCATTAAAGTTTTACATCAATCTGTGCCGATACGCCTACGCCCTGTACACGGTTAACATCGGTAATATCAACTTTGTCAATCGGTATCAGCGCTTTGGCGCGGAAACTGCCGAAAAACGATGCTTCTATCAAAAGCGCAGCCTTGCATTTTTCCACCTGCGCATGCGGGCCGCTTACCTGCGCCGCACCTGCGTAGCTTCCATCGCCAACGGTAATTACCGGCACAACCTTGGTTGCGTAATCACTGCTTACGGCATATTTGCCGGTTAAAGTGTTAATGGCGCTGTTAAGCTGGTCATCAAACTGGCTTACAAGCACGCCGATGGCGCCGCCTTTTAAAACAGTGCCCAAAATTCCGGCCTGTGCCGGAGCAGTGCTGCTGCCAAGTATGAAGCCGCATACTAAAGCAGCCGCTATATATTTTTTACCCTGCATAGTAAAACCTCCTGTTAAAAATTTTACAATATAATTATCTTCGCCGTTTTTTTATAAACGCCTGCCCAATGTAAAACTTTTTTCTTCATATTTACATCAGCCTTCTTTTGGCGTACCATTAATATATAAGTTTTATAAAGGAGCTGAACCATATGGAATTCTTTCAATATTTAGCACCGACCAAAGTAATTTTCGGGCGCGGCACCGAAGCACGCACAGGCGCACTGTGCAAAGAAGCCGGAGCAACAAAGGTACTCATTCACTACGGCGGGCACAGCGCCAAAAAGTCCGGCCTGATTGACAGAATCTGCGCTTCGCTTCAGGCGGAAGGCATCAGCTATACAGAACTGGGCGGCGTTGTGCCGAACCCGCGCCTCAGCAAAGTTTATGAAGGCATTGAGCTCGGCCGCAAAGAAAAAATAGATTTTATACTGGCAGTAGGCGGCGGCAGCGTTATCGACAGCGCCAAAGCCATCGGCTACGGCCTTACCAACGAAGGCGACGTATGGGACTACTACACCGGCAAAGCACCGCAGGCCTGCATGCCTATCGGCGCAGTGCTGACCATTGCCGCCGCAGGCAGCGAAATGAGCAACGCCAGCATTATCACCAACGAAAACGGCTGGTTAAAGCGCGGCGCTTATTCTCCTTACGCTTACTGCAAATTTGCCGTTATGAACCCGGAGCTTACCTATACCCTGCCCGCTTACCAAACGGCAAGCGGCTGCACGGATATTATTGTGCACAGCCTGGAACGCTTCTTTACCAAACCGGATGTTAAACAGCTTAATTTAACGGACGGCATTGCTGAAACGCTGATTAAAAACGTAATGCGCAACGTAAAAACCGCCCTTAAAAAGCCGGATGACTATGACGCACGCGCCGAAATTATGTGGAGCGGTACTCTTTCACACAACGATATCACCGGCGACCGTACTTTGGGCGACTGGGCCTGCCATCAGCTGGAGCACGAACTCAGCGGCATGTTTGATATCGCCCACGGCGCAGGGCTGGCAGCAGTTTGGGGCAGCTGGGCGCGTTATGTAATGCCGGTTAACCCCGCACGCTTTGCACAGCTTGCCGTTAATGTTTTCGGCATTCCCTATACCGCTGGTGCGGAAGAAAAAATTGCCCTTGAAGGAATTGAAGCCATGGAAGCATTCTTTAAGAGCATTAGCATGCCGACGAAAATCAGCGATATGGATATTCACCTTACCGATGAGCAGATTAAAGAGCTGGCCTATAAATGCAGCTTTAACAACACGCGTACCATCGGCGGCTTTAAAGCACTGAACATTGATGACATGGAAAAGATTTACCAGATGGCCAAATAAAGCCTGCCGGAATATGATGAAAAAACTTTTACTGACAGGCTTTGACCCTTTTGCACATTATAACATTAACCCCTCGTGGGAAGCAGTTAAGGCCCTGCCGGAAGTAATCGGCAGCTTCAGCGTGCATAAAATGCTGCTGCCTAATATTTACGGCGCGGCCGGGCGGCTGCTGCTTGAAGAAGCCGAGCGCCTTAAACCGGACGTTATTTTAATGACGGGCATGGACAGCGGCAGCACGCGCCTGCACCTTGACGCAGTTGCCGTGAACCTGCGCGACGCACTTTTAGAGGACAACAAAGGCGCAGCGCCCTGGGGTGAACCCGTTGTGCAGGGCGCGCCGGCAGCGTATTTTGCCACCATACCAACGCACGCCCTTGTAAAACGCCTGCAAAAGCAGGGCTGCCCGGTTCACCTTGGCTACTGCACCGGCGGTTATGTCTGCAACGACATTTTTTACACCGCACTGCACCGCTTTAACGGCACGCCAGTAAAAACCGGCTTTGCACATGTGCCGCTGCTCCCGCAGATGGTATGGGACGAAAGCAAAGCCCTGCCGCTTGAAGAAACCGTTAAAACCCTGCGGCAGATTATTGAAAATCTGTCGGAAATACTGACGGAGGAAGAATATGCTTGACGCAATCGCTGCAAGGCGCAGCATACGCAAATTTAAAAACACGCCGGTACCGCGCCATATAATAGAAGAAATTATTAAAGCAGGCGCACTTGCCCCGTCCTCCAAAAACAGGCAGCCGTGGCATTTTGTTGTAACAACCGGCAAAGCAAAAGAAGAAGCGCTGGCCGCAATGGAACAGGGCCTGCGCCGCGAAGCGCAGCAGCCGCTTTTGCCCGAAAGCGCGCAGTATATAGCCGGAGCGTGGAACACGCTTGCCATTATGCAGCAGGCACCTGTAATTATTTTTGTAGTCAATCCGCTGGGGCTTGATTTACTGACCCCGCAGAATGCAGAAAACCGTGTGTTTGAAATATGCAACGCACAATCAATAGGCGCAGCCGTGGAAAATATGTCGCTGGCGGCAGTTGAAAACGGTTTGGGCAGTTTATGGATTTGCGATATTTATTTTGCTTACCGCGAACTGTGCGCGTAGCTTAACTGCGGCGGTGAACTTGCAGCAGCCTTTGCACTGGGCTATGCCGGTGAGGCACCAATGCCGCGCCCCCGTAAAAATTTTGATGATATTGTTGAATGGCGCAGCTGAAAATACCGTCAGCCGTATTATGCGGCTGGCATTTTTTATTGCCATTTTAAGGCTGCTGTGAACCATAAAAACTTATTGACGCAGTCTTAACTCCAACGATATGATAAAAATTAACAAGGAGGGATTTATATGCAGAACAAAAAACTTGCTTTTGGCATGATGCGTCTGCCGCAGCTTGACGACAACCCCGAACATGTTGATTTGGAGAAAACCTGTGAAATGGTAGATGCGTTTTTGCAAAAAGGCTATACCTATTTGATACCAGTTATGTTTATCACAACGGCAAAAGCGAGGAGTTTACCCGCAAGGCGCTGGTAGAACGCCACACGCGCGAAAGCTTTACGCTTGCCACCAAACTGCCAACCTGGGCAATTAAAAGTGAAGAAGATGTTAAACGTATTTTTGCAGAGCAGCTGCAAAACTGCGGCGTAGATTATTTTGATTATTACCTTGTCCATAATCTGAACAGTGGTTTTTATGACAACATCGTTACGCCGTACCATATTTTTGAAATTCTTTCGGAATACAAAAAAGAAGGCAAAATTAAGCACCTTGGGTTTTCCGTTCACGATGCGCCGGAATTTTTGGAACGCATCCTGAACGAACATCCCGAAGTTGAATTTGTACAGATTGCCTTTAACTATTATGATTACTCCGCAGCATGGGTACAGTCGAAAAAATGCTACGATATTATCCGCAGCCAAGGCAAGCTGGTTAACATTATGGAACCGGTTAAAGGCGGCATGCTCACCTATCCGCCCAAAGCGCTGTTTGAACAGATGCAGGCCAAACGCCCCGGCATGACACCTGCCGCATGGGCGCTGCGTTTTGCCGCTGACCAGGAAGGCGTGCAGGCAATTCTTTCCGGCATGTCTACCGTAGAGCAGGTTTTGGAAAACACCGCCGTTATGGAAGACCCGGAACCGCTGACTGACGAAGAAAAACAAATGCTGATTGACAGCGCACCGCTGTACAGGGAAATGGGACCGTTCCACATTAAAGATTTCAGCGTATATGACGGGCTTGTTGATAACGGCCTGCCGCTGGCAGCACTGCTTGAAAGCTACAACGCCTGGCTGATTCAGAAAGAACACGGCGCCCAGATATGCGCAGAGTTCAGCTATTATGCCGGACCGTATTTCAGAAGCGGCGTTAAAGGCAGCTGGGTAGAAGGCACAATTACCGACAAAGACGGCAACGACATTACCGAAACCGTTAAGGAAGCAGAAGCCTACTTTAAAACCTTTATCGACTGGGTAAATTAAAATTATATGTAAAAGTAAACCGGCAGCTGATGTAAAAATCGGCTGCCGGTTTTGCTGTTTATTATGAATTTTTATTTCTTCTCTGCCGCCAGAGCATGGCGTTCCCCTGCGGCATAGGCTAAAATGTTTTATATAATTGCTAATGTTATAAATTTATACTATACTTAAAATAGTAATTGTAAAAATATGCGCAAAGGAGGGAAAATATATGAGTTCCCTTTTATCCAAAAAGAACATGACAGAAGAAGATATCAAGCTGCGCTATATTACGCCTGCCATAACAGCCAAATGGAATGTTGAAAACATAACCATGGAAACGCAGATAACGGACGGGCAATATAATTTGCGAGGAAACATCGCCAGCCGCGGACCTGCCAAACGTGCGGATTATCTTTTATACATCAACGCCAATAATCCTATTGCTGTTGTAGAAGCCAAGGACAATAACCACAGCATTTCTCACGGTTTGCAGCAGGCGATGGCATATGCCCAAATGCTCGATTTGCCTTTTGCATACAGTTCCAACGGAGATGGCTTTGCCGAGCACGATTTTTTAACCGGCAAAGAGCGCATATTACAATTAAACGAATTTCCCAGTCAGGCAGAACTAATTGCCCGCTATAAACAGGAAGCAAATATAAATACTGAACAGGAAACACTTATAGAGCAGCCCTATTACAGCAGCCAAACAACTTATCCGCCGCGCTATTACCAGCGTATTGCCATAAACAGAACTCTTGACGCTATTGCCAAAGGGCAAAACCGCATTTTGCTTGTTATGGCAACCGGAACCGGCAAAACCTATACAGCCTTCCAAATAGTTTACCGCCTGCTGCAAAGCGAAATAAAACATAAAATTTTATATCTTGCCGACCGAAACATCCTTGTTGATCAGTCTATTCAGCAGGATTTTGCTCCGCTCGAAAAAGTAATTCATAAAATTAATGTTGCTAAAGACAACAAAACAACAATAACCTCTCATCAGGTATACTTTTCACTTTATCAGCAATTAATTGGCGACAACGACGAAGAACATTTCAGCAAACTTTTTAAGCCCGATTTTTTCGATTTAATAATTGTTGACGAATGCCACCGCGGCTCTGCTAAGGACGATAGCCGCTGGCGCAGAATTTTGGAATATTTTAACTCTGCCACGCAGATTGGCATGACAGCTACGCCGAAAGAAACCAAATACATTTCTAACCTTAGCTATTTTGGCGAGCCGGTTTATACTTACAGCCTTAAAGAAGGCATAGAAGACGGATTTTTAGCGCCGTTTAAAGTTATCAACATAACAACCAATATCGGTGACGGCTGGCGGCCCTATAAAGGGCAAAAGGATATTTTCGGTAATGAAATTGAAGACCGTATTTACAACAACAGCGATTACGATTACAACATTATTATCGAAGACCGTATTTTACAGGTTGCCGCCGAAATTACCAATTACCTAAAAGCTACAGACCGAATGGCTAAAACCATTGTTTTTTGCCCGACGGAAGACGCTGCGGAACGTATGCGCCAGGCACTTGTAAACTTAAACAGCGATATTGTAAAAGAACACCCCGATTACATTGTGCGCATTACCGGCAGTGATGAATACGGTAAAAGCAAACTGGATTATTTTATATCCGTCAGCGCCAAATACCCGGTAATTGCCACAACCTCTAAGCTGCTTTCTACAGGTGCGGACTGTAAAATGACGAAGCTTATCGTGCTTGATGAAATGATAGGCAGCATGACGGAGTTTAAACAGATTATTGGCCGCGGCACGCGTTTGCGCCCCAAAGAAGGTAAAACGCATTTTGTAGTTATGGATTTTCGTAACGTAACGCGCCTGTTTGCCGACCCCGATTGGGACGGGCCAATTGAAATTGATGATGAATACACACCTAAAAAGCCCGGCGCTTACCCGGAAGGCGGCAAAAATACCGGCGGTATTGCTGAACCGCCGCCAGAACCCTATGCGCCCAAGCCAATCATCAATAAAGAAGGCTGCAAGGTAGAAGTAATTTACAAAACCGTATCCGTTTACGACGTTAACGGCAAACTGCTGCGGCAGGAAAGCATTGTGGATTATACCAAAAAGAACATTCTTGACGAATATGCTTCACTTGATAACTTTATCAGGCAATGGACTGCGCAGCAGAAAAAAGAAACCATCCGCGAAATGCTGCTTAACGAAGGCATTGACCTTGAAAAATTAAAAGCAGAACAAAATATGGCAGAAGTAGACGATTTTGATTTTATTTGCCATATTGCCTTTGATAAAAAGCCGCTGACACGCAAAGAACGCGCCAACAACGTTAAAAAGCGCGACTTTTTAAGCAAATACAACGGCATGGCACGCGAAATTTTAAATGCCCTGCTTGATAAATACATGAACACAGACATTTATGAAATTGAAAAGACCGATATTTTAAAACTTGACCCGTTTATAAAATACGGTAAGCCCAGCAAAATAGCCAGCTATTTTGGCAGCAGGGAAGCCTATTTAAAAGCGGTGCAGGAACTGGAAAACGAAATTTACACAGACGAGGTAGGATAATAAATGAGCAATTTAACCGGATTTGTTAAAAGGCTGCGTGATATTATGCGCAATGACGCAGGTATTAACGGCGACGCCCAACGCATAGAACAAATTACCTGGCTTTTATTTTTAAAGGTGTATGACGCCAAAGAGCAGGACTGGAAATTTGACGACAGCGATTATAAATCTATCATTCCTGAAAATTGCCGCTGGGCAAACTGGGCGGTTGATGATAAATCAGGCAAAGCCATGACGGGCGACACTTTACTTAACTTTGTCAACAACACCTTGTTTCCCACGCTGAAAAAACTGGATATTAAACCAGATACGCCTATCAAAAAAGCCATTGTGCAAACAACCTTTGCCGACGCTAACAACTATATGAAAGACGGCGTACAATTACGACAGCTTATCAATATAATTGACGAGCTTGATTTAAGCGATTATGACGAAATACACGCTTTTGGCGAAATTTACGAAAATATTTTAAAAGAACTGCAAAGCGCAGGCTCTGCCGGTGAATTTTACACTCCGCGCGCTGTTACCGATTTTATGGCAAAAATGATAAAACCGCAGATTGGCGAGCAAATGGCAGATTTTGCCTGCGGCACCGGCGGTTTTTTAACAAGCTGGCTGAAAGAATTGCAGCCGCAGATTAAAAACACCGCTGACCGCGAAGCCTTTGGCACATCTATTTACGGTATCGAAAAGAAACAATTTCCTTATATGCTTTGCATAACCAACCTGCTTCTGCATGATGTCGATACGCCGCGAGTTTACCACGACAACAGCCTGCTGCATAAAGTGCTTAATTACACCGATGACGACTGTTTTGACGTTGTATTAATGAATCCGCCCTATGGCGGCAGCGAAAAGAACGAAGTAAAAAGCAATTTCCCGGCTGACCTTGCCAGCAGCGAAACGGCTGATTTGTTTATGTCTGTAATAATGTACCGTTTAAAGCAAAACGGCAGGGCAGCAGTAATATTACCAGACGGCTTTTTGTTTGGCACAGATAACGCCAAAATTAATATTAAAAAGAAACTGCTTACCGAATTTAACCTGCATACCGTAATCCGTATGCCGGGCAGCGTTTTTGCGCCCTACACAAGCATTACCACCAACATTTTATTTTTTGATAATACCCACCCCACCGAAGAAACCTGGTTTTACAGGCTTGATATGCCCAAAGGCTACAAACATTTTAGCAAAACCAAGCCCATGAAGCTAGAGCATTTTACGCCGGTTATGGATTGGTGGAATAACCGCACCGAAATTAACATTGACGGCTTTGACAAAGCCAAAAAATATACTGCAAAACAGCTTATAGAAGATTTTAATTATAATCTTGATTTATGCGGCTACCCACACGAAGAAGAAGAAATACTTGACCCGATGGATTTAATCCAGCGCTATCAGGAAGAACGCGCAGCGCTGAATACCGAAATAGACTGCGTACTGGCAGACATTACTAAACTGTTGCGGGGTGAAAACCAATGACGCCGCAGGAGCTTAAAAACAGCATTTTGCAGCTTGCCATCCAAGGCAAACTTGTGCCGCAGCGCGTAGAAGAAGGCAATGCCGAAAACCTTTACCAACAAATACAAGCCGAAAAACAAAAACTCATTAAAGAAGGCAAAATAAAAAAAGAAAAGCCTTTGCCTCCAATCACCGATGACGAAAAGCCTTTTGAAATACCTGCAAGTTGGAAGTGGGTAAGGTTTGGTGAAATTATCAAATATTATATGGGGAAAACGCCGCCAAGAGCAGAAGAAGAATGGTGGGGTAATGACGTACCTTGGGTATCAATCGCAGATATGCCCGAAAATGGTCATATAGTTTTAACTAAAGAAAAAGTAACAAAATCAGCGTTATTAAAAAAATTTGGAAATAAAATTTCTAAAGCAGGAACTCTTCTGATGAGTTTTAAGCTTACAATAGGTAGAGTATCTATTTTAGACATAGATGCTGTACATAATGAAGCAATAATATCTATTTTCCCATATATAGATAAAGACGAAATATTAAAAATCTATTTATTTAATATTTTGCCATACATTACTAATTATGGTGAAACTAAAAATGCGATTAAGGGAAAAACATTAAATAGTAATAGTATAAATAATTTAATACTGCCACTTCCTCCTCTCGCTGAACAAAAACGTATTGTTGGAAAATTAGAAAAAATTTTACCATACGTTGAGCGTTACGAAACTGCTTATAACAAATTACAGCAGCTTAATAAACGCTTCCCCGGCGATTTGCAAAAATCCGTTTTACAACTTGCCATCCAGGGCAGGCTTGTTCCCCAACGCCCGGAAGAAGGCAATGCTGAAGACCTTTACCAACAAATACAAGCAGAAAAACAAAAACTAGTTAAAGAAGGCAAAATAAAAAAAGAAAAGCCCTTGCCGCCAATCACTGACGACGAAAAGCCTTTTGAAATACCTAAAAGTTGGAAATGGGTAAGATTGATGGAGATTGTTTCAAATTTAGGCGATGGTATACATGGCACACCACAATTTGATGATAATGGTAGTTATTTTTTTGTAAACGGCAATAATCTTTCAAATGGTAAAATTATTATAAAAGCAGATACAAAAAAAATATCTGTCATAGAGTATGAAAAATATAAAAAACCTTTAAATTACGATACCATTCTTATTTCAATAAATGGTACTATTGGCAATTACGCGTTTTATAATGGAGAACCTATTATTCTAGGCAAAAGTGCATGTTATATTTCTACTATTGATAAAATATGCAAATATTATCTTTTGTATATTTTTAAAACAAACTTTTTTTATGATTATGCAGTCAAAGCAGCTACTCAGACAACAATAAAAAATGTATCACTTAAAGCTATGCGTATGTTACCCATTCCTCTACCACCACTTGCCGAGCAAAAACGTATTGTTACTAAATTAGAAGAAATTTTACCGTTGTGTAATAAGTTGAAATAATAGAACTATATTATAATTCTATAACTAAATTAATAATGATTTAGTCATAGAAAGTCATAGTTTAGTCATAGAAATTAGTCATAGAAACTTTGAAAGGCTTGAAATATATGATTTATACGGATGAACAATTAAAGAAAAAAGTAATAGAAATGATGGAAGTATTCGAAAATGAAGTTGTAGAATTTAAAGAAGCTTCTAATAATTATAGCTTTAATGATATAGGAAAATATTTTTCTGCTCTTGGCAATGAAGCTAATATTAGAGGTAAAAATGAAGCCTGGCTTATTTTCGGCATAACTAATAAAAAAGAAGTTTTGGGAACTAATTACAGAAATCAAGGAAGTTTGCAAAGTTTGAAAAGAGAAATATTGAATGGAACAAACGAAAGATTAACATTTTTAGAAATATATACTTTAACTATTTCTAAAAAAAGAATAATAGTCTTTCAAATACCCCCTGCCATCAGAGGTATTCCTACTACTTGGAATGGTGCGGCATATGCAAGAGAGCATGAATCAGTATGTCCATTGCCAATGAATAAAGTTGATTTAATACGAAGCCAAATAGGCATGGATTGGTCCAAAGAAGTCGTAGATGAAGCTACATTTGATGATTTAGATAAAGAAGCTGTAAAAAAAGCAATAGAGCTTTTTTCAAAAAAACAAAGTAATAAAAAATCAGCTCAAGAAATATTAGAAAAACTATCACCTATTGATGTACTAAATAAAGCCGGATTAACGATAAAAGGAAAAATTACCAGAACAGCATTATTACTTTTAGGCAAAAGTGAAGCTATCCATTATTTTGATGGATTCATACCAAGAATAACTTGGACTCTTTATAATGCAAATAACACAGTAAAAGCTTATGAGCATTTTGATATGCCGATGCTTTTAGCTGTCGATAAAGCTTATGCTAAAATAAGAAATGTCAAATATAGATATATCGCAGCGCAGCAAACTCTTTTTCCTGATGAAGTAAACCAATACGAACCTGAATTAATAAAAGAAATTATTAATAATTGTATTGCTCATCAAGATTACAGATTAAGAGGAAAAATAAATATAGAAGAATTTGAAGACAAATTAGTATTCATAAACGAAGGAGCCTTCATTCCGGAAACAATCGAGAAAGCATTAGAACCTGGTTATAAACCACCTTATTACCGTAACGTATTTTTATGTAATGCTATGGCAAATATGTATATGATAGATACAAACTCTATGGGGATACCAATGATATATCAAATTCAAAGAAACAAATACTTTCCACTGCCAACTTATGATTTGAATACCATTAATAGGGTTAAAGTAACTGTTTTTGGAAAAATTTTAGATAAAAACTATACTCAACTGTTATATTCTAATGCAGAATTGGATATTCAAACAGTGTTTTTATTAGATAAAGTGCAAAAGAAAGAGATAATATCCAAAGAGCAATTCAAGATTTTAAAAAAAGACGGTTTAGTAGAAGGGCGTTATCCTAATATATTTGTTTCTTTTAAAATTGCTAATATAGTTGACCAGAAAGCTAATTATATCCGCAATAAAGGTTTAGATGACGATATTTGCAAACAATTAATTATAAAAGCTTTACAAACTTTAGGTGAAGCTAGCAAACAAGATTTAATGAAAGTTTTAAATAAAGCATTACCTGAAATTTTAAGTGATGCTCAAAAATCAAAAAAAGTGTCAAACCTTTTGCAAAATTTAAAAGCTCAAAATATCATTACTATTAGCGGTAGTAATAGGTATGCTAAATGGAAATTAGCAAAAAAAGAAATTTAAGACAAGAATAAACCCATCACCAAATGATATGCACCCAAAAAGTTGGACAAAATAATTAAGCTGTACGTAAGGACTTGGTCCGGTATTCTACCGGGCTGAGTCCTTTTAACTTTGCCTTTATCCTCCGGTTATTGTAATAATCTATATATTCGTCTAACTTCTCTTTAAAATCTTCTATTGACTTAAACTTTTCAAAATAGAATAATTCTGACTTCAGCAGCCCAAAGAAATTCTCTATTACGGCATTATCCAAACAGTTTCCTTTCCTTGACATACTTTGGATTATGCCGTTTTCTTTTAATATCTTTCGATATGCCTTATACTGATATTGCCATCCCTGGTCACTATGCAGTATCAAGCTGTCTGTTTTTCCTATACGCGCAACTGCTTCTTTCACCATATCCGTTACTTGTTTTAATACAGGGCGCTCTGAAACTTTATAGCTTATTATTTCCCCGTTATATAGGTCTATAATTGGTGATAAGAATGAACGAAAATGTTCTTAACTACAAAAAAGAAAGCGCTAAGCTATTTGAATAATGGGAAAATGCAGAACGGCATAAAGAAAATATTTTAATAAAAAATAGTTTAATGGTAACAAAAGGCTATAGATAATAAAAAAATCACTGTTATTTACAGTGATTTTTGAGAAAAATTCATAAAATGCTTTTTAATACCCAAGATCTTCACAGATAATTACATCAAGTTCGCCATCAGAAAACGGATCGTTAAGTTCACCGTCTTCACAGTTCGGATCATCTACATCATACCATGGCGCATCATCGTCATCATTCCAAAAATATACCCTTTTCATAGTAAAACCTCCTCTGTTTATAATTATAATATGCCATTTAAATGAGAATGTCTAGACCTTAAAGAAAGATTACTTTGTTAGTTTTGCTAAATTTCAATTTTTCAATTATATATTATAACTATGAATAAACTTGCAAGCTCTGTGTCCGCCACAGAAGCCCTTGCAAAGGAACATAGGGAACATAGAAATGAGCCGCTGATAACAATGTCAGCGGCTTTCCTATACCCAAAAATTCTAACGGCAGCCTTGCCTTGGGCTGCCGTTATTTTTATATATAAGCAAATCTAATAAATAAAACTTAGGAGGAACTAACTATGAAACAGGGAATCAAAACTATTCAAAATTTATACGGAGAACTGGAACGCCAAAGAGCTGCACGCAAGGACTTAATTGCCGATACCCGCAGTATTACCGTTAATTCGGTAAATGGGTTAAGTATGCTCACCGTTGCAACAGATAGCGATAAGTTAAGCTACCGTATTTCTGAAATTGCCCACAGGCAGATTGCCGACCGCTTGGGTATTCCGTACAAGTATTATGAGCGTATGCGCCAGGAAAACCCTGCGCTGCTCGACAGCAATATCAACAGCTGGCTTAATACCACGCCTGAAAAACGTATGCTCCGCACTTTGGACGGTAAGCTGCGTGCCTTTTTAAGCGACCGTTACCGCAGATTGGATAATCTGGAACTGGTAGACCATGTGCTGCCCGTTATTGCAGCTATGAAAGGCTGCGAGATTGTCAGCTGTGATGTAACGGAAACGCACCTCTATTTAAAGGTTATTAACAAAACCATGAAAACAGAAATCGTGCCCGGCGATATTGTGCAGGCTGGTTTTGTAGTGTCCAACAGTGAAATCGGCTTGGGGGCATTAAAAGTTGAGCCTTTGGTATACCGCCTGGTATGCAAAAACGGTTTAATCAGCAAAGACCTTGCCCATAAAAAATACCACACCGGCAGGCAGGTAGAAGATACTGACAATGCTTATGAACTTTACAGTGACGCCACGCTTGCACAGGATGATAAAGCCTATTTTATGAAAGTGCAGGACATTGTAAGTGCTGCTGTTGATGAAACAAAGTTCATGCTTACCGTCAATAAGCTGCGCATGGCAAAGAACCTTAAAACAGGTGATGACCCGGTACAGACGGTAGAAGTGCTGGGCGACAGGTATGTTTTAAACAAAAACGAGCGGGCATCTATCCTGCGCCACTTTATCATGGCAGGAGAATTTACGCAGTATGGTTTAGTTAACGCTGTTACGAGAAGTTCGCAGGATGTAGCGGACTACAACCGTGCAACAGAACTGGAACGCATAGGCGGCACTCTTTTAGACGAGAGCGTGGAAGCAGCAAAAAGCAGGAAGATTATTATGCTGCCGAAATCTGCCCAGAGTGCTTAATAGAGATATAGTTATAATGTCCAATGTCCACATGTCCAACGGAAAAAAGGTGTGTAAAGGCGCAAAACAGGCTTTTGCACACCCTTTTCTTACTGGATATCAGGACATTGGACATCTTTTAGGAGGAATGAAAATTGGCAAATTACTGTTCCAACAGCATAGTTTTTTACAGTAAACGAAAAAAGCCGCTGGAAGAAATACGGCAGCTTGTAAGTAAATGCCTTGGCGACCGGAAGCTTAATTCCATTAAGCAGTTTCTAAAATTTTGCGGCTTACCTAAAGTCGCCAATGGCGAATACTGCGATGGCAGGGATTATTTTGCAAACTGTGATGCTAATGTCGAGAAAGATACGGCAGGCTATTATCTGCGTGTAGATACTGAGAGTGCATGGAATCCAAATATGACGGTACTGGAATATATGTTGAAAGAAAAATATAACGGAACTGTTAAAATGGTGTACCAAAGTGAAGAACCGGGTTGCGAAATTTATATCAATACGGATAAGCTTGGCATTTATTTTACCGATCATTATGTAGTTGATTACAGCTATCAAGGCAACGGCGATACCTATTACTTTACCTGGTGGAAAGAAGCAGTAGAATTTTTAAATACTACTTTTCCTAAAGCTCATCTCGGTTACGAGGAAGATTTAGAGAAAGCAAGTAAAAAAATTATAAAAACATACAACTTCTCAGATAAAGCCGGAGATTATTTTAATTTTAACAAGTTTGAAAGCGGAGAACGCCTTGCAATAAAAATTAAAGATGATAAGGAGGATTAGCAGCATGACAGCAACAGCATTCATCTGTCCGCACGGTGATAAAGTAAAAATAACGGATTGTTTAAAATCCTGCGTAAAAAAGCAGCGTTGTATGTTCCTGCCGACGCTGAGAGCAATAGCACAGTCTTTGGAAAGGAACATTAAAGAGCCTACGGTAACGGAGCTTCTCTGCGGCATAAGGGAAACATATTTAAAGAAAACAACTGATTATGCCGTTGACCCTATGCAGCAGCTTTACGCTCTGCACGGCAGTGCCGTCCATACCATTAATGAAGGGCATACGGAAGGTAATATGCTGAGTGAAGAACGCCTTGCTGATGAAGTGACAAGCGGTAAGTTTGACCTGTACGGCCAGATTATAGACCTCAGCGACAAAACGCTTGGCGATTACAAAATTACAAGTTCCTACAAACTCATGCGTGCTTTGGGCTACTACAAAGTGGACGTGCCGACAGGCGAAGTATATAAAACAGGTTTAAAGAAAGGCCAGCCCAAGACGAGGAAAGAATGGCGTACTGACGGTGTGCGGCATATATTAGACTGGGCAATACAGGTTAACTACTACCGCATACTTTTAGAGCAGCGCGGTTTTAAGGTTGAGAGCATGAAAATACAGGCATTTTGCCGCGATTTCAGTCTGCGTATTGCAGAAGAAAGAAATATCCGGCGGCAGGTATATATTATCAATATTAATAAAATATCCGACCGCTGGATTAAGCTGTACATGGAAACCAAAGCAAAACGGTTAAAGGAAGCTCTTGAAAAAGGTTACTTGCCGCAGCTTTGCACGCCCAAAGAACGTTGGAATGACAGGAAGTGCAGAGACTACTGCGCAGTTGCCGGTAACTGCCCTTACGGTAGAATGGTAAAAGCGGGTATGAAGCAGGCAGCGTAAAAGCTGCCTGCTATTTTTATGTCTGAAAGGAGAGTTTTTATGGGAAAAAATTTAGTACCTATGATTGTAAAAAAATTAGGCTTAAAACCTTACGATGAATTTCAAATTTTGTATAATGGCGGTAATTTGCAAAGATATGGTATTTATAGATTTACCAATTTTAGGATGGAAGTTAGAATGGAAAGTGATAATAGCGATTGGGTAGAACAAACTGATGCATATATAGTATTCTATTTGCTGACAGGCAGAGAAACTATAAAAAAATTAAAATAATAATGCAGTATTAACTAGACTGTATTTACTTTATTGGTAAAGACATGATGAAAAGTAACAAATATAAAAATAGCAGGCAGCATGTAAAAAGCTGCCTGTTATTTTTATGCCTGAAAGGAGAAAGCATTATGAGTTTATTTGATAACGCACAGAGATTTCAAACGCTGGGGATAACAACCGAAACTATCAATAACGGCAAATTTCAAAGAGAAATTTACGAAGCAATGCGCCGTTTTAAATCGCTTGACTGGGGCGATGTATCGGAAACCGATACCGAAAGCAATAACGAAGCTGTTAAAACTTTTGGTATGGTTTTAGGGGCATATAATACCTCAAAGGGCAAAATATGGATTATTTCTGAAAGTAGTACCGGCAATGAGTATGATAGGCTGACAGTTCTTTTCCCAAATGAATATTAAGATTGAACGAACTTGCCTGTATAGCAAAATAGAAGTATAATATTACTAAAATAATGCTATCAGAGGTGAGCGCAATGCTTATAAAACCGTCTGCTGCTATCAGGCAGAACTATAACGAAATATCGGAACTGTGCAAAAAAACCAAAGAACCGGTTTACCTTACAAAAAACGGCGAAGGCGATTTGGTTGTTATGGATATAGACAGCTTTAACAGGCGCGAAAAAATGCTGAAACTGAGGGAAACATTACTTACGGTAGAAGCAGAACGTCTGGCCGGGAATAAAGAATATACTGTTGACGAACTGGAAAATTATCTTGATGACGTGCTGAAAGGAATAGAAAATGGAAAACTTGAAGCAGTATAAGGTAATTATTTCGGATAAGGCAAGGGAATCACTTGGAGAAATTATAGCTTATATTGCGGCAGACAGTTTGCAAAATGCCCAAAGCATAAAAGCGGATATAATAAAAGCAATACGCTCGCTTTCGGTATTGCCGGAAAGGGCACCGTTTCTTGAAGGTGAATTTATACCGTATAATAAATACCGCAAGCTTGTTATTGCAAAGCGTTTCCTTGTAATTTATCAGTTTAAGGATGAAACGGTTTATGTAGATTATGTTATAGATTGCAGGCAGGATTATCAGTGGTTGATAAAATAATAAAGTATTAATTAAAGCAGGCAGCCATTAAAGGTTGCCTGCTATTTTTATGCCCTGGAAGGAGAACACTAATATGGAAAATACTAATATTGCTAAAAAATTACTTGCCGTTATGGCTGAATGTGCTTATGTGGCCAAAAACGGATTGAACAGCTTTCACAAATATAAATATGCCACGGCAGAAGATGTACTGCAAAAGGTTAATGAATCGCTAACGAAAAATAAAATAGCCTGTGTTGCTGTGCCAGAGCTGATAGAATTTACAGACGTTACCAATCTTAAGGGGAATACCGAGCATCTGGCAACGGTAAGGGTCGAGATAAGCCTTATTGACAGCGACAGCGGGGAAGAAGTAAAAATTTA
>ENA-OPCW01000236-OPCW01000236.1-human-gut-metagenome-genome-assembly--contig:-NODE-236-length-29246-cov-3.414272_pt1 | contig 29246 bp, 29 predicted proteins | sample MGYA00241258_ERZ501496 | MGnify/ENA primary metagenome ERZ501496 (study PRJEB25962, sample SAMEA2042660) | human gut metagenome | biome: human gut; feature: human-associated habitat; material: faeces...
AGACCGGCAGGTGTTGTAGCAAAGGAAATGGGAAAATTCGTATGTGACGTAACAATCGTATTCGGCGATAAGAGAATCAACGCTAAGAGTCTTATCAACATCATTTCAGCTTGTATTAAGACAGGTGCAGAAATTACATTTGAATGTGACGGAGAAGATGAAGAAGCAGCAATGGCTAAGGTTGAGGAACTTGCAAGCCAGAACTTTGGTGAATAATTTATAAGAGGTAAGAGATATGTACAAGGGTATAGCAGGATCTGAAGGAATTGGTATCGGAACAGTAGTTTTAATTGAAGAACATGAAATTAATATTGAAACTAAGAGAGTTGAAGAAACCGGAGCTGAAATTGAAAGATTACAGAATGCCATTGAAAAGTTTGTGGCAGATACAAATGTTATGGCTGAAAAAATGGATATTACTGTAGGAAAGAAGGATGCTGATATTTTAAGAGGTCATATCCAGATGCTTCAGGATCCAATGATTGAAGAACAGATTTCAGCTTTGATTATTAGTGAAAAGATTACAGCAGAAATGGCTGTAGAGCAGGTATTAGAACAGACAGCAGAAATGTTTTCACAGATTCCTGATGAATTACTTCAGCAGAGAGCAACAGACTTTAGAGATATTAAGACAAGAATGCTTAAGATTTTATTGGGAATAGAAGATGTTGATATTTCACAGGTACCCGCAGGAACAGTTATCGTAGCAAGAGATTTAACACCTTCTATGACAGCAGGAATTAATCCGGAGAACATCGAAGGTATTCTTACGGAAGTAGGTGGAAGAACATCTCATTCAGCTATTCTTGCAAGAGCAATGGAAGTACCTGCAGTATTAAGTATTGAAAATATTTGCAGTATTGCTAAGAATGGAGATAAGGTAGTTCTTGACGGAACAAGTGGAGAAGCTATTTTAAATCCTGATGATGAAACAGTTGAAAAGTTCAAAAAGATGTACAGCGATTATCAGAATGAAAAGGCATTGTTAAAAGAATATGCAGGCAAGCCTTCACAGACTAAGGATGGCGTAAAAGTTGAATTAGTATGTAATATTGGAAAACCTGCAGATGCTAACAAGGCTGTTGAATGTGATGGCGAAGGTATTGGACTTTTCAGAACAGAATTTTTATTTATGGATAGAGATTCTATGCCTACAGAAGAAGAACAGTTTGAAGCATATAAGGAAGTAGCAGAAAAGATGAAAGGAAAACCGGTTATCATCAGAACACTTGATATTGGTGGTGACAAGGATGTTCCATATCTTGGATTGGAACATGAAGACAACCCATTCCTTGGTTTTAGAGCTATTCGTTATTGCTTACAGAGAAAAGATATTTATGAGATTCAGTTAAAAGCTTTACTTAGAGCCAGTGCATTTGGAAAGATTAAGATTATGGTTCCACTTGTAACAGGTGTTGATGAATTAAGACAGGTTAAGGCTATGATTAAAGACATTATGGCTGAATTAGATAAGGAAGGCGTAGCTTACAATAAGAACATTGAAGTTGGTGTAATGATGGAAACACCTGCAGCCTGCATGATGGCAGATGCTCTTGCAAAAGAAGCAGCTTTCTTTAGTATCGGTACAAACGATCTTACAGGATACACAATGGCAGTAGATAGAGGAAATGCAAAGGTTGCATATCTTTATTCAACATATAATCCGGCAGTACTTAGAGCAATTAAGCGTATTATCGAATGTGGTAAGAAAGAGGGAATTATGGTAGGTATGTGTGGAGAAGCAGCAGCAGATTCAAAACTTATCCCACTTCTTTTAGCATTTGGTTTAGATGAATTTAGTGTAAGTGCTACAAGTGTATTAAAGACAAGAAAGACTATTTCCGATTGCACAATGGATGAATGTAAGGCATTAGCTGATAAAGTTATGGCATGTGTAACAGAGGAAGAAGTTTTAGAAATTTTAGGATAGTCATAAATCAATAAATAAATGCATATTTTTGGTTTGTTAACGAAGAGCAATTATAACTGGGAGAAATCTTTGGTGTAATTGCTCTTTTCCTTTCTATTTTTTTCGAAAAATAAGTAGTTTTATACAAAAAGTTATGTAACCCTTGACAAACCCCTGAAAATATTAAGAATATAAAGTATAGATTAATGTACGAAGAAGGGGGAAGTTATGCTTGCAAGAGAACGACAAAATACAATTGTTGAAATAGTAAACAGAGAAGGTTCAGTAAGAGTAAAAAATTTAAGTAAAAAATTTGGAGTAACAGAGGATAGTATTAGAAAAGACTTAGCTCATTTAGAAAAAGACGGAATGTTAAAGAAGACTTATGGTGGGGCAGTAAGAGTCAGGACAAACAGTCATGACAGATATGTTTCACAGAGAATAGGTAAGAACGTAGAAGAGAAGCGTGTAATAGCAAAAAGGGCTTATGAAATAATTCAGGACGGCGATGTTATTTTTCTTGATATTTCAACCATAAATATTGAACTGGTAAAACTTATAGTTGAGGCAGACAGACCGGTTACAGTTGTTACAAATATGATTGATGCCATACTTATAATGCTTTATGAGAAGGATACCAAGACTAAACTTATTTTCCTTGGTGGAAAATTAAACAGGGGCAGAGATGGTTTCGTTGGAACAATAACTAACAGAAATATCTCTAACTATCAGTTTGATAAGGCATTTATGGGAGTGGTTGGAATAGAGGTCAACAGAAACAGAGTCTATACATATGATACGGAAGATGCATTAACAAAGAAGTCTGTAATGGAAGTAAGTAATGAGTGTTATATGCTTATGGAAAGAGAGAAACTTTCTAAGGATGGCAATTATAAATATGCCGGCATAGACGAGTTTACCGGATTAATTATGGAAGAAAGTGTAGAAGGCACCATAATGTCAAAATTAAAGTCCTATAATATTGATATATATTGTTAACAGATAAGCTGTGTAATTAAAATTAAAATTGACAAATTTGCCATTAAATAATAGAATTGTTAGCAGATGGTAAACATAGTGAAGGGAAGAGTATCCTTAAAGATAGCATACAGAGAGTCTGAAATGGTGAGAACAGGCAGTGAAGAGTAAGGTGAAGATGGCCCCCGAATGGCATCGGTGAGTGCTACATAAGCCGGTGACGGGAACACCCGTTATAGTGTAAATAAGGTTGGAATGTGTTTTGTAATTATTAAGAATACTATTCCGATAAAGTAAAGTGGTACCACGAAGTTTACGCTCTCGTCTTTATGATGAGGGCGTTTATTGTATTTGAAATTCTTATTTTGGAAAGGAAATTGGCAGAAAAATGAGTAAAACGTATTATTTAACAACAGCCATTGCTTACACATCAGGAAAGCCTCATATTGGTAATACTTATGAAGCAATTTTGGCTGACAGTATTGTAAGATTTAAAAGACAGCAGGGATATGATGTAAGATTCCAGACAGGAACTGACGAACACGGTCAGAAAATAGAATTAAAGGCTGCAGAAGCAGGAATTACACCAAAGGAATTTGTAGATAATGTTTCCGGTGTTATTAAGGAAATCTGGGATTTAATGAATACATCATATGATAAATTCATTAGAACAACTGATCCTGACCATGAAAAACAGGTTCAGAAGATTTTTAAGAAACTATATGATCAGGGAGATATTTATAAGGGACATTATGAAGGAATGTACTGTACACCTTGTGAATCTTTCTTTACAGAATCACAGTTAGTAGATGGAAAGTGTCCTGACTGTGGCAGAGAAGTAACACCTGCAAAGGAAGAAGCATATTTCTTTAGAATGAGTAAATACGCAGACAGATTAATTGAACATATTAACACACATCCTGAATTTATTCAGCCTGAATCAAGAAAGAATGAAATGATGAACAACTTCCTTCTTCCGGGATTACAGGATTTATGTGTATCAAGAACATCATTTAAATGGGGAATTCCTGTAGACTTTGATCCAAAACACGTAGTTTATGTATGGATTGATGCATTATCCAACTACATTACAGGTTTGGGATATGATGTTGATGGAAACAATGATCCTTTATATGATAAGTATTGGCCGGCCGACCTTCACCTTATTGGAAAGGATATTTTAAGATTCCATACTATTTATTGGCCAATTATGCTTATGGCTTTAGATGTTCCACTTCCAAAGCAGATTTTCGGACATCCTTGGTTATTACAGGGTGACGGAAAAATGAGTAAGTCAAAGGGTAACGTTATTTACGCGGATGACTTGGCAAATCTTTTTGGTGTTGATGCCGTAAGATATTTCGTGCTTCATGAAATGCCATTTGAAAATGATGGAACTATTACTTGGGAATTGATGGTTGAGAGAATGAACTCAGACCTTGCTAATACATTAGGAAATCTTGTTAACAGAACAATTTCAATGTCAAATAAGTATTTTGACGGAGTTGTAAGCAACAAGGGAGTTGACGAAGAAGTTGACGATGACTTTAAGAAGGTTATTTTGGATACACCTGTTAAGGCAGCTGAAAAGATGGATAAGTTAAGAGTTGCAGATGCAATTACAGAAATCTTCACATTATTTAAGAGATGTAATAAGTACATTGATGAAACAATGCCTTGGGCACTTGCTAAGGAAGAAGATAAGCAGGACAGACTTGCCACAGTACTTTATAACTTAATTGAAGGTATTACAATTGGTGCAAGCCTATTAGAGCCATTTATGCCTGAAACATCAAAGAAGATTCTGGCTCAGATTAATGCACAGCCAAGAGCTTTTGAAGACATGACAGAATTTGGCAAATACCCATCAGACAACAAAGTAACAGAAAAACCGGAAATCTTATTTGCAAGAATGGATATTAAGGATGTTATGGAAAAGGTAGAAGAAATTAAGGCAGCTCAGAAGGCTGAAAAAGCGGAGGAAAAATATCCTGAAGTTGAAAAGAAACCTGAAATTACAATAGATGATTTTGATAAGGTTCAGATTCAGGTAGGTGAAGTAATTAAGTGTGAACCTGTTCCAAAGGCTAAGAAACTTCTAGTTTCGCAGATTAAGATTGGAGCAGAAACAAGACAGATTGTTTCAGGTATTGCAAAATACTATAAACCTGAAGAAATGGTAGGAAAGAAAGTTGCCGTTATCACTAACTTAAAACCATGTAAGCTTTGCGGAGTGGAATCACAGGGAATGATTTTGGCAGCAGGAGATGACGAAGGAAACCTTTCAGTTGTAACAGTTGATAAAGATATTGTTAGTGGAAGCGAAATCTGCTAAATCGGAGGAAATATGATTTTTGATACACATGCACATTATGACGATGAAGCATTCGATGATGACAGAGAAAAGTTATTAGAGAGAATGCAAAACAGAGGTGTAGAATATATCGTAAACGTAGGCGCAAGTATGTCATCATGTAAAAGCACAATAGGTCTTGTGAGACGTTTTCCATATGTTTATGGAGCATTAGGCGTTCATCCGGATGAAGTTTCAGAACTTACGGAAGAAGATTATCAGTGGCTTAAGAAAAGCATTTACAAGCCTAAAATCGTTGCAGTAGGCGAAATAGGCTTGGATTATCATTGGAATGATAATAAAGAGCAGCAGATAGAATGGTTTGAAAAGCAAATGGATATTGCAAGAGAGGCTGAATTACCGATCATTATTCACAGCCGTGATGCGGCAAATGACACATATGAAGTTATGAAGGCTAACAAGGCTGATGAAATCGGTGGAGTAATTCATTGTTTTTCTTACACAAAGGAAATGGCAGAAAAATTCCTTGATATGGGATTTTATCTAGGAATCGGTGGTGTAGTAACATTTAAAAATGCTAAGAAATTAAGGGAAGTTGTAGAATATATGCCAATGGATAGAATGGTAATAGAAACAGACTGTCCTTATTTAACACCGGAACCAAACAGAGGAAAGAGAAATGATTCCTTTAATCTGCCTTACGTTGTAAATAAAATAGCAGAGATTAAGAACATTAGCCCTGCAGAAGTTATTGATATTACTTCAAATAATGCAAAAGACCTTTATGGAATAGGCAGAAAGAGGTTTGATTAATGGCATATCTTGGAACACCAAGTGCAACAAAGGAAATAATAAATAAATATAGCTTTGCTTTCCAAAAAAAATTCGGACAGAACTTTTTAATTGACTCAAATGTATTGGAAAGTATTATCAGAGGAGCTGAAATAACAAAAGATGATTTCGTTTTGGAAATCGGTCCGGGAATAGGAACGATGACACAGTATCTTTGTGAAGCTGCAAGACAGGTTGTGGCTGTGGAAATTGATAAGATGTTAATTCCTATTTTGGAAGATACATTGTCAGAATATGATAATGTGGAAGTTATAAATCAGGACGTGCTAAAGGTTGACATAAAATCTTTAGCAGAGGAAAAGAATAATGGTAAACCAATTAAGGTTGTTGCCAATTTGCCATATTACATAACAACACCTATTATTATGGGATTGTTTGAGAGTGGTGTGCCAATTGACAGCATTACAATAATGGTTCAAAAAGAAGTGGCGGACAGAATGCAGACAGGACCGGGTTCAAAGGATTATGGGGCATTGTCATTGGCAGTTCAGTACTATGCCACTGCAAAGGTTATTCTTAATGTGTCAGCAACATGTTTTATGCCAAGACCAAATGTTGATTCAGCGGTAATAAAGCTAACAAGACATAAAGAACCTACAGTTAATGTGGCAGATGAAAAATTAATGTTTAAAATCATAAGAGCTTCTTTTAATCAGAGAAGAAAAACATTAGTTAACGGATTGAAAAATTCACCGGAGCTTAGTTTTTCTAAGGAACAGATAGTTAAGGCCATAGAAAAAATAGGAAAACCGGAAACTATAAGAGGTGAGGCATTGACTTTGGAAGAGTTTGCAGAACTTGCAAATGCCTTTACAGAATTAAAATAAGATTTTAAATTAAATCATAATAGAATAAAAATCATATTAGAAACGCAGAATAATTTAGATGGAAGTTTAAATAGTTCTGCGTTCTTTTTATGCTTAGAAATTCATATATTGTAGAAAAAAAATGGAATGTTTATGTTTAAAAATAAAATAAAAATCAATATGGTAATGTCCGTGGTTCTTCTCGTGTCAATGACAATAATATCCTGCAACATGGATAAGGTAGCTACAGTTGAAATGGAAAAAGAAAATAAAAATGTTAAAACTAAAAATGGCAAAGTTGTTGTAATTGATCCGGGACATGGGGGAGATGATCCGGGAAAAGTAGGCGTTAATGGCATAAAGGAAAAAGACGTAAACCTTGCCATTTCTAAATGCCTTAAGAAAGTTTTGGAAGATAACGGATTTGATGTGGTAATGACAAGAAATAAAGATGAGATTCTAAATGAGGGAGGAAAGTTTTCCAAGGTTGGAGATTTAAACAAAAGATGTAGCATAATAAATAATACATATCAAATAAACAGTAATAGCATTATGATAAGCATTCATCAAAACAGCTTTACAAACCCAAATGTAAAAGGTGCCCAAAGCTTTTTCTATGAAAAATCAGAAAAAAGCAAAAAGCTTGGATTAATACTTCAAAATCATTTGAACAAAAAAATTAATACAGAAAAAGAAAAGGCGGCAAAGCCGAACAACAGTTATTATATGCTTATAAATTCTAAATGTCCGGGAACAATAATAGAGTGTGGTTTTTTAAGCAACCCAAGTGAGGAGGAAAGTCTTTCAAAAGAGGAATATCAGAAGAAACTGGCGGAAATAATATGTACCGGAATTAAAGAATATTTTGGAGAAAAATAGGTAATGGTAATAGTTAATATAATTTGTAAAATGGGGTAATATATGATAAAATAGACAAGATAAAAATTAGATGAGGCGTAAGATGAAAACTATAATAAAAAAAACCAGTGTAGATAATATAGATATGGATACAATTAACCAGGCAGGAGAGATTATAAGACAGGGTGGTCTGGTTGCTTTTCCTACAGAAACTGTTTACGGACTGGGAGCAGATGCATTAAATGAAGAAGCGGCAGCAAAGATTTATGCTGCAAAGGGACGCCCATCAGACAATCCGTTAATTGCCCACATAGCAGATTTGGAAATGCTTAAACCGTTGGTTGAAGAGATACCACCGGTGGCTGAGAAATTAATGGATGCCTTTTGGCCGGGACCTATGACACTTATATTTAATAAGAGTAACCTGGTACCAAAGGGTACAACAGGAGGCTTGGACACAGTTGCAGTCAGATATCCTAATCACCCTATTGCACAGGCACTTATTAAGGCGGCTGGTGTTAGTATTGCGGCACCAAGTGCTAACCTTTCAGGAAAACCAAGCCCGACTTTAGGGGAACATGTAATAGATGACATGGACGGTCGTATTGATATGATTATTGATGGCGGAATGGTAGGAATGGGACTTGAATCAACTATCATTGACGTGACAGTTAATCCACCAATGATTTTAAGACCAGGATTTATTACATACGAAATGGTAAAAGAGATTGTTCCCGATGCAACAGAGGACAGAACTATTTTTACAAAACCAACTAAGGAGTTTAAACCAAAAGCTCCGGGAATGAAATACAGACATTATGCACCATCGGCAGATTATACGATTTATAAGGGCGATGAAGTAAAGGTGGCAGAAAAAATCATCGAACTTGCAAATGAAAAAGCAGATGAAGGTAAGATTACAGGAATTATAACAGCAGACCAGCATTTGCATATGTACCAGGGAAGACTAAACAAGAGTATTAAGGTAGTATCACTGGGAGATTTAGAAAAGCCGGAAATAGTTGCCAATCATTTGTTCAAGGCATTAAGAGACTTTGACAAAGTGGATACAGAATTTATTTTTGGTGAAGCATTTTCAGAGAAGAATGTGGGACAGGCAATCATGAACAGGCTTACTAAGGCAGCAGGTTATAACATCATTGATGTATAGCAGTTCGGAGGTAAAATGCTAGAATTTTCAAAAATTTTGTTTGTTACGGATACGGATACGTCACCGGGACCACTTGCAGCAACTTTGCTAAAACATTATTTGCCATTAGAACAGGTAAATATTGATTCAAGAGGACTTGCAGTTCTTTTTCCGGAGCCAATGAATCCTAAAACTGTAGCAATCGCAGCCTCAAAGGGATTGGACATTAACCGTACCTCAATACAACTTGAACCGGAAGATTTTGGACAAGACGTATTGGTACTGGTATTAGATGAGTCAAGGAAGCAGGCAGTATATGATGACTATGCAGAGGCAGTTAATGTTTATACATTAACAGAGTATATTAACGAGGCAGGAAGCATAGTTAATCCAGATGGTGGTGAGTTAGCGGATTATGCCAAGATGTATGAAACATTAGACAACATAATTCAGAAATTAGCTAACAAGCTTAAGGAAAGTAAATACAAAAACTAAAAAAATACATAAAAAAGCACGGAGGAAAACAAATGGGAAAGACATTTATAATGGATCATCCATTGATCCAGCACAAGATTGGAATTATTAGAAGAAAAGAAACAGGAACAAAAGATTTCAGACAGTTAATCAGCGAAATTGCAATGCTTATCACATATGAAGCAACAAGAAACTTAGAATTAGCTGACCAGGAAATCGAAACACCGATATGCAAGACAACAGTTAAAGAATTAGGCGGAAAGAAGTTAGCAATTGTACCTATTCTTAGAGCAGGTCTTGGTATGGTAGACGGAATGCTTGCAATGATTCCATCAGCAAAAGTAGGACACATTGGACTTTACAGAGATCCTGTTACAGCATTGCCTCACGAGTACTACTGTAAATTACCTGAAGATTGTGACAAGAGAAACGTATTCGTAGTAGATCCAATGCTTGCAACAGGTGGTTCTGCAATTGCAGCAATTCAGATGCTTAAAGAAAAAGGTGTAAAGAACATTACATTAATGTGCATTATTGCAGCACCTGAAGGCGTAAAAGCAATGGAAGAAGCACATCCTGACGTAAATATGTACATTGGTGCATTAGATGAAAAATTAAATGAACACAAGTACATCGTTCCGGGACTTGGAGATGCAGGAGATAGAATCTTCGGTACAAAATAATAAAATTAACGTGTTTGCAATAGAAATTTTTCCGTGGCAAATAAATAGTAGCATTTCACTTTTGACAAGAAATTAAAAGGAGAAAGAAATGGCTAGTAGTAAGAGAAAGGATTACATTTCATGGGATGAGTATTTTATGGGAGTTGCATCTTTGGCGGCACTAAGGTCAAAGGATCCAAATACTCAGGTGGGAGCATGCATAGTAAGTGACGATAACAAAATTTTGTCAATGGGCTATAACGGGCTTCCGGTAGGTTGTAGCGATGATGAATTTCCATGGAATAGAGAAAGCGACGATCCATATGACAATAAATATTTTTACACAACTCACAGCGAATTAAATGCCATTTTGAATTATAGAGGCGGCAGTCTTGAAGGAGCAAAGATTTATGTAACTTTGTTTCCTTGTAATGAGTGCGCCAAGGCCATTATTCAGTGTGGCATTAAGAAGGTTATATATGGCGATGATAAATATGGAGATACATCTTCTGTAAAGGCGTCAAAGAGAATGATGGCAGCAGCAGGTGTGGAATATATTCCATATGAGAAATCAGGCAAAGAGATTAAAATAAAGCTTTAGTAAACAATTCTATTTTTGCTGAATATACTAGACTGATAAGGTTTTTGATTAGTTTAGGATAGTATATGGATTATAAATATATACCTTTTTATGTTCAGGGAAATGCAGTTACGGGAATGTATTACGGACAATGGGGAATGGCGGAAGATAGAGACATTGAATATGTTAAAGAAATGTACCCTCTAACTTTTATGACCATTCAGGAGATGGTAGAGAAGGAATGTGATTATCAGGAGTTTGCAGGAAGTATGATGTTTGACGAATATCCTGACAAAATGGGAATCCTAAGGATTGTTAATCGCATTTTTGAAAATATTAAAAAAGAAGAGGCATCCTGTAATGGCAAGGAATGCATTAAGTATCCAGATGACCAGTGGCTTAAGGATATAATAATGGTATTGCTGCTTAATGAAATATATAGAAGAAGACAAAAAAGAAAAAGATATTATTAAGATTAAAAGTGATTTAGTCTTAACAAAAAAAAGCACTAAGAATAAAGGGTTGAATGAAACCTAAATCTTAGTGCTTTTTCAATTAACAAGAAAACCCTTTGGAAAATCTATTAATTGATATTTCCAATGTGTGAAAACATCATTAAAGGGCATAAAGTATTATTGCAAAAAAATGTAATATACTTCCTGCAAGAATAAACAAATGGAAAATAGAATGCATCCATTTATGACTGCTTCCAAGTCCATAAAGAATAGAGCCTACAGTGTAGGCAATGCCTCCGGCAACAAGTAAGATAACGCCACTTGTGCCCATAACTTCAATGGTAGGTTTTATGAAAATAATAATAACCCATCCCATGGCAAGGTAGCAAATCATAGAAAATACGCTGTATTTCTTTAAGTCAATTGCAGTAAGGGTACAGGCAATAATTGCACAACCCCAAACTAAACCAAATAAAGACCATGCCAAAACGGGATATTTGGCTCTCATTGGAACAAGAAGTATTGGTGTGTAACTTCCTGCAATAAGAAAGTAAATGGTGCAGTGGTCAAGAACCTGCATAACCTTCTTACCCATTCCCGGTCTTAAACCATGATAAACACTGGACATTGTATATAAAACAATTAAAGTTATCCCATAAATGCAACTGGAAACAACGCCGATTCCACTGTGATGCTTGGCCGAAACAATAATGCAAAGCACAAGAGCTGCAATACCTAAAGCCGCACCAACGATATGGGAAACCATATTAAAAATTTCTTCACCTTTAGAATAATTAGGAAGCTGTCTGTCAGCTAATTTAATTCTTTGTTTCATAAAAAGTTCTTCCTTCCTTAAAAAATGACTACTCAACGCTATGTAGTATTCAATACTACGTCAAAGTATATATATATTATACGCAAATGTCAATAAAAAAAATGCATAAAAAATGAAGGCTGTATAAGTGACTATTGAAAATGGCAAATTTCCCATAGGAATAATAAGTGATGTCATAGGACAATATTAATAAATATATAACATATTCAAAATATGTTTTTTGTCTAAATTATATTAAGAAATGAATAAAAACTTTTTGTGTAAAAAGCGTATAGACTTTGACAAAATCAATATATATAATATGCGTATATTCAAAAACAAAACACAGAACAACAAGAACAAAGAAAATTCGACATATGTGCAAAGAACTGGTTTACCCAATAGGAAGAAACAGAGGAGAGAGCGTTGCACATGTTAAAGATGTAATAAGTAAGGGGGGAAAACTATTGAAAAAGGGTAGTTTAGCTGTTTTTGATAATGACGAGAATTATACAGAATCTTTTTTGGAGTATATAGAAGAGAAGAAAGGAATGCCTTTTGAGATTCAGGTATTTACGAAACAGGAGTCATTATTACAATATTTGGAAAGTCGGGAGCCACAATTATTATTGGTAGCTTCAGATGTAATGTGCCATGAGATAGAGAAGGTTAACAGGGAGAAGATTGTAATATTGGCAGGTGAGGAGGTTTCGTCTTCTTTTTCTGAATACAGAACCATCTATAAATATCAGTCAATGGAAAATGTTATCCGCCAGGTTATAGATTACTACATTGATATAACAAAGGACAGTATTTTTGTACCTGTTACAAAGAACAAGTCGGAAATAATCGGTATATATTCGCCTGTAGGCAATGTGGGAAAGACTGCAGTTGCGTGGGCTATGGCACAGACTTTAGGAGCAGATTATACAGTTCTTTACATAAATATGCAGGAATATTCAGGAATGGATAGAATGTTTGATACGGATTTTGGAGCGAATCTGTCAGACTTAATGTATTTCTACAAGCAATCCCCGGAATCAATGGCCGTTAAACTTAAGGCAGTAACCTATTCGGCGGAGGGATTTGATTACATACCGCCATTGGTATATTCCTATGATTTAAGAAATATTGATACAGGGCAGTGGCTTCAATTTATACAGAATATTGCAGAATTAACAGAATATGACAAGATTATTATTGAGTTCGGTCAGGTACTTAACAATCCAATGATTTTGCTTGAAAGTTGCAATAGAATATTTGTGCCGGTTTCTAATGACTGGATGAATCAGTGCAAGAAGAAGGAATGGGAAGAGTATCTTTTAAAAACAGGTTATGAGGAAATATTAGACAGAACGGAAATGCTGCAAGTGCCACAAATAAGGCAATGGAGCAGCCTGGATGAATATAGAGAATGTTATTTGTGGGGAGAACCCGGAGATTACATAAGACAGGTATTGGGGGGATTATAATGAGCAAGTCAGAAATAGAACAGTTAAGAGGTTTGGTAATTGAAAGAGTTGATATGTCAAGAGAACCTGATGACAGTGAATTGCACGAAATTATAGACAGTGTAATTGAAAAAAATCAGGATTACAGATATATGTCAATTAAGAAAAGACAAATAATACATAAAAAAATATATTCCTCAATTAGAGGGTTAGGCATAATAGAGGAGCTGCTGGAAGAACCTGATATTACAGAAATAATGATAAATGGACCTAACAATATTTTTGTTGAAAAAAAGGGACGTATAAACAAAATAGATGAAAGGTTTGAATCTGAAAACAGGTTAAATGATATTATCCAACAGATTGTGGCAAAGACTAACCGTAGGGTAAATGAGTCAAATCCCATTGTGGATACACGACTTGAAGACGGTTCCAGAGTTAATGTAATATTGCCACCAATTGCTCTTGAAGGACCTATAGTTACAATACGTAAATTTTCAAAAAGAGGAATTACAATCGGCGATATGATTAGTTGGGGGACAATTTCAAAAGAGGCTGCCGATTTTTTAAAAATGGCAGTTATGGCAGGCTATAATATTTTTGTAAGTGGGGGGACAGGATCCGGTAAAACAACATTTCTAAATGTGTTATCTAATTTTATTCCTAAAGACGAAAGAATAGTCACAATTGAAGATTCAGCAGAATTAAAACTTGATTCTGTTGATAATATTGTCCGAATGGAAACAAGACAGGCAAACAGTCAGGGGGAGAATGTTATTTCCATAAGGGATTTAATTAAAGCATCATTACGAGTCCGTCCGGATAGAATAATCGTTGGCGAGGTAAGAGGTGGGGAGACTTTGGACATGCTTCAGGCAATGAATACAGGACATGATGGTTCTATGTCAACAGGGCATGGAAATTCTCCATCAGATATGATGACAAGATTGGAAACAATGGTTCTTATGGGAATTGATATGCCATTGGCGGCTATAAGAGCACAGATTGCAACAGCAATAGATATAGTTATTCATTTAGGAAGAATGAGAGACAAAACAAGAAAAGTATTGGAAATTAATGAAGTGGTTGGGATAAGAAATGGTCAGATAGAACTAAACAGGTTGTATGTTTTTAAGGAAGAACCTGAATCTGACAAAAATAAAGTTGTGGGACAATTGGAAAGAACTGAAAATCCACTAATTAATAAGCAAAAGTTGGAAAGAAAGGGTTTGGCTTAAGATAATTGTCCGGTAAGGGGGAATATGAATTATTGTATGTCAGGAAAGAAGAAGACTGTAAGTCTGATAATAATAGGTCTGTTGGTGATTTTAATGGGAAGAATGTTTTATGGAAGTTTTAAGGCGGGAATTATAATTCTGCCATTAGTAATACCAATATACAGGCAATATTCAACGAAATACAAAGACAGGGCAAAGGCAGAATTTGAACATCAGTATAAAGAAATGCTTGTAGCCTTAAAGGATGGAATAGTTACAGGATATTCCGTTGAGAACGGATTAAAAGAAAGCTATCGTGAGATGGTTAATATTTATGGATATGATGGATTAATATGTTCAGAGTTAAGATTAATGACTTCAAGACTTAAACTTAATACACCAATAGAGATAGTTTTTAAAGATTTTGCGGAGAGAACTGATTTAGAAAGTGCTCATATGTTTTATAATACTTTTTCCATAGCACAAAAATCAGGCGGTAACATGAACAATGTAATAAAAAGAGTTATAGAAAATATTGTTCTTAAGGAATCAGTAAAGGAAGAAATTAATGTTGCCATAAACGACAAGAAACTGGAGCAGCGTATTATGACTGTGATTCCGTTGTTTTTAATCGGATATATAAGTATGGCTTCCCCCGGTTTTCTGGATATAATGTACAAATCCATAATAGGAAATATAGTTATGACGGTATGTCTAATAGTTTATCTGCTTGCATACTTGTGGAGCGAAAACATAGTAAAGGTAAGCATATAAGATTGCAGAAATTGTGCAAGCATAGGATAAGATCGTTTGACACGGTAAACACAGTGATTAAGAGAGGGGGATGACATTGAAGGTTTATACAGTTCTACTTGGTTTGATTTTAATATTTTATATATTAACAGTCAGGTATAGACGAACCTTAAGAAAAAAGTTTAAGAAAGATAAACTTAGACCATTGTACGGAATGTCGATGTTTATTGCTGACAGAATACCTAAAGGACTTTTACATAAAAATACATATACGGAATCTTTAATAAAAAAGTTAAATGTACAGGAAAACATAAAAAAAGAGATTTATATGTATCGTGTAAATAAAATAGCTTCGTGCCTTGGAATGTTTATTTTGTTTCTGATATTTGGAATGGCAATAAGTTTTTCTGAAAATAAGGACAATAAAGGGCAAATAAAAACATTGGATAGAGACGGGCAAAGTATTAGCAGTTATAGTTTTTTTGCAAAGAATGGAGATAATGTTGAAAAAATTAATGTTGAAGTAGACCAAAGACAACTGTCAAAAGATGAATCCTTAAAACTAATGGAGAATAGTAGAAATAAGTTAGTTAAGCTTGTTTTGGACAAGAACAAAAGTGCTAACCATATTGATAAGCCATTGAATTTGATTCGTGAAATACCAGACACCGATATTTCGGTAACATGGGATATAAGTGATGGTAGGGTTTTGAATTATGATGGACAGATTATGTCTGATGTTTCACAGGAAGGTACAATTGTTAACCTTACGGCAAATATGGAATTAAATGAACTAACATTAAGCTACACATTTGCCGTAAATGTATTTCCAAGAAATTACAAGGGAGATATTCAGGAAGCAGTTCAGGAATACATAAACAGTCAGGATAGTGAGCAAAAGAAGATTTTTTTGCCGGAAAATATATCAGGCGAAAAGATTAGTTATTATAAAAGTGCATCAAAAATAGGAAAATATATTCCAATAGTAGCATTTATTATGTGTGTGGCAGTATTTTTCTTAAAGGATAGGGATTTAAAAAGTGAAGTGAAAAAACGAAATATACAACTTCAATCTGATTACCCTGAAATCTTAAGCAAAATTCTATTATATAGCAATGCAGGACTTTCAATAAAGAGCTCAATTGAAAGAATTGTAAGGCAATATGAGGATGAGAAAAAGAAAAATTCAAAAGAGTATCATTATGCTTATGAAGAGTTGAAAATGGCAACGGTAAAAATGAAAAGCGGAGTGTCAGAAATTAATGCAATAAATCAATATGGAGAAAGATGTGGGTTGCACAATTATATAAAGTTGGCAAATATTATTGAACAAAACATACGCAGAGGAACAGGAGAGTTATCTTTTGCCCTTGAAAATGAGTTAAATAGGGCACTGGTTGAGAGAAAGAATACTGCTTTAAAAAGAGGCAGCGAAATATCAACTAAACTGTTAGGACCAATGACGGTTATGTTAATAGTGGCACTGGTTATTCTAATGGTACCGGCATTAATGTCAATAAATATGTGAAGAAGTGAAAACACAGTATAAAAACAATATGAAAATTGAATATAAAAATAAAATAGAAATGTGAAAATAAACAATTATGACAAGTGAAAACAGGGGCTAAATTTATGGTCGTACTTGTAGGACTTGCCTTAGTATTTAAATCACAGATAAGTGGAATAGCTGACGGAGTTTATACAACAATAAAAACTCAGATTAAAAAGTTTTAAAGTGGGGGAAAAAACAAACTTTTTAAGGTAATAAATTTTACGAAAAGTTTTATGGAAAGTAAAAAATGAAAGTAAAAGGAAGTATAACCATCTATTTAAGCATGATACTTATAAGTGTGATGTTGCTTGTTAATGTAATTGGTGAAAGTGCAAGAATCAGTGCAGTACAGTCGCAGATAAAAAGCTATACATATATGAGTGCAGAGTCAGCACTGGCAGGATATGGAAGACAGGTTTATGAAGATTATGGAATATTACTTGTATGGGAAAAGCAGACTGTTGAGTCGGTAATAAAAAAGAACATACAGGATAATATAAATATGGCAGATTTAAATGAGCCGGGCCTAAATTTTTTAGGAACAAATCTGGTTAATTTAGAAATAACCGGAAAGGAGTATTTAACGAAAAAAGGAGGACAATATTTCTCAAATCAAATTAAATCGTATATAAAATATGCAGGTGTAATGGAAACTGTTGAAAGACTTGTGAAAGAATGTGAAACATACGAAAACTGTAATGACCAAAATAAAAATAAGTGTGACTTGAATATTGTAGTCGATGTCAATAAGGGGGAATTGCAGGAACTTGTAGAAAATATTAATAGCATAGTTACAGGTTTAAAAGAAACAAAAGATTTAAGTAATAAGTATGATTCGGTTAGTCAGAAAATAGAAAAACTTCAATCTGATTTTAATAAAAAAGAGGGAAAGAAAGTTTTGAAAGAGTATAGAGAGCTGATGGCATCAATCGAAATAAAATCGAAGGATGTGGACAGTGCTATTTCCAAGATAGAAGTGTACGAAAGAAAAAAAGAACAGTTTTTGAAAAAGAATAGCTATACATCTGATGCAAAAGATTACATGGATACTAATTTGGAAATTTTGGCAAAAGTAAGGGATGAGATAAAGAGGGACAAAGAGCTTAACGTTTTGAAAATTAAAAAATTAGATTCAGGCAATATAAGCAAAGTTAAAAAGTCCATAAGCAACATGGGGAAAGTTATAAGCGAAATGGAGTCTTTAATTACACTGGAAAGTACAGAAGAAGATAGAGATAATTATTCAATATTTGAAAATTTAAAAGATTTATTTATAGGGGGAGAATGTCACAGGGTTTAAAAAACCCGGAAAATGTATCAAAAAATACTTTATCCGGTTCTAATCTGCCATCAACTTTGAAAGGCAAAAAAAATAACAGTTTGTCAAAAGAAATAAAAAATAAATGTGTTAATGCACTATATGCAGGATTAAAGTTTGGCAACTACAATAATCCGGAAAAAAATACAGTATTAAAGTATGAGCTGGAATATATTATTTCAGGAAAAGACAGTGATAAGGAGAATCTTGCATCTGTAGTGGAGAAAATTGTTTTGGCAAAAACAGGGATAAATATGGCTTATCTTATTACTGACAAAGAAAAAATGGAACAGGTGTCAGCAATAGCAGCATCTGTGGCAATTGTAACAGGCTTACCTTTCCTGGAGTCGGTGGCAAAGGGAGTGCTAATTAGTGTATGGTCAATGGCGGAGGCAGTTAATGATATGAAAATATTGTTATCGGGAGGCAAGGTTACCTTGACAAAATCAAAGGGGGGCTGGAGAACTTCCATAGGCAACATAACAAATGGTGGCAAAAAAGAAGATTCAAAAGGACTAAGTTACAAAGAGTATTGCAAAATACTAATTGCAGTACAGAATACAGGGGACAGTCTATATAGAATAATGGATTTGATACAGATAAATATACAGAAAAGGTATAACAGTGAATTCTTAATGAGTAAAAGTCTGACGGGTTTTAAGCTGAAAGCTACTTATGAAACTGCACCATTGTTTACTGCTATTCCAATAGTAGTAAATAATCTGACAGAGGAAAATAATGCCTATAAATATAGTATGGCTTATTATGATTCTTATTAGGAGATAAGTATTATGACAAAACAACTAACTGATGAAAATAATTTAAAACAAATTAGAAAAATAGAAATACTAAAGAAAAGAAAAAGAAGATTGGAAAAGGCATTAATTCGTAAATATAAGGAACAAAAATTAGCTAATTCCAAATTAGAAAATCAAAGATTAAAAAGTCAGAACAGCTTAAAATTTAATGCAAGAACAGGAGTAGCGTGTAGAAAAACTGCAAATATTATAAAGAATGAAACTATGATTGCAAGAATAGAAAAAAGATTATCAAATTTAAAAGGATAGAAAATAAAAGGATGTACTGATTCGTTAGTCAGGAATTTAAGCCTATGGAGAGTACGTATGTGTTGTAAAGTATTCAGTGAAGTAGGAATGAAACATAGATGTGGTTAAAGATATGTTTCAATAACGGAAAGGATGTTTTCGTAGCTAATATGTTATGGTCAAATAAAAAATAAGATGATGTTTCTCTCCAAGTACAAAAGCTATTTTTTAATAACCCCTTTTTATAAAAAGCACCCAATAAGACGAAAAGAAAACATCCTTTCATAAAAATAAAAGAAGGAGAACGGAAAAATGTGGAGATAAAAGATACAAAGATAAAAAATATAATTAAATGTACAGCAAAAGCTGCAATTACTATAGAGGCAACAATTTCATTAACTTTATTTATGTTTGTTGTGGTATTTCTAGCCGGTTTCATAACTGCTGTTGACAAGCAACTTTCAATACAGATTAAAATGAACCGTTTGGCAGAAAATATGGCAAAGCAAATGTTTTACATAAAACAAGTAGATGAAATTACCGATTATAGCGAGAAATTAAAAGAATATAAGGACAAATTTAAAGAGAATATAAGTGAAATGAAAGACACTTTGCCTGAAAGTAATTTAATAAAAGATGATTATATTGACATGGTTTATACATATGATTATAAGTTACCTGTTTTAAGTAAAACCATAACCATAACTCAAAGAGCAAAGGTTAAAGACTGGACAGGCGCGGATATGACTAAAGATTATGAACTGGTTTACATAACTAAGTATGGGAATGTATATCACAGCACAAAAGAATGTAGTCATTTAATACTTTATATTACGGGAACAGAGTATGGTAAGGTTGGTGAAGCAAGAAATGAACAGGGAGAAAAATACACACCTTGTGAGTTTTGTGGAAATAAGAAAATAAGTGATACCACAACAGTATTTATTACAGCAGATGGAAACAGATATCACACAAATCTCCAATGTAGTGGAATAACAAGAAATATTATAGAAATTGATATTAAGGAAGTGGATAACAGAAAACCATGCAGCAGTTGTAATGGGGGATAAAATGTATTGGATTTGGATAATGATTTTTTTGTGCATATGCACATTTACAGATATAAAGAAAAGAAATGTTTGTGGTTGGTTATGTATTTTAAATATAGTGGCCGCAATTATGTTGCATACAATATTTAGGGATATAAGTGGAAAATCCCTTATTGAGGGAGCAATTATTGGGGGGATATTTCTAATAATCAGCGTGGTTACAAGGGAGAAAATAGGATACGGTGACAGTCTTGTTTTTCTTGCAATAGGTTTGATTATAGGCGGAGAAAAATGCTTTGTTATAATTTTTTGGAGTTTTCTGCTATGTAGTATCTTCTCACTAGTGACAATAATTCTAAAGAAAACAACATTTAAAAGTACCGTTGCCTTTATGCCCTTTGTGTTGGCAGGAGCATTAGTAACATTTATATCTACACAATAAAGGGGGAAAAATGAAAGGCAATAAACTAAAGGGAGAAATAACTATTGAAACAGCAATTGTGTTTCCTATTGTAATGCTAATGGTGTTACTGTTAATTTATTTTTCTATGTTTTTACACGATATTGTAAAAATGAAAAGCTATGCCTATGGAGCCGGATGCACATATGCAGAAATGGAATTTAAAGATTTTGAAAGTAATGTTGAAAAGAAGTTTCAGTCAATACCATTGTTTATTACAAAAGTAAGTGCAAAGTGCGGTGAAAGCACAAATCAGTATAAGATAACACTACAATATACATCCATAAGCAACATTAAGTGGATGGAAGAATTCATTAATAAGGGAAATAACAGTTATGAAATAAATGTGGAAAAAAGAATGAGTCGAAAAATTTTCGGAATTACTTCGGCAATTAGAGATAACATACAAAAGGGGGACAGTGATAATTAATGGAAGTTGTTAACAAAAAAGATGGAAACAAAAATTTTATGATAATAAAAGGGATTGAAATTGATGAAAATGATTATAAATTTAAAATGCTTAAAAATAATAATATAGAAAATGTAATCCCAATAGGTCTTAGAGTTATAGATGGAGAAAAACAATTGTACTATAACGTAACAGAGTACATTACTGTAAAAGCGATGTTTTCGCGGAAAAAGATGTCAGGAAAAGACTTATATAATTTAATAAAGGACATTAAAAAGTTATCTAAAAGCACAAAAGAATACCTGATGGATTTAAATGATTTTTTGTTTGACGTTAATTATGTGTACATAAATAAGAAATCGGGAGAATATGGTTTTTGTTATTGCCCAAATGAGTATGAAGATGTGCAGCAGAATATGAGAAATATTTTTGACAGCATATTAGAATGTATTGACCATAACAATAAGCCTGCAGTTCTTATGGCTTATGGAATACAGCAGATTACAATTAGCGACAGTTATACTGTGCAGGATTTGTATAATTGTGCTGTTGAAAACTACAAAGAAGCAAAGGAAAGTACATATAAAAAGAAAGACCGGGAAGAGTTTGTTAAAGGAGTTGAGAATATTGTTATTAATACGGAAAAGAATGTAGTAACAAAACCATATGAAGAAAAAAAGAAAAGTCTTTTTGAAAAAATAATGGAAAGATTAAAAGGGAAAAATAAATATGAGGATGAAGATGAACTGGAAGCAGAACTGGAAAATCTTTCGAAAATTAATAAAAAAGAGAGTGGTTTAAAAGAAATTTCAGGACAGGCTACAGAAGAACCACTGTACAATTACTCAGATTATCAAATGGCAACAATAGGCGAGGAGACAGATAATTACAGAGACAACTATGAGAAAGGTTATGATGATAATTATGACGGAGATTATGAAGAAGCTACAATGTTATTAACATCATCAGGAGCAATAAATAGAATAACCCTAAAAGAAATTAGTAATCAGGGAAGCATGAAAATCGAACCAAAGGGTTATCCGTGCATATTAGGAAAGAGTAAGTTAAGCAGCGATTATATAGTGGACAGTCCTGTAGTAAGCAGGGTTCATTTAAGACTATCGGAAGAAATGTCTAACTATTATGTTGAGGATCTTAATTCTACTAACGGAACTTACGTTAACGGGCAAAAACTTGAACCTCATAAACCTAAAGAAATTAATGTGGGAGATCAAATAACTGTAGCAGATATAGACTTTATAGTGGAGTGATAAAGTTCGTAGTGGTATAATAGTCTTAGTGTAAATTACGGAATAGTCCGTGTAATCAAGTGCTTAAGGAGGCTGTTATGGACGAAAAAATTCAAAAGTTAAAAGAGATTATTGATGGAAGTGACAATATTGTATTTTTTGGAGGAGCAGGAGTTTCCACAGAAAGTGGTGTTCCGGATTTTAGAAGTGTGGACGGATTATACAATCAGGAATATGATTATCCACCGGAAACAATTTTAAGCCATACTTTTTATAGAAGAAATCCGGAAGAGTTTTATAGATTTTATCATAATAAAATGTTATTTCCTGATGCAAAACCGAATGCAGCCCACAAAGCTTTGGCAAAATTAGAAAAGAAAGGAAAACTAAAGGCTGTAGTTACGCAGAATATTGATGGCTTGCATCAGGCAGCAGGAAGTGAAACTGTTTATGAACTTCATGGCTCTGTTCATAGAAACTATTGTGAATCCTGTGGCAAGTTTTACGGACTTAAAGAGATAATGGCGCAGAAAGGAGTACCTAAGTGTAGCTGTGGAGGAATTATTAAGCCTGATGTGGTTTTGTATGAAGAAGGACTTGATCAGAATACAATAAGAAAGTCTATCGAAGCCATTTCCAATGCAGATGTACTTATAATAGGAGGAACTTCTCTTGCGGTTTATCCGGCAGCAGGGCTTATAGATTATTATAGAGGAAACAAGCTTGTTCTTATAAACAAGAGTTCCACGCCAAAGGATTCAAGGGCAGACCTGATTATAAATGATGCGATTGGTAAGGTTTTAGGTCAGATTGTAGAATAATAATTTTTTTTTTGTATAAATAGAAGTGTCGGTGTTTAATCGGCACTTTTATTGTCACAAAGTTTATGCATACAGGGTAGAGTTTTTGACAAATTAATACAGCACCACTATGGTATTATCTCTTTCGTAAAACAAAGAAAGGAGAGGTATCATGATAGAAGTGGTATATAGTGGAGAGGAGCATGAAGAGCAGGATGAGGTCAGAATTCCGAAAAATATTCATCAAATAGGAAATAACAGTTCAAACAAGAAAATATACATAGAAGATTATGTAATGACATATTTAAAGAAGAGTCCTTCAGGTGAGGATAATGTTAAATATGGGGTATTACTGGGAGATGTAAAAAGGGCAAAAGGAAATGTTTATATTTTTGTAAAAGGAATGGTGGAAGTTCGTGATGTAATAGAAAACAGTATTATTTTTAATGATGATATCTGGTCCGGAATTTACAAAGATATAAAGCAGTTTTTTGAACAGTTAAATATTGTTGGCTGGTATGTTTCGGTTCCTTACAGGGTAACTGAGGATATGAATGGAATAAGAAAGATTCATCTTGATAACTTTGCCGGAAATGACAAAGTATGTTTTGTGAAAGACAGGGCAGAAAATGAAGAAGGCTTTTATAGCTATGAACAGTCAGGTCTTGGAAAGCAGCAGGGCTACTATATCTATTATGAGAAAAATGAGAAAATGAAAAAATATGTTAAAAACTTAAAAAACAGTGCAACAAACAGTGGGATAGCTAACAATGAAATAAAAAATATTAGCGTGGATGACAAGATAGGAGGCGAGGATAAAAAAGATAAGAAATCATCTAAGAATAAATTGGAGAACATAGAATTAAAAGCGGAGGAGGCAAACGGTAAAACTATAAAAATTTCAAAAGAAGAAAGTAAACAGGATAATAATTTAAACAAAAAAGATTTAAAAAATAAAGAAAAGAGTCAATGGTTTAAAAATAGCAAAAGTAGTAATAATACAGTGGAAGAAACTGGAGAGCCGATACGACAGGGAAGGATTGCATATGGTGTAAGTGGTCTTTTAATTGTAGCTTTATTATTATCAACAGTTGTAATGCTTAATAATTATGGAGAATTAAAAAATATTAAAAGTACTTTGGCAGGAATTAGTAGAGAAAGAGAGGCTCAGGCTGTTAATAAAATTTTAAGTGCATACACCGAAACAACAAAACAGAGTGCCACAACCGTAGCAGGATTGGAAAGCAAGAAAGCAATAGCTACCAATGGTAGCAATGTTACTCAGAAAAAAAATGATAACGGAGAGGTTGTTTCAAAACAGACAGCGGGAACTAATCAGGATAATAACAGCAGCAACAATAGTATTACCAATACTACAAATGATAGTAATAATACTAACAGTAATAAGCCTTCAGGTAGTGAAACGGTAAATAATAAAACAAAAAGCATTTCTAGTGCTTATTCAGGACAATACCATACAGTTAAACCGGGACAGACATTGTATGATATTAGTATGAGTTATTATGGAACAAGTGAAATGGTAGATGAAATAAAAGACAGAAATAACATTGACGATGATTACACAATCAAGGAAGGACAAAAAATATTATTGCCTTAACAAAAAAATGGTGTCATTATTCAGCAGATATTGTATAATCTTTAATAGATTTAACAAAGGAAGTGAAATCGTGGCAAATAAATACATTAGAAAATTCAGAAGACTGAAAAAAGAAGGTCAAAATTCTACATATATGAAAAATACCAAAAAGGTGCTTGAGAAAAGGGCTGCAAAGCTTGGAATAATAGTAGCTGTGATTTTGATTATTGTTGGAGCGTTGTTCTTTTACAAAAAATATCACAAATACACCACCTACAAGGTAATTGAATCCACTAATATTAAAGGTGGAGCGAGCAGTAAATATATTCCTTTTGGTGACTATGTTATTAAGTACAGCTATGATGGAATAGCCTATATTAAGGACAAAGAAACTGTTTGGGAAGAAGCATATGAAATGAAGCAACCTATTATTGATGTATGTGACGACTATGTGGCGATAGCGGATAAGAACACCAATGATATTTTCATATACAACGATAAAGGTCGTCAGGGACAGGTTTCCGTAAGCTATCCTATTGTGAAATTAGAGGTGGCAAAGCAGGGAGTTGTTGCTGCGTTGCTTGAGGACAAAACATCTAACTATATTGAGGTGTACGATAAAGAGGGAAAACAGTTGGTATCTCACAAGTCTATTATTGATGAAAATGGATATCCGATTAATTTCTCAATGTCAGATGATGGGGAAAGAATGGCAGTTTCGTACCTTACCGTGAAAAATGGCTCTTTTGAAAACAAGATACAGTTTTATGATTTTTCTAATTCAGGGAAAAACATAGAAAACCGAATGGTGAAAGAGTTTAGCGAATATGGTGAAACGATTGTTCCTACAATCAGTTATGTTTCAAACAGTCAGGTAGTGGCAATAGGCGAAGATATAGTTTCTATATATAAGGTTGGTAACAAGGATATTACCAACAAGGATATAAAAATAAAAGAAGAAATACAGAAAGTATTTTATAATGACAAATATGTAGGATTGGTATTTAAAAATGCCAGCACGGACAGACCTTACAGAATTGAAGTATACAATTCAAGTGGATCCCAAATATTAAATTCTACAGTGGATATGGATTTTGAAAATGTTACATTTGCCGGAGATAATATTTTAATGTATAGTGATATGCGATGCGAAATATTATCAATAAAAGGTGTGAAAAAATTTCAGACTAATTTTAAGGGACAGATTTATGGGTTAATGCCATATGACGATTCCAAAACTTATTTGTTAATGACTAACTCAAAAATACAGAAGATTCGATTGAAATAACGGAGGAATGAAATGGGCAATATAATACTGACAGGGGTAACGGTTTTTGTTGTGGTAATGATTGCTATAGGAATGAAGAGAGGACTTGTAAAGACGGCATTTTCTTTCGGCTCGATTTTTATAGCACTTATACTGGTGAATATTTTAACACCTGTTGCAAAAGAGGTAATAAAAAATACACCGGTTTATGACTCAATAAACCAAAATATACAAAGCTATGTAAGTGAACATATAGCAACATCTACAGAAAACATGACGGAAACAGGAATCAATAATCAAGAGAAAATCATTAATGAACTTCCATTACCTAATGGACTAAAAGAATCATTAACGAAAAATAATAATCAAAGCAGTTATGATTCATTGGCAGTAAATACATTTAAGGAATATGTTGTGGCATATTTAACAGATGTTGTTTTAAACGCAGTGGTATATATTTTGCTATTTATGGTTATATCTATATTAATGAAAACATTAGTGGAAGTGTTAAACATAGTAACAAAACTTCCGGTTATTCATACATTTAATATGGCAGGTGGAGCATTAATCGGTTTTGCACAGGCAATATTAATCATATGGTTATTGTGTATGGTAGTTACGATCTTCAGCTCAACATCCTGGGGACAGACAGTTTGCAAGGCAATAGCAGACAACGGAGTGTTAAGCATGATTTATGATAACAACTTAATACAAAATATAGTAAATAGCTTGTTTTAGATAACAATAATAATTAAAGAGTTTTATGGCTAAAATAAGGTGCTTAAAATTTTTTGAAAAAAGTTTAAAAAAGTTATTGACAAAACAAAAGGTATTTGATACATTATAAAAGCTGTTTAGCAAGTGGATTAAACAATCCACTTATGGCTCCATGGTCAAGCGGTTAAGACACCGCCCTTTCACGGCGGTAACAGGGGTTCAAATCCCCTTGGAGTCATCTTGCGAGCGGGAAAATGAAATTTTCGAGCGGCACGCAGAAAGCAATGTAAAAAGAGAACACGCCGATGTGGCTCAATTCAGGCTTATTGACTTTGTCAATAAGAGGTGAGCAGACAAGCGAAGCTTGTGCTCTGCCAATTGAGCGATGAAGCATGTAAAAACAGAATGCGCCGATGTGGCTCAATTGGCAGAGCAGCTGATTTGTAATCAGCAGGTTAACGGTTCGAGTCCGTTCATCGGCTTTCATGTGAGGACCTGTAGCTCAGTTGGTTAGAGCAACCGGCTCATAACCGGTCGGTCCCGGGTTCGAGTCCCCGCAGGTCCACTTATTGTGATCATTCATGATTGCAATGACATCAGGAGGATGAAACCAACAAGGTTGTGAGAAATCCTGATGAAAACAAATCCAGCACAGCCCGTGAGGACGGGAGAAAACAAACCTAAAGCATGGGATCTTAGCTCAGCTGGGAGAGCATCTGCCTTACAAGCAGGGGGTCACAGGTTCGAGCCCTGTAGGTCCCACTTGTACAATTAAACAGTACAATGCCGGCGTGGCGGAACTGGCAGACGCGCAGGACTTAAAATCCTGTTGTGGCAACACAGTACCGGTTCGATTCCGGTCGCCGGCATTAAGCAAGCATCTCTAAAAGAGGTGCTTAAGTGCGTGTAGCTCAGTTGGATAGAGCGTCTGGCTACGGACCAGAAGGTCGTGGGTTCGAATCCTGTCACGCACACTTGCCCCTGATGATCATCAGGGGTTATTTTTTTATAAATCTAAAATTGCTACTAAATAAATGTTAGATAGAACGTTTTTAAGTAAAAAAATTAAAAATGATAAAAAGCAGCATTAATTTTTTGGGGGTAGAAATTAATGTTGCTTTTGCTTTACAAAAAAAGTAATAGAGCTATAGAAGAAAATTTGTCATTAGCATTAATATAAATTGAATTGACTATTTACTCATAGTATATACACCTGATTGGAAGTATCCGGAGGTAACTACAGATAGCAAGAAAATTAAAATGGTTAGGGGAAAAACTAAAAAAATTAAATTATATAGTAACCCACAACAAGCAAATTATGAGGTTTATTGGACATCTGAAGATTCTTCTATTGCAAAAGTTATATCCGATGGAACTGTAAAGGCGAAAAAAAGGGAAGCGTAAAAATATATGCAGACATATATACTGATGATGGAGAATTTTATGACGATTTACAATGGACAGTTACCGTAATGCCGAAGAATCCAAGCTTTAAGTCTGTTTCTAAGAAAATGAAAAGCTTTAAGCAAAAGTATCTTAAGTACAAATTGGTAAAAAAGAATAAAAAAGCAATTTTGTATGGTGGATATAATACAGTTAAGTGGAATAAAAAAGTGTATACAGAAGGGTTTGGGCATATTGGTACGTTTTATCCATATATTGAATTGAATAAAAAATCAGGAAAAACGTCAATAGAGTTGAGGTTCGTATGTAATGTTACGTTAGTTTCAATAAATACTTATGATGATATGGGATTAAATCGAGTGTCTTTTAAATCAGAATCAAAAAATGTAAAGTTTGATTATAACAGTAGTTATAAAGATAAAATTAAGAAAGGTATTTTACAAATAACCAACAATGGAACAGTGAGATTATCTAGTAATAGTAAAGAAAACATAGATAAAATTAATACATTGGAGAAAATTCTGGGACGTAAGCATGTAACATTAAAGGCATATGATACAGAAGAAGAGGCTTATGTAAAATATGAATTAAATAATTTAATGAAGAAAACATGGAAAAAAAGTTATTTTAGATTTATTGAAATGTTTTTATAATTTACACAAAGCCTTCAATTTTATGATGCCAGAGTCAAAAGGTATAAGGCCACATAAGCTTACTCTTAAGTGGTTGAAGAACCTTAGAACTCTGATATCTTTACTTTATTTATTAATTTTCTTTCCCAACATTTCCAGTTCTTCCATTTTAACGCAATTTGGTATTGTGTTATTTTTTACCATTAAAACTGCGTCATCGTATTTCATCCATACAACGGACTCTAGTTCTTCTTTTTGTATATTGAATTTGTCAGCTTCCATATTTCTTTCTATATAATAGATGTTACTTACCTGATTATCTATAAATTCTTCGCCGTAAAATACATTTGTTCTTTTCCCTACCGTTTGCCCACAATACACAAACTCATCTTCTTTAGCATCAATTCCAAGCTCTTCCTTGAGTTCTCTAATTGCAGACGGAATAAAATCCACTCCTGCCGGAATATGTCCT
>ENA-OPCW01000237-OPCW01000237.1-human-gut-metagenome-genome-assembly--contig:-NODE-237-length-29223-cov-5.165352_pt1 | contig 29223 bp, 28 predicted proteins | sample MGYA00241258_ERZ501496 | MGnify/ENA primary metagenome ERZ501496 (study PRJEB25962, sample SAMEA2042660) | human gut metagenome | biome: human gut; feature: human-associated habitat; material: faeces...
TTTATGTGTCGTTTACTCTTTTGTTTATATTTAACATTATATAGACTTTAATTCTTTAATGAATAGAATATTTTTACAAAACTTTTGATTATTTTGACATAATAATTTGTATTTTTTATATTTTTTTGTACATAATGCAGTGTAAATTATGCAAAATAGTACATAGCCATAGATTAACACGCCTATATACGCTGTGATATGCAATTCCTGTCAATATTACTCTGACGTATCTATACTTATTACCATTTGATGCCTCCCACAACCATTGCCGCTGTAAGAATCACTGTTAAAAATTTCTTATTTTTCATAAAAAGCACTTTTTTCTTTGTTATAATTGTTAATTAATACAAATATACTTGAGCAGTTTTTATTATTTTGCAGAATTTTTTTACAAAACTTTAGAAATAATTTACTTTTTTTATTAATTTGCTATAATTTATCAATTTTTTACTCAAATATGCTATACTCCATATAGAAATAATGGTAACAATTTATGTCATTTTTTATGTATGACACGCTTTTAGAAGGCGAGGGCTAGTTTATGTTTAACAGATTTTTAAATAAGCGAAAGAGTCTTACAGTACAAACTTCTCTTCTTATTATTCTTGTCATAACCGTTGCTTTGGTTATTAGTACAATGCTTTTTTATTATAAAGCCGATATGGAATTGACTGTACATTACAGAGACCAGATGTTTCAGGAGAGTAATATTACCATGAATGCTCTTTCTGACAATATTGATAGTATTGATTCTATATACCGACTTTTGATTTCAAACGATACTATCTATGGCTTTATGACAAGTTCATCAAAAAAGCCATCCGACTATATTGCTGCTGAGAAGCAAATGACCTCAATTCTTATTCTTAATAATATTTGGGAGAAAAATTATTTAAGGTCGGTTTATGTATATACTAATAATAATAAGAAGTTTTATGTATCTAAGGAAGATAATATTATAACAACAGAAGAAAATGCTGCCGTATACAGAAATCTTACTGAGCCTTCTCCTACACTAACACTTCATACTTTGGATACTTCTAATGACCTTTATTTTGTCAGAACAATTTATAATATAAGTTCCGGCGAAGTTATAGGAACTATGATTATTACCATTAATCAGAAAGAATGGGTTAATATGCTTACCCGGAACATAACTAAAGGCTGGCATATTCTTATGTATAATAACAATTTCGAAACTATTTCTGATTATAACTACGATGATAAATCTAAAGAGAATATTGAGAATTTAAAAGAATCTTTGGACTACTATAATGACACTGTTTTTCATCAAGTTAATTTTCAATCTATGGATTATCTGACTTTGTCCAATAAACTTAGAAAAGTAGATATTTCTGCAACTATTATGGCTCCAAAATCACAAATTAGCCGGCAGGTTAATGAAGTTTTGAACTCTTATATTATAGTTGTTATTTTAATCGTTGTTTTGGTTGTTATGATTGCCTTTGCCATAAGTAGATATATTACAAGACCTATCGGCACTATGATTAACAGTATTAAACAGATTTCTAATGGCAATTATTCCGAGAAGGTTACAGGTCTTGAAGAATATGAAGAATTCTACTATCTTCAGGTTGCCATTAACGATATGCTTGACCAGATTCATTCCTATCACGACAATGTGTTAGAGCAGAACATTTCTCTCAAAACAGCAGAGATTAAAGCTTTACAGTCACAGCTTAATCCGCATTTTATTTTTAATGTTCTAAACACTCTGACTTGGAAAGCAGAAATGTCTGACAACACTGAACTTTCTCAGATGGCTATTGCTATTGGTGAGATTTTCAAAGCTACTACTGCTTATAGAAATTCTCAGTATATTTCAATTGCTGAGGAACTTAAATTCGTTAAGTTTTATATTTACTTACAACAGATGCGTTTTGAGGATAAAATTAGTGTTAATTTTGATATAGATGATAATTTGGATGATATTAATATTCCTTGTTTTTGTGTTCAGACACTTGTTGAAAATGCTTACGTTCACGGTTTGGAGCCTAAGGATACTAACGGTCATCTGACTATTAGCATTAAGAGAGATAACGAAAATAAATTTTTACTAATAAATATTACTGACGATGGAATTGGATTCGAAAAGATTCCAAATTTTGATATTAACGTTGCTTCCAAGGGAACAACTTCTGCAGTTATAGGTTCACGTCCGCATATTGGACTTAAGAATCTTAATAGACGACTTTTCCTTATGTATGGAGAAGATTCTGTACTGCACATAGAAAGCATTCCTAAAATACGCACTACTATATCTTTTAAAATACCATTATAAATTCTTTTTACAGATTTGAGAATTTAGTCAAAAAGTCACTTAAGAAAGGATATTTTTTATGAGTTTTAATTTATTAATTGTTGATGATGAAGCCCCTATCAGAAAGGGCTTATCCGAACACATTAAATGGGAAGATTATGATTGCAAGGTTGTTGCAACTGCCAACAACGGCGAAGATGCAATTGCAAAAATAAATGAAAATGTCATTAATATTATTTTAACCAACGTTAAAATGCCTCTTTTGGACGGAATTGGCCTGGCAAAGTATATTTACGAGAATCATCCTGATGTTGCCGTAATTATTTTATCAGGATATTCTGAATTTGAGTATGCACGTTCTGCAATACAATATCATGTTTCACAGTATTTATTAAAGCCTGTATCTAAAGATCAGATTATTACTGCTGTTAAGGAAGTTTGTGAGAAGATTGTAACATCTAAGTCCAATACCCAAATTAAGGAAAGCGAACTTGCTTTCCTTAAGGATCAATTATTCCAACAGTTAACTGATTCTAATATTATAGACGAGAATAAACAAAAAAAGATTGACTCTTTTAACTTGGATTTTAGTCATTTTTATGTAGCTGCTTTTCAGTTACCTAAAGATTTCAATGATTTTAACAAGCTTAAAGCTATCATTAAAGACCAGCAGATCGAAAGTCATTGTTTTAGATATAATAATATTGTTCTTACTGCATATTTTTGTGATCAGAATTCTTACATCGAGCCTATTGTTGAAGATTGTAAGGATATTGAAAACTTATTTCAAGAACAATACGACAAACAACTTGATATCGGTATCAGTGCCCACCATTCTACAGCCAGACATTTTTCCAAGGCTGCTTCAGAAGCTATTACGGCATTATCGCTTAATTTCTATTCATCTTCGCATATAATTGCTTTTTCAAAAGATTATATTGCCAATAGAAATATTTTTCCTGTTGATATTTCCGTACGCCTTCACGAATATGAAACAGCTATTTTTCAGTTGAATTTTAAGGCTGCAAAAGACGTTGTGTCTACACTTTTTAGTAATTTGCAAAGTAATTTTACCGATGAAGCTTCTGTTAAAAATATTTGTACTCAAATATACTTAATTTCATATAGATTAGTTATGAGCACTTATAATATTCCTATGGATGAAAAATATTTAAAAATGTTAACTGAAAGTCCTAATATTTTTCAGTTAAAGTCCATAGTTTTAAATATGATTAAAGATTTGCAGATTCAGTTAGCACATTCAGTTAGGAAATATAGCTCTTTTATTGAAGAGTCTTTAAATTATATAAAAGAACATTTAGAAGATGATTTATCTCTTGAACAGATTGCCCAACATGTTCATATTAACAAATCCTACTTTAGTAGAACTTTTAAGAAAGAATGTGGCGATTCCGTAATTAGCTATATTACTAATCTTCGAATTAACAAAGCTAAGGAACTTCTTGCCACTTCTAACTTGAAAACTTTTGAGATTTCTGAAACTGTTGGAATTCACGACCCCGCTTATTTTTCTGTAATATTTAAGAAAAACACAGGTATGAGCCCTAAGGCCTACAGAGATCAGTTTTTAAATGTGTAAAAAAGATTATATTTAAATTGTATTGTAGGACGGAGTTTATTTATGAATAATACTATTAACAAAAAAAAGGGGCAAATAAGATTTAGAGCCCGTGAAATAATCTCTGTAAATTCAACACTATAAAGGTCTTCTATGATAAAATATTAAAATCATAGGAGGCCTTTTATTATGGCAACTCCTTCAAGCATATGACAAAGCATATCCGATATTGCTTCTTCCGAATACCCTTTTGCCCACAAAAACTCTTCAAAATCCATGGAGTACATCTGATAATCTGTTTTATACCCCACACTGATACTTGCAATTCGCTGATACTGCACCCCAAGTAATGATCCAGAACATATAACGTCGTATTTTTCATTTTCTTTAAAAAATTTAAGCGCGGTTGCAATCTCCGGGAAATCCTGAATTTCATCAAAAAAAATCAGTGTTTCGTTTTCTTCAAAATGTTTCGTCGGATCAATCCTGCTGATCAACTTGATAATATGTTCTGCTGAAAACCCTTCCTCAACAATAACTTTATAAGATGGCTCTGTAATAAAGTTGATCTCAATTACATTTTTATGAGCGATTTTTTCTTCAAAATTACATTTTCATGAGCGAATTATATTTATTTTTTACATTTTTATGAGGAAATTTACTTTTTTCAAGAGTCTATCTTGATCGTTTCTATCAATTTTTCTGTTGTTTAATTAGGCAAATGTTAATTTTTTACCAACTGTAACGCATACCTGCATAAAAATTGATGGCTTAGAATACATTGTTCCAAGCCATCGTAAAAAGCTTACTATTCTGTCGATTCTGCCGTATCCGGCTTCACATGATTTTCTTTGATATCCCATGTGATCGTATACTCTTTTCCTAACATCGTACCCATATTTTTTACATAATCCTCTAACATAGACTGCACCCTTTGTTGTGCCTGTGCTAATAAAACAGTATCATTTGCTGCTGTCTTCTCCATTTCTTTCTCTGCCTTTTTATAGGCTTTCGTCTGATCATCTGCATCCGCTATTGCTGAATTTTTTGCATAATAATAGGAATCCTTGGTAATGCTGTCGGGATTTGGTTTTGAACTTAATACCTTTGCTTCTGGAATATGTATTTTTACATTTTCACCATCTACTTTTACATCTAACCTTGAACTATCAATGCCAAGTGTAACTATCCCATCATAACTGATCCAAAAATTTTTATCTTTTTTCCATAATAAATAACCAGAAGTATTTTCTTTCTTTTCATTTTTCTTTTCCTCATAAATTATTGTTTATGACAAAGAAAAGGACCTTTCGATCCTTTTCTTCATCCCACCATCATAAAGCAGATCCTATTGGATTTCTGCAAGCTTTTTCACAATACGTGCCTGCACTTTTGTATAGTAGGCGGCATCCGCAGTCGACAGATTATCCGTATCTACGTCATTTAACTTCTGCATGTAATCGGCATATTTCGTCATATAATCCGCATAATCATTTAACATTCCCGCCACATCATCAGAATTTTCATACTTTTTCATAAACTCGATATATTCATCAAAGAAATCTTCATAACTATCCATCATCTTCTTAAAATCCGCATCAACTGCCCCATCTTTCTTTTTAGAACTGGTTTTCTTTTTCTCCTCGTATTATATAGTAGTAGTTTTTATAGACCCTCTCCAAGGTCTTTACAACTATTAGGTCATAGTCCATTCTTTACCTCTTCTGTAGGTTCGACTATGATATATAAGATGCTGTGGATTGGTTTTATTTCTCCTACCACTTGATGGTTTTAGGAAGGCTCCAACCACAGTCTCTTTGTTCATTTGTTAATTAGTTAGATACCGCATGACGGTTTATTTAGAACGAGGTTACAATCGCAAGGAGCACCCTGTGGTTCTAAAACAGCATTAATACATTTCAAAGGAGATTTATTATGATTTACATAGGAATTGATGTTGCAAAGGATAAGCATGATTGCTTTATCACCAACTCTGATAGCGAAGTGTTGTTTAAAGCATTTACCATCTTCAACAACTTAGATGGTTTTAATGATCTTTATCAAAAGATTGAATCCGTTATGGATGATGTGACAAAAGTAAAAGTAGGACTGGAAGCCACTGGACACTATAGTTACAATCTCCTTGGATATCTCATTGATAAAGGTCTGCCCACCTATGTTATCAATCCGTTACATACAAATCTGTACAGAAAAAGTCTAAGCCTTAGACAGACGAAAACGGATAAAGTAGATGCCCGCACGATTGCTTCTATGCTAATGTCTGATGTGAACTTAAAGTCCTACTCAGACACATCTTACCACAACGAAGAGTTAAAGTCATTAACTCGTTATCGTTTTGATAAAGTAAAAGAACGTGCCAAGCTAAAAACTTCCGTTTCAAGACTGGTCTGTATCTTATTCCCTGAATTAGAAAAACTTGTACCAACACTTCATATGGCATCTGTTTATGCATTGCTTTCTGAATTTCCCAGTGCTAAACATGTAGCTACTGCACACCTTACCAGACTTACAAATCTTCTTTCCGAATCTTCCAAAGGTCGATATGGTAAAGATACTGCTATTACTTTCAGAGATTCTGCAAGAGCTTCTATCGGCTCAAATATGCCAGCCAAATCTCTTGAATTGAAGCACACCATCAAACTTATTCAGGAACTTGATTCAGAGATTGATGAAATCGAAAATGAGATTAAAATCATCATGGATGAAATCAACTCTCCAATTCTTAGCATTCCTGGAATCAACTATCGCATGGGATCTATGATTATTGCCGAGATCGGTGATTTCAATCGTTTTGATTCTCCTGATAAGATCTTAGCTTATGCCGGCTTTTCGCCATCAACATATCAATCCGGACAACTGGATGGTGCCTACGCACATATGGAAAAACGTGGCTCCAGATACCTGCGATACGCTTTGTATAATGCCACCAAATATGTCTGCCACTGGGATCCAACATTTGCAGCCTATCTTGCTAAAAAACGAGCGGAAGGTAAACATTACAATGTTGCCATATCACACGCTGTAAAAAAATTGGTTCGAGTGATTTATCATCTTGAAAAAACAAAGCAGCAATACATAAAAGCAGCTTAAATCTTTCTAATTCAATACTCCTTTTTTGAGCACCTATCACGATGCTCTTTTGGTCATACAGTTTTCAAGGTTCAAGGAACTCTAACTGAGTTCCAAATATATCTAAAATACATTTCTGTACTTTATTCAAAAAATATCATTTTAAGGCTTGACTTTTAATAGTTAGTCTTCTTATCAGTCTTTGAGGAATCTTTGGATGTATCTTTTGCGTTTTCCGAGTCATCTGTTTCTTCCGGCTCCTCTGTTTCTTCCGGCTCCTGCGTATCCTCCGTATCATCGTCTAGGTCATAGATATCTATATTCATTGTCTTTTTCCTTTTATCATAACTCAGCGAGAGCGTATATCCATCTTTATTCTCTGCATCATATGAATCTTCCGTCCCATAATAATCCACATTAAATCCGTTTTCCTTACATGCATTTATATAATCTGCAAACTGTGATTTCGACGTATTAAAAACATCAATTTCAAAAGAATCTTCTGCATCCAATACAATTTCTCCGTATTTCGATTCCGGAACAGGCAACGATTTTACCAGCGTACTTGTCGGCCAATGATACTCTGTTTCTTTCGTCTTCATAGCATTACAACCACTAAGATTTCCCAAAATCATTATTCCACAACACATTACCATCATTAATCTTTTTTTCATTTCTCTTTGTCCTCCCTTTTTTGATCCTGCTTCATTTTTCTCAACACTGCTATATGATCCATATAGGTCTTTTCCACAGTGTTTTCCTCTGTCGGAACCGGTAACATTCCATTTTGCTGCACATATGAAATAAATTCCATCTGCCCGTTCAGCTGTCTGATCTGTTGCCTGAGCCCTCGGATTTTCTTTTCCAGATACTGTTTTTGTTGTTTCTCCGAAAGTGTCAGAAGATACTTGATTTCCTTCAGATCAAGCCCCATTGCCCGATACACCAGAATCTCCCAGAGACGTTCCAGTGCAGCGTCATCGTACAGTCGATAATTGTCTTTCGACCGCTGGGCAGGCAATAGTCCTTCATCATCATAAAACTGCAAAGTTCTCTTGCTCACTCCTGCCAGCCGGCTCACTTCGTTTACTTTTTTCATTACGGCCTTTACCTTTCCCCGTACTTTTCAGCATAAACTATCACGCATACGTGACCGCAATACTGATTTCCAGAAATGCCATTTCTTGGGTTTCATAAAGGCCTTTGAAAAATTTGCGAGGTAATATTTCCGGAAATAAAAAAGTTCTGGAAAACATCTGTTTCCCAGAACTTTTTATCCTTTATTATTCATTTTTCTTACAAACCTGCCGGATCAGCTGAATCAGTGCCACCACTGCCAATGCTATATGCCCGTAATCATCACAAGAAAACCCGTCTTTCTTCTTAAAAGCCCAGATTTTCATCCACCAGAATAATCTGAAACCGTCCTTTGACCCTGCTGAATCGGGTTGTCAGAATCTGACAGCAGATGCACTGTGGACTTTTACAGTCAAAACAGCTTCCGTTTTTGGAACATGGTGTGTCAATGCCAAATCGCTGTGCATTAATCGGTGCCGCCTCATTCCGCGCACGGTGCAGGGCGTCTTCCTCGGATTTTACGACTTTGTTCATACCCACAATCAGCAGAACATGCTTTGGTCCATAGGCATACGCAGCCACACGATTGGCATTTCCGTCAATATTGATAAACACGCCATCCTCGCTCATGGCATTGACACTGCCCAAAAAATAATCCGAGCTGAATGCTTTCCGCGCAATCTCCTCTTTTTCCTCCGGGGTTTTTACTTTATCCCGGTCATAAAATTCATACTCACCGTTGGAAATGGCATCGTAAAGACCACACTCCTTTACTGAAGCGGCCCCGCCCATGTTGATACTGCTGCCCTTCGGAATCAGTTCGAGTGCTTTCTTTACCGCTTCCTCTTTTGTCTCTACATAGTATGCTTCCATGTTTCGGGATTCCAGTGCCGCCACAACACGCGCTCCCAGTTTTTCATTTCTCATTTTTCTTACGTCCATTGTGTAAACCTCTTTTCCAAATAGCTACGCTATGATTTCATACTGCATCAGTTCATATTTGAGTCTGCTTCCCTCCATAATTTCCGGTGGAAGCAGTGCCCGTGCCACAAGTTTCAGATCATCACTTTCAATATCTGTCCTCTTTAAATTTGCATAATCGCCGTCAATACTGACAACTTCATAATACCATGTTTCCATATGTCACCTCCATTTTTAATCTCACAGGCTGCTTAACGGTGCTACATGAATATGATGTTTTACATATTTGTTGATCCCCTGTACCAGTCCGTCCACAAGTTTTTGCAATTTCCTGTCGCTATGATCCGAACACTGGTTGCCCAGTTCAATATCAACGGAAGGAATTGTACTGTACGAAGTCTGCGTCAGATCAATCTCCGTAGCACCGGTTCCGTTTATTTTAATCTTTTGGGAACGCAGCCCTTTGATCAGTGATTTTCCCAATGCGTCATGTTCTTCCCAGTAAGATGCAACCGGACGCATTTTTTTGAGTTTTTCGGGAACAGAAGCATAAAAGCATCCTTTGTCGTAAGAAAGTCCATCGCTGTCCCAATGCAGTGCAATATGACAATCCGCTACATTGTTACATATGACGGTACGCGCCACGTTATCCAGCTGTGCATCCTTTCCATCCCGGACCATGAGCACATCATACCCCTCTGCCAGCAGTTTCTTTTTCAGAATCCGTGCCATACGAAGCGTCACATCACGTTCTGCCGTTCCGTCCCGAAATGCCATTCCATCTGAAACCGCCACTGCTTTCACAGAGCCTGCCGCTGTCGTTCCTCCGGTCACCTTTGCAGAGCCATCCGGATGACACAGCGTTTTGACCGATGAACCGCCTTTCGTTCCATGTCCCGCATTGACTGCAATCACAATGTCCTTCCGGTTCTTTTTCGCCTTGTACATAACGGCATAGCCCGATGTAATTCTGGCATGATCCGCATATTTCCAGGAAGAGTCCAGACATATTTTCTCCTTCCCCTTCGCATATCCGCATATCGGGAAACTGATGACCATCAAAAATACAATTAGAAATACTATCCCCTTTTTCATATACACTCCTCTTTCTAAACATTCGACAGTTTTTATCCCCCTGTAGGAGCAAAATATCTTTTCACTGTCTTTACTCTACCTCATTTTTTATGGTAACACAAGATAAAATCCCCGTGTCGTTGCATTTCAGTGCCTTTAAGAGTATCATTACCATGATACGAATTTTAGGAGGATAAATTTATGAAATTAAAAACAAGACAAATCACTGTTACAGCAATTTTACTCGCAATCTGCATTGTAAGCCAGTTTTTCAAAAATGTGAGTGTATACCTTACAGGTCCGATCATCAACGCTGCCCTGATTCTGACCACTGTCTATGCCGGGCTGGCATGCGGCATTATCTTAAGTATCATCACCCCGATCACATCCTTTTTCATCACCGGAAGCCCGATTATGGCAGCCATTCCGGCAATGTTTCCATGCATTATAATCGGAAATGCAATTCTCGTCCTTGTTGTTGCCCTGCTCCACAAAAAATTCGGGGAAAAAGCAGGACTTCCGGTATCTGTTGTGATCGGTGCTGTATTAAAGGCTCTGTTTATGGGAATTCTTATTTCTCTTATTATCTTACCAAATATGTTGCCTGCAAAAATGCAGCCAATGTTACATGTTCTGCAGCTGCAGTTTTCTGTCACGCAGCTGATTACTGCCCTGATCGGCGGGGTGTATGCAATCATTATTCTTGCAATATTGCAAAATACCACTCTCGGTGAGCAACGGTAAAAACATGAATGGATGCCATATAAAAAGAGAACCCCCCGGTAGCCGCCGCTACTGAGGGGTCGTTTTGTGCGCATCACTTTCAGCCACACATTTATAAAATTTTATTCCATATTTTTAAGTGCCTGATCCATCGGAATCTTCTTGATTCTCTGGAAATCAAATACCATAACAATCAGATATCCGATCAGCACAAATCCAAACATTTTTGCATAACCAATCGGTGTTACGCGAAAAGCGAACCAGCCGCTGTAGGAAAAGAGCATCATCCGCCATGCCGCGGCCATAACAAGTGTTCCAAGAATCACACTGATGAGATCCGCGATTACAACCACAATACTCGTCGAAAGCAGATACAGACTCGCGATCTCTTTGTTTTCGTACCCAAGGATTTTTGTCATGGAAATTGCATTCTCATTCTTTTCAATGATCAGCTTTGTCAGAAGATAGATCATAACGGCTGCCAGAAGGATACACAGTACCTGAAAATATGTCATATAAGAACCCATGGAATGATCCAGCTGATCTGCCATTTTTGTAATATCACGGATTGTAATAGTTGTTGCAATGTTATCCTCATCAATATCGGTAATTTTACTGTCGGATAAGAATCCGCTGAATTCATTTTCCTTCAGTTCAAATACCTTTCCGTAATTGTCAATGGACATAAAGACCGCAAGGCTCTGGGATTTATGATACAGTCCTGCTACTTTAAACTTATAAGATTTGTTCTCATACTTTTCATCTAGCGATACTGTATCGCCGGCTGCAAGCCCATATTTATCAGCAAACGAAGCGGAAATATAAACTTCGTTTTTCTTAAGGGAACTTAACTTTTTAATCTTTACATAGTTACTGCCATCCGCGATTCCGTATACGGAAATTTCCTCATCGATCGCATCACTCTTTTTTACAAGTGATGTCATGTTAAACTTTTCGGCATCTTTGTTTTCCGTTGTAATCCGTTTATTATCGTCATCTTCATAGGATTTAAGCACATACTGGTATTTTGCAAACATCATGCCATCCGTGTTGCTCTTATAATAATCGAGCGTATCCGGCATGCCCACTGCCATGGCAAGCATGACCATGATAAAGAAAATACCGACAAATAAAATCAGGTAATTTGCGACATTCTGGAACATGATCCGCAGGCGGAACCGGCCAAAAAAGCTCCATCCTGGCAGACGCATGGCTTTTTTATTCTTTGTCTTTTTCAGGTCATGACGCAGAAACTGCAGTGGTGTATGCTGCATCATGCGCACGATCACAATCAGGTTGACAACCAGCATCAGGATCACCGGAACCACCGTGGTCTTAAAGAATGCATCCGGATTCCAGATCGTGTAATACGTTGGCAGACTGTAACTGTTGTAATACATCGACACAACAATATTTTTAAACACCGTATAGCCGAGTATATTTCCGACAATCGCAGCCAGCAGTGTTACAATAACCGGCATGGACAGATAGTGCCGCACCAGCTCTCCCTTCGTGTAACCGGACGCGCGCAGCGTTCCGATCGCGGAGGACTCTTTTGCAATCGTATTGCTGATCGTCACGGCAAAGATAAATGCGATGATTACCACAAGGATATCCAGCAGCACACCGCCCATGGCTTTGTCCGATCCCATATCATCGGTTGCAAAATTGATCGCCGGATTTCCGTATTTCGGTGTGTAATCTTCGAGCTCATTGTCCGCAACAACCACCTGTGTGAGCAATGCACGCATAAAATTATCAGAGCGTGTTTTTTCCCCGGCCTCATCCGCAGGCTCCGTTTCATATTTCCATGCATAAGTATAGTGAATACTCTTGTGCAGCCGGTCGAAACCGCCCTGTGTCACCATTGCCACATCAAATTTCAGTGCATCAAACATCAGATCTGTGGTCTTTTCATGTAAGGTGGAGTAATTGACATACGCAAGCAGTCCCACAACCTTATAAGTCTCTCCGGAAACTGTGACGGTATCTCCCACCTTTATTCCGACATTGTCGGCATGCATACGGTCAATGGCAATTTCATCCGCCTTCTGTGGAAAACTTCCCTGCAGCATACATGCCAGGTTGATATCCTTTGTCTTTGCAAATACGCGGATCGTGCCATCCTTTTTCCCGTCGTTATTATAATCTTCTTCCTCATTTCGGAAAAAGTTTTCATACAATGTTGTCTTTGTTGCCTTAAAATCCGCTTTTTCACCGGTCTCAATTGCCGAAAGCAAGGTGGCATCTGCCTGTTTTTTTAACTCAAAATGACCGTCTTCCTGTTTGTATTTTGTCACGCCTTCGTTTGCCGAAGTAATCATACTCTCGTTTGCCACATACATACCGGACACAAAGCCGATCGTGAGCAAAAGAAACAGGAATACAACCAGATATTTTTTCCAGTCCCCGATCAGTTCCTTCGGTATTCTCCTGATCAGGGGATTTTTGATTTTTTTCTTTTTCATAGCAGCCCCCCTACCATTCCAGATCTTCCGCGGATACCTTGTTTGTATTGATGTCGTTGTGGCGCACCGCACCGTCACGGAGCTTGATCACATGGTCTGCCATATTTTTGATCGCCTCGTTATGTGTAACCATAATGATGGTATTTCCGTATTTTTTGTTGACCTCCTCAATCAGCTTTAAGATCTCCTTGGAGGTATTGTAGTCAAGCGCTCCCGTCGGCTCATCGCAGAGCAGAATATCCGGATTTTTTACAATCGCACGGCCGATGGAAACACGCTGCTGCTGGCCTCCGGACAACTGGTTCGGCAGTTTGTAGCGGTGCTCGTAAAGTCCGAGCGTATGTAACAGATCATCAATATCAAGGGCGTTATCCGACAGATATGCCCCCACTTCAATATTTTCTTTTACATTTAAATTGGCGATCAGATTATACATCTGGAATACATAGCCGAGATGTTTTCTGCGGTACTGTGTCAGCTTTTTCTCACTCATATCCTCTAACTTATCGCCGTTGATATTGATGTAACCGGAATCGGCGTTATCAATGCCTCCGATGATATTGAGCAGTGTGGATTTTCCGGAACCGGATGGTCCTAACAACACACAGAACTCCCCTTTTGCAACGGAAAAATTCATGCCGCGCAGGACTTCCTGCCGCGTCTGTCCACTTCCGAATCCTTTCTTTAAATCTACAATTTCCAAAAACTTCTTTTCTTCTTCTGACATAGAAACTCCCTTTCTTTTTTAGTTTTACTTTTCATACTAATATTAGTTTCCTCTAACCTTTGGTTCTTTTTTTAGGTCTCCCGCAAAAAGCGAAAGACCTGTGCTTCTTTTCTGAACCTTCTGTCCAAACGCGGACGATCTGTGCTTCTTTTCCCGAACTTCCGTCAAAACATGCGGACAGCCTACGGTCTGACGAGTCCGTACCAGCCTGCCAGCAGATATTTTACACCTTTTTCCGCAAACCGCAGTGCTTCTTCCTCGTCATCAATGTGCGTTACCATAAATATAAACATATCGATCTGTGAATGGGACATCCAGTGTACAACGCTTTGTTCCACCATCGGCACATGGTAAGCTTTGCACATCGCTTCACAGATAAATGCATTGTGCTCATCCATCTGGTCGACCAACCGGTCCGGCATACGTTCCATGCTTGATCCCTGCGCTTTTGTCAGCACTAAAAGCACTTCATCCCGGTAGGTGTACAGTTCATGGACAACCTGTGCGACTGCTTCAAAATCGCTGCTGTCATCATGCTCTTTTGCTTTGCCGCTCTCCATCTCCCTGACTTCAAAAGAAAAATGCTCCCGCAGAATTTCATTGAGCCGATCCATAAAATTTCCTACCACCTCACAGAACAGATCGTCCTTGTCCTGAAAGAAAAAATACAGTGCCCCTGTGGTCACCCCCGCCTTCTGGCAGATTCCTCGGAGGGATGCCCCCGCAAACCCTTTCTCCATAAATTCTTTTTTGGCACATTGGATCAGGTGTATCTTCGTCTCGCTGTCATGTATCTTCTTTCCTGCCATGGTACGCTCCCTGTAAATAAAAATGCAACATAACGTTGTTATGTTAGATAACACCGTTATGTTACATCATTCCCATGTCTATGTCAATAGAAAAACTTATGCATTTTTCTGTTTGTGTTTATCATAAGCTGCAAACATGCCGGCAAGCAGTGTTCCGGAAATAGAATGCCAAGTGCAGGAAACTGCGCAGATGATCGCAGACTCCGGTGTTGCGGAAAACTGTGCGGTCGTTGTGGCAAGGTTTGTTGCCAGTCCCGCATTCTGCATGCCAACTTCGATGGCAATGGTTCTCTTTTTGGCGGTATTCATGCCAACAAGTTTTCCTGCTCCATAACCAAGCAGATAACCAAGTCCATTGTGAAGAAAAACAGCTACAAAGATTACAGCTCCGGACTGGAAGAACTTCGCGCCCTGGGAAGATACCACACCACCGACAACACACGCCAGCCCCAGTACTGCCACACCCGGCATAATTTTCTGTAACTCACTGAACATTTTCTTTTTCCCCAGCAGATAGTTTAAAAGGAAGCCCAGTGCTACCGGAAGAATAACCGTTTCCACAATGGAAACAAGCATTGGCAGTGCCTTGATGGAAATATTGGTTCCGCTTGCCAGAAGAGAAACCATAAGTGGTGTCATGATCGGGGAAAGGATCGTGGATACGGTTGTCATTCCCACGGAAAATGCCACATCTCCACCACAGAGATACGACATGATATTGGATGACACACCACCCGGACAACAACCTACCAGAATGAGTCCCAGTGCAATGCCGGCAGGAAGATGCAGCACTTTCGTCAGTGCGAATGCCAGAAACGGCATAATCAGATACTGTGCCAGTGCACCAACACAGATATCGAATGGTCTCTGTGCCAGAATCTTAAAATCCTGCGTTGTCAGTGTCAAACCCATACTGAACATAATAATACCGATGATGATTGACTGACTTGTAAACTTATTGGAAACCGGATCGGTAAATAACTGATGGTTTACCCATCCCATCATTCCCGGAACGATAAATGTTACTACCGCAATTGCAATTACCACAATTGATGTGTAGTCCGATAACCATTTGCTGAGTTTTTGTAGTGCTTTCATAAACTTTTCCTCCTTGGTCTGTTCACTGAAAAACGAATTCAGACATTAAAAAAGCCCCTTCCCAGATACTACTCTGGAAAGGGACGAATAAAATCCGCGTTACCACCCTGATTCCACAGAAAAACTCTGTGACACTTCACATACCAACATATGCTATCCCATAACGGAGGAAACCGGCGAAGTTTACTCACAGTTATCTGCTTTCAGCCCGCTTCTTAGAGAGGATCATCCATATCCGGCTACTACCTGTTCACACCACCCACAGGCTCTCTGAAAATAACGATAAGATACGATGCTGTTCTCGTCAACGAATTTCGGTGAACAATATTTTCTTTTCGATGACTATTATATTCCCCTGTACAGATATGTCAAGGAAAAATTTTCCGTTTGCTCTTATGTCCCACCTTTTGGCTCAGGATTACGTTTTAAATGCATGCACAACATTCCACATGGAAAACACTAGAATCTTTTTAATTTCATCCTTTATCGCTTCGCTTACCGTTTCACACATAGCCTCTCCTACTCAAAAGGTTAACTATTATCTATTCAAGAGGAGCTATGATACTCCCTATTTAAACTTGATTTTCTTAATTGAAGAATAATTTCCATAATATGTCGTTCCGTCAATAGTCTTATATGCACGAATCCTTACATAAAAAGTCCCTTTCGATCGAGAATACAATTTTATATTTGCATCTGACTCATCAAACGTTTTACTATTTGTAAACTTTTTATCTGTTGCGGTCTGCACCTCGTATCCGCTTGCATCAGAAATTTTACTCCAAGAAATCTTTACCTCTTTAGATTTAGTATTTTTTACATTTATGCGCTTTATTTTACTAGGTTTTATATTCTTTACATATATTTTATAATTACCAAAATCGCTTTCCTGATAATCAGAATATTGATAACAATATCTTAAATAATATACGTCGCCCTTAGTACATTTTAGATGAATGTATCCATCCTCATTTTTCCCTATATATGTTCGATCCCCCATCAACTCTTCAGATGAAGAATAGACGCCAAAATATGTTTTACTTGCTATAGAAAGATTTTTTGCATAAATCTCATACGTACCATTTTCAGGAACAACAAATTTATAGTAATCATTATCATATGCCCCATCTAATGACCCCTGCAAAGTCTTTCCTTCCACTATTTTTTTGGCACTTTCCCAAGAATCCCCAACATCATCTTTTCGAGAAGAAACATTAATTTTTATATTTCCTTTTTTTGAATTGCCTTGATGAACTTTTAAAATATATGTACCTGAAGGCAATTTTTTATTATAATAACAACCATCCGACGCCCTAAGATATGAGCACTCATGTATAACCTCCCCTACGGATGATTCTATCGTAAATGAAGTTCTACAATCCACCGACAAATTCTTGTAATAAATAGAATAAAAATTATCAGATGATTCCGGCACTTCAAAAGAAAAATACATATTTTCAATATCTCCAGATTCAAATGTAGCAACGTAGTCTGTACCATCAACTGGAATTGTTGTTGCTAAATCAGATGTGTACCCTGGCATTATTCTCGTATATGTTGAATCTGCTTTGGTAACAACAGGAATCATTGTTATCAGCAAACCACATACCAATATCCAATTTACAATCTTACCAATTATTTTCTTCATAACTTTTTCCTCCTTTAACCTTTAATAATTATACTTGATTTTATTTAATATTGAAACGCTTCTTCTGTAATCCTTATACTTTTTTTCTTTGCAAAACTATACTTGTAATATTTGCATTCTCCAATCATCGGTCCATTGCTATAATACAAATACTTTGAAGTGATTGCCCCAAACTCATTTGCCTTTATGGTTCCATATGTGATCGTCTTCTTTTTTTCGATGTTATAAGACTTTATCTTATACTTAAATTCTGCAATCGGTTCCACATAATAAAACGTGTTATCTATGAACTCATAATAACTGCAATTACTAGTAATCGTTTTTATTTTCTGACCATCAGACTTTCTATACAATGTCATTCCAGACTTTCCTGATGATGAAATTGTCTGAATTGCAATGTATTTTCCAACAATCTGTCCAAAATAACCATTCTTGCATATCTGTTTTAACTTTTTTCCCTTTAAATCATACAAAAACACCTCTGGATTTCCAGTTTTCGTATATCCACATCCATAAATCTTTCCATCCACTAGTACCTCTAGTCTCTGCAATTCCCTTGCAGCTCCTAATTTATTGCTTTCTCTCGATTTCAAATTATACGAATACAAATTTCCTGCATGCGTTTTATTATCTATAAGTACATAATAAATAATGTCATCATAAAGTAGTCCGCACTCGCCGATACATGTTCCCTTATCTGCCTCAACCAGAACTTCCTCTTTTGTCATTTCTTCATCCGAATACCTAGATATTTTTTTCTTTTTCATATCGATCCAATATAAATATCCATCCATCCAATATGTACCAGATTGTCCATCATCCCAAGGTATTAAATGATAATTTTCTGTGTTTTTCTCATCTGCTTTTGTTATTTCTAGATTAATAAAAAAGCCTGTCATTACTACCATTACAAGTACAAGAAATCCCCTTATAATATTTCGTTTTTTCATATCTTGTTTCTCCTTCATTTTAAAACAACTCAATTTCTGACATTACAGTATCCTCATATTTGCTTCCTTTGTATGTAGAAAGAATTGATATTTTTACATATGATGTAATTCTTCCATCAAAATAGAACGTTTGGCTCCCATCTACATTATCTTGTAACTTAAGACGTTCTGATGTTCCATCAGAGAACTCCACTTCTAGTTTTTGTGGTCGTGCATTCTTGTAATATAAATCTTCACTCTTCTGATAACCATTCCAAATCTTTATTCCATTAATTGTATAGCTACCATCAAGCTCAAAGCAAACAAATTCGCCCTCACCAGTTCCAGAAACACCTTCCACCCAAGCAGTTGTTGTATCTTGATCGATTAACCGTTCCGGTATATGCTGAATACTCTTTTCCTTCAAATAAGAACTAGCTGAAACCCGCTGAATATTTTCCATCGAAATTGCTGGCATCTCTGAATTTTCGGTATTCAACACCTCTAACTTTGTCTCAGTTGTTTCGGTTCCAATTGATGATTCCATCTGCAAATCCTGTGTCGAATTTATATGTTTCTCACTCGTCATAATCTGAGAGTCAACTTCGTGTGGTGATTTTAAATCTTTCCACTTTACTCCAATCGCAGCCACAACACCTAACAGTAATCCAAGTAACGCTGATACAACTATGTAACCCCCTTTCCTTTTTTTCTTGGTACGTTCAGGCATCATATGTAATTCGGTTTCATCTCTTAATTTTGTGCCACAATTTTTGCAGAACAATTCATTATCTTTAACCGGTCTTCCACATCTTCTACAATACATAAACTCTACTCCTTATGCTTTTATTCTGCGAATTTACAATATGGACGTAAATCAATTTTGCTTATTTTACCATTCTCATCAACACTATATTCAATAGCACAATTGTATTCTGATTCCCCCGAATAATAAACGCCTTCCTTAACTTTATACAAGCCCAACGCCTTCATATTATGCAAGAGTTTTTCTTCTTGGTCTCCAACCTTGCTTCCAAATACGCTCACACCATCTATCGGTCTATAAAATGTAATCCCTCCGCCATCTACAATTTCTGCTTTGATAATTTTTTCATTTTTATCATAGAGTTCGTATTCAGCCCCATACGTATAAGGATCCTCCATCTTTCCAAACTCTCCATCTAACATCTTATATTCCATTCCGTTAGCCACTAGATCTTTCGTTAACGAAGCTCTTACTTCCGTAAAATTCCAATTATACGGTTGCAATAGCAAAATTCCCCAATCATTTTCTTCATCTGCTATGACTTTATATCTCTCTAAAATTCTATCACTTGCTGTTTTTGCAACATCAACTATAGTTTCATGCGTCAATATCGGCATTTCTTCAAAGCTCTCTACAACAGCCCCTTCTGCATATTTTTCCATTATCTCATCAAATTCAGAATCATCGCAATATGTTGTATCGCCTTTTATACAAATTTCACCGTTTCCATTCAAATCATATGTTTCTAATTCATCCACGGCCTCCGTTAAGTAAAAAGTTCCTTTATCATAATATTGTTGTGCCTCTTTATCATAATAATAAATTGTTTGTGCTCCGTGGTCGTTGCTTACAATACTTCCATTCTCATATAAATCGCCCTCGTTTCCAAACCCCAGCATTTTGTTTAGTCCATCTGCAGAACTATCATATTTATAGACTGCATCAAAAGTCGCTGCCATATAGCCACCATATGCGTAAATCATTAATTCATCTTCACCATCTCCATCAATATCCTGGATACTAAATCGATACTCTATACTATCTGGATCCATGCCATCAATTTTTTCATGCCAACTGTCTGTATCTTTTTTATCAGGAAATGTATTTGCATAAAATAAATTCGACAGTGCATCCGAATAACGTTTCCATGCAATGTCATCTGCGAAAAACTCATATTGCATATCATCGTTATTTTCAAACTCCTCGCTACTTTGTTCTATTCCACCTTCGCTTTCGGAGTTCATTGATTGAGCCACATGCAAAGATTCTCGCTTTCCGAGTTTATTACTAATAAATGCGGAAGTTCCAAAATATCCGAGAGAAGTGGTCACCAAAGCAACAGATAAACCAATTGCAATTGGTTTGACCATATTACTTCCAGCCAATGTCACTTTTCCCGTAGTTGAAGCTATCATATTTTCATGCGCCCAATATCTGATGTTCCTATTTACCGCTATAGCTACCTCCTTTGGGCAAACCGATGCTTTTGCTTCCTCCTGAAAAATCCAGCACAAACAAGGAATAATCGGAATCGCATATAGCTTTGTTCCCTGCTTCTCTAATTCAAGCACGCTTTCTTTTAACTTCTTTTTAGCGTATCGAATTCGGCTTTTCACTGTTTCTGAATTACACTGAAGTTCTTGCGCAATTTCATTTACCGAAAGTTGATCATAATACCGCATATACACACAAATACGTTGATCTGATGGTAACGCGCTAATAATCTGCATCATAATTTTTCGTGTTTCTACATAGTCAACTTCTTTTTCAGGAATAAATTTACCGTTTTCATCCTCTGTATCCCATTCTTCATCCCCGTCTGATATTAAATCTGAAAATGTCCATTCTTTACATTTTCGATTATAATCCAATGCCTTATTTCGCACGATAGCATTAATCCATGATTGCAATTTGGTATAATCATGTAGTGTATCCAAGTGTTCAAACACCCGAATATAAGAATCCTGCAAAATATCATTTATATACGAAATATTACACGCATGGGTTTGTGCAACAAAATATGCCGAATTTATCGTTTGTTCATAAATTAAATTTATAGCATTCTCTTCTTTGTTTATTGCATCTTGAATAACCTTTTCATCAACTAACATCCAACTTTTCTCCATATTTCTAACCTCTCTTTTATCTCTGATATTATATAGACGAATCAAAATAAAAAAGGGGGTTAAAATAATACAAAATTTTTATATTTATTTCATTTTACAACATATAAATAAAAATAACCATAAAAAAGCTCCACTTGGAACACATGAGATTCTTAACACTCTCTCACGTCCAAATGGAGCATATTAAAATTTACCAATCAACTGACTGCCTTATAGGCTTCGAGCGCTTCCTTCGCCTTCGGCGAAAGCTCACGAAGTTTATGGTGTCAGGCACCAATTGCACCAATGCTGGTTGACCTCTCCATTTGCTCTTATGGGACATATATAGGAAATGTATTCTTTTATGTCCCCCCATATTGTCCGCATGGGACATATGTGAAATATCTATTCTCTTATGTCCCATCTCTCCTTTACAACAGGACATACATTATATCTTTTTCTCTATATGTCCCACCACTCCTTTACAGTGGGACATACATTATATCTTTTTCTCTATATGTCTCACCACTCCTTTACAGTGGGACATACATTACATCTTTTTCTCTATATGTCCCTACAACTTTCCATCAGTCTTTTTCAAAATGCTGGTAATCCTTCGAATGTGTCCAATCCCCACCCCAGGTAAATCCATATCTGGTAAAAAGCTTGTAACACAGATCATCGTGATCGATCTTGTGCGGAAAATCCCCACTCCGGTCAACATACGCTTTTGCATTTGCAGGCTCAATCGACAGCTTTCCGTTGACGGTTTTTACATAGGGGTTATAAAGTGTATTGATGTCCACTGCCATGCCCAGACCGTGTTTTGAGATTTTTGTCGTATGGGAAATGAAACGGAAATTAAACGCAGAGGAATTGTTATCGCTCATGGATGCCTCATCATCCGCATCGTATTCATCCACCAGCCGGACTTTTTCAATGGGATATTCTGCCTCATACAACTGCCTGAAAATGGCAAGGACATCCTCTGCAATGGCTTTATTTACTACAAGTTCTCCCTCTTTTGTCTGACCGTCAAACCCCATGTGGAGCACATGAAGATAGCGGAGATCTTCCCGCGGTACGGTACAATCTGCCTTGTATGATTTTCCCTGCATCTTCTCAAAAATATCGTCCGGGATTTTGGAAATGTAGAAAGCTTCCTCTGTGATACTTTTCCCGGTACGGTCCGCATTTTCAACACTTTGTTCTTTCTGCGTATGATCCGGTTCGTTCATGTTTTGTTTTTTCTCACTCAGTTCTGTCCCTGAAGTCCTGTGATCCTGTTCTTTTTCACTGTTCTCCTGATCCGCAACCTCAGACTTTTTTGTGTTTGATTTTTCCGGATGCCGGATCAGACGGCTTCCGGTTACGACTGCGGCGGCTGCAAGTAACACGGCCGCAGTGATGATCATTCCTTTTTGCTTTTTCACCAGTTTCTCCTTACTGACACGTTTCCCTTTTCTGTACATAAAAATTCATCCGCTTCAACATGATAACACCGCTAAGCCTACGCTATCGAAAAAAGTGTCATGTGAAAGCCCGAAGGCCGCATTTCTGCACGGATGAATTGTGTATATTTTATCACTGATTTTTGGGATTTGCTATATTTTCATAACAAAAAATGCATTTTTCTTTTAATGCACCCTCGAAAAATAATCCATCAGAATTCCCTTAATATGATTATACCTTCTGGCATAAGAATTCTCCACCCGTATAATCTCCATATTGTGTGCCTGACAGATGGCATTTTTCTTCCGGTCGCGCTCCTGCACCACCGCATCCTCGAAATGCTCTTTCCCGTCAAGTTCGATCGCCAGAACCGGCAGTTCCTTTTTTCCCTGTTTTTCGTACACAACAAAATCAAAGCGCCCCATATAAAACAGATCATCATATGTCATGTTGTCCTGAAACACCTGCGATATGGCAACTTCTTTGTGGATCACATACTTACTCTGGGAAAGCCAGATATTTTCGAGCGCATGCGTCAGGTTTTCGAGAAATGCATTTTCGGTAGCGGTAGAAAACGGCTGGATGCCAAGTGCACGGGAACTGATATGTTTTTCCGTGATCTCTGACTTCCCATTGGTTTTGATGTACTGCGCAAGTTCATAAAGATCATCGTCTGCCTGTCCTGCATGCAGACGCTCCAGTTCTTTGCTGTCTGCGAGCAGAACAAGTTTGTCTTTCGCCCGTGAGGTTGCAACATTGATCAGTTCCTTATTGTTTTTCAGCCACTGATAGGTACCGGCATTGGTGCGGTCGGACAGTGCCGTGGAAAAAAGCACCACATCCTTTTCATCTCCCTGAAAAGCATGCACCGTTCCACAGACTAAATTTTCGAGGTGGTTTTCTTTGATCGCCTGCTCGATCAGTGCCCGCTGGTTTACAAACGGTGTGATCACCGCGATACTTTTGTCCGTGTTCTGCTTCGCGTATGCAATGACCTCGTCTGCTTCCGCCGGAGATGTATTTTTAATCTCGGCACGATCGCTTTTTACATCTACATAGACAAGCGGCTCCGGCTCTTTGCTTTTTGAACAGATCTGCAATTTGGAATTGTAATATTTTTTATTGTTAAATCCAATAATCTCTCTGTTGCAGCGGTAATGGCTGCGCAAAAGCACTTCATCACTCACCGCATCACATGCCAGATACGTTTTGTAAATCGAATTCTTTCTGTAATCATATTCCTCTGCCACATGATACCGCCGTCGCAGCTTGCGGTTGGTCAGTTCTCCGAGCAGAATAACCGGATTCAGCTGCTGCGGATCTCCCACAAGCATCAGTTTCTCTCCACGGATAATCGGGACAAGAGAGATCGCAACATTGCACTGGCTGGCCTCGTCCATAATAGTCATGTCAAACAACGGCTCCGGTTCCCCGATCTTATGTGCCGATATGCAGGTAGTGATAATAACCGGAAAAACACGCTGCAGCTTCTTTACATTTTCGGATTTCTGCATGTATTTGTTGAATGCCCGCGCCTGTGTCTCTGGATTTTCTCCAGAATCTAAAATCTCCCGCAGTTCCTGATATTTGGGTTCTTCGAGTGTCTTGATATAACGCGCAGACGTATAAAATAAATACTGATAAAATTCTTCTTCGTTGCGGTCGAGAAGCTGCAGGGCATCCGAATCAGAAATTTCGCCAATCTGGTGGATTCTCTGATCGAGCCTCTGCATCTGGTATCCCTGCAGGTCCATCTGAAACGGGAGCAGATTCATGGCATTTTTAATATGTTCCTGGTATTCCATGAGATGCGAAAGTGTCTCTTTCCGCTCCTTTAAATCCAGAATTTCCTCATACTCTTTCAGTCTCGCAGAAAGACGTTTTGCACGGTCAACCCGGTCATCCTTGCGCTTATCGAGCGTGGACGTAAATATTTTTACGGTCTGCACCTGATTGCGCAGGCGGTTGATGTAGCTGATTGCAGCTTTAACTTTGTCTATATTCCCAAGCCGCAGTACCGGAAACGGAATGGTCTGTCCATGGTACTCAAGATGCGTCAGTTTCTCAAATACATTGTCGATTGGAACGTTATTGTAGGACGCAAATAAAACGGTCGTATTGTTAAAAAACGCCGTTACTATTGTGTTAATAATCGTATTTGTTTTTCCCGTGCCCGGTGGTCCCTGTATGTAGGCAAGCGGATATTTCATGGCGTTGTTGATCGCCAGCAGCTGATCCAGATTGATGTTCTGATTAATCAGTGCAATCGGATACGCCTTGGTGCGGCGCGGCCGTTCTAACAATTCCCCGAAGAAGGCTTTGACTGGATAAGTAACCTGCTGCTTTTCAAACATATCAAGTATGGCTTTGTACTCGTCATGCAGATTCAGCACTACATCCATCCCAAGCCCCAGCACATACGGCATATCATCTACGACCGGCTTTTGCCCGCCATGACCGGTAATCGCATCTTTGATTTTTTCCAGATTGTTTTCAAAATCTTCCAGCAGTTCGTACTCGTCCGCATCCAGAAATTTACGCGCATTTTCCGTCTGTCCGTCAATGCCAAACTGTGTGCAGACTGTGATATCTTCATCCGGCTGAAACACTCTGTTTTTCACATCAAGGTTCAGGTTCCGGTATGCCAGAACATACAGCCCCTTCGCCGTGTGAATACTCAATACATTGAGTGCCAGTTTCTTAATTCTTAAATTGGTGCTCTTTTTCTTTTCGTGAGACAGGGAATACTGGAAATTTGACACGACCTCCTGAAACTGCTGATCGCTAAGTGCATACCGTCCGTTTTTCACACGATCCCCATCGATATAATGGATCAGATCATAATCGGTGATGTAAGGCGTCGTATCCATGCGGTTACATAGTTCCAGATAATTTAGTATTTTCAGATTTGCAGAGCTGGAAAAAATAGTTTTATAACGCTCCGGATGCATCTCGATATCTTCGATCAGCTGCCTGTTTTCCGGACAGTACGTTCCTTCAATGACTTCCGTGGACAGAATGGAATCCACAAAAATTTTGTCATATTCCCCCAGTGTATACATTCCAAGGTGCAGGCCATCTACTTTAAGAGTACGTTTTTGGGGATCGAGATCACGGATTCCAATCCAGTATTTTGTAATCTGATCCGCTTTGTTCCGATATTCGATTTTCAGCCACTTTCCCTCATGAATCGCCCGGAAAATGTCCCTGCAAATCTGATTCATACTATGCTCCGTCCTGTTTTACATGATATCTCTATCATTCATTATGATGTTCGGACAGAACCTTTGTCAAGCAAATCCTCAATTCCCCTTGCTGCTCAAAGGATTACTTCTTGTTTCAAAAAACTGGTTGTTATCTATGCGTGCGCGGTTTTTGTCGTTGTACATACTGCTCTGCCGGATTTCTGCATTTTCTTTTTCCTGTTCCGGTGTGTTCTCCGCAAAATATTTTGGTCCTGCGGTAACCGGATCTGCATCCGTTCCTACAAGCATCGCTGATTTATTCGTGTAATTTTTTGGTTTCATGACATACCTCCAACTTTTTTGTTAGTATGTCCGTTCTTTATCCTCTCCACTCCCGTAAGTAAAAGTTTGTAACAACTTCCGTAACCGGTCTGTCTTCGGATTCTCGAAAAATTCTTTCTTAAATCTTATTCTAATGGAATATCGTACTCTTTCTCAATTCGTCCGACATCGTTTCCAGATGACTTTTTACTGTTCTTGCAATGATTTCATCATCTTCCACGATAAAAATGCGATACATCGATTTAGTATCTGCCACGCAACCGCTGCTGTTCGCCTTCTTCTCCTGATACAGAAAAAGATAATCAGCACAGCAATAATCACCAAATAACTTCCCATTGCCTGTCCTCCTGCGTTTCCATCATGAAATCTTATTTCCTGCCTTTAAGTGGTACATGAACTTTGGAACAATATGAAGGACAGTATAGATCCGCTATGTATGCAGCAGTGAAAGCCCACCGGGAACATCACCCAACGAGTCTGTTCCCGACCTCACGGTCAGCTACATATGAATAGTTGTGTTTATCCTGCTAACACTAATGGTATATCCATTGACTCCATAACAAAATTTGTGTATAATTTTGTTATGGAATAAGGAGGTGTTTTTATGCCAGCAATCAAATCAAGTGCTGATTTAAGGAATAATTACAATGAAATTTCTACATTTTGTCATAATTATCCTGAACCAGTTTTCATCACAAAGAATGGAAAAGGCGACCTTGCCGTCATGAGCATTGAAACCTACGAAGAACTGACCAGCCGCTTTGAACTTTACAGCCAGATCAAGGAAGGAATGGACGATATTGCCACAGGCAACACCAGACCATTTTCCGAAGCTATGGCTGATATCAGGAGCCGCCGCAACCGATGAGCTATCAGGTTCATATCACTTCCACCGCAGAACACGATATTATGCGTGCTGCGGATTACATCCAATTTACCCTCAGAAATCCCGATGCCGCAGATAATCTGTTAGATGCTGCGACTGAACAGATAGGCTCACTAGCCGACCTGCCACAGAAGTTTTGTCTGGTAGATGATCCTGTACTGGCAAGCTGGGGCATTCGTTTTGCGATAATCAATAATTACCTTGCCTTTTATACCATTGATGAAGAAAAGCAGACTGTAATCATAGTCCGCTTTCTCTATCAGAAAAGTAACTGGACTTCCATTCTTCGACAGGGATTTTCCCTCATTTAAGGAATCTGGTTTTATGCAGGTTCCTTTTTAGTGCATATTATGTAATTGCTCTTGCGCATCTATTACATCTACCTGAATCCGTGAACCTTGTTTCAAAATGAAAAGGCACACAGGAAATGTTTGCCATATTTGTTATCGTACACTAAATTTTGAAAATGCTGCCCATATCGGTCAATGGTTCTTTCCATGATCTCATAAATTGTGCGTATTCCGACAGTTTTCTCCTCGTTATCAGAAAGGGAATATGTCACATCCCGGAAGGTCTGTCCGATATAAACAGCTTTCCCATCACGTGGATGCTGGATATTCTGGCAGCATTCCCTGACGGATCCCAGCCATTCTTCTTTACTTTCCTGTCTGGGATTCCGTTTTATGATGAAAGACACATTGTTGTATTTATAGCTTTCTTCCATAAAGATGCCTATGTTTTCAGATGCATCGTTGCCGGAATCCAGCCGGATGAGCAGTGGTTTTTCCGTCAGCTGTCTGCACAGTTCAATGGTCTCTCTCAGGAAATCAGGAGTTTCTTTCTGGCAGTGCTGTTTCCAAATCCGCAGTTCAAGATTGACGAGGTATCCTTCTGTGTCGATATATGCCATAATTGGTGCATATCCGTCAAAACCCTTGTAGGTACGGGATACGCCTTCCTTATTGGATTTCGAATTGTCAAAGGGGGTTACATCAATATCGACAGGAACAAAGCCGTTATCCAGGGCTGTCGGCTCTATGTGCATTTCACGCAGCATGTCGACATTTGCCTGCTGGATGTCTTTGCGCAGGGAATCCCCGATCATGTCAAAACGCTGACGGAGTGTTTCGGCGGAAGGAATCGCATAGGAGATGCCTAATGCGTATTTGTAGTAGTCAGGGTCATCCATCATTTCACGGACAGCCTCATACTGGGGTTTTCCCTGACAGAGCATACCAATATAGGTGAGGAGCACGTCTCCATTTTTTATCTGTTTCTGCAGATAATCTTTTGAAATTGGAGCACGGTTGATTTTTTTAACAAAACTGCTTTTTCCAAGTATTTGCCCTACGAATACCAGACCACTGGGAGTAATGAGCCGCTCATCGCTGAATTCAATGTGTATTTTCTTCATTGCACTGCCTCCGCCTATCTTTTGATACTTTCATTATACAGGATAATGCATGATGATACAGTAAAAAAACAAAATTTTGTTTAACCTAGTGGGTGAAATAAAATGTATTGCGAAAATCAGTTTCCAGCAGGTATTATTGCTGAAAAAAAGGGATGTAACACTATGGTAAGTTTCACGGAATAAGGAAAAAATAAAGAGATTGGGTAAAGAATTATAATGTATGTTTATCCAATCTCTTTGATAATTAAAAGACATGTGAAATTTTTATTGTCTCCAGATATTCATGTCAGATAAGATAGACATGGTGATTTGTGCTGCACTATTTCCAGTAGCATCACTATTTGCACTGATATTGGTGGCAAAAAAGCAGGTATTATTTGTTGTTTCGATATAACCTACGAACCAACCGTTCACATCTTTGTCATCTATGCGTCCGGTACCGGTTTTTCCGTAAAGTTTCTTATCATTGACAGATGAAAGAAGAATGGAATTCTTTACTGCCTGAAGGTTGTTGGAATGGAATTCTAAATTGTTGGCTTGTAATTTTTTCAGAAGTTCCACTTGTTCTACAGGAGAAATTTTTAAGGTGGATTCACGCCCCTACGAAATACGCGTTACGATGTCACCCCGTAATTGGTATTGCTGATTG
>ENA-OPCW01000292-OPCW01000292.1-human-gut-metagenome-genome-assembly--contig:-NODE-292-length-27210-cov-5.763358_pt1 | contig 27210 bp, 32 predicted proteins | sample MGYA00241258_ERZ501496 | MGnify/ENA primary metagenome ERZ501496 (study PRJEB25962, sample SAMEA2042660) | human gut metagenome | biome: human gut; feature: human-associated habitat; material: faeces...
ACTCAGGGCGAGCTTCAGCAGGCGGCAAATGTTCTGGATACTCTTCTGAAATTCTGATAGCTATTCCGCAAAAGGTGAGTTGTCCACAGAACTTAATCATTTTACATCCAAAGAGGAGGAAACAAAATGAAAAAGAGAATCATCATTGCCACTGCATTCACCGCCTGTCTTGCCCTGTGTGCCGCTGTGTGGCCACAGACGGAAAAGGTCGAGAGAACACCCGCGCCGAGCGAAACGGCCAACGTGACCACTCCACGGCCGACGCTTCAGGAAGCAGAGAAACCGGTGCTGCCAGTGGTAACAGAAAAGCAAGAGTCGGGAATGCCGGAAGCTGAATCAGCCCCGGAAGTAGCCGCCAAGGAGTTGCCCATCCCTACACCAGAAATAGAAAAGCAATTCGAAGCGGAACAAAAATCTGCACCTCCTATGCAGACAGAACCCGCTCCGGTACATCCTGCGCAGTCTGAATCGGCACCGGAGCCAATAGCTAACGATAACGAACTGGCGGATATGGTCTATGTCCCCGGCTTTGGCTGGATAGAAAGCCAGGGACCCAACCAAGTCGAGTACGCCGAGAATATGTACGAGAACGGCAACAAAATCGGCATCATGGGCTGACCTCAAAAATTGCGCCGCATAAACAATGAAATAGCCGTGGGAGTGTTAACAGCATTCCCACAGCCTTTTGTGTGTCAATTTGATTCGAAATCTTCCCTCTGAAAGCAGAAGTTTCAATCTAAAAACTGGATTTATGATAGACAAAATGGTGCTTCCATGCTAAGATTAACCTGTATCAGTGCATACTCCGGGGATGAGGTGTTACAATGACGATTTGTTATAACAAGCTGTGGAAGCTCCTGATCGATAAAAACATGAAAAAGAAGGATCTGCGTCTGGCTACCGGTATGTCTACGACCGCCCTTGCCAAGCTGGGCAAGAACCAGCATGTCAGCACAGAGATTCTGACGAAGATCTGTACCGTACTGGATTGCGACTTCTGCGATATCATAGAGCTCGTAAAGGAGGAAAACCATGATTGACTTTTCCAAAATCGAGCAGTATCGGGAGAACAACCGCATCGAGGCCAAGAAAGCCCTTGGCGGGTTGCCCAAAAGCATTTGGGAAACCTACTCTGCCTTTGCCAATACCCACGGCGGCATTATCCTGCTGGGCGTGGAAGAATGGGCGGATAAATCCCTGCACACGGTAGATCTGCCCGACCCTGACAGACTCATCAAGGAATTCTGGGATATCGTCAATAACCCCAATAAGACAAGCGTTAATGTGTTGTCCTCCAAGGATGTATTTGTCCAGGAGGTGGATGGCGACCACATTGTGGTCATCAATGTTCCCCGTGCGGAACGCTCCTATAAACCGGTGTATGTGGACGGCAATCCGCTCTGCACATACCGCCGCAACGGAGAGGGTGACTACCGTTGCACCAAGGAAGAATATCAGGCCATGGTGCGGGATGCCTCCGTGAAAACCCAGGACATGCTCGTCCTCGATGAAATGGATATGTCCGTATTCAACAAAGAGAGTCTCCGCAGCTACCGCCAGAGAATGCGTCTGTCCCGTCCCGGCCATGTGTGGGAAGCCTTGGAGGATGAAGATTTCCTCCTGAAGCTGGGTGCTGTCGGTATCGGCTCTGATGGGAAAAAGCATCCCACCTCTGCAGGACTTCTCATGTTCGGTAACGAATATGACATCGTGCGGGAATTCAACGCTTACTTTCTGGATTACCAGGAGCAGTATGACGCTGATACCCGTTGGACTGACCGTATCATATCTTCCTCCGGCGACTGGAGCGGCAATGTGTACGACTTCTATTTCCGCGTCTATAACAAGCTGATTCAGGACATTAAGGTGCCGTTTAAAATGGATGGCGGCACCAGAGTGGATGATACCCCTGTGCATCAGGCACTCCGGGAAGCATTGGCCAACTGTTTGGTGAATGCCGATTATTACGGCAGACAGGGGCTGGTCATCGTCAAAAAGCGTAATAGCATTACGATGTCTAATCCGGGCAGCTTCCGCATCGAAATTGATGCCGCAAAGAGCGGTGGTGTTTCTGATCCGCGGAACGGAACGATGCTGAAGATGTTCAACCTAATTGATATTGGTGAGCGTGCTGGTAGCGGCATCCCGAATATCTTCCGTGTCTGGAGTGATCAGAATTGGACAACTCCGAAGATTACAGAGCAACTGGAGCCGGAGCGGACAATTTTATCGCTCGCCTTTGAAAAGGCAAGCGATAAAAAGCAAGCGATAAAGGCAAGCAATTCCACAATTTACAGCAGACAAAAACAATCCGTCATCGAATACTTGACCCGCGAGATTCAAGCGGATTGTAAAACGATTGCGGATCTGTTGGAGATCAGCAGTCCTCGTGCCAGAGCAGTGCTTACAAAAATGGTGAAAGAAGAAATCATTATTACCGAAGGCGGCAACCGCAATAGAACATACAAATTGAAATCTTAAAAATATCCGATATAACGGACGCTATTCGTGATAGGCTTATATAGAGAAAATGCAGCAACCATAGCGTTGCTTTTCGGAGGATCCAGATGGGAAAAGAACTGTTTAAGAATATCCCCAGTAAAGTCGGGGATTTGGTCAAGGATGTACGCAATGGCCGCATCGGTCTGCCTGATCTTCAGCGTCCTTTTGTTTGGAGGGACAATAAAGTTCGTGAGTTGTTTGACTCTATGCTCAAGGGCTATCCCATTGGCTATATCATGCTGTGGGAGTCTCCAGTTGATTATGAGAGCAAAAAGAGCACGATTGGAGATAACTCAAAAACCTATGAAGAACCTAAGGAACTCGTCATTGACGGTCAGCAGCGTTTGACTGCCCTTGTTGCGGCTATGTATGCGGTCAAGGTGAAGGACAAGAATTTCGCAGATCGTGAAATAAAAATCTCCTATAATCCGCTGACTCGCGAATTTGCCGTGTGGTCCCAGGCATACGAAAAGGACACCGAGTGGATCAGTCGCATCAGTGATGTGTTCCTGGCAAAAGAGGACAATTCCATCAGTTCTCTGCGGCGACATTTTATCAAGGAAGCCAACGAAGGCCGCGGTAAGAAAGAACTCCCCTTGCTGACAGACGAGGAAGAAGATAGAATCGAAGATAACATCAACGCGCTTCTGAATTTGTCTGATTATTCTCTACCTACTCTGGAAATCAGTTACACGGCAGACGAAGAAGATGTCGCAGATATTTTCGTCAGAGTCAATTCTGGAGGACAGAGTCTGACGGAGAACAACTTCATTCAGACTCTTATCTCCGTTTACGAGAATGAAACCAGCAATAAGATCAATGCGTTTGCAGCAGCATCCAGAGTACCAGCCGCCAACACCTCTTACAACACACTTTTGGCAATTGAACCTTCTCATCTGATTCGCATGGCCATTGGCGTTGGTTTCAAGCGTGCCCGGTTGAGATACGCCTACATGCTTTTGAGAGGTAAAAATCTTGAGACCGGAAAGTTCTCTGATGAAGTCCGGCATGAAAATCTCCAGATTTTCAAGGACGCTTTGGACAAGGTCATGAACCTTAACAACTGGCACAGTTTCATTAACATCGTGGCAGAGGCCGGATATATCAGCGACAAGCTGATTGCATCGTCCAACGCTATCGTTTTCAGTTATGTCCTTTACCTGATCGCCAAATACGACTACAAACTGGATGCGGCGCAGTTGAAGAAATGCACCAGCAAGTGGTTCTTTATGAGCACCATCACATATTTCTACACTGGCTCCACGGAGTCCGAAGTGGAAAAGCAATTTGCAGATCTGCGTGATGTTCATACGGCGGCAGAGTTCATTGCCTATATTGACCGTGTAATCGAAACACACTTCACAGACGATTATTTCAGTTTGACTCTACCTAACGAGCTGAACAGCGCTGCGGCTATTTCTCCGGCGTGGTATGGATATGTGGCAGCTCAGATCGTGCTGAATACTCCTATGTTGTTCAGCAACACCCCAGTATCCAAGTATTTCATCTTGGGTTCCAGCGGAACGAAGAATGCTATCGACAAGCATCACATTTTCCCGAAAAACTACCTGACCGGCATTGGTTTTACCAGCGACCGTGACCGGAACCAGATCGCAAACTTTACCTATCTCGACTACGCCACCAACATCGAGATTTCAGATAAGGCGCCCCAAGACTATGTCTCTCATTACCGCCAAAAGCTGGGCAAAGAAGGTTATTGCAAAACCTGCAAGGAACACGCTCTGCCGGATAACTTCGAAAATATGGACTACATGGAGTTCCTAAGTCAGCGTAGAATCTTGATGGCGCAAACTGTTCGCAAGGCTTATCAGAGATTGTGTGAGTGATATTTACAAACAAAGTCTTTCGAGGTGGTTGCTTGCCGTACACAGAAACCGTGGGAAATGTTATATCCAATATTTAGAACTCACATGGCACGGAAGGGGTCCCGCAATGATTACAATTGATTCTTTAATTGGGCAGATGAAAAGCCCTTTTGCCATCAAAACACCAGTTCGCTTCGATACGCCGGAGTATATTCAATTTTATAATGACCTAATTCAGTACATTTACGAAAATCACTTTGAAGAAAGCGATGAGTGGAAAATCATTTCCCGTAATCTTGTTTTCACCTCAACGCAAAGAATGGCAACGGGAGAAGGAAATACAATTTTGATTCAATTAGATGCCTTGAAGCGCAGGGAACTGGAACTCCGTTTTGCGATTGACTGGAAGCTGGTTCACCCGGATATTATTCGGGTGGCGCGGTCACTGTATCAAGATGGCCATTATTTTGAATCTGCACGCAGTGCCTTTATCGAAATAAATGCCAGAGTCAAAAAGCTTTTCCCAGAGCTTAGAGGAAAGGACGGAAAGCAGTTGGATGGCTACCCTCTTATGCAAACAGTTTTTTCGGCCAAAACTCCTAAGCTTGTAATTGCAGACACCTCAACGGATACAGGCGAAAATGTTCAACGAGGATTTATGGATATGTTTGCCGGAGCAGCGGCTGCCTTGCGAAATCCAAAGGCTCACGAAAATGATTTCATTACAGCAGAGAATGCGGCACGGCAGTTAATATTTGCCAGTATGCTAATGTACGAGCTGGATGAGGCTTTGGAGCGAGAGGAAAACAGCACCATAGCGGCAGTTGAAAAAGTTCAATTGGTTGCTGATACGGATTTCGCAAGCAACGGACACAGAGGAGGATAACGGATGGATTACAGTTTATTGATTGCCTATTTGCGGCAGAAACAATATATTACGGATTTGGAAAAGGATATTCTGGATACATGGAACGAGCTTCAGAAATCCCCATTTGACCGCAGTTCTGCGCAACTGCAAATTATGCAGAATAACGCAAAACACCCGGAGATTCTTGCCGCAATCAAGGCGCTACCAAGAACGGTTATTCGCCCTTTTGATCAGGTAACAGAAAACGATATACGATATAATTTGGGGGAACAACTCGAGGCACTTGCCATGAAAGAGGGGTGGCCAACCAATGGCTAATAAATTGGAGCTGACGTGGTATGGCAAAGACGAGCCGATTCGGGTCGAGCCTCGCTTGTTGATTGAAAACGCAGGGCTTTCCAATACCGCCGCTGACCCAGATACGCAGAATATGCTGATCCATGGGGATAACCTGCTGGCACTGAAGGCATTGGAGAATAAGTTTGCTGGGCAAGTAAAGTGTATCTATATCGATCCGCCGTACAATACCGGTTCGGCATTCGAGCATTATGATGATAATCTGGAACATAGTATTTGGCTCAATTTAATGCGCTCGAGGCTTGAACTCCTGCGGATACTACTTCACCTAACCGGAAGCATTTGGATATCACTTGATGATAATGAAGCGCATTACCTCAAGGTGCTTTGCGATGAAATATTCGGAAGAAAAAATTTTATTGCAGATGTTGCTTGGGAAAAGGCTGATAGCCCTCGGATGGATGCAAAGCTATTTTCTACACGATATGACCATACGCTCGTCTATGCCAAAGATATAGATATGGTACAAATCAATCAAGTGACTACTGACGAAGTTCCAGAACACTATAATAAAATATCTGAAGATGGACGCAAATATTATTTGAAGCCGTTGCGGTCTATGGGCAAAAATGATGCTCGTGAAGCAAGACCAAATCTGTATTATGCATTGTTGGCTCCAGACGGTACAGAGGTGTACCCAGTTAGAACTGATGGCACGGATGGGAACTGGCGTTGGTCTAAAGCTAAAGTTGATGCAAATCCGGAACTTATTGAGTGGGTAGACGGGAGAAATGGCTGGTCGCCCTATTACAAAATATTTGCTGATGAGCATTCTTTTCGACCGCCAGAAACTCTGTGGAGTTTTCAGTATGCAGGTAGTAATAGAAATGCAAAAGCCGAAATTAAAGCGCTATTTGAAGGAGAAAAATCATTCGATACGCCTAAGCCGGAGAAATTGATAAACACTATACTTGGAATCGGTAGCAATCCCGGCGATTTGGTTCTTGATTCCTTCCTCGGTTCCGGTACCACTGCTGCCGTCGCACAGAAAATGGGGCGACGCTGGATTGGCGTGGAAATGGGCAATCACGCCTATACCCATTGCAAAGTGCGCATGGATAAGGTCATTGCCGGAGAAGACCCCGGCGGCATTACCAAGGCGCAGAACTGGCAGGGCGGCGGTGGGTACCGCTTCTATGAGGTAGCACCTACGCTCATTAACAGAGATCCCTTTGATGAATATGTCATCAACGAGGACTATGACGCCAATATGCTGGCTGCGGCGGTGGCTCTGCACGAGGGATTCCGCTATCAGCCGGATGGAGACCTGTTCTGGAAACAGTCTGTAGGCAACGAGAACAGCTACCTCTTTGTGACTACCCGCCACCTGAACAGCCCCTATCTGGACTCCATCAAGGACACCATGGAGGAGGGCGAATATCTGATCATCGCTTGCCGCTCTTTTGACAGCGGGCTGGACAAGGCCTACGATAATATCACAGTGAAGAAAATCCCGCAAATGCTGCTGGAACGCTGCGAGTTCGGCAAAGCGGATTACAACCTGAATATCGTACACCCGCCGGTGTATGATGATTGCGACGAGGAGGAAGAGGATGTCTAACGATTTTCCGCTCTATACCACAGACTATATCAGTGGCGTCATGTCCCTCCGCAAACCGCAGACGCAATCGTTGAAGATTCTTGAAGAGATCACCAACGCCGTGCAACTCCGCAAGGGCATGAATCTGAAAGCGGCACTGGGTGCTGTCCACGCTATGTATCCGATCTGCTCCGATTTTGAGCGCGATTTTATGTCCCTGACTTTTGCTCTGGCGACCGGTGTCGGCAAGACTCGTTTAATGGGAGCCTTTATCGCCTACCTCTACACACAGCACCATATCAGGAACTTTTTCGTGGTTGCTCCCAATACTACGATTTTTGAAAAACTCAAAAAGGATCTCAGTGATAACAACAGTGCCAAGTATGTGTTCAAGGGGCTTGGCTGTTTCAGCACGCCGCCGCAGATCATTACGGATGACGATTACCGTGAAAAAACGCTCTCCCTGTTTGAATCCGATGTTCACATCTTCGTGTATAACATCGATAAATTCAACAAAGAGGGCGCAAATATGAAAAAGGTGAACGAGCTCATTGGGGACTCGTTCTATCAGGCGTTGTCCGACTTACCGGACCTTGTGCTCATTATTGATGAGTCGCACCATTACCGGGCAGAAAAAGGGGCGCAGGCGCTGAACGAGCTGCATCCGCTGCTGGGACTGGAATTGACAGCGACACCATTGGTGACCAAGGGGAACAAGCAGGTGCCGTTCAAAAATGTGGTATATGAATACCCGCTGTCCAAAGCAATTGAGGACGGCTATACCCGCACGCCCTATGCCGTGACCCGCTCGGACATTGATTTTTATAACTTCGGTGATGAACAGCTGGATAAAATGATGCTGTTGGACGGCATCACCTGCCATGAGAGCACAAAGCGCAAATTGGAAGTCTACGCTGCCAATCACGGCAAGCCTGTGGTGAAGCCGTTTATGCTCGTAGTTTGCAAGGATACGGATCACGCAACCTGGGTGGAGCAATTCGTAAAGTCAGACGAATTCCGTAGTGGCGCATATCGCAACAAAACGATCATCGTCCACTCTAAACAGAAGGGTGCAGAGACCGAGGCGAACACTCGTCTGCTTCTGGATGTGGAAAACCCGGAAAATCCGGTGGAAATCGTGATTCATGTCAATATGCTCAAAGAAGGCTGGGATGTCAACAACCTCTATACCATCGTTCCGCTCCGGACGGCCGCATCCAAAATTCTGCGGGAGCAGATGGTCGGTCGCGGTCTGCGCCTGCCCTATGGAGAGCGCACCGGTGACCGGGATGTGGACGCCGTCATGCTGACTGCACATGATAAATTCAATGATATTCTGGCGGAGGCGCAGAAGGGTGATTCTATTTTCAAGGCTGGAAATGTCATTAAAGCAGAAGAAATCAAACCCGAAGAAGTGGTCTATACTCAGCTGACAATAGAAACCGATCCGGATGCCGAGCTGGAAAAAGCGTATGCTCATACTCAAATTGAAAAGACCGATACCACGGATGCACTGATCAAGAAGGCAGCTGACTTGATCAAAGCAGAGGTTGAGCAGCACATTCAGCATACCCCGGCGCATACGGTCACCCCTGTGCAGGCACAGCAAATTGTAGAAACAGTCAAACAGAAGGTCGCTGAGGATAAGGATCTGGGACAGACCTTCAAGGAGAATGAAATGCCGCTGGCAGCATGGATGCTCTACCAAACCGAGGAAACGCGCAGAGCTGCCGTGAACAAATTTATTCCGATTGTGGGGAGACAGGATATTTGAGAAATGCGGGATAGGGCGGGATGAGGGGGGAGACGGCGGGAAAACCCTTGAAATACGCGGGAAACGGCGACTTTCAGCGCGGGACAGAGGCGCGAATTATCAACAATCTTGAGATGAGGATGCGTCGGCGGCGGTCGGCGCTTTTTTCACGCCCACGAGGCCACACAACGGCGGCGGCGCGGCGAGGCGCACACATACGCAGAATACAAAGAAGCCCCGGAAACGCCCGTATAACGGCATTTCTGAGGCTTTTAGATGGTATGAGCCGCTCGGCCCCGTCCCGGAAGTCACAGCAGCAGACCAAGAGGACGAGAGCTTCGCGGCTCATGCTGCTATTGTAGCAGACGCGGCGGCGGATTGCAAGAGGGGCAAGCGTGCTAACGGAGCGTTAGAGCGTGCGAATTTTCGGGAAAACGGGGCTTTTCGGCGCGGATCGGTGGGGATTAGGGCGTGCGCTGGCCGTGCGAGGCGTGCGCGGCGGGGCGGCGAACCGGGCCAAAACAGGCGGCGAGCAATTCTACATTTCGGTCAAAACTGCGAAAAGCTGTAGAATTGCCCTGTTTTCAATGGTTTCGGGCGTTTTGCGAGTGCGGCGCGGGCGTTTTTCAATTCTACAGAAAACAGATTTACAACTAAATCAAAACAGCGCAAAAAATCAAGCGGTTCCACCTTGGGCTTCAGCGTCCTCGGCGGTGCCGCTTTTTGTTGCGGAGCTGCCGTTGTGATACGTCCAGTAAATAGACTCTTTTTTCCGTTCGACGTGCTTTCGATATTTGAGATGAACGAGGTCAAAAATGTCCTCCCGCTGCTCCTCCGGCAGGAGGCGATACATGGCGATCAGATCGGCCTCCTCGCCCTCCAGCGGCGAGCCGTCGCAGATCAAACCCGCCGTCTTCTGATGGGCGAAGAGGTCGTCGCTCGCTTTTGCGGGGGACGGTTCAATTTCGAGTAAGTAGTCGGCGGACACCTCGAAAATTCGGGCAAGCGAAGCAAGCGCATTATACCCCGGCTTGCTTTTCCCAGTCTCCCAATCGCCGACGTTTCCGGGAGAAACGCCAACTTCTTTCGCAAGCTGGCCTTGGGTAAGGTTCTTTTCAGAGCGTAGTTTTTTTAGTAGGGCACTGAACACAAAAATACCTCCTCGAAATTGCGGGTAATTCACACGCAAAACTATTGACAAACTCGTAAATGCGAGCTATACTAAGTGCGAAAAGTGGTTTATGAATAAAGCAAAATAAATCATAGCACACCCCGACCGAAAAGGAAATAGCAAATCGGCGAACGGTAGAGTAAAAGCGAGCGGCGGAGGCGTTTTTCAGAAGGAGAACGACAACATGAAGAACGACATCGCAGACATCCTGTTCAAGTACACCACTGGCGAGGCCACACTGGAAGAGACGAACGACGCCTTGAAGGAGGCGGAGGCGGGCTTCAACTTGGAACCGGGCCGCAACGAGATCACCCCCGACGAGATGGCCCTCACCACTGTCGGAGATACCCCGGAGGAGGCCAACGGCTTCGGCCTGTTGGACACCGGCACCGGCAGCATGGAGAAAGTCCACGTCACCAACGGCAAGCTGGACGAGGCGATCAATCAGGTCAACCATGACGGCACGACCAATATGCTGGCCTTCGTTATCATCGGCCCCAATCGTTACGAGGTCAAGGGCGACACCCTGACGGACTGCTAAAGCCCACCAACACCTAAGCGACTCTTAGATTTAATTCCGCCGACCGCCGTTCGCTTTTGCTCTACCACAAACGCCGAGAAAAGGAAAGGAGGCAGATCATGAGACGCGGCAAGAAGCCCACCCGCAAGCAGAAGATCCGGCTCGGGCAAGCGGGCCTCGCCCCGGAGAACTGGCTGGTCGTGAAGCAGAAAGCAAACGGCGAGCTAATCATTCTGAACAAGTACCACGACACGATCCGCGTCATCCCGCCACTGGCCGGATGAGCTTTGCAGGAAGGAGCAGCAGCATGAAGGAGCAACCGCACATCTGCCCGCTGTGTGGGCGAGCATACGACGAGCCGCCCGCGCTGTCGCGAGCGGACAACCAGACGGACATCTGCCCGAGGTGCGGCATGATGGAGGCACTGGCGGCCATGCCGAGGCGGGAAACGCCACAGGAGCGGGCGCGGCGGGCCGTGTACGCCACGGGCAACCGCTGGGCGATTGAGAACTTTGAAGCGACCCACCACTAAGCCGAAACGCCCGGAAGGGCGTCACCGGGAACTGCCCCACCCGGTCTGAAGATGGCAGGGCAGAAAGGAATGACGGCAGCATGAGAAAGATCAAGAAGATCAACGGCTTCCTCGTGGTCAAGTTCAACGACCGCGAGAAGCGTGAGTACGAGGGCACGGCCCTCGGAGAGTACGGCGTGATCGACGCGGAGGTCTACACGGGCAATCTGGACATCGACCGGGGCGCGATGGAGTACGACGACGCGGACACGCTGGAGGTGGCCGTGGAGCTGGCACGGGGGCTGGAGTCCGAGGAGGACATCACGGACGAGCCGCCCACCTACACCGCCGCCGTGGAAACGAATGAGAGCTATACCGAGGAGACGGTGGAGCCCGCCGCCCTGATCGAGGGCTGGACGCGCCGCCTTGCAACGCAGGTCAAGAGCAAGCACTACCCCGACACCGACCCGCGCACCGCCGCGCACGAGCTTTACGGCTTCAAGATGGCGCTGCATCAGATCGGCTTCCTGCCGGAGAGCGAGGTCATCACCGACCCGGACACCTTCGGCGCGGGACGGCTGGACGGCCCTATGCCGCGCAACCCCGAAGAGCTGCTGGCGTTCGTGTGCGACGAACGGTGCAAGAACCGGGCCGGACACACGCAGGAGGAGCTGGACGCCATTTGCGCGAAGTGCCCGCTGGGACAGCTCTACGAGGACGCGGAGGCACAAGACCTACGCATCCGGGAGCGGAGCGAGCGAGCGCTGCGGGAGCACATCGAGGGCGTGAGGCACGCTGAGGACACCCTGACCGCCCTGCTTGGCGGGCATGAGGCGCTGGCCTACCTTGCGGCGCTGCGGGACGGACAGATCCTGCAGGAGAACGAGTGCGAGCACTATGCGGCGCAGATCGCCGAGGCGGGCACAGCGTGGGAGACGGTGCTGGAGGGCGTGAGCTTTGAAGACCTCTCCCGGCTGCGGCTCCTGCTGCGGGAGGTGGACGAATACACCAAGGACGGCGGCGAGCTGTTCAACGGCTTCCAGCACGAGACAGAGCGCATCCCGGCGCATCGACTGGAGGAGCTCCACCAGCTCGGGACGGCGCTTCTCGGCGAGTGCCCGGAGAACGACTGCACGATCTACCGCAACGTGTTCCGCATGGCGGTCGACGTCGACGGGCAGATGGGCAAGCTGACGGGCCACGCGAGGGAGACGATGCAGCGGGAGTATGATCGGCTGCTCCGGGAGCTGAACCACCTCTACACCATGAACCACGCGGTGAAGAAATACCGGGAGGCGCAGCATGACAGGACTTGAACTGCTCAAGGCCCCGGAGGCCACGGCGGGTGAGATCGCGGACATCATCTCCGCGCCCTGCCCGCCAACTATCCCCGCCCACTGCGACGGCGTGAGCTGCTGCGCGTGCTGGCTGGCATGGCTGACAGGCGAGCCTCTCAAAGGGAAAGAGCCGCCCGACAAGCGGACGGCTCCGGATGATGCTCCCGCCTACTACCATCCTCCAGTGAAAGCAATCCGAGAGGCGGCGGAGAGGATCAGGGAGGGGCGCATGGAGTACGCAGCAGAAGCGCTCACTCGCCCCTCCGATCCAGAAGAGCCTCGACAGCCTTGAAGGCGTAGGCCCTTGCGACTACTGACGCCGCATAATAAGTTTCCCGGCAGACGGCAACAATCGCCGCCTTCTGGGCCTCGGTGAACCCAGCGTCAACGTGCTCGCCAGAGTCGAGAATGGCAGAGCGAAGACGCTCGCCGAGAATAGACCAGTCAACGTCGCGGCTCTTGTCGACCTCGTCGAGTACACGCTCGACGGCATCAAGGGTAGCATCAGCCATAGACAACACCCCCTCCCCGGGCAGCGGCCCAGCTCCATTATACACGAGCAGGAGGGCAAAGGAAAGGAGCAGCAGAATGTTCAGCACAGAAGACCTCAAGACCGCGATCGGCGCGACCGTCATCGCACGGCGGAACGCGGCGGCGCGGCTGCGGGAGGCGGGCAACCCCCGCGACCCGTTCCGGGCGCTGCCGGGGATGGAGCAGCAATTCTTTGAAGCGGCGCAGAGCGTGCGCAGCTACGACCTCGTTCTCAACTTACTTGAGAGAGAAGTGAAGCGGGAAGCGCGAAAGCGTGCGGGGCGCACGGCGCAAAGCGCGGCGGTGTTCCTTATCACGGCGGGGCTCATCATCCTCGCGACGCTGGGCTTCGCGGCGGCGCTGCTGCTGATGCGCTGCCCTGTCCCCGCCGTGAGCGTCACCGCGTTCATAGGTGTGGCGGTCTCGCTGGGCTGGGCGGTCATTCGGAAGTAAATCTAAGAACAAGGAGAAAGGAGGGCAAGCGATGAGAGGCCCGAAGAAACGGCTGACGCCGTTCGGGAAGATGGTGGTGAAGGCGCTGGCTGACCGGGATATGAGCCGGGCGGAGCTGGCGGCCACGGTAGGCACAAGCCCGCAGTACATGAGCTACATCCTGAACGGGACACGCTCGGGTGAGAAGTACCTCCCGGCGATCATCGCCGCCCTCGCGCTCGACCCGAAGAAGGCGGAGCGGGCGATCGCGGCATGACGCACGGAAGGGAGGGAACGGAGTGCCGGACGTATTCATCGCGCTGGAGGAGGCAGCGGCTTTTGAGAGCGTCAGCTACAAGACTTTGACGCAACGCATCTATCGCAATCCTCAGCAGTACAAAACGAAGTCACAGGCCCGGGAGGGCGGCGGCAAGGATCAGGTGTTGATCTCGACAAGCTCCCTCTCGGCAAAGGCGCGGAAGGCATGGCGAGCCGCGCAGAAGGTGGAAGGGAGTGAGGTCATCATAGACAAGAGAGCACAGGAGGCCGTGCCGTGGTACGTCACCGCCGACCTGAACCAGTACACGGAGGCGAACAAGAAGCGCTTCTATGAGGCGGTAGAGCTGGCGGCACGGGTGCAGGACTTCATCGACTATGACGGCCCTGACCGCACGGGCTACGCCGAGCGGTACGCGCTGGGGCTGGGGATCAGCCCGCAGAGCCTGTACCGCTACATGAAGAACGTGCTGGAGGCGAACGCATGGGCGCTGAAGCTGGAGAAGGAAGACGGCAAGAGCCGGGACTACTTCCGAGCGCTGGCGCTGTGCCGGAAGCCAAAGGAGACGGGTACGTTCCCGAGCTTGACGGACGAGCAGAAGGCGATCATTGAGAACATCTGGTTCGACAAGCGGTTCGCGGCGAACCTCGGCACGATCGAGATGCTCTATGAACGGTTTGAGCTGGAGGCGGAGCGGCGGGAGTGGGAGGAGTATCCCTCCATCAAGACGGTGGCCCGGTACATCAAGTTCCTCATGGGACAGCGGGGTGCGGAGTCTGCCCGGTTCCTCGCCGCCAATGGGACGCGGGAGTGGAAGAACAAGCGGATGATGAAGGGCAAGCGCGACGCGACGAGCCTTCAAGTCATGGAGTATGTCGTCGGCGACGAGCACACCTTCGACTTTTGGGTGCAGTGGACGGCCCCGAACGGCAAGATCAAGGCCGTGCGCCCGAAGCTGGTTGCGTGGCTGGATATGCGCTCCCGCGCTATCATCGGCGATGTAGCGTGCGTCAACGCCAATTCGCAGACGCTGAAGGAGTCGCTGGTCAAAATGATCTACAGCAATCCGGGCGGCGTTCCCCACATCCTGCACGTCGACAACGGCAAGGATTATACTGCCGAGGTCATGACCGGGGAGAACCGTAAGAACCGCAAGCACCGCAAAATCGACCTTGACTTCGCGTTTGACTCGGAAACGGTCGGCTTCTATCAGAGCATCGGCATCCAAGAGGTCGGACGCTCGCTGCCGTATCAGCCTTGGGACAAACCGATCGAACGCTTCTTCTCCACGGTCTGCTCGAAATTCTCCAAGTGGTTTGAGAGCTACACGGGCACGCTGACAGGCTCCAAGACCTACGCCAAGCGGCAGAAGGACATCGACCAGATGCTGGAGCGCGGGGAGCTGCTGACGATGGAGGAGTTCTTCGAAGTCTGGACGGAGTGGAAGAACACCAAGTATCACACCCGCAAGCATCGCGGCCTGAGCGACGCGGGCGAGAAATGGGTTACGCCGATCGAGATGTTCGAGAACGGCCCGCGCTATGAAAAGGCAGCTCCACCCCGAGAGTACGCGGCGATGCTGCTGATGAAGGCGGCGACCGCCCGCGTTACAAACCAAGGCATCAACAAGTTCGGCACACTCTACACGGACACGGAGCTCGCCTACTACGTCAATCAGAAAGTCAACATCAAGTGGGACATCGACGATGTCACCAAGCTCTATGTGTACGACATGGACGGCAAGAAGATCTGTGAGGCGGTGTCCGCCGAGCTGCTCGCCTTCGGCCCGCATTGTTCTCAGGCGGCGCTGGAGAAGCATCTGCGAGATCAGAAACGAAACGAGCGAGAGGTCAGGGAGTATCTGGAGGAGCGAGTCCGCCCCTACGAGCTGCGGCTCGAGGACGGCGCAAGGCCCTCGGATGCAGTGGGCATGATCGACCTGACCATCAAGGCCACGCCGAGCCAGAAGCTGGTCTCCCTGCCCAAGGACAGAATGTTCCGATCGGAACAGGCAAGCAAGGCGAGCCGGAAGAAGGCCACGGACGACACCTTCCTCAACGCCAAAGGCGACAAGGCGCTCTCCCTTTTGAGAGCGATGAACGAATAATAACGGAGGTACATCATGGAAGTTACAGCAGCAGAGCGCACCACAATCTACACCAACATCAGCCCCCTCGCGCAGCGCGTGAACAACTACATCCAGACGCAGCACTCAAGCATCGCGGCGGTCGCCAAGGACATCGGCTACAGCCGCACCACCGTCTCCCGGTATCTCACGGGCAAGTATGACAGCAACCCGAACGACCTTGAGAGCAAGCTGACGGACTTCCTCACCCGGCAGACGGGCGAGGCGGTCGACCTGACGACGCCGTTGGCGAAGTCAGAGGGCAAGACGTGGCAGACGCCCGTATTCTTTGAGAGCCGGGACGCGAAGGCCGTGCTCGGTGTATGCCAGAGCTGTCAAGAGTACATTGGCCTCGGCATCGTAGTCGCCCGCAGCGGCTACGGCAAGACCTACGCCCTGCGGCAGTACGCGAAGCTCTCCCGCGTGGCCTACATCGAGTGCGACGACACCATGAGCAGCCGCGACCTTGTGGAGGCGATTGAACGGAGCATCGGGCTCCCAAACGGCTACGGCACGATCTGGCGCAGGGTGAACGGCATCCGGGAGTTCTTCAACACGAACAAGGGCTACCTGCTGATCATCGACGAGGCGGACAAGCTGGTGAGCAAGTACACACAGAAGAAAATGGAGATCCTACGGGCGGTGTTCGATCAGAGCGACGTGGGTCTTGTGATCGCGGGCGAGCCGAAACTGGAGGCGCAGATCAAGACCTACCTCGTGCGTATGGCGAACCGGGTAGACTTCTACGCCTCGCTGCGGGGCCTCTCCCCCTCGGAGGTGGAGGGCTATCTCACGGACTTCCAGATCGAGCCGGAGGCGCTGGTGGAGTTGAAAGCGCGGGCGTGCAATATGCAGACCGGGTGCTTCCGACTGCTCGACCGCACGCTCTCTAACGTCCGACGCATCCTCAAGGAGACGGGCGAGGAGACGGTGACGGTGAAGACCATAGCACAGGCATCGTCCATGATGATGCTTTGAGGAGGGACAGCGAATATGAGAATAGAACGCATCAGCGGAGCGATCCTCATCCTGCTCTCCGGCGTGCTGCTCCTGATGGCGGCCTACGGCGGGACGCCGGAGGATCGGGACGCGACAGCGATCCTTCTGACGCTGCCGATGGGTCTTGTGGCACTGTTCACCGAGATCCCGGAGCGCGGCAAGCGCACCAAGCAAGACTACCGGGCGTAAAGCCCGCAACATTAACAAATTGAAAGGAGCCGCAAACATGGCAAGGAAACGAGTAGTCGAGGCCCCGAGCCTCCATTCATGGGAGGACGTGAACGACGCCCTCCGTCAGATCGCCGAGGCGCAGATCGCGCTGGGCGAGATCCAGAGCGATATGCAGAAGCAAATCTTAGGGGCGCAGAAGGTCGCCGAGGAGCAGAGCAAGCCGCTCAACGACAATGTGGCCAAGCTGGAGCGCGAGATCAAGAGCTTCGTCACCGACCACAGGGACGAGATGGGCAAGACGAAGTCGGTGGTGCTGACGTTCGGCGAGGTAGGCTTCCGGCTCTCCACATCCGTCTCGCTGCCCCGGGCGAAGGAGAAGCTGGAGGAGATCATCCGCCGCCTCAAGTCCCGCCAGATGACGGACTGCATCGTGGTGGAAGAGAAGGTCAGCAAGGAGGCTCTGAAGAAGTACGGTGAGGACACAGTGAACGCCGTGGGCGCAACGTGGAAACAGAGCGACGTGTTCGGCTATGAGGTGAACATCGCCAAGCTGGAGCAGATCAAGGCGGGCAACTGAGGAAGGGGGCTCACGGAATGACAGCAGCAAGGACTGGACGCAAACAGCCCTCCATCCGCACGCTGTGGGCGATCGCGAAGTCGCCGGAGCTGCACCTCACGGACGAAGACCTGCACGCGGTTGTCTACCGCGAGACAGGCAAGGAGTCCATGAAGATGCTGACGCAGGGCGAGGTCAACACTGTTGCCCGCGTGCTGCAGAACATGAAGGACAGTGTGAGTCGGAGCGTGCGGGACAAGCGCACGGACACGGGCGGCGACATCCGCACCACCGCGCAGCGCCGGAAGATCTACGCGCTGTGCGAGGCGCTGGGCTGGAATGACGACCCGCGCCGCATTCAAGGCTTTGTCAAGCGCGTGGCCCATGTCGACCGCATCGAATGGCTGAACATGGCGCAATGCGAGAAGGTCATCGAAGGGCTCAAGGCGATCCTCGCACGGCAGCGCCGGAAGGAGGCGGAGCTGTGATAGAGGAACGAGCGATCCTCGCGGCGCTGGAACGCATAGCGCGGATGCAGGACAGCATCCGCAGCGGCATGGACATCTGCAGGGACACGGGGCTTGTGTTCCTGCGGGTCTACTATGAACAACTCCCTCCCAATGTTGCCCGCCGCCTGACAGAGCTACACGCAGAGGACATGGCGGAGATCCCTCGCGCAACCTCCACGGAGGGTACGGCGCAGGATCGGCAGCGCCTTGGCGAGAAGCTGGCGAGCGACGCAGCCACCGCACAGGTCATGCGGGCGATGAATGTCTACCGCGCAAGGCTCGGCTACGGCCCGCAGGAGGGCGGAGACGGCGCGGAAGCAGCGGGAGGTGATATGTAATGCCAAAGGGGAAGAAACGCCTCACGCAGCGGGAGAAGGCCGAGCGTGCGGCGATCAAGAAGCAACTCCAAGCGGACGGCGTTCTCCCACCTGATAAGCCCCGGCTCAACCGCAAGAAGTTCGCCCGGGAGGTGTGGGATGAGTTCAGCGAGATGGACGTCTACACCGCAGATTTCTACCTCCGCAAGGCGATCATGGCAACGGTGGGGCCAGAGCTGCACGAAGTGACATCGGAGCAGGTTGGCATCCTGAAGCTGATGAAGCTGGCGGTGGAGACCGATCGGTTCATGCAGCAACTCAAAACAGAGGGGCGCGAGCAATACAGCATCGGGGAGTATGTCGAGAAGGTCTACAACCCGGTCATGAATTTATAGGAGGATTCACATCATGGCAAAATTGACACCAGACGCGACGAGGACGGAGCATGGCCTCGTCATCAACGAGAAGATCATCCCGTGGGGCGCGGTTTGGCCCAAGGACTCCGGCGCGTACAAGAAGGGCGCACAGTACAAGGCCGACCGTCTGCTCTCGGGCGGCACGGGCAAGGTCAAGGGCGTGACCATCCACAACACCAACGACCTGAAGAACGTGGAGGAGGACGCCGAGCAGTACACCCGTGCGACGTGGCCTAACGGCAACATGAACGACGCCCGCGTCCACTACTACGTCGACGACATCAACGCATGGCAGAACCTGAGAGAGGACGAGGTGGGCTGGCACGCGGGCGATGGCCGGAAGGCCACGGGCGGCAACGAGAAGACGCTCTCCATCGAGATCATCATGGACGGCTCGGGCAGCAAGGAAGACCTCAAGGCAGAGGAGAACGGTGTGCTGCTGGCGGCACTGCTGCTGAAGAAGCACGGCTTGAGCGTGAACGAGCTGTACACGCACAACCACTGGATGGGCCACCCGGACTCCATCGTGCAGGGCGCGAGGAAGAACTGCCCGCTGTACATCCTGCCCCATTGGGCGCAGTTCAAGCAGAAGGTCGCCGCAAAGCTCACGGAGCTGAACGGCGGCGCGACCACCACGGAGGCGGGCAAGACGGAGATCATGGGCAAGGCCAAGGCGAGCGCACAGCAGATGGCGCTGTTCGCCCGATCCAAGAACGCGGAGCCGCAGCTCCCGGCGTGCTCACTGGAGCAGCTGGCGCAGTTCTTCCTCGAAGAGGGCGAGGCCGAGGGCGTGCGCGGCGATGTCGCCTTTGCGCAGAGCCTCCACGAGACGGGCTTTTTCAAGTACGGCGGCATCGTGCTCCCCACGCAGAACAACTACGCGGGCATCGGGGCGCTGAACGGCAACGCCAAAGGACAGGCGGCGACCTTCCCCGACCCGCGCACGGGTGTCCGGGCGCAGATCCAGCACCTGAAGGCATACGCCTCCAAGGAGGCGCTCGTGAACGGGTGCGTCGACCCGCGCTTCTCCCTCGTGACACGGGGCTCGGCGCAGTATGTGGAATGGCTGGGCGCAAGCGACAACCCCAACGGCAAGGGCTGGGCCGTACCGGGCAAGGGCTACGGCGGCAAGATCGTCGCTCTGCTGGGGCAGATCATGGCGTTCGAGGTGCCCCAGCCGTCCGCACCGAGCGAGCCGGAGGAGCAGGAGCCGGAGTTCCCGGCGTATCAGCTGGAGGGGCTTGAAACGCTCGTGGAGGCTGACGTCATCAACTCCCCCGAGTTCTGGCGGCAGAAGTTCGGCGAGCAGGTGACGGTCGGCGAGCTGTTCGGCATCTTGGGGAAGCTCTTCACGAAAGCAAGCGAGTAAGGACACGGAGGGCGGGACATGGAAGACCTCGTAAAGGAACTGACGATCGACATGGTTCCTGACGGCGACAACCGCATCATCGCGGAGACGATCGGCGTCGAGAACTACTACAAGCTGTGCTCGGTCGTCGGCGGCTCGACCATCTACCTCCAGAAGCCGGAGAGTGTCCTTCGCCCTGTCCGAGACGCTCACATCAAAGCGGAGTTCAACGGCTACAACCACCCCGAGCTCGCCCGCAAGTACGGCGTGACGGAGCGGTGGGTGCGGCAGCTCTGCGGCGAGGGGAAGCTGGAGGGACAGATGAGCCTTCTCGACTACGGCGACGAGCCGGAAAACACTACGTTCTAAGACAACATTTCTAAGAAGCAGTACATATATAAGGTTCCTGAAAGGGACGGTAAAATAAGACTATGAGCATAGCTCATAGTCTTATTTTTATATCCAAAGGAGGACACCAAACATGAGCATGGAGATCATTCAGAGCGCGGCGACCGAGCTGCTGGTCAACGTTGCGCTCGCCGTGCTGGCCCTCGCCGGGGCCTACGCGGTCTACTACATCCGGCTCGGCACATCCAAGCTGAAGGCGCAGACCGCGCAGATCGAGGACGCATCCACCCGCAAGGTGCTGGACGACGCCTTGGAGGACGTTGCGAACCTCGCCACGCTGTCGGTGGGCGCAATGGAGCAGACCACGGCAAAGGCGCTGCGCGAGGCGGTCAAGGGCGGCAAGGCAAGCCGCGAGGAGCTGGTCGCGCTGGGCAAACAGGTCTTTGACGAGGTCAAGGCGTCGATCGCGCCGGAGGCGCAGCGGGTCATCACGAAGAACCTCGGCAGCTTCGACGAGTATTTGACGAAGTGCATCGAGGCCGCTGTGCTGGAGATCAAGCAGAACGAGCCGTACATCACCCTTCCGGAGAGTGCGCTCATCGAAGGCGAAGCGGAACGGTAAGGAGGGCGGCACATGGACGTCTCTCAGATCACCGCCCTCATCGGCGCGGCGGCGTCGCTGCTGTGTACCGTCGTCGTCGGGGCGCTCACCTTCTTTATGAAGAAGACGCTCGCCAGTCTTGAAGAGGCGGACAAGCGGAACGCCGAGGACATCAAGACGCTGGACAAGAACCTCAACGACCTGAAGGCAGACCTCCCCCTGATCTATGTGACGCGGGAGGACTACATTCGGGTCATGAACAGGGTCGAGGACAAGCTCGACCAAATCCTCTACGGAGGCAAAGCCAAAGGAAAGGAGGAGTGACCTCATGGCAATCCTTGACGAGCTGACCGAGCAGGAGGTCAGCAAGAACAAAGCAATCCGGGGCTACATCGTCCGAGCCCTCGCAAAAGGCAGTCAGAACGCCTTGCTCGTCCGTCAGATCACAAACGCCCTCGTCGCTGACGGCCTGATCTACTCGCCGGACATTTCAAAGCCGATCGAGTATCTGCAGGAGGCGGGTTATGTGACCTTCACCGACCGATCGGTGAACGCCTACAACGCCTACCGCAAGGACTCCATCATCAAGCTCACCCGCAAGGGCGTCGATCTCGTCGAGGGCACGATCAACGACCCGGGCATCGATGTCTAAGGCGGAGCGACGGAGGACGCGGGTCAGTTCGACGATCGACAAGCTCCCGGACGATATTAAAGGGCAACTCGACGTCCGGCTTGCGGACACCTCCAACACCTATGAAGAACTGGCGGCATGGCTCAAGGCTGAAGGCTACGAGATCAGTAAGTCAGCGATCGGGCGCTATGCGATCCGCACCACACAGGCGGCGCAGCGCGTAGCGCAGACCATCCAGCGCACTCAGGCGATCGCTCAAGCGGTGGAGGCCCACCCCGACCTCGACTACACGAAGGCGGCGTCGATGGTGCTCATGGACGGGCTCATGCAGCGAGTCAGCACCGCTGAGGACGACTTTCAGGAAATGCCGCTGGATAAGGCGGGGCGACTCATCGCAAGCCTCGCCCGGAACGCCACCTACGAAAAGCGCGTCCGGCAGGACATGAAGAAAAAAGCTGAGCTTGCCTTCGAGCAGATGGAGACGGAGCTCATGGCGGCAATCAAGCAGCACCCTGAGCTTGCTGGCGAGCTTCACGACGTGCTGGAGCGTGCAAGAGAGAAGGTGCTGGCAGATGGCGAAGATTGACCTGAACGACTACCTCGAAAAGCTCACAGAGCCGGAAGACCGGGAAACGGTCGCAAACCGTGCGTATCAGCGGGAGCTGTTCGAGCAGTACGTCACAAAGGACGGCAACTTTCCCGAGCAGCGGGCGCAGCTCCTTGAGGACTTCAGGGCCGGAAAGGAACTGACCGGGCCGAAGGGACTGCGCCGGAAGCTCGGAGCCTTCGATCTTGAATACTTCGGGCGGGCCTATCTCGCGCACTACTTCGTCCGCCCGTCGCCCAAGTTCCACGGCGAGCTGGACAGGATATGGCGGGAGGGCGTGCTGAAGGGGATGAACCCGGAGGTGGACGCCAAGCGGATCAGCCGCGCGGATGGGTGCCGCCGTGCGATCGAAGCGCCTCGTGGCCACGCCAAGAGCACGACCTTCACTTTCAAGGACGACCTGCACGCCGCCGTCTACGGCTACAAGCACTACATCATCATCCTCTCTGACAGCTCGGAACAGGCCGAGGGCTTCCTCGTCGACATCAAGACGGAGCTGGAGGAGAACGCTGCCCTGAAGGAAGACTTCGGCGAGCTGGAAGGCAAGGTCTGGAAGTCCTCTGTCATCCTGCTGGCCAACGGCGTCAAGATTGAGGCAATCGGCTCGGGCAAGAAGATCCGTGGCCGACGTCACAAGCAGTGGCGTCCCGACCTTATCGTCTGCGACGATCTGGAGAACGACGAGAACGTCAACACGCCGGAGCAACGCAAGAAGCTCCGCGACTGGTTCTATAAGGCGGTCTCCAAGGCGGGCGACACCTACACCGACATCGTTTACATCGGCACGCTGCTCCACTTCGATGCGCTGCTGGCCAACGTAGCGAAGAACCCGAGCTATAAGTCGGTGCGCTATCAGGGCGTCATCAGCTTCGCCACCAACGGCGAGCTGTGGGACGCATGGGAATCCATCTTCACCGATCTCTCCAACGACAACCGACAGGAGGATGCACTGGAGTTCTTCCAAGCGAACCGCGAGGCGATGCTGGAGGGCACGGCGGTCTTATGGGAGGAGAAGCTCTCCTACTACGACCTCATGGTCATCCGCATCTCCGAGGGTGAGGCGTCCTTCAACAGTGAGATCCAGAATGACCCCATCGACCCGGAGAACTGCACCTTCCAAGAAGAGTGGTTTGACTTTTGGGACGACGAGGGCAAGGCGCAGCCAGACTTCTCCGACCCGAAGTTTCTCTTCGTCGGCGCGAACGACCCGTCGCTGGGCAAGAACAAGAAGTCGGACACCAGCTCCATCATCGCACTGGCGAAGGACACGCAGACGGGCTACCTCTATGTCGTGATCGCGGACATTGCCAAGCGCAAGCCTGATCAGATCATTGAGGACGCCCTCGACGCGAGCCGACGCCTCCAGCGGGAGTACAAGCGGCCCTACTACAAGTTCGGCGTGGAGACGGTGCAGTTCCAGTATTACTTCGCCGAGATCATGCGGCAGCGTGCGGCAGCGGTCGGCGAGTATCTCCCTATCGAGGAGATCAACAGCACGCAGAACAAGGATGCACGCATCCAGTCCCTGCAGCCGTTCGTGAAGAATGGCTACATCAAATTCAGCAAGAAACACAAGACACTGCTAAAGCAGATGACCGAGTACCCGATGGGCAAGAACGACGACGCGCCGGACGGCCTCCAGATGGCGGTCAAGCTGGCGCTTGACGTCAAAATCGGGCGCAGGGTCGACTACAGAAGCGTCATCGCCCGCGCCCTCGACTTCCGGCGCGGAGCCTACTAAGGAGGTGAGGCGCATGATTATCCAAGAGAACACAATCATCCACGGCGACAGCCTCACCGTGCTCCGTCAGATGGAGCCGGAGAGTGTCGACGCAATCATCACAGACCCGCCCTACGGCATCAACTATGTCTCTCAGACGGGGGCGTCCATCAAGAACGACAAGAGTCCCTTCATCTGGTTCCTCTACGACGCCTTCCGCGTGCTCAAGTCCGGCGAGGCTGGGCACGGCGGCCTGATCTGCTTTACCCGTTGGGACGTGGAGCAGACCTTCATCGACGCGATGAAGATCGCGGGCTTCAACGTCAAGAGCGAGGTCATTTGGGATAAGGTCTACCACGGCATGGGCGACACCAAGGCGGCGTTTGCCCCGTCGCATGAGAACATCGTCTTCGCGATTAAGGGCAAATACAGTTTCCCCGGCAGCCGCCCAAAAGACCTCGTCACCTTCCCGAAGATCAACAGCTCCAAGATGGTGCACCCCACTGAGAAGCCTGTTGGTCTGCTGGCTAATCTCATCTCCTCGGTCACGAAACCGGGCGACCTCATCCTCGACCCGTTCGCCGGAAGCGGTTCCACGCTGGTCGCGGCGAAGAAGACGGGGCGTCGCTTCATTGGCATCGAGCTGGATGACGATTACTTCGTCACGGCCCAGCGGCGCATCGAGGAGGTGCGGGAATGAGCCGACTCAAGCAGCTCGTCACCCGGCTTAGACGCCCGGATATGCGGGAGGTCGCCGTGGCGCAGGTCTCCGACAAGTACAGCGAGTATCCCAGCAATGGCCTGACGCCTGTCAAGCTGGCTGAGATCCTCCGAGAGGCCGACGCGGGCGATGTTCTTCGGCAGATGGAGCTCTTTGAGGAAATGGAGGAGAAAGACCCTCACCTATTCAGCCAGCTCCAGACGCGCAAGAACGCCGTCACGGGCCTTGACTTCGAGGTGATCCCCTTCGGCGACGAACCGCTGGACAAGGAGATCGCCGACTTCATCGAAGAGCAGCTCAACGGCATCGAGAGCTTCGAGGATGTGGAGAATGACCTGCTCGACGCAATCGGCAAGGGCTTCGCCGTATCCGAGATCCTGTGGGGCTATGACGAAGGGCACGTCGTGGTGCAGGACATCAAGACGCGACACCAGAAACGCTTCTTTTGGGACACGCTGGACGATTCGTTCAAGGTGCGAACGAAGGACGTGCCGGAGGGCATCCTGCTCCCGGCGAACAAGTTCATCGTTCACAGGTACAAGGCTCGCAGCGGTCACACCTCTCGGGCTGGCATCCTCCGTGTTGTGGCGTGGATGTACCTCTTCAAGAACTACGACCTGAAGGACTGGGTCAGCTTCGCTGAGATCTACGGTCTGCCGCTCCGGCTGGGCAAGTACGCGCCGGGAGCGAGCGACAGCGACAAGGCGGCGCTCATGCGAGCCCTCATCCAGATTGGCTCCGACGCGGCGGGCATCATCCCGGATGGCACGAGCATCGACTTCATTACCACGGAGAAGACCTCCAGCTCCGACCTCTATGAACGGCTGGCTCGTTACTGCGATGAACAGATCTCCAAGGCAATCCTCGGCCAGACGCTGACTTCCGACTCGGGCGGCGGCAGTTACGCACAGAGCAAGACGCACAACGATGTCCGGCACGATCTCACCGTCGCCGACTGCAAGGCGCTGGCGTCCACCCTTCGGCGCGACCTCATCCGCCCGCTGTGCATCTTCAACTTCGGCGAGGACAAGCGCATCCCCTACATCCGCTTCGACTGCGAAGAGTCCGAGGACTTGACGCAGACGGCGACAATCCTCGGCACGCTCATCGAAAAGGTCGGGCTTCGGATACCCACGAGCTTCGTCTATAAGAAGTTCTCCATCCCCGAGCCGGAGGAAGGTGATGAGATTGCAAAGCCCGCCTACGGAGGCGGCATGGGCGGCGTGCTGCCGTTCAAAAGCGATGCGCTACTCTCCCTCAAGGCGGGAGCTGACGCGCCGATCGGCACGCAGCAGCACATTGACAGGCTCGCCGCCGCCGCGCTCCACAAGGGCGTGGGCAGCTTCAAGCGCGCGTTCGAGCCGGTTCTCAAAATGATTGAGAACGCAGACAGTCTCGAACAGCTCCGCGGGCTGATGGAGGATGACGCAGCCGTCGCCGAACTCTACGCCGCGATGGATGTCTCTGAGGTCGAGGAGCTGCTGCAGAAGGTTATGCTCTACGCCGATCTTGAGGGGCGGGTGGTTGAGGATGGATGAGTTCACCGCACTTTTCAGCCGCAAGGACATGACCTTTGAAGAGGCGGTCGCGTACTTCAAAGAGCGCGTCCCTGTAACCGCCTCGCGGTTCTATCAGATCGCCGGAATCATTTCTAAAAAACGAATTAGTAAAAGGCAGGCAGAAAAAGATGATTATTATGCAAAATGCCACCCGATAAAATTTAAAAAAGTAAAATAATAAAAGGATAGAAAAACTTTGAAGTCTTTCCACAATAAATTCTGATTTCATATCTACAGCCCCAAAACAGAATCCAGCTAATTTAATATTCCCATCTGTGCCTCATCGTTGCGGCGCGAAGAAATGCTCACCCACATTCTTTCACTTGCTCCAAGGTCACATCTGGGAATATCAAATTAGCTGGATTCATCTCCTTTTTGTCTGCGCAAATTCAGGATTTAAAAACTCCTCTCCTTATGATGTCGTCTGTCCAGATACACAGCGGTGTTACAAAGAACCATATAATAAGAAAAGGAATACAAATCTGTCCCCGGTAGTTGAAAGGAACTTTAGAGTAATCCCAGACATGGAGATTTAGATAAATATTTACAATAACTCCGGTAAGATACGAGCTGATTTACAGCATCAGCCGTAGCAGGCGCATCGTCTTCGTTCCACATCTGCGTGTATCGCAAAAGGCGCTGTAGGCGCCCGTGCAGCCGTTTACGCGGCCGCTACGTCCTTCGTACCGCCGAACTCGGCCGGCACCATCTCCGGCAGGCCGCACTCGTCGATCAGGATCTCCGCCACCTGCTTCTGGAGCTTTGCGGGAACCTTTTCAAACTCACATTTGCCGAGAATAACTCTCTGCGAAAATAACATAGCCATCATTTCTAGTTCTCCTTCTGATAATAAAATGTAGATTTTTAAGGTGATTTCCGCCAACAACTTACGCATAGACGATTTCCGCCATTTCAGCAATGCAGTCCTCGTAAAAGGACTGCTGGTCGGCCAGCGCC
>ENA-OPCW01000322-OPCW01000322.1-human-gut-metagenome-genome-assembly--contig:-NODE-322-length-26226-cov-3.755072_pt1 | contig 26226 bp, 30 predicted proteins | sample MGYA00241258_ERZ501496 | MGnify/ENA primary metagenome ERZ501496 (study PRJEB25962, sample SAMEA2042660) | human gut metagenome | biome: human gut; feature: human-associated habitat; material: faeces...
CATGGATAGATTCTGTACTGACTGTTGCCAAAGAAGATTGTTATCCAGCAGACCGGCGGTGCGCTTTTTCTGGGTCTCGGCCTCGTAGTCGGCGGTCATCTGGTCAAAGAGCTGCGCCCAGCAGTTCGGCTCCTGTGCCAGCTCTGCGGGCATCTCGGCAAAGGCTTTCTTCGTCTCCCGCAGGAAGGCATAGCAGCTGTCGGCCGCAGCGTCTGCCCGCCGGGAGGCAGAGAAGCGCGTCTCGAGGCCGGACAGGATAAGGTTCACGAGGCTCAGCTTCTCGTCAAAGGGGCTTTGATCTCTGATATACTTTCTTCTGCTGAAACAATCAAAGAAGGAAAATTTGATGTTGTTACCACTGATAGTAATAGTGATACTACCAACATAAATGAAATTAATTTTAAAAATTTTTGATGCATAATAACCAGCCTTTCATTTTATATTTCTAACCCAAACGATTTAAGAGTTCGAATATTGTCTGTTCTGCGCTTCTTTAACACATCTACACCCATTTCAGCTAATTTTTTAAGTTGTGGATAAAGTGGTGCACTACCAACCCCACCGGCAATACCAACAACATGATTTGATTTATGTAATTCAGTTGGTACACCTAAAGGTCCTACGAAATCAGTGATTTCATCACCTTCGTTTAATTTAGCTAATTGACGAGTTGAAAAACCTACAATTTGGTAAATAATTGTAATTGTTTCAGCTTCACGATCATAATCAGCGATTGTTAAAGGAATTCTTTCTCCATCTTCACCAACTCTTAAAATAATGAATTGACCTGGTTCACATTTTCTTGCAACCATAGGAGCATGAACTTCCATTAACTCAACAACATCATTTAGTCTTTCTTTTTTGACTATTTTGTACATTTCTGGTTTCCCCCAATTCTTTTAGACTACCCCTATTATACGCTTATGTGAATAAAAAAACAATGTAACTTCTATAGATTACTCTATTTAATATCAATAATTTTCTTATAGGTCAAAATGATCTTTTTATTTTATTTCCTAGGCAATATTTGACAAAAAAAGAAAAGCAAGCGAACTTACTTTTCTTAACGTCATTCTTAAATAGAGTTGTCAAAAAAATATTTAAGAGAGAATGACGAATGTATAATCTCTTTTGATTACATTTTCATTTTAAACAAGTTATGTGAATTGAAAATGAAATTTCTCGTTTTTGACAACTATTTTCAGAATTTTTTTGTTTTATTAATTCTCATGCAAATTATTTTCATCGGTGTGCTTGAATAAACGAAATGTTCTTTAATTCAACTTCATTAAAATATTCCGACATATGTTCATTCATTGAATCAGAAGTTAGATTTTCATCGCCACTATACCATTTTTTAGCTTCAAAATAATTTTTCACTTCTTCTGTTTTGAAAGTACAATGATGTCTTGCATAAATTTCATTAATACCCATTTGTAATTGTTGTTGATCTTTTCCTTGTAAATCTTCTTCTGTAAGTAATTCTGTATCACTATGAGGAAAAACAAAATCTTCTTCATCAATCGTTTCTTCTTTTTTATTTACTGTGACTTTCACTGTTTCTTTTTTTCCAGATTCACTGATACAAAAAATCTTTGTTTTACCTGCAGCAAGTGCAGTAATCGTTCCTTCTTGATTTATTTTACAAATAGAAGCATCTTGAACAGTATATGTACATTTAAGATTAGCTTTAATCGTTGTGCTTTCTCCTATTTCTAAAGTTACTTTATCCTTATCTATGTGGAGTGCCTTTTCCACTTGTTGACTAACAATATTGTCACTTGAATAACTTGGTTCATTCATGTTTAAAAAAAGATAGATGCCTACCATAACGGCTATTACGATAAGTAAAAAGAAAATGATTGCAACGTATTTCCTTTTTTTACTTTTTTCTTTCTTTATTTCTTCTTTTTGTTTAACTCTTGAAAGAATTGTTTTTTCTACTTTTTGTTGAGGTATAGGTTCCCCACAAATATGGCAAAAGGAAGAACCTTTAACAATACGATTATGGCATTTTGGACATAACATACAAATCCCTCCTATCTATCTTTATTATAGAATAGTTTTAAAAGAAATCCTATTGATTTGTATATTCCTTTTATGTATAATGACATCGACTGGTTCGAGAGCCAAACCCAGTATAAAAAACTAAGGATAGGTAATGAAGATGGCTCTGTCATCTTTTTTTATTCTATCTGGCTTCTAACTGTACTTTAGAAGAGGAGGACTACAAATGAATAATAAAAAGGTACAAGTGATCGCAATGAATGCGATGATTGCAGCAGTGTATGCTGTACTAACAATCTTGATTTCACCAATCGCTTATGGAGCTGTGCAAATGCGTTTAACAGAAATTATTGTGTTACTTGCATGTTACAACAAGAAATTTATTCCAGGACTTACTATTGGATGTTTACTTGCAAATCTTGCTTCCCCAATGGGACTTTATGATATTTGTTTTGGAACAGCCGCTACTTTAATTGCCTGTCTTGGTATGTATTATTTTAAAAATGTTTTTGTGGGGGCTTTTATCGGGGGCGCTGTTAATGGATTGATCGTTGGTTTAGAACTTTATCTTGCTTTAGAACTTCCATTTATGATTAACGCTTTTTATGTTTTTGTTGGTGAATTTGTGGTATTAGTTATTGGTGCAATCTTATTTAAATGTTTAGAAAAGAATAAAACTCTTATGAATAACTATATTTTAGAGTAGAAGAAAAGCTCATCTGATGGTGAGCTTTTATTTATGTTCTTCAATATAATTAACAATATCGTTTACTGTTTTAAAATTCATAACATCTTCATCAGGAATTTCAATACCAAATTCTTCTTCTGCAGACATGATAAGTTCAACGGAATCTAAAGAATCTAAATTTAAATCATCTTTTAATTTAGCATCTAATGTAATTTTTTCTTCTTCAATATCCATTGTTTCTACTAGGATTTTTTTAATTTGATCTAGTACCATAAAAGCACCTCCTTATTATATAAGGCTATTATAACAAATGCTTTTTATTTGTAAATATAACAATTTGACAAACTAGGCAAAAGTTTATATTATTTAAGCGCAAGCTTGAGGGAGGTTTAGAAATGATTTTAAGACAAACAAAATTAGAAGATATCTCTCGTGTTATGGAGATTATAAATCAAGCAAAATGTTACTTTAAAGAAAATGGTATTGATCAATGGCAAGATGGATACCCAAATGAAGAAACAATTAAAAGGGATATTGAAAAAAATGAAGCGTATGTATTAGTTGATGAAGATCAAATTGTCGGTACATGCATGGTAACAATTAATGGGGAAACTTCGTATAATCGTATTGATGGAAAATGGCTATTAAATAGTCCTTATATTTGTGTCCATCGTATTGCGGTTGATAGTAATTGCAAGGGAAAAGGTTTGGCATCTACTATTTTAGATCAAGTAGTTGCTATGTATCCAGATTATCACAGCGTAAGAATGGATACACATAATGATAATCTATCTATGCAAAAATTCCTTACAAAGTATGGTTTTAAACATTGTGGTACAATCACACTAGCAAGTGGTGCTTTAAGAAGAGCTTATGAAAAAAGAATCTAAGCTCTTTTTTATGCTCTTAAACGCCCTTGTTTTAATAATTCTAAAAGTTGATCATTTTGTCTTTGGGTTCCTTGATAATTTTCAATACCATTAAGTTTTGCCAGTTTACTTCGATTAGAAAATGACGTATCTTCTTGAATAGAACGTAATGCATCAGTAAAACTTGTTCCCGTATAATCAGGTGCACTTAAATAACGAATTCTTTGTTCAATCACTTGATCATTGACCCAACCCGCATCCTTTCCTATTAGATAAGGGTTTCTTGCCCCTTGAACGATTCGCGTAATCGTACCAAAATGACGATAAGGCATCAATGGTTGTGTTGATTCACTGGTTAAAAAGACATGATGAAATTCAACTTCATCCCCTATTTTATAACGAGTAATATTTGGATTAGAGAAGTTATTATAGCCCCCTTCTTCAATAATCGCAGGAAAATCTTCATAAGCATAATTTAAATCAACCATTGTATCAATGCCTAATACTGTACCAGTCGCACTATATTGCCACATTCCATAACTCCCATCATAATCAAGTTCATCATTATAGCGAGCAACCCACTTTGTATACTCATTAAAAATCGAACTGGTTAGTTTTGTTCTAAACCAAAATAAAGAGGCATACATTCCTACATAATAACCTTCTTGTTCTAATCTTTGAGCAAAGGTTTGAGCAATATTTCCAATCATCTCATTACTTTGTCTACCTGTTGTATTATTATCTTCTAAATCATAATAAACAGGATATGCCATTTGATAATCTTTCACTAATCTTAAAACATGATTAGCTTCCGACAGTGCTTCCTTTTCATTTGTGGCATACGAATATAAATAAACACCAAAAGGGATTTTTAAACGTGTACATTCATCTGCATTTCTTTTAAAGAACGGATCATCTTGATTTTCATCATCACTTCCATAACCACATCTAATAATTGCAAAATCAATATGTTTTTTGACCTCTTGCCAATCAATAACACCTTGAAATTTAGAAACATCTATACCATGCTTCACCATTTTATTCACCTCATTTTAAATATATGCCACATTGTCAAAAATGTTAGGAATCTTGTCGTATATATTTACTTTTCAACTAAAAAATAAGATAATAGAGTTGGGAGGAATTGTAGAAATGAAAAAAAGTTTGATCTCCGTTATTTGTTTAACTATGTTTATGTCTTTTTTTGGCTTTTTAAGTGATGTTAATGCCGTTAACTTTGAAGGTCAAGAAGAAAAATATATGAAGCTTTGTTCAAGTAAAAGCTTATCAAGTAGCAATTATTCAACTTGTAAACAGTTCAATAATTACTTAAAGAAAAAGAATAAAGACTTGCAAAGCTCTATTGATGATTCTAAATCAAAGATTTCAGATACTCAAAGTTCTTTAGATTCAGTAGTATCTAAGATTGCTGATTTGAATAATCAAATTGAACAAAAACAAAACGAAATTAATTATTTACAAGAATCAATTAAATCTTTAGAAGCAAGTATCACTAAAAAAGAAGAAGAAGTTAAAAATCGTATGTATGCTATGCAATCTTATAACAACAGTAATAGTTATATTGAATTTATTTTTGGTGCTTCAAGTTTCTCTGATTTCTTTTCAAGAATTGATAGTATCAATGAAATCACTCAATTTGATGAAGAATTGATTGAAAAAATTAATGATGAAAAGAAACAAGTTGAAAATCAAAAAGCAACATTAGAAACTGTTAAAGCAAATATGGTTTCTCAACAAAATGAACAATATGCTTTACAAAGTCAATATCAAGATTTACTTGCTAAACAAAAAAATGAACTTGCAGCTAAACAAGATGAACAATCAAAAGTCTCTAATACGCAAAGCTCATTAGATGCGTTCTTAGCATCCGCAATTGTTATGCAACCAACACCAAGTGGTGGATCATCAAGTAGTTCAGGAAATTCAACAAAATTTACACAAATGAATGTGCCAACAACAAATAAGTATGGTTCTACTGTTGTTTCCGCTGCATATTCTAAATTGGGTTGTCCTTATGTATGGGGTGCTAGTGGACCAAATACATTTGACTGTTCTGGTCTTGTTATGTGGTGTTATGCACAAGCAGGTGTTTCTCTTGATCACTATTCTGGTTCACAAGCTGGGTCAGGTGCTGTTATTCCTGTAAGTTCAGCACAACCTGGAGATATCTTATGGAAATCTGGACATGTTGGTATTTATATTGGAAATGGGCAATACATTCATGCACCTCGAACAGGTGATGTTGTAAAAATCGCTTCAAATGTTGGACGTTTTACATGTGCTGTTAGACCTTATTAATAAATAAAAACAGGATATCCTGTTTTTATTTTACTTTTAAACGTATTTGATGTATAAATAATCTAGGAGGTGTTTTCTTTGAAGGTAAAAAAATACATAATCGGCTTAATGACTTGTTCGATGCTTTTAGGTGTTAGTTATTTTAAACCTGTTAAAGCTATTGATTTTTCTAAAAACGAAACAAAATATATGTCTTTATGCGCAAGCGGAAGCCTTACAAATAGCAATAAAAAAACATGCGAAGCTTTTAATACCTATTTAAAAGAAAAAAACAAAAAATTAAAGAAAGAATTACAATCACAAAAAAATGAGGCTCAATCAACTGCCAATTCTTTATCAGCTGCTGAAAAGAAATTAAATTCAATTAATAATAGTATTTCTTCTAAAGAAGCTGAAATTAAATATGTAGAAACTTCGATTCAAAATACACAAAATGAAATTGATCAAAATAGTCAAGAAATAAAAGATCGTATGTATGTCATGCAATCTTATATGAATGAAAATACATTTATTAATTATATTTTTGGGGCAAATAATTTCACAGATATGTTATCAAGAATTGATAGTTTCAATACTTTAACCTATAGTGATAAAGAATTAGTAAAAACAATGGTTGAAAAGAAAAAAGCAATCGAAAGTCAAAAAGTTACTTTAGAAAATGCGAAAAAAGTATTAGAATCACAAAAAGTAGAACAAGCTGCAATTCAAACACAATATGAAACATTGTTAGAAGAACAAAGAAAGAAAGTAGCTGCAACTCAAGTTGACGCAAATGTTGCTGCTTCACAATCTAAACAAATAGATGAATCATTAACTGCATTCTATGAAAATTCTAAAAAAGATGATGTTGGTCATGTAACTCAATTACCTGTTCCTTCAACACCATCAACAAACAATAACACAAGTTCAAATACAAATAATAATCAAAGTTCAAACACAAATAATGAACAAGATTCAAACACAGATCAAACAACAAATAATAACAATTCAAATGAGAATCAAAATTCATCGAATAATAATCAAAATAGTTCAACAAATACGAATCAAAACAATTCTAGTATCACAGAATCAAATGCTGCACTTGGTGTAAAAATCGCTAACTACGCTCTTGCAAAACAAGGATCTCGTTATTATTGGGGTGCAAGTGGTCCTACATATTTCGATTGTTCTGGTCTTGTTTATTGGGCGCATAAACAAGCAGGAGTAAGAATTGGAAGAACGACAGCTGCAGGTTATGCTGGTAGTGGAAAATCTGTTTCTTACAACAATTTACAAATTGGTGATGTCATTACCTTCAACTATGGTCGTGGTGTTGCCCACATAGGTATTTATATTGGTAATGGTCGTATGGTGCACGCTTCTGGTAAAGGTTCAGAAACGGTAGGACAAGATCCTAACCAATGTGTTAAAGTTACATCTATAGCTCCTGGTAGCTACTTCCATAATTACATTTATAATTGTCGTAGACTTTATTAAAAAAAAGAATGATACGAAATTTCGTATCACTCTTTTTATTTTAGAAACGTTTTATAATCTTCATAATTTTTCTTTAATAGTTCAGGTGTATTTAAATGATATGGACAATGTTGCATACATTTACCACAATTTAAACATTCTTCAATCTTTTTCATTTCTGCCTGCCAATGTTCATTAAGCCAACTTGCTGCTGGTGCTCTTCTTAACATTAATGACATTCTAGCACACTGATTAATTTGTATTCCTTTAGGACATGGCATACAATAACCACACCCTCGACAGAAGTCACCTGCAAGTTCTTTTCGATCATGTTCAATAAGCTCTTGTATTTCTTTTGTTAGTTTGGGTGCTTTTGTTTGATATGAAATAAATTCATCAAGTTCACTTTCTTTTTGAATTCCCCAGATTGGTAAAACATTATCAAATTGTGCTAAATAAGCATAAGCTGCATCTGATCGATTAATAAGTCCTCCAGATAAAGCTTTCATACAGATAAATCCAATATTGTTTTCTTTACATTTATTTACTAAATCAATATCCTTTTGATCAGCTAAATAACTAAATGGGAATTGAATTGTATCATACAATCCACTTTCACACGCTTCTATAGCCACTGGTAAACGGTGATTTGTAAGACCAATAAAATGAATCTTGCCTTGAGTTTTTGCTTCCAACATAGCTTCATAAAGTCCTGTACCATCTCCTGGCTTTGGACAAAACGAAGGATTATGAAATTGATAGATATCAATATAATCTGTTTGTAAATTATGTAAACTTGTTTCTAAATCCTTCCAGAAACCTTCTACTGTTGTAGAACCCGTTTTTGTTGCAATGTAAATATCTTTTCTTACATCACTTAATGCATTTCCTAATTTTTCTTCACTATCACTATACCAACGTGCACTATCAAAAAAACGAATCCCTTGATCGTATGCCTTACGTAAAATTGTTGTGGCATCTTCTCCTGTGACTCTTTGAATCGGTAAGGCACCAAAACCATTACGATTAACGGTAATTCCTGTTCTTCCTAGTGTTACTTTTTCCATTTCATTTTTCATTCCTTTTTCCTTTTTAATTGAGATAAGCTCCTATCCCATTTACAATTCCTTGGACAATTTTATTTTGATAATCATCACTTGCGAGTAATTGATCTTCTTGAGGATTTGATAAAAATCCCATTTCTACAATTGTCACAGGAACTTTAGACCAATTTAATCCTGTCATATTATCAACAATTGAAACGCCTCGATTTCTTGACCCGGTCACATTACAAATATTATTGACAATTGCCTTTGATAACGTTTGTGACTCGCTCGCTATATTTGCACAATAAGGATTTGATGTAGAGGGTGCAAGCGTTAAAGTTCCAGTTGCTGATGAAGAGGTACTTGAATCACAATGAAGTCGAATAAATGCTGATACATTGTTACTATTAGCGATTTCTGCTCTTTGAGCATTTGAAATATCTACATCTTGTGAGGTACGACACATAATAACTGTATAACCTTGATTTTGTAAAGCTTGTTGTAATTTTAGAGCAACTTCTAGATTAATCCGTGATTCTGTTTTCCCAGTAACACAGCCTGTTGCTCCTGTAGTAACTTTTGCCTTCATCGTTGATGAACCAGGTCCATTGGGTTCTAGTGAGCTATTTCCTCTTGCTTGATGTCCCGCATCAATACAAACAACTTTACCTCCACCATGATAACTTACAGTTTGATTCGATGCTGTTTGTTCTTCTTTTTTTGGTTCAGGCTTTTTAGTAACATGTACTGTAATTTCCTTTTCTGTTTTATTTCCACTTGTATCTGTTGCGATTGCTTTGATTTTATATTCACCTGGCGTTTTAGTATCAAGCGAAGAGGTATCATATTGAATCTCTACAGTTGTTAGATCTGTTGCACTTATTTCTTTATTATAATCATAGTTTTCAGTTCCTTCTTCAAATGAGACTTCATTAGTTTCATTAAATGTAGGAACTGTTGTATCTTTAACAATGATTTTCTTTTTAAATTTTTGATCTTGATATTTGATAGTGATCATATAAGTTCCAATAGCTGGATATTCTTTTTGATCTTCATTTTTTAAATTACTTGTAATTTTTGTTTCTTTTTTGACTTCTTTTAATTGTTCTTTGTCGCTGTTTTTTGTTTGAATAAGATTATCAAATGAATATTCAACCTTATTTCCATATTCTACAACAATATCTTTTTTATCTTTTAAAGATAATGTAATTTTTTCTTCTCTTGTAAAATAAAAAACACAGCCAATAATTAATAAAACAACAATACTCCCTATTCCAATTATTTTCTTTTTCATCTTCCCTTTCTCCTTTATTCCATTATACAAAAAAAAGAGAAGAATGGAAGTTCTTCTCTATAAACCTTTGACATGAATACGTATAATTGCACGTTGCAATGCTGCTTGTGCTCTTAACATATCGATTTCATCGTTTTGTATTTTAAGTCTTTCTTCAGCTCTTCTTTTTGCTTCCTGTGCTCTTTCTAAATCAATTTCATCTTGTGATTCAATTGCATTAGCGATAAGAGTTGTTTCTGTTTCATTAACATAAACAAACCCACCCGCGATAGAAAAGTATGTTCTTTTTCCATCAATAATATAATTCATTTGAGACACTTTCACACCACTTGCAAGTGGAATATGATGAGCTAAAATACCTATTTGTCCAGCAGTTGTATCAAGATTTATCTGATCAATTTCCACTTCTTGGTAAATACCCTGAGGTGTAATGATTTTTAGCTTAAATTTAATCATTTTCGATTTGTTTAGCCTTTTCTACAGCTTCTTGAATTGTACCAACATTATGGAATGCTTGTTCAGGTAATTGATCCCATTTACCTTCAAGAATTTCTTTAAATCCTTGAACAGTATCTTCTACACGGACATATTTTCCATCTAAACCAGTAAATTGACTAGCTACTGTAAATGGTTGTGATAAGAAGTTACGTACACGTCTTGCACGTGCAACGATTAATTTATCTTCATCACCTAATTCATCCATACCAAGAATTGCGATAATATCTTGTAATTCTTGATAACGTTGTAAGATTTGTTGAACACCATGAGCAACTTCATAATGATCTTTACCTACAACAAGTGGATCTAAGGCTCTTGATGATGAGTTAAGTGGATCTACTGCAGGATAAATACCTAAAGCAGCGATTGAACGATCCAAGACAATTTTAGCATCCAAGTGTGCGAATGTTGTTGCTGGTGCTGGGTCAGTCAAGTCATCAGCTGGTACATAAACTGCTTGTACAGATGTAATTGATCCTTTTTTAGTTGATGTAATACGTTCTTGTAAAGCACCCATTTCAGTTGCAAGGGTTGGTTGATATCCTGCTTGTGATGGTACACGTCCAAGTAAGGCAGAAACTTCTGAACCTGCTTGAGTGAAACGGAAGATGTTATCAATGAATAATAACACGTCTTGTCCTTGTCCATCACGGAATTGTTCAGCCATTGTTAAACCAGTTAAGGCAACACGTAAACGTGCTCCAGGTGGTTCATTCATTTGTCCAAAGACAAGTGATGTTTTAGATAAAACGCCACTTTCTTTCATTTCATAATATAAATCGTTTCCTTCACGGCTACGTTCTCCAACACCGGCGAATACAGATAACCCACCATGTTGTGTTGCAATATTATTAATAAATTCTTGGATTAATACTGTTTTACCTACTCCGGCACCACCGAATAACCCAATTTTACCACCTTTGATAAAAGGACAAATTAAGTCTACAACTTTAATTCCTGTTTCAAAGATTTCTGTAGTTGTCATTTGTTCTGCATAAGTTGGTGCAGATCTATGGATAGGCATACGTGGAATATCATTTCCTAATTCACCTTTACCATCAATTGGTTCACCCAAAACATTGAACATACGTCCTAATGTATCATTTCCTACTGGAACTGAAATTGGGTGACCTGTATCAACAGCATCCATTCCTCTTACTACCCCATCAGTTGGTCCCATGGCGATACATCTTACTGCATCATCACCAATGTGTTGCGCAACTTCTACTACTAATTCTTCTTCGCCATTTTGAATACGAATAGCAGTATTTAATCGAGGTAATTTATCTTCGCCATCAAATGCAATATCAATAACTGGCCCACGGGCACTAATTATTTTCCCAATATTTGCCATATTGACCTCCTTATTGTGCATTAGCTCCAGCAACAATTTCACTAACTTCGTTTGTAATTGCTGTTTGACGAGCTTGATTGTATTTTAATAATAATTGTTCTGTTAATTCTTCTGCATTATCTGTCGCATTTTCCATTGAAGTACGACGTGATGCATTCTCACTTGTCACACTTTCAACAAGATAACCATAAACGACAGCTTGTAGATACATTGGTATCAAACTATCTAAAACTTCTTCAGGACTTGGTTCAAAAACAGTGAATTTATTCGTAATTTTAATGTTTTCAAATTCATTTGTATCAATAGGTAAAAGCGTTACTGTACGAGGTTTAAATGTTAAGTTATTAACAAATTCAGTATAAATAATTTTAATACTTCCTACTTCCTTATTAATATAAAGATCTGTAACACTTTTAACTAATTTTGTCACTTCATCAAAAGCAAGTGTTGAATTTAATGAAGCAAAATCTGTATTGATTGGTCCTTGATGAGTTCTACGGAAGTAATTCATTCCTTTACTTCCAATTGGATAAACATAATCGTTGTCTTTAATTTGATGACTAATTTCTTTAAAAACATTCGCATTATATCCACCACATAATCCTAAACTTGAAGAAATAACAATATAAACATCTTTTTCTTCCTTATTTTCAATAAGATAAGCAGAATCTTTTAATCCTTTATTAGAAGCTAAAATTTCTGCACATGTTTGTCGAACACCTTGATAATAAGGTTTTAATTCATCAAGTTGATTTCTTGTTTTTCGAAGTTTAGATGTCGCAACTAATTCCATTGCTTTTGTAATCTTTTTAGTAGATTCAACGGATTTAATACGACGCTTGATTTCTTGCATTGATCCAGGCATTAGTTAGCCCCTTGTGTTTTTAAGAATTGATCAACATAAGCGCCTGTTGCTTCTTTCATCTTCGCTTCTAATTCATTTGAAATCACTTTTTGAGTTTCTATTTCAGTAATAAATTCAGGATGAGACATTTGAATATTTTCTACTAAACCATCCATAAATTCTTGTACTTTTTCTACTTCTATTTGTTTTGTGTAACCATATTTTAATGCAAATAAAGTAATGACTTGTGTAGGTACACTACGTGGTGAGTATTGTGCTTGTTTTAATACTTCACGTACTTTTGCCCCATGATCTAATGTTGCTTTTGTAGCTGCATCTAAGTCAGAACCAAATTGTGCGAAAGCTTGCATTTCTGCATATTGAGCAAGTTCAAGTTTTAATGAACCAGATACTTGTTTCATAGCTTTAATTTGTGCAGTTGAACCTACACGTGATACAGATAATCCAGTATCAACCGCTGGTCTAAATCCAGAGTTAAATAATTCTTGTTGTAAGAAAATTTGTCCATCTGTAATTGAAATAACGTTTGTTGGAATATATGCTGAGATATCCCCTGCTTGTGTCTCAATGATTGGTAAAGCAGTAATTGATCCTCCACCATTTTCTTCATTTAAACGACATGCACGTTCAAGTAATCTTGAATGTAAATAGAAGACATCCCCTGGATAAGCTTCACGTCCTGGTGGTCTTTTTAATAATAACGACATTGTACGATAAGCAACCGCATGTTTCGATAAATCGTCATAAACGATTAAAACATCTTTTCCTTCATCTAACCAATGTTCAGCAATGGCACATCCTGCATAAGGTGCAATGTATTGAATTGGTGCTAGTTCACTTGCTCCGGCAGAAACAACACATGTATAATCCATTGCGCCACCTTGACGTAATTTTTCAACAACTTGTGCAACTGTTGAGTTCTTTTGTCCAATAGCAACATAAACACAATAAATGTTTTGTCCTTTTTGATTTAAAATTGTATCAATAGCAATTGCAGTTTTACCTGTTTGACGGTCACCGATAATTAACTCACGTTGACCTCTACCGATAGGAATGATAGCATCAATTGATGTAATACCAGTTTGTAATGGTTGATCAACTGATTTTCTTGTCATGACCCCACTAGCAACACGTTCGATTGGTTTTGTTTTACCAGTATTGATTTCACCTTGACCATCGATTGCTTGTCCTAATGGATTCACAACTCTACCTAACATTTCATCCCCAACAGGAACTTCAATAATTCTTCCAGTACGTTTAACTTCGTCTCCTTCTTTAATCGTACTTTCAGATCCAAGTAGTACGGCTCCTACACTATCTTCATCTAAGTTCATGACCATTCCGTAAACATCATTTGGGAAAAGCAATAATTCACCTAACATGGCATTATCCAACCCATGAATAACACTTACACCATCACCAACAGTCACGACTGTACCGACATCTTTTTGTTCAATGATATCGTCATAATGCTTAATTTGTTCTTTAATTAAAGCACTAATTTCATTTGGTCTAAGCCCCACTATTTCCACCTACTTTCTTAATAGTTCTTTTTTAAGCATTTCTACTTTATTTTTAATTGTTCCATCATAAATACGGTTAGCAATTTGAACTTTAATACCACCTAATAATGATGAATCAATTGATAATTTTAAAATAACTTTTTTGTTTTCTTTTTTACTGATTGCTTTTTCTATATCTTGAATTTGTTGATCAGTTAATTTGTATGGAGTATAGATTGTACCTTCTTCTATACCTAAATATTGATTAGATAAGTTAATATAAGATTTAATTATATCATCAATATAACGAATTCTTCTTGATTGCACTAATAGTTTTAAGAAATTTAAAACATATTGATCAACATTCCCTTTAAATGATTGATCCAATAATTGAATCTTTTTCTCATTTTCAATAAGAACGTGATTAAAGAATTGAACAATTTGAGGATCACTACCTAGAACTTCACCAACTAATTTGATGTCATCAAGATATTGAGTGACTTTATTTTCTTCTTTAGCCAAATCAAATAAAGATTCAGCATATCTATCACCAATAACACTCATTAGTTAACCACTTCATCAACAAACTCTTCTACTAAACCTTTGTTGATATCTTCATTCATTTCTTTGTTCATCACTTTAGTTGCAACCTCAATAGCAACATCCACAATTTCTTGTTTCATATCCACTTGAGCTTGTTTCTTTTCTGTTTCAATTTCTTTTTGTGCTTGTTCAATTTTAGCTCTTGCTTCTTCATTTGCTTGATCAATAATTTGTTGTCTTACTTTTTGACCATCATCTTTTGCTTGATCAAGAATATCACGATATTTGCTTGCAGCTTCACGTGCTTCTTTTTCTGCAGTTTCTAAATTAGCAGAAGCTTTTTCATTCATTTCTTTTGCCTCATTAATTGTAGATTCAATATAATCTGCTCGTTTAGCAAAATACTCCATGACGTTTTTCCATAAATACTTTTTAAAAATAAGTAATAAAACTCCTGTAGATAATAATTGAACAATCAGTGTTGTAAGATTAGGGAATAATTTTCCTGCTATATCTGGCATCTTTATTCCTCCTTTGTCAGATTTTCAATTATTAATATACGAATAATAAGATTAAAGAAACTAATAAACCATAGATGGCAACTGTTTCTGATAAGGCAATCCCTAAGATCATCATAGTACGGATTTTACCTTCAGCTTCTGGGTTTCTACCTACAGCTTCTACAGCTTTACTAGCAGCAATCCCTTCACCAATCCCTGTTCCTAAACCGGCACATACAGCAAGACCTGCTGCAATAGCAATTAAACCTTTTACCATAATTTTTTCCTCCTAAAAAATAGTTCATTTTTTCATTTATATCTTAACTAGCAAACTAGTAAAGAACTTAATCTGGATTTTCCATCATTATCAAGATAGATGATAATGTAACAAATACCAATGTTTGAATACATCCTGAAAAAATATCAAAGTAACAATGCAACACTGGTGCAATAATTGGTCCTAAGAAGTTAAAGTTAATAATAAAACTTGATAAGAACCCAGTAAATTGATAAACCAAATACATAAGTATTGATCCACTTAAGATATTCCCAAACAAACGCATTGATAACGAAATCAATGGCGAAAGAATACTTAATAAGTTTGTTGGTGGCCAAACGGCACCCCAAATATAGGATAATAATCCTTGTTTCTTGATTGCATTAAACTGAATTAAACAGAAAGTAATTGTTGTTAATGCAAGAGTAATAGAATAGTTTGAAGTTGGTGCTTCAAATCCTATTAATCCACTTAAGTTTGCAATAACTAAATAAATAAAAAGCATTGCAAAATAAGGATAATAATTCTTTTCAAATTTCTTAGGCATAATACTCTTTAAATAGTCATAAACCATTTTAATTCCTGTTTCTACAACCAAAACAACCCCTTTTGGTCGTGCTGTAGGATCAGCAGTCGCAAATTTCTTACCAGCATAAACAAAGAATATACCCATACATAGCATAATAAATAATGAAAAGATCAATTCTACTTGTAAAGAATCTAAGAAGTTACTCACTCTTTCACCTCCTTCATTTGATAACTCACAATATAAATCGTTATTTTAATCACCATGTAACCAAAGAGAACTCCTATGAGATTAAACCACTTTGGTATAAAAATAGCAATTAAAAAACCAATTGCATAAATAGCAAGTTTGACTATATTTAATAAGATAATTAAACTTGTTGATTTCTTTAAGTTTAATATCATATCAGACGTGATAATAATAACATAAAAAATTGCAAGATTAAATAAATATCCTAGCAAAAAGCCAAGTGGATAGCTGACTGATTTCATGATAAATCCAACAATTAAAAAAATCACAAACCCAATCAAAAATATAAGTGCCGATCGTTTCAAAACTAACTTTTCATTCATGACTGTCCACCTTTTAATAAAATTCTCATCACTTCTATAAACGCTAAAATAAGAAAGACTAGCGTCATTAAAGGACGGGTTGATAATATATCATCCAAATATAAACCCAATATGACACCAGCCATAAAAGTTCCAAATATTTTTCCTGATAATGTCAAAGCATAAATCAAATCTTTAAAAAGCTTTTCTTTATTATTCATCTGTACCAAATAGACGATCTCCGGCATCACCAAGTCCAGGAACAATATAACCATGTTCATTTAATTTTTCATCTAATGATGCAAGGGTAATATCTACATCAGGATGTGCTTCTTGAATAGCTTTAACACCTTCAGGAGCTCCTACAAGACAAACAAGTTGAATATTTTTTGCTCCTCTTTGTTTGATGTTTTCAATTGCCATATTGGCACTTCCACCTGTTGCAAGCATTGGATCTAAAACAATCACAAGTGCATCTTCTAAACCTTTTGGAAATTTAGCATAGTATTCACGTGGAATAAGTGTTTCTTCATCTCTTTCCATTCCAATATGCCCAATTTTAGCTGTTGGAATAATATCTCTAAAACCATCAACCAAACCAATTCCTGCACGTAAAATTGGTGCTAAAATAATTTGTTGATCCATTTCTTTTCCCAGCATAGCACAAACTGGTGTTTCAATTGCTTTATCTTTTAAAGAAACATGACGTGTAACTTCAAATGCCATAAGTTTTGCAATTTCATCTAAGTTTTGTTTAAAGATATAAGTTGATGTATTTTTATCACGCATGATTGTTAATTTGTGTTGAATTAAAGCATGATCTAATATTGTTACTGACATATTTGTCCTCCTAGATATATTTAATATTTGAATACATTGTGACCTTTTCAGTAAGTTTAGCTACTCGTTTTAAACATTCTTCTTTAATTTCATCTGTTTCTTCATTTTTTAAACGATACGCAATAATTCTTGCAACTTCTTCAAAGTCTTCTTCTTTGAATCCTTTTGTTGTCATTGCTGGTGTTCCAATGCGAATTCCTGATGCTTTAAATGGTTTTTCTGTATCGAAGGGAATTGCATTTTTATTAGCTGTAATATTGATTTCATCAAGTAGACGTTGTGCTTTTTTACCAGAAATACCACAACTTGCTTTTACATCAACAAGTAACAAGTGATTATCTGTTCCTCCAGCAACAAGTCTGAAACCTTCTTCTTTAAAGACTTTTTCCATTGCTTTTGCATTTTTAATAATTTGTTTGGCATATTCTTTAAATTCAGGTTGTTGAACTTCATAGAAACATTGTGCTTTTGCTGCAATAATGTGCATAAGTGGTCCCCCTTGCATACCTGGGAAGACAGCACGATCAATATCTGCCGCAAATTCTTTTTTACACATGATAACACCACCACGTGGACCTCTTAATGTTTTATGTGTTGTTGTAGTAACAATGTCTGCATATGGAAATGGTGAAGGATGAACACCTGCAGCAACAAGACCAGCGATATGGGCCATATCTACCATAAATAATGCTCCATTATCATGAGCTACTTTGGCCATAAATTCAAAATCAATGATTCTACTATAAGCACTTGCTCCGGCAACAACTAGTTTTGGTTTAATTTCTTCTACTTTCTTTTTATATTCTTCATAATCAATTGTTTCTGTTTCTTTTGAAACACCATAGCTATAAAATTCATAGTTAATTCCTGAAAAGTTCAATGGATGCCCGTGTGTTAAATGTCCCCCATCTGCAAGTGACATTCCTAACACTTTATCTCCATGTTGTAATAAAGCTAAGTAAACTGCTGTATTGGCTTGCGCTCCACTATGTGGTTGAACATTAGCATGTTCAGCACCATAAATTTCACAAATTCTTTTTCTTGCAAGCTCTTCTACTTCATCAACAAATTGACATCCCCCATAATATCTTTTTGCTGGATATCCTTCGGCATATTTATTTGTTAGAACTGATCCCGCTAATTCTAACACTTCTTCAGATACAAAGTTTTCTGAAGCAATTAATTCAATGTTACTTCTTTGTCTATTTAATTCTCTTTCTACGCTTTCAAATAATAGTTTATCCTTCATATTTATTTACTCCTTTTCCAAAGCCATCATTTTTTGAATTCTTGCTTCATGTCTTCCGCCTTCATATTCGCTTTCAAGCCATGCATGTAAGATTTCTAAAGCAAGTCCTTCTCCAATAACACGTTGTCCCATTGCTAACATGTTAGAGTCATTATGTTGACGAGTTGCCTTTGCACTAAATACATCGTGGCATAAAGAACAACGAATTCCATCAACTTTATTGGCTGTAATACTTACACCAATACCTGTTCCACATACGACAACCCCCTTGTCGCACGATCCTGAAGCAACTGCCTTTGCTGCCTTTGAAGCAAAATCTGGATAATCACAACTATCTTCTGTGTATGTACCAAAATCTTCTACTTCATAACCATTTTTTTCCAAATCATCTTTTAATACATTTTTTAATCTAAGACCTCCATGGTCACATGCCATTGCAATTTTCACTTTAATACCTCCCTAATCTCTTCTTCTTGAATACAACCTTGACGTAATATTGTTACATCCTCATCAACTTTGATGACTGTACTTGCACGTGTATTTTTACATTTTCCTTTAACAATCATCTTAATTTTTCCTTTAAATTGTTTATAGACTTCTTGATCATTCAACAATGTTTCTTGACCAGAAATATTAGCACTTGTTACAAGCATTGGTCCTACTTCTTTTAAAAGCTTTAAAACAAAAGGATCATCAGGAATACGAATACCAATCGTATCGTATCCTGCCGTAAAGTCATCTGATAAAATTGATTTCTTTTTTAAAACAAGGGTAATCATTCCTGGCATAAAATGATCTATCAACTTTTGAGCATTTTCATTTACATAAGCATATTTTTCAATATCTTTAGGATCATAGATCATTAAAGATATTGCCTTGCTATGACTTCTGTGCTTTATTTCATAGATTTTTTCTAATGCTTCTAAATGAGAAAATTTTACGCCTAAACCAAAAACGGTCTCAGTAGGAAAAGCCACAACCTCGTCATGATTTAATAAGTCAATAACTTCGTTTATGTTTTCTTTTTCCACTAAAACCGTTTCCATGATTCCACCTCATTTTGTGATATTATACTATTTTATGAAATAAAATGGTAGTCTTACTCATAGAATTATTGGATGTTTTCTTTTTATTTAGTATCATTTTCCCATTATTTTTACTATTTTCCCATTTGGTATCTAAATCTTTTAAACTTTATTAATATAATGGAGAAATCTCTACTAACTTAATCGTTTCACTTACCAACACAATCATTGAAAATATGACATAGTCTAAACACGTTAGAAGTATTTTCAATTTTATAGAGATTTTCTTGCGTGTTTAAAAGGAGGGAACAAAGGGGAATAAAAAACAACTCAGCATTTAGCCGAGTTGTTTTTTTATTTTAAATTATCCTCTTTGACAATATAGACCGGTCTGTTCTTTGTTTCTAAATAAATCTTTGATAAGTATTCTCCAACAATACCTACACAGAATATTTGAATTCCACCAATTAATGTAATGATACATACAAGAGATGGCCATCCACTTGTTGGATCATTAAAGATAAGTGTTCTTACAATAATGAAAATAATAAAGATAAACGCTACTAATAACATCAACATTCCCACAACAGAAGCTATTGCAAGTGGTGCTGTTGAAAAAGCAACAACGCCATCAATGGCATAAAGAAGTAGTTTCCAAAATGACCACTTTGTTTCTCCTGCAACTCTTTCAACGTTTTCAAACTCGATCCATTTTGTTTGATAACCTACCCAACCAAATAATCCTTTTGAAAAACGATTGTATTCTTTCATTTCTAATAATGAATTAACAAATTGTCTTGTCATAAGACGATAGTCTCTCGCTCCATCCATTAATTCCGTATCAGATATTTTATTCATGATTTTATAGAACATTCTTGCAAAGAAGGAACGGATTGGTGGTTCACCTTTTCTTGTTACCCTTCTTGTTGCTGCACTGTCATATCCTTCTTCCTTGATTGCTTTAAACATCTCAGGAAGTAATCTTGGTGGATCTTGTAAATCTGCATCCATTAAGCAGACATAATCTCCTGTACTGTTTTCAAAACCAGCATACATAGCTGATTCTTTTCCAAAATTTCTTGAAAATGAGATATATTTGACTCTTTCATCTTTAGAGGCAAGTTCTTTAATAACTTCCAATGTTTTATCTTTGGATCCATCATTAATAAATAATAATTCAAAACTTACTTCTTTCATCTCATTCATTACTCTACTCATTTCTTCATAGTAGTAATGTAATGCTTCTTGTTCGTTATAACATGGTACAATAACTGTTATTTTTTCCATTTTATTCACCATCCTTTTTAAAGATAAATAATTTACTTAATACATAATTTGCGATAATAACAAATATATTAGCAACAATCTTTGCAATAAAATCTGGGAGTATTTGGAAATTGACAGTTACATACATAAATCCCATATCCAGTGCTCCTGTAGCAAGTCTTGCACTAAAGAAAGAAATCATTTCTTTTAAAATGTGATCACTCTTACTTTCAAATACATATTTTCTATTTGTCACATAAGCAAATAATACTGATAAAAACCAGGCTGCAATATTTGCAATTAAATAATTAATTTTTAAACAATCTGCAGCCACATAATAAACAACAATATTTACAACTGTTGTTAAAACACCAAATACTAAATACATGATGACTTCTTTATATTTTAAAATCAAATCTTTCAAAACAAACTCCCCCTAACAATCAAATGAAGTAACACAGTTGATCCAAATAACAAAGCTATATATTTAAATGAATCTAACTTCCACAACATCTTTATCGTTCCAAAAACACCTTGATGCCTTTCTAAATTCAAAATACCATCTGCTATCTCGTCTGTCATATCCATAAGTCCCTTTACACAATAAGGAATCAACAAAACAAAATACGTAATTGTATATTGCCCTTTAGCTTCCCAAAATAAGTGAAAAATAAATCCACCAATAAAAATCATAGGTAACAATAATCTATGCAATGGCATTTGACGACCTGTATAGTAAATATAAGCAAGTGTTCCTAAAAAGACAATAGATTCAAATATATTAAACATTTCATAATACAAATCCCCGTGAATATAAAAATCAGAATACCGCAGGATCCACGTACCTTGAAAATCTGGATTACACCATTGTGAAACTGTTTTCCTATAAAAAAAGTCAAGACACTCTTTTGGATGTTGTAAATAATAAATAAGTGTATTTTTTAAATCATTTTTTACTTGTGCACTTGCTTGTTCACTATCACAATTATTATCTGTGTAAACATTCCAGTTATAGCCGTTCCACCAACCCGGTGCATCAGGAGAATCTTGTAGTCCCATTTCAACATAGGCGAGCATCGGTACACCTTTGCCTAATTCAATTCCTGTAATACTTTTTACTAAGTAATTTGGAATAAAGCTTGAAGCAAAGTATGCTGGAACTAAAACAAGAAATAAGATAAATGAACGATAGTGTTTGTTTAAAATAATATCAAATAAAATAAATATAATCATTGCGACAAAGACAATCAAATAATTTGATTTAAACATCATGGCCAGTGTTATAGATCCAACACTAAGCAAGATATCTTTTGTTTTTCGATCCTCAAAATATTTATATCCTGATAAAATTGCATACATAGAAAAAGCATGACCAAAGATATTACCATAGACAAAGGTAACATACCAAGTCAGTGGTAAAAATAGAATAAGAAAACCAAATGTCCATTGTTCTATTTCATCATTACTAAAACTAATCATTGAGATCTTACAAATGCAATAATAGCTTAAAATAAGACCCAAAACATTTAAGAATTGGAAAACATGATAATTATTATCTCCAAAAATAAAAGATAAATAATATAAAATTATTACTATTCCTGCTTGATTTGTACATTTTCCCACATAACCATCTGGTAAAAAAGGCGCGTAATTCCCCTGTTTAAGTGCTGTTGCACAATTTAATATTTCTTGTTGATCGGCAACAGGACAAATATTATGAGTAAAGATAATAATCGTAAAAATTGCTAAGAATACAAGACAAATTCGTATAAACATTTTTCGATTATCGATCTTTTTTTGAAGTTTATAAAATCTTCTTACAAAAAATAAAACAACTAAAACAATAATAAAGTAAATGATCATTTTATAAGGATTATCTTCTATAATCGTCGTACGTTCTTCTATACTTATATAAGTATTTAAAAACATACTTAAAAACGTTAAAATACCCACAATAATCGCAAATATAGCTAAAACAATATTTCTACCTGTTTTTTTTAATCCTTCTTCATACATAACATTTTTCCTTTTATAAATTTCATAATATATTTATGTATTTGAAATAATAGAAACGCACATATTCCTATTATTATACAACATAATGCAAATAATTTATAACTACCAAACCATGAAATTTGTGTTAAATCAACACGTGCCATGACTTGTGCAATAATGACATGATGAACCAAGAAAATAGCATAAGAATACTTACTAATACAGCTTGATACTTTTTGAAAGAATTTATTATCAAAGTATTTAGAAATATAAACAAGAATAAAGAATGAACTTATTCCAACATATGTTGTTTGTAAATGATTTGACCATTGTGGCTTTAAAATCAAATTCAAAGCTAAAACAACTATAGATGTAACAAGCATAGGCAGATTTACTTTCTTAATATACTTAATAAAATACATACCCATTAAAAATTCTGGCATTCTTACAAAAACAATCTTACTCATATCAAAAACACCATGATAAAAGAAAATAAACGTTAAATAGATCATTGCGGTTACAACAACAGTTGCTTTAGGATACTTATTCACTCCTGTTCTTAATAAAGGAAATAACACATAGAATAAAATAATACATCCTAAAAACCACTCACCCAATATATAAAATGTTGGAACATTGGCTGCCAAATAACCATCAAAGCCAATAATCGTTAAAATAAAGTTTTTCTTAGGTGCTTGTAAAAACATTCCTTTATTTAAATAAAACAATCCTATAAACGCAATAATGTAAGCCATCCAAAACATTGGATAAAGAGATTCAAATCTCTTTTTATAAAATCTCTTATATTCTAACTTTTCTTGATATACATACATTAAAGCCGCTCCTGAAATGATAAAGAATAAAGAAACACCCCAATCGCCTATATAAATATTAAAAAATGTTGTAGATATAATGGCTTTATAAATATATTGTGCCCCTGCATAAATATATCTTGCATTAAAATGTGTCATTATAATAGAGATTGTCGCAATTGCTCGTATAAAATCTAAATAAAATAATCTTTCTTTTCGCATTATATCACCTCTTGCTTATCCTAATTTTACAATAACAATATTATCTACTTTTTTCACTGACTCTTTATTTGGCCAAGCTGGCATGTCTTTAGCGTATTCTTCTGCAATTTTTGCATCATCTTCTGATGGACATTGATAGTTAATACCTAATGTTGCCATATAATTTCTCATTAAAAAGCTTCCGTGTGTTGTCGAAAAGCTAGTTTCAAAAAATCCTCTGCCGACATATTCTAAATCTTCTAATTGATAACAACTGTTATTCCTATTTAATCTCATACATCCTATAAATGCAATTTTTTCTTCAGGATTATAACTTCCTGTTATTTCTTCTATTCTATTTGAAATCTTCGTTGCTACAATCTCCGATTCTTTATTAGTAATGTACTCTGTATAATAGAGTCTACTTGATAAGACACTTTGTTTAAATGGTACAAGTGCCACAAGTACCATTAAAATAAGTATAGCATCTTTATTTTTTATTTTAGTTCTAATTTCTTCAAAAAGATACATACTTGAAAAACCAAGCATAAATGGATATGAAATTGCTGTTCTTTTTGTTGGTTGACCACCTAAAATAATTCCCATTAGAAATGGTGTTACCAATAAAGCACCAATAGCTAAAATATAAATGTAATATCTTTTATCATATTTTTCTTTTTTACCATAAAAAGCATTTATTACTAATAAAATTGCTAGAACAACATAAACTTTTGAATAAAATATTGTATTATCTGTTACAGTGCCCTTTATATATTTCAAAATATTTTTTATACATTGAATAACCGGAACAGTACCCCACGCTACTTGATCTCCTGTATATTTTGTTGCTTCAATATGCAATAAAGATAAAACACACTTAGCTAACACGAAATAAACCACATAAGATAAGAAAAATAAAATAATATTCAAAATTATAACTTGCCATATTTTTTTAGGATTCGTTACATCTTTTCGTGATATATATAAAATAAATAAACAAATTGCAGCTGTAACATATATTGTTGTAAGTGCTTGATAAATCGAAAAAGCAATTCCACTTAAAATAACACTTATAATCAAATAATATTTTTTGGGTGTATCTATAAAATACCTATAGGTATAAAAAAGAGAAATAGCTACAAGGTTTATACCTAATAAAACTTCTACAGCTTGCATAACAAACCCAAGTTGTTCTGCCATGATAGGTGCTGTAAAAAAGATAGATATAAAAATCCAATAAGCATATTTATTTTTATTATTTTTTATATAATCAAAAATCATGCCCCATGTAATGATTGAAAAAATCATTAAGACAATAAGCATAAACATAGATAAAAAAGGATTATAAATACCAACACCAAATACTTTTTTCAAATAAACTAATGCAATTCTCCCCATAGATAACCAAGCAGTATATAAACTACTTGATACTGAAATTGCCGCTTCATTATCAATTGATGTTGCTAATGTTCCTAATTTAATTAAATAAACACTTAGAATGAAAACACTTGAAATAATTATATTGGATTTATTATTTCGAGTAAAATTCTTTATATTTTCATACATTATTTACATACATCCTTTCTACTTATATTAGATTTATTCTATTGTTTTTTGTGAAAATTCAACATTATTTATTAAATAAATATCAAAGAAATATTCATTGTCAATATTACCACTGTATAATTTCTTAGCATTCATATTTTCTAAAAAGCTTTGATCATTCTTTTGATCAGCAATATAGAATATCGGCTGATTACTTTGTTCTAAACTATAAACTGTATTACTATATGTTGTATATTGTGTTTCATAATAAGGCATAACTGTGGTACTTAATAAAAAGATATCTGTTACGATTGTACGTGTTGAATATTCTTTCTTAGCTTTTTCAAAGAAAGCTAAGGTATCTTCTGTCCCATTAAAGTATTCCCTTTGAATATTAAAGAAACAACCATATATCATATTACATATCAATATTATTATTGCAACATTTTTCAAAGAATTTTTCTTTATCAAAGAAATACCTACAGCCAATCCTAAAAAGAAAATGCCAATAGTACTATGTAAATATCTTGCTACAAAAATAGGACGTATCAATAATCCATAAACAACACCAAACATCATCAACCCATACATTGGAATATAACATAAAAGTACAAAGTTAGCTTTTTGATTTTTAAAATGATTATTTATTGTTGTTTTTAAAACAACAATAAATAATAAACTTGTCATCAATAATGGTAAGCCAATAAATATTAATACAAATAGATTAGGTATTTCATTATGACATAATGAATTAAATGGATATATGAGCATTTGTGCAATATCTGTAAAATTAACAGACCATAACCAAAAATCATTATTTACATTCATCACTTGTTTAAAACTAATAAATAGCCATGGTAAATAACCTAATATTGTGATTAATGAGATTATTAAAATATCCTTAATATATTTTTTATCTTTCACCAATAAAGCAATAAACAAAATCATATACACAAAAATTTCAGAAATAATATTAAAATTATGTGTATAAGCTGCCAA
>ENA-OPCW01000354-OPCW01000354.1-human-gut-metagenome-genome-assembly--contig:-NODE-354-length-25109-cov-4.842341_pt1 | contig 25109 bp, 17 predicted proteins | sample MGYA00241258_ERZ501496 | MGnify/ENA primary metagenome ERZ501496 (study PRJEB25962, sample SAMEA2042660) | human gut metagenome | biome: human gut; feature: human-associated habitat; material: faeces...
GTAGAAGCAGGACGCCCGCCGCCCTGACCGCCGACGCCGCGGCGTTTCTGTCCGCCGCCTTCGCCGTGCGGCTGTTCTTCGGTCAGTAGTCCACCTTCATCAGGCACAGACCCTCCGGCGGGGCGGTGGGGCCGGCACGCTTTCTGTCCTTGGCCAGCAGGATCTCCTGCACATACTCCGGCTCCCAGTAGCCCCGGCCTACCTCCAGCAGCGTGCCCACCAGAATACGCACCATGTTCTGCAAAAAGCCGGTGCCGTGGAACGTGAAGATCACCCGATCCCGCCGCTGCTCGATGCCGATGTGATCCACCATGCGGACGGTGCTCTTTTTCATGCGGGGGTTGCCGCAGAAGGACGCAAAGTCCTGCTCGCCCAGCAGATACGCCGCCGCGCGGCGCATTCGCTCCACATCCGGCTCGTAGTCCAGCAGCGTCACATATTTCCGGTCGAACACCGGCTTCACCGCGCCCACGTGGCAGGTGTAGCGGTAGGTTTTTCCCAATGCGTTGTACCGGGCGTGGAACCGGGGCGCGGCCTCCTTCACCTCCCGGACGGCGATGGCGTCGGGCAGATAGCGGTTCATGTAGTCCCGAATCTCCTCCGGCGTCAGCGCCGTGTCCAGCACCACATTGGCGGTCATGGCGCGGGCGTGTACCCCGGCATCCGTGCGGCCTGCGCCGATGACGTTCACCGGCGCGCCCTGTAATTCGCCCAGCACCGCCTCCAGCTTTCCCTGAATGGTGTCCTTCCCCGGCTGGCGCTCCCAGCCGAAAAAGCGGGTGCCGTCGTAGGCGATGGTCAGTCTGTAATTCTGCTGCATAAAAAATCACGCCCTTTCCGCTCCATTGTAGCAGAAAGGGCGTGATTTGTGAAGTGCTTAAAGCCAGCCCATCATCTTTACGAAGCTCCACAGCAGCTTGCCGCCGTAGAAGACGATCACCGCGCCGCACACCTTGTTGATGATGTTCAGCACCTTCTCGTTGAATTTGCTGCCCAGCAGGGATACCAGCGTGGAGACGGTCAGGAACCAGATCACCGAGGCCGAGCCGAAGCCGCAGATAAAGGGCAGGTCGCCGCCCGGTGCAAGGGTGGCGCGGAACGCGCCCAGCATCATGGTGCCGTCGATGATGGCCTGGGGGTTCAGCCATGTGACCACAAAGGCGGAGGCGGCCAGCTTCCAGATGGGTACGTTCACGTCCCGGCCGCCCTCCAGACTGGCCTTGGAGCGCAGAAGTCCGATGCCGATGTAGATGACGATCAGACTGCCGATGCCCAGAATGACCTTTTGCAGCCACGGCAGCGCCTGCATCAGCGCGCCCGCGCCCAGAAAGCACGCCACGCCCAGCGAGATGTCCCAGAATATCACGATCAGCGCCGTGAGGTAAACGCGGCTGCGCTTCTGGGTCAGGGCGCTGTTGATGACGAACAGGTTTTGCAGCCCGATAGGGGCGACGTAGGCCAGCCCCATGGTCAGACCTTGCAGATAGATGTTCATGTTGCCTATTTACTCCTTTTTTCTTACCTGCTATAATCATAGCACCATCAGCGCAAAAAGCAAGAACGCAGATTTTTGTGGGTAAGTAAGGAGGAACTGACCATGTCCGATGCCCATTACGACTGTCCCTGCATGGAAAAATGCCCGCTGCACCACGCCATGCTGCTCATCGGCGGCAAGTGGAAGGTGCAGATCCTGTGCGCCGTGGCCAATGCGGGAGCTATCCGCTACAACGCCCTGCGGGGCAAGCTGGACGGCATCAGCAACACCGTGCTGGCCGGCGCCCTGCGGGAGCTGGAGCGGGACGGGCTGGTGACACGGCGGGAGTATCTGGAGGTGCCGGTGCGGGTGGAGTACAGCCCCACCGACAGCTGCCGGGAGCTGCTGCCCATTCTGGAGCAGCTCAGCGACTGGGCGGAGGCACGGATGTGAACGCGCCGGAGAAGTAAATAACACTTGACATTTGCGGCGCTGTGTGGCAGTATGATGTCAAGCAAACTTTACTTACGGAGGTGCGCGCATGAAACGGATAACGGCCATGCTGCTCTCGCTGCTGCTGGGAGCGGGACTGCTGACAGTGTGCTGGCGCGGCGCGGAGTACCACAGGGAGGACACTGAGAGGGAGAACGGCGTGACGCTCTACGTCCGCCGCGACCGGCAGGCGGCCTTTGCCGGGAACCTGACGTGGGACGGGCAGAGCAACACCGTCGATTACGTCATCCCCGACAGGGTGGACGGTGCGCCTGTCACGGCGCTGGGCGGCCTGCTGTACGGCACCGCCTTCAAAAAGCTGCCCTGCGGCTGGGGCGTGGCGCTGCCGGATACGTTCCGGGGCGCGGAGCGGCGGCAGTATCTCCTGCCGGGCGGAAGCGGCACGGAGATCACCTTGACGGTGCGCCTGCACATCGGGCGGTATGTGAGCCATATAGAAAACGTCGGTCTGCTGACGCCTGTGTGTTATTACAGCACCGAGGGGAGCTATGTGATCCGGCAGGAGTGGGTCGTGACCTGCGATCCCATGAATCAGACGTTTTACGCCGAGGGCGGGCGGCTGTATCACCGGGCGGACGGCACACCGGCGGATATCTGCTATGATACGGAGTGGTGGTATGAGGAACAGAGTGGCTGAGCTGCGGCGCGAACGGAATATGAGGCAGGAGGAGCTGGCAGCGGCGGCGGGCATCTCCCGCCAGTCGATCATCGCCATTGAAAAGGGACGCTTCAACCCGTCGCTGGAGGCGGCTATCCGCATCGCCCGGTGCTTCGGTGTGCCGGTGGAGGCGGTGTTCTTCCCGGAAGCGGATGGCTGGCGCTGCCGCCCGGAGACGGGGGAGGGGCGGCTGATCGCCGGACAGGGTGCGCCGGAGCTGGCGCACATCACCTACAGCGGCTATCCCCTGCGGTATAACGGCGGTGAGGTGGTGGCGGCCTGCAACGCCATGACGCTGCTGGGCGCGGCGGTGTCGCCGGAGGATGTGGCCGGTGAGTTCGAGGACAACGGCATGCCGCTGCTGGGCGGCGCACTGGGCACCGATCCCCGGCGCCTGCCGGACTATTTCGCCGCCCACGGCGTGACCTGTACGCCATGCCGCCGGGATCGTCTGCCCGGCGAGGGCGTGTTCCTGTGCAGCTACGCGGCGCTGCCGCTGCTGCGGGAGGTGCGTGGAGTGCACACGGTGGCGCTGCGGGTGACGGCGGCGGGGGCGGCGGTATGGAACGAGCGCGACGGCGACACGGAGCCTGCGCTGTACCCGGATATGCCGTCCTTCCTGAAGGGCAAGGCACTGGCGGCGCTGTATCTATTGCGGAAGGAATAAAAAAAGAACCGCGTGAAGGCTGCTCCCGATAAGAAAACATCGTGAGGAAAGAGAGAACGGTATGGCTGTTGAGCGGCTTCTGACGAAAGCCCTCGATGCCGAAGAAAAGAAAGAAGACAACTAAAAAAGAATCTGGCGTCCAAACAGGATGCCAGATTTTTTCGTGCTTTTTGTTTACTCGGAGGAAATCCCACACAAAAGTTGGAAGAAGTCGCTCGGTCGAAATGGGGCTTGGAAATAAAAATCCCACACAAGACTTTGGATAGCCCGGGAAACATCCCGCTTGACCCTGTGGGGCGGGGTCTGTATAATAGGGGGAGCAAACACATGGTAAAGGGAGAAAGCACATGGCGAAGCAGGATCTTCTTCTTGAATTGCGCGAGGGGCGTCCGCTGGCTCTGCGGCAGCAGACCGCGCTGACATTACAGCTGAGCTTCCCCGCGATCTTGGCGCAAATTTCGTCGATCGTCATGCAGTACATCGACGCCGCCATGGTGGGACAGCTGGGGCGGGACGCCTCCGCTGCCATTGGACTGGTGGCCTCCAGCACGTGGCTGTTCGGCGGACTGTGCAGAGCGTTGGTGGTGGGATTTTCCGTCATGGTGGCGCAGCGCATCGGCGCAGGCGAGGAAAAGGACGCGCGGAATCTGGTGAAGCAGGGGCTGTGCGCTGGGTTCGCCTTCGGGCTGCTTATTGCCGCCGTGGGCGGTACCATCGCCAGCGGGCTTCCCCACTGGCTCCACGCGGACAGCTCTATTTGTCCGGGCGCATCCTCGTATTTCCTGATCTTCGCACTGTCGCTGCCCTTTGTGCAGCTGAACCGGCTGGCGGTGGGTCTGCTGCAGGCGGGCGGAAATATGCGGACGCCCAGCATACTGCTGGTGCTCATGTGCGGGCTGGACGTGGTGTTCAACTCCCTGCTGATCTTCCCCACGCGGCAGCTGGGCGCGTTTACGCTGCCGGGGGCGGATCTGGGCGTGACCGGCGCGGCGTTGGGCACGGCGTTGTCGGAGACGGTGGTGGCGATCATTTTGTGCATCTGCCTGCTGCGCTCCCCCATGCTGGGGCTGCGGAAGGGGGAGAGGCTGCGGTTCGTGCCGGTGCAGCTGCGGCGTGCCGTCCGGCTGGGCGCACCGGTCGCCATTGAGCAGGCGGTCATGTCCAGCGCGCAGGTGGTGACGACGCGGATCATCGCGCCGCTGGGCACCGTCGCCATCGCCGCCAACTCCTTTGCGGTGACGGCGGAGGCGTTGTGCTATATGCCCGGATACGGCGTGCAGAGTGCCGCCGTTACGCTGATCGGACAGAGCGTCGGTGCCAAGCGGAAGGATCTGGTGACGCGGCTGGGCTGGGTGACGGTGCTGCTGGGCATGGGCGTGATGCTGGTGGCCTCCGCGCTGATGTACGCGCTGGCCCCGTGGATCATCGGGATGCTGAGTCCCGACCGGCAGGTGGTGCTGCTGGGCACGCAGGTGCTGCGGATCGTTGTGTTTTCCGAGCCGCTGTTCGGCGCGTCTATTGTGACGGCCGGTGTTTTTCAGGGGGCGGGCAGCTCACTGCTCAGCTCCGTGCTGAACTTTGTCAGTATGTGGGGCGTGCGTATCACGCTGACGCTGCTGTTGGTGCCCCACTGGGGGCTGCGGGGAGCGTGGATCGCCATGTGCATCGAGCTGTGCTTCCGCGGTTCACTGTTTTTATTCTTCCTGTGGCGCAAACGGTGGCTGCCGCGGGAGCTGGTGTGAAAGAAAAATCCCGTGTGACGGTCACACGGGATTTTTGTTTTCTTTCGAAATCCGCTTTGTTAGTAATGCGTTAGTAACGGCGAGACATATTGCTTCGAAACCATCAAACCTGACCGTGTATAAACCCCAGCGATGGCAGGTCAAATGGCCTGCCATCCTAGGCTCACTTATTTTTTCGGCATCCTGCATGCGTCCGCCGCATAATTGGAGGCTCCGACCTCCGGGTCAAATACCATGCGGAGCAGACCAACAAGTGACCCCCCTCCGAGGAATCAGTTAAGTCTACTCTCTCCTCGTCACGGGATAGCGAATCGCCCCGAACCCGTCTTTGCGCATGGATGCTTCAGGCGGCCTTGCTGACCCACACCTTGTAGGCCTCATAGAGGGTCTGATAGTCCAGGATGTTGACCTGTCCGTCCTTGTTGACATCGGTCTTGGTCGTGTCGATCGTACCGCTTGAAACCTCACCGGTAGATAGGTACTCAAAGAGGTATTGCAGGTCACTGATGTCAAAGCCGCCGCCGTTGAGGTCGTACTGCTCGGAGACAGCGGTCTTGGGATCGTAGTTGGTGGAAGACAGCACCAGTTCCTCATCATAGACCGTCTTGGTTTCTTCGTCATAGACATAGTTGACAGCGGCCACGGTGTAGTGGCTCGCCACAGAGCCGGAAGCGCCCTTCAAGAACAATCTCCCGTCATATCCGACGGTACCCGTGTCACTGTTGGTCACATCGGCCAGATAGTTCCTGCCGCCGATGGTGACAATGTTCCACATATGCGGCCCTGCGCCTTTGCCGCCCGTCATCGTCCCTGTGGCCAAATAGCACTTCACGGCGGGATTTGTGCCCTTCCAGGTCAGGTCGCAGAGGTACTTGAACGCCTTGGCATAGCCCTCGCAGACCACATTTGTTTTGAGGTTTCCGTCAAATACATAAATCAGTTGCCAAGGGTCGCCGTAGGGATAGTTCGCAGTGTTTGCCGCAGCAGTGTTATATTCCACCGCCTCGCAGATGTAGTTTTTATACGCGACGAGCTTCTCATAGTCGGATTTGTCCGCATTATTATTTACCACACTCTGCGCCGTTTTAACGGCATTCGCGGCGGCGGATGTTTTTGTAGTATCGGGCTGGGTCGGATCATAACTGCTGCTGTCTCCCACCGCATAGTCCTGGGAGACCATGAAAGTCACATTATACCCTGTCACGGTCAGCGTGTTTCCGCTGGTGGAGGCGCTAATCCCGGTGCTGATACCCCCTGTTTTATTCATCCAATACATTTCGAAGGGATGGTTCGTAAGCAGCAGCTGGAGGATCATCTGGGAATCAAAGCCCTGGTTTTTCAACCCTTCCGATACCGTTTCCGTCAAAACATTTACGGTATTCCCATCCACTACTTTTGTCTCGAAAAAGGGGTCGGTAGGGGCAAGACCAAGGTCTGCTTTGTTAAAGATCACCTTTACATTGGCATCAGTCAGCACTGTGCCTGTGAAAGAGACTTCGCTGCTGTCGCGCTCGCCGTTGGCGATTTTCGTAACTGCATCAGTCAAAAGCTGCACGAGGATATTCGTGTTGGAATTTATCGCCTTGGCGCGCCGCGCCAGGGAGGGCGCGGCCTGCGGCTTACCGGCGGCCAGCTGATAGAGATAGCCCTCCAAGAGCTTGCCTGCATCCGGGAGCTTATCCACGGGAACGGTAAAGTGCGCGCTGACCGCCTCCTCTGCCGGCTCCTCCTCCGGGGCAAGGGCGGCGGGCGCAGCGGCTGCCCCCTCCTCCTCGGCGAAGCACTGGCCGGGCACAATGGACAGCAGCATGAGCAGGGCCAGTAAAAGCGTGCATAATCGTTTTTTCATCGGTGTTCCTCCATTCTGTCCGGTCAATGTTTCGCAAGGGCGGGTGAGCAAGAGCTTGCTCACCCGCCCTGTCCTGTTATTGCGTTCTGCGGGTCACGGGGTAATGGAATTCCCTTAGTTCTCCTTCTTGCGGCGGAGGGTGACATAGGCCGCGCCGGTGCCGCTCATGAGCGCCATGGCCGCATAGAGGCACACGCCGGCATCCGCCGTCCTGGGGGAGGACAGGGTTCCATCCGCCTTGATGGTGAATGTACCCGTGCTCACATGGGTCTTGTTCTCGATCTTCACCGTGTACTTGCCAGCCTTCAGGGTATCCAGATAACTCTGGAGCAGTGTCACGTCGCTGCCGTTGACGACATAGTTTTTGCTGTCCAGCGTCTTGCCGTTGACAGCCACTCTGTTGATGGTGCCGACGGGCAAATCGGTAGTGAAAGTGATACCGGCAGGATAGTATCTGCCACTGCCGCCGGAGGACTTGCTCCACAGCTTGATAGTGCCGTTGATGGACTCATAGTTGGTGCTGTCGCTGGGGGTAAAGACCCACTTATAGAGCTTGTTGGCCTCCACAGTGGTGGTGTCAGGCAGAACATTGCCTGCGTTATCCACCTACACCAGCGTACCGGCGTTGGGGTTCAGCGTGCTGCCGGTGGTGGTCAGCGCCGCATCCGCCAGCGTCTTGCCGCTGGTGGTGATCTTGGTGTAGGCAGGCTCGCCGGTAGGCGTGGCCTTGATGATGGTGATGACCACATTGACGGTGGCATCTGCATAGTTGGTGGACTTGATGACCATAGACAGGGTGACGGTGTCATTCACCTTGCCGCCGGAAAGGGTGTAGGTCACCTTACCGGTGACATCCACAGCCCAGCTGGTGACTGTCACAGAGCCGGTCTTGCTCTCGGTGCCCTTGGTATAGGTCAGTGTGCCTGCGTCAGCGGGCATCACCGCGCCGATTGCCTTCTCGCCGGTGGTCACGTTGTACTTCTGGCTGACGGGAATATCCGACAGAGCAGGCGCAGGTGCCTTGGTGATGTTCACCGTGACGGTGGGCAGGGGGCTCACGAGCTTATAGTTGCTGGCCTTGTCGGTTGTGCCGTCTTTCAGTGTCACGCCGGAGTAGGTCACATTGTATGTGCCAACCTTGGCATTGGAGATGGTGCCGGTGGTGGGGATGTTCACATCCAGCGTTTCACCGCTCACAAGACCGTCGAAGGTCAGAGTGCCCTTGGTCAGGTCAACCGTCTTGTTATCCTTCACATAGCCGCGGTCAGTGGCGTTGATACCGCCGGTGAGTTTAACAACCTTTGCTGTGATGTTGGCCGTAACGCTGGCGGGTTGAGCCTTCAGGTTGTAGTTCCCCGCATCCGCGCCGGAGAGGCTGTAACCGGTAAAGGTGACGGTCTTGCCGGTGCCCACATTCTTATCCGCAAAGGTGGCGGTGCCGGCAGTTACTGTTACATCATCGCTTCCCACCTTGCCATTGATGACAGCAGTGCCAGTGGGTGTGGCAGTGGTGCTGCCGTCATACTCCTTGTTCGCGGCGGTGATACCGGAGATGGTCACTTCCTTCTGCGCCACGGTGATGGTCGCGCTGGCGGAGCCGTAGTAAGTGCTGGAGGTGTAGGTGACCGTCAAGGTCGCGCCGGCGGCAGAAGCCTTCAGCACCTGTACGGTGGCAGTTGCGGAATCCCCGCCGGAAACGATCTTCAGGACGGTATCATCGGTGCTGGTCCATTTCCAAGTGCCGCCATCGGGAGCGGTCTTGGTGGCAGTCACGGTGAAGTTCGCATCGCCATAGGTCTTGCTGGTGGGCGGGGTGGTGATGCTTACACCTGCATCCTTCTTGTTTACCACAGTTACATGAATGGTAAATTCCGTCGGTGCAGTGAAATTGTGCGTACCATAGGCGTTCACCTTGATTTCGAAGGTGACTCCAGCGGCTACAGAGGAGGCAGCCTTCAGCTTATTACCGGCAAGCGTGATACCGGCAGGTGCGCTGCCCAGCGTGTAGGTCAGCTTTGCGTCGCTGTCGGTGTTGGTAAAGGAGGCCCAGTCGGAAATATCGACTTCCACTCCATTATTCACAAGCTGGCGCGGGGTCGTGGCAGTAATGACAGGCGTGGCCTGATTGATGGTGAAGAAGGCCGTGGTGGTATCCAGTTTCAAATTAAAGTTATTACCAGCCTTCAGTGTGCCGATCCCGATGATATAAGCACCGACATTCGTACCGGTGTACGACAGCTCGCCGGACTTGGCTTCATCGAACTTGTTCTTGAGGGGCGTGTCGCCGTCGATGCTGGTGGTGTAGGTCAGGGTGGGGTCAGTCGCGCCGTAGGTCTTGGACAAGCCGGAGGTGGGCGTGATGGTCACTTCCTTGGCAACCAGCGACCAGGTTGCGTGGGCAGTACCCTTGTAGTTGCCCTTACCCTCGATGACCAGGGTGTTATTGCCTACATCGGTGGCCTTGTTGCCGCCGGTAATGGTGTAGTCTATCGTCGAGATCAGAGAGGTCCCACCATCCTTGACAGAGGAAATGGCCACGCTCTGCTCAGTGCCGTTGTAGGTCTTCTGCGTACCGAGGGTGATCATGCTGTCGGTCAAAGCCTTCTGGCTGATGGTGAACTTCTTGGCCACAGAGGTAGCGGAGTCGTGGTTGCTGTCCGCGGCAAGGGTAGCCTTGACCCAATAGTCGCCGGCGTTCTTGGGAGCCGCGCCGTTAGATGTGGCACCGCTATTTGCATTGGTGGTCTCGGTGGTGCAGTCCTCATTGGTGTAGTAGGTATAGGTCACTGCACCGGTACTGCCGGACTTGTTCACAGTGGGATCAGTCACAGCAGTTCCATTATAGGTCCTGCTGGGGTCGCTGGTGATGGAGATGGAGCTGGTTCCGGCTTTGATGGTGAAGGGATAGCTGCCGGCAGTAAAGCTGTAATTGCCGTTGGTCAGCGGCTCAATATAGATCCTGCCCGTGCCGACATTGGTGTTGTTCTCGTACTTTGTGATCTTATAATCCTGATTCAGCACAAGTTCATCACCGTAATTGTCTGTTTTGATCTTCGGAGTGGGCTCAATGGCAGAGCCGGTATAGTACACCTCGATGGGGATCATGATCGGAGAACCGGCGCTGAGAACGACCGGTGTTGCCGTCACGGTGACATCAATGTTTTCCACCGTTTTGTAATTTTTCGTATCGGTAGGCACGAACTTGGCCTTGTAGGTGTGGGGATTGTCCTTCACATTGCCGACCTTCTGCGTGCTGTCCATCCAGCTCCACTTACCGGGGGTGTTGCCGGAGGGATTGGTCAGCGTAATGGTGCTGAGCTCAGACCCGAAGGTGGCGGTCACGCCTGTGGGAACCGCGCAGGTGGGGGTGTCCTTATCGTTGGTCTTGGGGAAGGTCTTGGTCAGAACGAGCTTGGTACCATCATTGCTGACCTTGGTGTAGCCGGTGGGGAAAGTGACAGAATTAGCGAAGCTCTCGCCAGCGGAAGTATCTGCCTTCAGGGTGATCTTGGCAGTGTAGACCTGATTGGCTGCCGCAGGTCCGGTCACGGCCGTGCCGGTGGCGGTGTTACCCTTATACCACTCCACCTTGCTGGTGTAGCCGGTGGCGGTGCCGATATCGACCGTGGTGTCCAGCGCCACGCCCTTCTGGGGAGCGTCCACCTTGGCGGAAACGCTGGTGATGGGGGCCTTGGGGATGGTGACATTAGCAGAGGTAACGCTTCCGGCGCCGGGGACATCGGTGCTGTTTTCTCCGGACTTATCACAGAAGTTGTACCTTGCCTCATCAAAGGAAAAGTCAACAGCGCCGGTCTTCCCTTCAATCACGTCGAAAATAACCGTAAGGATTTCCGTTGTGGTTGTAGTAGTCGAACCGTTTTCATCAGCCCAGACGACACCTATGGTTGCCGGGTTCCAAGAATTGTTGTCCGACACCGTCGAATTTGCTGTAAGTAAGCCGCCCTTCGTTGGCGTGCCGTTTACCTTGAGTTTTTCCTTGTCATATTTAACATGGAAATCAAGAGCTCCCAAATCTGTATATGCGCCGATTTTTACGCCCATTTTCACCTGATTCGTCTCGGCGAGATATGAAGCGTCAATACTCAGTGTCGGCGCATCATACCCTGCTGCGAATGCGCTGGTAGGCAGCATCGTCAGCATGAGGCAGAAGACACAGAGCAAGGATAAAATGCGTTTTTTCATGCGGTTAATTCCTCCTTAATAGGTTAGAGTGCGAGAACCGGCACCAATCTGCCTGATCCACAGCACGTCTGTACCATTCACTTTGCCATCGCGGTTCAGATCCGCAAGGACTTTCTGGTATGCATCCAGTGTGCGGCTACCTGCACCACTCTGCCGTACCCATAGCGCGTCTGTGCCGTTCACTTTACCGTCCTTGTTCACATCACCCATCTTGTAAAGCTGAACGCTCTTATCGGTGATGTTGTCTGTGTTGACGGTAACTTCCTCCGTCCACGGCGCATGACCCTTCTTCTCCACCTTCAGGGTGTACGTTCCGGCGGGGACATTTTCAAACTTATATGCCGCGCTGTTGCCGGTGAGGGTGTCGGTAAAGGCCGGGGTTGTCTCACCCTGCTTTGTCAGCGTCACGGTAACGACTTCGCTTGCGCCGCCGTAGCTCTTGACCGTCCCGCTCACGGTGACACCCTTGGCAATGGTGACATCCTTGGTGGTATCACCATCGGCTACGGTGACGGAGGCGCTGCCGTTGAGGGAGCCGTCGCTGCTCTTGGCCTTGAGGGTGTAGGTGCCGGTGGAGACATTGGAAATGGTGTATTTGCCATCGGTGCCGGCGGTTTCATCGGCGACCTTGGTGCCGTCCTTATACAGCTCCACGGCGGCGCCGGAAACGGCCTTGCCGCTGCTGTCCTTCACCGTACCGCTGACGGTGGCACCGGGATTCACGGTGACAGTGGCACCGTTCACCACGCAGTTACCGAAGGCATTGGCAGTATTCACGCCTCCATCATCCTTGGCACCGCCGGCGACAAAGTCCGTAATTGCGGAGTGCAAGTCGTAGGTCGTAGAGTTGGTGACAGAGTTCTTTTCAAACTTAGCTACCGTGGTCATAACGGTGACGCTGGTAAGCCCCTTTCCGTCATCGCTGCCGCCGACGCCCACATAGCCGGTGTCCGGCGTGTAGTCGGCCACCTTGTAGGGGCCGTGGTTGCCGTTTTCTTTCCCGTCGCTCTGCTTCAATTCGGCGGTGTTAAACCAGTAATACCAGTTGGGATCTTTCGCTTGCACTTTCTTCGCCAGCTTAGCATCCGAAGTGGGTAAGCGGAACTGGAAAGCCGGGATAGGCGTTTCACCATCATCTGATGCAATGGAAATGGTGTATGTTACATACACATCCCCGGTGCTGCCTACGCAGATTGCGCTTTGCGACGGGGTCACCGACAGCGTTACGGTTTTATTCAACAGGTTCACCGTATCAGCCGAGGCGGTGGTGACCGTCACGCTTGCGAGCATCACCAGTGCCAGCAGCAGGGATAGCCATCTTTTCCTCAAGTTGATTCCTCCTTTGTTCTCTCCGTTTTTCTATACTGTTTTTTTGAACACAATTTGGCAAGTCCGCCGGGTATGGCCATCTGGCACACAGCGCCCGCTGCCGCCAGTACGCCCAGTGCAACGGCCGCGAGGCTCGTGCCGGTGCCGCCCGTCTGCGCCGTGTCCAACACAGCTGCGTCAGCCGCGCCGGGCGCGGGGCTGATGACCACCTGCGAGTCGTCTGCCGCCGCAGGCAAATTCCCCTGCGGCACGTCCGGCTTGTCGGTCACATCCGGCGTTTCGCCGGATGTAGGCTCGCCGGTTTCCGGCTTCTCCGCACTGTTGGAGCCTCCCGAACCACCCGAACCGCCCGAACCGCAGGTTCCCTTCACCGTCACCGGCGTGCTGTCCACCCGGGGCGTGTAGGTCGTTCCGGAGCCGTCGGGCGCGGCCACAAACTCCGCGTCCAGCGTGAATGTGCCGGTGCTTCCCGCCGGGATCGTGGCCGTGATGGTCAGGATCGCCGCGCTCTCCGTCATACGCCTGCCCTCCGAGGAGCCAACGGCGGCGAAAAAGCAGCTGCCCGGCGTGTACTCATAGGTACGAAACACGCCCTTGTCGGTGTTGATATCGTATTCCAAGTCCAAAGACTCATAGGTGATGACCCGTTCCCCGTCCACCTTAAAGCTCTTGGGCAGCGTCATCGTCCCGGACGGCTTCAGCCGGAAGCTGAACACGCCCAGTTCCTTTCCCTGCGGCGGCGCAACTGTCACGGTGAAGACCACCTGTATATCGTTTCCGTCTGCCGTCACCTCGGTCTTATCCGGTGTGATTGTCAGCGTGGCCGTATCCTCCGCCCACGCCGTGGCCACAGCACCCAGCAGCAGTAGCACGCTCAGAACGGCGCAAATCAGCTTGCGCACACACATCCTCCTTTCTCATCTCTCCACACATCGTAACATCATACCTTTTTGCATCTTTCTCCCTCCCTGCGGGCGCAGCAAAGCCCACTGTACCCAGTTTTATTTCCATTATAGCCCGCCCGCATGCCAATAGCAAGCAGAAATTCCCTGTCATTTCCCCCGACTTTTTCTCCTCGCTTTTGCTCATTCGTACAAAAAAAGCCAAAACACTATGCAGCCAGCTAATTGTTTTTGCATTTCGTCCGGTTTATGATGACGATGTACCAATATATATGTGCATTTCAGCACACGGAAAGAGAGGGAGTAAGCATGAAGAAAGTAATCAGTCTTCTGCTGGCGCTGGTCATGGCGCTGAGCCTGCTGCCCACAGCGGTGTGGGCAGAGGGCGAGGACGCCGCCGCCCCGGCGGAGGAAGTCTCCGAGAGCTTCTTTGACAGTTCCCATCCGTTCACGTGGAACGACGGGAGCTACGTCTGGCGCTTCTGGTGGAATGGCCCGGACGGGAGCCGGGGCGAATGGCACCTGTACGCCGCGCCGGAGGGCACGTCCGCCGACAGCGCGGACGGCTGGACGGACTGCGGCGCAGAGGCCACGCCCTTCGAGCATCTGACGGAGGGCACGCTGGCATACGCGGCGGCCTGCGCCATGCGGTCGGCATGGGAGGCCTACAAGGGCGATGAAAAGGTTTCGCCTGATCTGATGTGGCTCATCGACATGATGACCTATGAGAGTGTCGCCTACACCGATGAGGACGCAGCGGCGGCGCAGGAGTTCATGGACAGCCACAGGATCGGCATGGACGGCGGCACCGCCACGCTGGTATTTCCTGATGGCAGCGCTGACGAGCTGCTGAATGCGTGGTACGAAACCACCCCCGCCGTCTGCGCGGCGCTGCAAAAGGTCATGCACTGTGAGCTGGTGAGCACAGGAGATCTCTATAACTTCACCCAGCTGCTGCACCGCACGCTGAAGGCCGCCGACGATCAGGGCGGCAGCAATGATGGCGGCAACAGCTTCACCAACTCGTGTCAGGCACTGTGGGACAGCGGTTTTCAGGCACCTGAGAACCCGAATTTCGTGTTCCCCGCCGGTCTGGTGGAGGGCGAAGACTACACCTACACATATAACAATGCCACCGGTGAGCTGCACGTTGTGCTGCTGCCCCAGTTCGACAAGGGCAACCACTGGGCAGATGCGTTCCACAACATGTCAGCGGACAGCAATTCGCTGAATCTGCAAATCAGAATGACCGCCAAGGGCGAATACACCCGCGCGAAGGATTTCAGCTTCAACGGCAGCCCCGCGTCTGTCATCAACGAGAGCGATCATGTAGACGCGTCCTATTTCAACATGGATAACGGCGTCCGCTGGATGGGCGGCAGTGTGCCGGTGGGCACGGTGAACCGGATCGATGGTCAGGCGACCATCGCGCCCACGGATGCCTTCAACAAGCATTTCATCGCCGTCGCCTGGGGCGACGACAGCGGCACCGTTCTCCGCAAGGAGCTGGTCATCCTGACCGTTGAGGTGCAGCAGGAGTTCGTGGTAAACACCCACTACAACGTGGCCAAGCCCATCCCCGCCGATAAGCTGAAGAGCGGCTTCACCTTTATGAGCGGTGTTACCGGCTGGGAGGCCAGCTTCAGCGACGGCAAGCTCGAGCTGTTCCCCGATAACGGCATTCCCACCTCCGGCGACCCCATCGAGCTTGGCCGCATCCGCTGGGACGATATGGCGCCCGACGGGTATCACTTTAAGAGCTATGTCCGCCTGAACAGCGGCAACGGCGAGGAGACATATTCCGGCGTTGGCGTGTGGACACGGCCGAACGCCAATGGCCGAGGCGTTGATGAGCTGTACGAGGTCACATGGTATAACGATACGGACAACACAAGCATTCTCCAGGATCTGGCGGTATACCAGTACGACAAAATGCCGTATTACCGCTATATCTCCAAGGATGGTGTCACGGCCGCGCCCGTGACCTCTCTGGGTCTGGACACGGCGCAGCTCAGCAGCAGCGGCATCGGCGTCACCTATGACGAGACAACGGGCTGCTTCCATGTGTCCCACAGCGGCTGGGAGCTGCCCGACGCGTCCACACTGCTGAACACCCGCATCACCCCCACCCCGCCGGAGGGCACGGTGTACTTCTCCGCCAATCATGACGACGGCAACCGCGACCCCCGTATCATGGGAAAGAGCGAGGCTTCCGATATTCTGGCTTCTCTGGAGAGCTTCGAAAAGTACTCCGTGACTGACAACAACCGTGTCAACGAGCGGTCGCTGGAGCTGGTGCGGACGCAGGTGGTTCACCTGCCCGGCATTGATGTCTGTCTGTCCGGTTCCAGCAACCACCGCGGCCTGACCGTCGCCTGGTGGGACGCGGACAGGAACCTGATCGGCATGAGCTATGTGTACGGTCAGAACGACGACTTTATGAACCGCACCCGGCTGACCAGTGTCGAAACGGCGGATAAGCTGGATGACCTCAACGACCGCGGCGAGGTCAATGCCCCCGCTCTGGTGGGCGCAGAGGGCATGGAGCTGGTCTGCGACCGCTATCCCCAGACCGGCAGCGGCATGACGCAGTTCTTCAACCTGCACCTTCTGAACGATCAGGGCGGCACCAAGACCGTGTACATCCCCTACCACTGCTTCGGCATGAGCTACGCGGGCGACGTGCAGGGCAAGAGTGCCGACGAGCTGCCCACCATCCTCGTCCGGCACTTTGACGCCAACTACAACTTCCGCAACGAGATCATCGGGCGCTACGAGCCCCAGGGCATCGTGTTCGAGACGGACAGCTTCTCCCCCTTCACCGTGTCCGTGGGGAACGAGCAGAGCGGCGGTGACGCGGACGGCTACGGCGACAACATCGGCGACTACGACCGCTGGGGCGAGGGCAGCGCTTGGAACGGCGACCCCCTGCAGTACATGGTCATCAAGAGCCTGCGCAATATGGACGGCCGCGACAGACTGGAGCTGGGCGTGGACTGGCGCTATGACAAGGTCAGCAGCATTTATAATGTGGGCATCACGCCGGAGGTGCTGACCCAGATCGTTAACGCCAACAAGCCCCTCGTCATCTACAACGAAAGAGAACTGACCCTGTCCCCGGCTACCCTGTCGGATATGCTGCAAAAGCTGAACGTCCTGAATGCCAACAGGGGCGCGGAGGACAACGAAGCCCTCCTGTGGTTCCGCTACGAGTACGGCAACCGGGACGGCGAAAACGGCCAGGCCTACGCCTTTATGATCACCGTTTATCTGGGCGATACCCGCTACCGGCTGCCCGACGGCGAGACGTATGCTTTCTCCGTATTCTTCGACTGCAATGACGTTACAGCCTACGAGCTGTACTGCCCCGCCGATCCGGAGGATGCCTCCAGTGAGCTGGTCAAGCAGGCCAACCCCCTTTCCTGTGTCGACGGTCACAATGACGACGGCCACAGCTGGCGGCAATGCAGCTTCACCGCCGACCATGACGGCATGTTCGTCATCCATCCGAAGGACTATCAGATGCAGCAGAGCTGGCCGTGGTGGGGCGTGCCCACGCCGCCGTGGACGCCCAGTCCCGACGCCACAACTCCCGACAGCGAGATACCGGAGCTGCAGGCTCTGTACGACAGCGGCTTCAAGTTCCCCGTCATCGGCAAGGACATCCACTTCATCTTCCCCGAGCAGCTGAAGGAGTGGACGGAGGGCTGCGGCGACGACTGGGACTACCGCTTCACCGTGGACGAGAGCAAGGGGCGCGTTGCCATCGAGGTGAACATGGGCAGCCGGGAGCGCTGGGAGGACGCCGTCCGCAACATCGAGACGGGCGGGCTGGACGACGGCGTGTTCTTCCGCTACTACTTCGGCAACTCCGATAACCAGCACCCCATGACCTACGGCTACGACTGGTACGGCGATTACGGTGGGCAGTCTCTGGCGGACAATACGCTGTATCGGGGCTATCACCACAACAACAGCCTGCATCTGACCACCGTGAACCGCCAGAACGCCCACAACAGCGTCCTGACGCTGAACAGTCAGGGCGAGGACTGGCGTATTATCCTCGCCATGAGCAACAGCGAGGGCACGGTGGCCGCTGCCGAGGCCAAATACGCCTTCCAGCTGGAGATCCTGCCCCGCGAGGACATTTCCTTCTCCCTGCCCGCCGACAACGGCACCGCGGTGCCCGCAGCCCGTCTCCATCCCACCGCCACCCACCAAGACTGGATGGCCACGGTGCCGGCGGACGGCTCCGTGTTCCTGCGCACGGTGAAGGACAAGACCCTCAACAACGCCGGCAGCGGTCAGTACGGCCTGATCGGCGAGCTGACCGTGGACGCGCCGGAGGGCTATGCCCTCAGAGAGTGGCGCAACAACTGCACCGGCGGCAGCGGCAGGCAATTCCCCGTGCCGCTGGTCTGGGCCGATCAGGTCATCACGCTGATCTGGCAGAAGGACAACGCACCCGATCTGGTGGAGTATGTGCGGGTGGAGCCCATGAACTATCTGCCCGGGTTCTACTCCCTGGGCGATGAAAACGCGCCCTCCCGTGCCCCCAGCGCCGATGAATTCCTGAGCACAGCGGAGCAGAAGACGCTCAGCGACAACGGCATCACTGTGACATACGATGAGAAATTGGGCTACTTCACCACCAGCGTGGATGCCTCCAAGCTCACTGACCTGTCCCTGCTGCACCAGTGCGTCACACTCAATGCGCCGGAAAACGCCGTGTACTTCAAATTCACCGGCGAGGGCGGCAGCGAGAACCCTGCCAGCCACAATATCGACGAGGATGTCAAGCGGTTCACAGAGCAGTTCAGCAGCCCGGGTACAAAACTGCACACCGTTGATCCTGACAGGCCTATCCGGATGCGGCTGATGCGTACCGAGGAACTTAAACTGGACGGCAAGACCGTGTACTACTCCGGATCCCAGTCGTACAACTCCCTCATCGTCCAGTGGCTGGATGAGGGCAAGAGCGTCATCGGCTACACCTGCCTGTACGGGCGCAACGGCGACATCTCCACCACCGTGGACACCGACACCGTGGACACCGCTCCCACAGAGGCGGTCAGCGTTCCCACGCTGGTGGGCACCGATCTGAAGCTGCTGTGCGACCGGAATCCCCAGACGGAGGACAGCAAGCGCCTGTTCCTGCTGTTCAACGTCACCGGCGAGGGACAGCTGGACGAGGACGGCGCCGAGATCTACCTGCCGTACAGCTACTTCGACCTGACGGCGGAGGAGGGTATGGCGCTGGCGGCCAAGGGTGTCCGCCCGCTGATCCGCCACTATCTCAACGAGAACTGCACGGAGAAGGAATCCCTGCTGGGCGAGTACACCGCAGCCGGTGTGCGCATCGTCACCCGCAGCTTCAGCCCGTTCCTCATTGACGCCAACGGCTGCACCGTGGGCGATCTGAACGGCGACGGCAAGGCGGATGCGCTGGATATGCAGGCGCTGTATGAAAATCTGTCCACCGGCCGCACCACGGAAAAGCTGGCGGACAAGGACGACTTCCGCCTGCTGGCCGACTGCAACGGCGACGGTGCGGTGAACATTCTGGATTACCAGAAGCTGTATCAGGGCATCAAAACGGCATAAAATAAAGGAGCGCACCCTTACGGGGTGCGCTCCTTGTCTGTTGAAAAGCCCTGCCATTGCGAGGCGGTCCTCTGCGCGCTTTACTCGATGAGTCCGCTTTCCTTCAGCAGGATCTCAATATCGGTGCCCTTGATCTTCTTGATGGCGATCTTGAGCATTTCCTTCTCCGCGAAGGACAGCGGCGCCTCGCTGATGGGCTTCTTGTCGATGGCATAGTAGCAGGCACGCAGCAGCTCACGCACATCGTACTTGCTGCCCCACACCTCCGGCACGCCGCGGTCGATATCCAGCAGGGTGTATACCGACTCCATACCGGTGCGCATGGAATACTCGGTGGTGAAGATGGTGTCGCGGGGCGTCTCGGCAAACTGGCCGATGAAGGCGAAGTTCACGGCACCGTCGGGCACGACCTTGGGACGGTCGGACTCCTTGCGGGGCTGGAAGAAGGCGTTGATATAGGGCATGAAGCAGGTGGTGGTATTGCAGGCATCATGCGCCAGCGCGTCGATCTTTTCGGTGGGCACGCCGATGTGGTACAGCCACTCGCGGCAGACCTCCTCGCCGGTGCAGTCCCGCATGGCCTTCTTCACATAGTTGCCGTCCCTGTTGGTGTTCAGCGAATACAGCCATACCAGCACCATGTTCTTGTCCTGGGACTTGAACTGCGGCTGACGGTTGATGGTCCAGGACAGATACCAGTTGTCGGTGCTGTCCTTGACGGTGACGATGCCGCCGGTGGTCACCTTGCCGGAGCGGGGATCACGCTTGCAGATGTTCATGATGTGCTGGATGATCTCCTCGTTGGAGGTGGCCACGGTGGCGCTCATCCAGTTGGTGGCCTCCACATCGGAGCAGAATGTGTCCGGGTTGCCGTATTCGCCGTGCTCCGCCTGCGCAGCAATGGCCTTCCACATATCCCACGACTCGCCGCAGCCGTTCTTCACGCCGGACAGGTCGGGAGCATGGGTCTGGTCGCCGTAGCAGGAGGTATCGGTGCAGCAGCCGTTGGTGATGAACACCAGATCGTCCTCAATGAGGTCGATGGTCTGCTCCTTGCCGTCCTTCACATACACGATCTGCCGGGCGATCTTCTTGTCGCCCTCGGTTTCGATGATGACATTCCTGACGTCCATGCCGTACTCGATGCGCACGCCGTGGGACTCCAGATATTTCACCAGCGGCAGGATCATGCTCTCATACTGGTTGTATTTGGTGAAGCGCAGGGCGCTGAAATCGGGCAGACCGTCGATGTGGTGGACATAGCGGCACAGATACCGCTTCATCTCCAGAGCGCTGGACCAGCGCTGGAATGCGAACATGGTCTGCCAATACAGCCAGAAGTTGGTGCTCCAGAAGGAGTCCGGCAGCACGTCGGAGATCTTCTTGTCCTCCAGATCCTTCTCCGGCGTCAAAAACAGCTTGGACAGCGCCATGGCGGAGTCCTTGTCCAGCTTGAACTGCTTGTCGGTGTGGGCGTCCTCACCGCAATTCACACTGGCACGGCACAGAGAGTAGTTGGGATCGTGCTTGTTGAGCCAATAATACTCATCCAGCACGGAGACGCCCGGCGTCTCGATAGAGGGCACATCGCGGAAGGTATCCCACATGACCTCGAAATGGTTGTCCATCTCGCGGCCGCCGCGCATGAAGAAGCCCTTGGTCACGTCCTTGCGGCCATCGCAGCTGCCGCCGGCAAGCTCCAGCTTTTCGAGCAGATGGATATGCTCACCCTTCATCTGTCCGTCGCGGACAAGATAAAAAGCTGCCGTCAGCCCGGCAAGGCCGGTGCCGATGATATAAGCCGATTTTTTGTCCACATCCTTGGGCTTTTCGGGATGGGCAAAGGATTCGTAAGTGCCAGCAGAGTAATACATAACAAAACCTCCTGTTTTTTTCTTTTGTTGGCTTTATTATAGCATTTCCCGTCCGGCTTACAATAAACAGGAAAAGCCCCGTGATAAAAGTCTTATCACGGGGCCGGAAAGTGTAAAAAAACTTATCAAATGCGGGGAAATGATAAAATCAGAACTGAAACCGGGAGAGCGCTGCGGACATAGAGCCCCTGATCAGCTTGGCAAGCCTGTCCACGATCTGCCGCGGATCCTCGCGCATATCGTCCTTGATCCAGTCCAGCATCAGCCCGATAAATATATACGAATAGACCTGGGCGATAAACTGCTTGTCCTCGTCCCGCACCTTCATGGTGCCCACTTCCTCGTTGATCACATCCAGCAAAAGCCGGTCAACGAGCGGCTGCAGGTACTTTTCCACCTGCTCGGCGTGGACGCAGCGGTACACGTTCATGATAAACGGTCTGTTCTCCTGCACCGCCTCGAAAATCTGCAGGAATCCCTGCTGCCAGGTTCCGTAGGTCTTTTTCTCGTCCAGCGCTCTCCTGGCGTCCTCAAGGCAAGACCACTCCACCAGATCGTAGATGTCCTTGAAATGGTAATAAAAGGTCATGCGGTTGATGCCGCAATCCTCGGCAATGTCATTGATGGTGATCTTGGTCAGCGGCTTTTTCAAAAGCAGATTTTTCAGTGACTGCTCCAACGCCCGCTTTGTTACCTGTGACATGGCAGCTTGTACCTCCCGTAGATCATCCGCCTCGTGCCGCCCTTTCGCCGCCGCTTGCCCGGCGGCCTGTGCAGCACAACAAATACCATACCCATACAGGGCTTTTCTTACCTTCTCCCCAACCGTCCGAACCACCAGAAGGTCAGCGGCCACACACACCCGGCGAACAGCACCACCAGCAGATAGCGTACCCCGCCCGCGATGGCGGCGCTGCCGCCCAGCAGGGCGATCAGCGGCGCCTTCAGCCCCGCCCGTATGGCCAGCAGCAGCCCGAAGCCCACCGCCAGCTTGATGAGCTGCGCCCACCAGACAGCCTGCGTCTCAAAGCGGACGTACTTCCGATCCGCGATGTTGGCGATCAGCATGCCCAGCGTGGCGCCGGTGAGCTTCCACGCGTTCTCCAGAGCGCTGACGTAGTTGGCGGTGTCCTCGGCGGTAACGCCGGTGTCGCCCCGCAGATACAGGTATCCCACGAACGCACCGCTGCACACCACCATCACGGCGATGGTGCGCGTCAGCACCGCCGGCCGCCGGTCGGCCTCCTCCATCAGGGGATAGACCAGCATCACCAGCGCCGCGGCGACCACGAACGACACGCCCACGTCCAGCGGCGTGTGTACGCCCAGATACATCCGGCTGAACGCCACCAGCACCGTAAGCGCGATGAGCAGCACCCGCAGCCACATCTTATTCGTATACCGCGCCATGCCGCCGTAGGTGGCCACGGCGTTCTGCGTATGCCCGCTGGGGAAGGAATAGCCTGTGGCCTCCGCCCGTGCGCTCTCCACGATGGTGAAGCCCGGATCCTTTATCCACGGCCGGGGCACGCAGCACAGTATTTTCAGAAACTGGTTGATGACCGTGCCGAAGAACCCCACGATCATCAGGTAGTAGCCCTCCCGCTTGCTGACGCACCAGAACACCGCCACGGCGATGACCATGAAGAACAGCTCGCCGCCCAGCAGCGTGATGACCGACATGATCTTATCCAGCACCGGCGTGCGGATGCTCTCCAGCGCATATAACAGTCCCATACAGCGACACTCCTCTCTTTACTGCTATTGTACTACAGCTTTCCCCGCCGCGCAAGCGTTGACTGCACCCCGCCCCGGTGGTATACTGACGAAAAATGCATCGGGAGGTCATTCTATGGAACCCAACAAGCTACTGGACATTCTGCACACCGCCGAGCGGCTGAAGGACACCCTCCGCCACTGCGACACCAGCAAGGGGCGGCGCGAGAGCGTGGCGGAGCACAGCTGGCGGCTGGCGCTGATGGCCTTTTTCCTCCGGGACGAATTCCCGGACACGGACATGGACAGGGTCATCCGCATGTGCCTGATACACGATCTGGGCGAGTGCTTCACCGGCGACATTCCCAGCTTTCTGAAAACTGATGCCGATACGGAGAAGGAGGACTCCCTGCTGGAGCGGTGGGTGTCCGGCCTGCCCGCGCCCTATAACGCGGAGATGGGCGCACTGTACGCGGAGATGAACGCCCTGCAAACGCCGGAGGCCAAGCTTTACAAGGCGCTGGACAAGCTGGAGGCGGTGATCCAGCACAACGAAGCGCCCATCGCCACATGGCTGCCCCGGGAGTACGACCTGAACCTGACCTACGCCAACGAGAATGTGGCCTTCTCCCCCTACCTGACAGAGCTGCGCGCCGCCATCCGCCGGGACACGGAGGAGAAAATACAGCGGGGCGAATGAACACGGGCGGACAGAGTCGTCCGCCCGTTCCCGTCATTCCGTAGGGGACGCCGTCCACGACGTCCCGTTTCGCGCGGTTCAACATACCGTCCCGTAGGGCGGGGCCCGCGTGCCCCGCCGAAAAATGCGTACCCGGCGGCGGGACACATGGGTCCCGCCCTACAGGTGCATACCCCCCCCAAAAAAACAACGCGGCGCCCCTTGCGGGGCGCCGCGCGTTTTCCGTCCATGTGTGGCACAGACGGAGGAGGGTTATATTCGCCGCTCTATACAAGCGGGAACCGCGTGGGGATTCCACCTAAAGGCAGAAAGGGCGCTAACTTACTTGGAAACGACATACCACGTGTTTTTTACTTCCCCATTATATAATTTTAGATAAATATGTAAACACGGTTTTTCCCGCAGTCACGTCAAGGCAATCAAAAGGCACAAGGCTTTGCTTATGCCCTTTGATCGCCTCTCCGCCCGAAGGGCGGAGAGGACTTGGAAAAGGTTACTGAATCTTGCTTCCGTCAATAGTAACGGTGAGATGTGCTGCGTCCATGCTGTTCTTGTTTGCCCACAGCTTGGAGCCGGTGTTCTTACCATCAGCGAAACCGTTGACAGTGATGTCGTTAATGGTCAGGGTGTAGGTGGCGTTGTAGTCGTTGCCGATCTCGATAGCCGCCTTGCCCGCAGCGCCGTTATTGCGGTCCTTGAAGATGCAGTTGTTTACGACAAGGTTGGTGGGTTTGGACGCAGTCGCTTGACCGTAGAGCAGGATGGCCTTGCCGTTGGTGTTGAAGGTGCAGTTCTCGAAGGTCACATCCGTGCCGCCCCATGTCCAGATGGAATACTGGTTGGCCATGGTGTTTTCAAAGGTGCAGTTGATGAAGGTGGCCTTGCCGTACAGGGTCAGCTTGCCCTTGATGGTGCAGTTCTTGTAGGTCAGCTCATTGCAGACAATACCGTCAAAGTCGCCTTCGCCCGCCTGAATGGTCATGTTTTCAAAGGTGAAGGTAGAACCGCGCTGGTAGTTCAACTGGCCGCCCTCGGCGCTGACAGCATTTGTGATAACATCTACAGTCTGGGTGCCGTCGCCGACAAAGGCGACGTCGCGGCTCTTGGTGCCCTCGTTGGCAATGCCGTTGTCAAGGGTGATGGTTTGACCGGAAGCAATAGAAATGTTTACCTTCTTATCGGTAGCATTCGTGATTGCATCGTTTGCCTGCTGCTGATTAGAAACGATTACGGGATAAGTAGCATCCTTATCGTACTGGGTGCCGTAGCTGTCGCTCTCCACGGTGTACTGCGTAGCCAGAATATTCAAGCCAAAGCTGATAGAAGCCGCTTTTTCGGAGGAAATTGCGTTGGCCTCGTTGCCGACGGACTCAGGCATATAAACCTTTATACCAAGAATCTGCGCATCGCCGGGCTTCAGCTCGTGGACACTTCCGTTGGAAGCATATTCCAGTTCAAAATTGGCAAAGTCGCGTTCCGTCCACATGCCATAATCTTCCTTTTGGAAGATCAATTGTTCCATCATTGCGCCAATACTGCCCTCAGCAGGATACTGCTGGAAGCCGGTTGCGGCAACCTTCAGGTAGTCGGAGAGCTTATAGGGGTTACCGGCCTTGTTTGTGCCGGCGGTCTCCGAAACGACGTTCATACCGATCTTGTACTTAAGTGCCAGATTTCCAGCGTTCTTGATTTTCAGCTCCACCACTCTTGTGTGACCCGGCTCAAACAGAGTTCCCTCCGCGCCGAACAGGTCGGTAGCGTTGTCGAGAGTCTTCCAATCCCGCTCCAAAGAAGTTCTGTACTCCACTTCAATGTCCAGATTACCCGCCTGGATCTTGTTCACGCCGGTGGACGCCGTATCGGTAAACCAGGCGAACG
>ENA-OPCW01000359-OPCW01000359.1-human-gut-metagenome-genome-assembly--contig:-NODE-359-length-25008-cov-5.173927_pt1 | contig 25008 bp, 16 predicted proteins | sample MGYA00241258_ERZ501496 | MGnify/ENA primary metagenome ERZ501496 (study PRJEB25962, sample SAMEA2042660) | human gut metagenome | biome: human gut; feature: human-associated habitat; material: faeces...
GTTTTTACATTTGTTTATTCGATTATTTTATATGCTTTTTCAAAAGTAATAGAAGGTAATGTGTTGGTTTTCAATTGTATGACAAAAACGTCCTGTTTTAGAAGTGATAGAGGAGTGATAGGGGAAAACGTCCTGTATCACTGCCTTTGGACGTTTGAATATGAATAGCTACAACCTTTGTAGTGATAGAGTGATAGAGGATTAGCAGAAAACTTCGTATGCAGATTACAATCTTGGAAAATTGTGATATACTTCGTTTTATTGTATATTTGTCAACAATAAGGTTATAGCTCCCGGCGAGATTTGCTGAAAAAACAATTGTCGGAGTGTGGAGGACGTTTTCGGGATTCTCGGATTGACAATCTCAAAATGGAGAAAGGGTTTATCATTTAACAGTTAATTTATTATCATGAAATCAACAATCGTATTGGGAATAGGAGCTACCTTGCTGGCCTCCTGTTCTGGAAACAGACAAAAGGCGGAAGAAAAAGTAACACAGCAACAGAAGAAGCCGAACGTTATTTTCCTGATAGCCGATGATATCGGTTATGGCGACCTGAGTTGCAACGGATCAAAAACGATCCATACGCCGAATGTGGAACGCCTGGCAGCCCAAGGTGTCCGTTTTACGGATGCGCATGCGGTGGCTGCGACCAGTACGCCGTCGCGCTATTCGCTGTTTACGGGGCATTATGCTTGGAGGCGGAATGACACGGGGATTGCGGCTGGAAATGCCGGAATGGTCATTCGTCCCGAACAGCCGACTGTTGCCGATATGTTTCGTGAGTGTGGTTATACAACAGGTGCTATAGGTAAATGGCATTTGGGATTGTCTGACAGGACGGGAGGACAGGATTGGAATGGCTTTATCACGCCGGGACCTTCAGATATAGGGTTCGACTATTCCTATATAATGGCTGCCACAGGCGATCGTGTGCCTTGTGTGTGGGTTGAGAATCAGCGGATCGTCAATCTTGATCCGAATGATCCGATTGAAGTGAGCTATGAAAAACCGTTCCCTGGCGAACCGTTGGGAAAAGACCATCCGGAATTGCTTACCAAATTGAAACCGAGTCCGAACCATGGGCATGATATGGCGATTGTGAACGGCATTTCGCGTATCGGCTACATGAAAGGGGGCAAGCAGGCCTTGTGGGAAGATGAAAACATTGCAGACAGCATCACTTGCAAAGCTGTCCGATTTATTGAAAACCACAAAGATGAACCGTTCTTCCTGTATGTCGGAACCAATGACGCGCACGTTCCCCGTTGGCCGCATCCCCGTTTTGTCGGAAAGAGCGGCATGGGCCCTCGTGGCGACGCTTTGTTGCAATTCGACTGGACTGTAGGCGAAATAATGGGCGCACTCGAAAAAGCCGGTATTGCCGAAAACACCTTGATCGTGTTGAGTAGCGACAACGGTCCTGTTGTGGATGACGGTTATGCAGACCGGGCTGTGGAATTGTTGGGCGAACATAGACCCTGGGGGCCGTTCCGTGGAGGTAAATACAGTATCTTCGAAGCCGGTACGCGTGTTCCGATGATTGTGAGCTGGCCGGCTCAGGTAAAACCGGGTGTCTCCGACGCATTGGTATCACAGATCGACCTGTATGCCTCCATGGCAAGCCTGATGGGCAAGCCGCTCGAAGAAGGGGCCGGTCCTGACAGCCGGGATCATCTGGACGCATTCTTGGGGAAGGACTTGAAAGGGCGCGACTATGTGGTCGAAGTTGCCGGTTCTCTTTCTGTCTCCGACGGCGAATGGAAGTACATAGCTCCGAGTAATGGTGCTGCTTATGCTAAACTGACGAATATCGAGTTGGGCAACAGCAAGGAAGAACAGCTTTACAACTTGAAGCAGGACATCGGAGAAAAGAAGAATCTGGCGGCCGAACATCCCGAAATCGTTGCAAAGTTGAAAGCTATATTGGAAAAGGAAAAAGCTAAATAGCCTTTTTACATAAAGTGTGAAAACGCCTGTAGGTAATCTAAAAAACATTCCTGCAGGTGTTTTTTGGTTAAAAATGGACGAGTTCATTTTATTCTGCTCCCGGTTTGCGTTATCTTTGCAAATCATTAGGCAGAAAATAGAAGGATAATGCTGGGATTGATAAGTAAAGGAATTGTTATTGGCGTACTGGTTTCCGCCCCGATGGGTCCGATCGGTATGCTATGTATACAACGAACGCTGAACAAAGGACGTTGGCATGGGTTTGTTACCGGATTAGGGGCTGCTCTGTCAGACGTGATCTACGCTGCACTGACTTGCTTGGGGATGGGAGTTGTGGTGAACTTTGTGGAGGCGAATCAGGCTCCTTTGCAATTGATCGGCAGTATCGTATTGGGTATTTTCGGCTATTATATTTTCCAATCCAATCCTGTCCGGAATCTTAGAAAACAACGGGAGAAAAAGTTATCTTTCACTCAGGATTTTATTACAGCTTTTCTTCTTACCTTTAGCAACGTATTAATCGTATTGCTATATATTGGTTTGTTTGCCCGCTTTGGTTTTGTCTTGCCGGAACATTCTGTTTGGATGTTGTCGGGTGGCATTGCTTTTATTGGGGTGGGGGCTGTTCTCTGGTGGTTCGGAATCACTTATATAGTTGCTAAATTGAAAAAATGGTTTAACGTGCGAGGTATATGGTTATTGAATAGGATTGTAGGATCGGTCATTATTGTTTTGGCTATAATCGGAGTCTTATCCGTATTGCTGACTTCTTATTTACATTTACCATTACTCCAAATCTATAATTGATAATGAAGAAACTGAAAGTCCCTTATTTGGAAACGCTGGACGTACTGGATCTGTCGTCCGTAGGCTTTTTGATGGAAAAGGCCCAGCGAGAGTCGATCGATGTGATTAACTGGGAGGAATATTCCTATAAGCCTATCGTGGCTTTCGATATCGCAAGATCGAAAGTGAATCTGTATATTCGTTACTTTGTAAAAGGCAATTCATTGAAAGCTCTTTATGAAACGGATGGTTCACCTGTCTATCAAGATAGTTGCGTGGAGTTTTTTATGAAGCGGGTGAATGATCCCAATTACTACAATTTCGAGTTTAATTGTATCGGAACATGTGATGCTTCCTATCGGGAATCGCGTGATTCGAAGAAATCTCTGACCCCCGAAGAGTATGCTTCGATACGTCGTTTTTCAAGTCTTCCTCATGTCGCTTTTACAGAGAAACTGGGGGTTTATAGCTGGGAGTTGGTGGTTGCCATTCCTTTCCGGTTGATGGGCCTCGATCCTGACAACCTACCGGAAAAGATAATGGGCAACTTCTATAAATGTGCGGACGATACGGAATTTCCGCATTTCGTAAGTTGGAGTCCGATTGATCTTCCTTCTCCGAACTTCCATTGTCCGGAGTTCTTTGGGGAAATCTATTTATAAATTAAGAATTAAGAATTAAGAAATGAATGCATAAGACACCATTTCTTAATTCTTAATTCTTAATTTTTCAACTCCTTGATTTTTACTTCCGAGATACTTGCATTGCCGGAGGTTATTACGATACGGATATCACTGGCGGTCGTGCCTTTGAACCGGTAATTCGTCAGCTCGTTCGTAGCTTCTACCGTCCCTTCATATACGGTCAGGAACTGGCCTCCGCCACCGGAGAGTTGGATTTCAAATTTGGCATCTTTGCTTTTTTCTTTCCAGGCAATCGCGATGTTGTTAGGAGAGGCGTTGTTTTCGAGTGCAAAAGTTATGTATTCACCTTTGTTGGCTTTCCAAGCCGTAGATGGGTTGCCGTCTAATACTGACGGAGCAGACTCCTGAGTAGAGCTGGCAATAACTGATTTCTGCTGTCGGGAAGCTGCCGATATGTTTGCCTGCTCTTTACCATATTCCACTACCGTAAAACGGTCGTTCAGGCGGATGTCTTCGGATGAGGCTCCGACCATAACCTTGAAGTCTCCCGGTTCTACCACCCAATGGTTATCGCTATTCAGCAGCTGCAAGTCGCGCGGTTCGATAGTGAAGGTAAGCTCTTTCGTTTCTCCCGGATTCAGATGGATACGGTCGAAGCCGACGAGGTTCTTCTCGTAGGTCGTAACACTGCTGAGGATATCGCGTACATATAACTGTACTACCTCATCTCCGGCACGTTTACCTGTATTCGTCACCTTGCAACGGACGGTGACCGGTTGAACCTGTGTCACGATAGCTGGCTGGATCGAAATGTCTGAGTATTCGAAAGTCGTATAACTCAATCCGTAGCCGAACGGGTACAACGGACCGTTCACGCGGGACATGTTGCCGTCCAATCCTTTGTTGCGTCCGCCGTCGACCTGTGCATTCGGTTTGGTCGGGAAGTTGAACGGAATCTGTCCGACTGTCTTCGGGAAGGTAACGGTCAGCTTTCCACCTGGGTTATAGTCGCCGAACAGAGCGTCTGCAATGGCCGTACCGCCTTGCGAACCCGGATACCAGGCTTCGAGGATAGCCGGAACATATTTGTCCGCCCAGTTAATAGACAACGGACGTCCGTTGATCAGCACCAATACGACCGGTTTTCCAGTGGCAACGACAGCTTGTAGCAAGTCAAGCTGGCGGCCTGGCAAATCGAGGCTGGAACGTGATTTGTTTTCTCCGCAGGTGCGGTTACTTCCGCCCAGCACGACTACAGTCACATCGCTCTTCTTCGCGTTTTCCACTGCTTTGTCGATCTCGCTCTGTTCTTCGGCTGTCAACGGATAACGGATCAGTTCCGATTCCGGCCAATTGGCATCTACCAGATCACAACCTTTCGTAAAGAGCACGTCCGTTCCTGGTTTTACCTTATTCCGAATGCCTTCCAACACGGTTGTCACTTCTACGGCAAGCGGGCCGTAGTGTGTCAAAGCGTATGCCTCTTCATCTGCATTCGGACCGCATACGGCGATTTTGGAAATTTTGTTTACATCTAAAGGAAGGACGGCATCCTGGTTCTTCAACAGAACGAGCGATTCTTTTGAAGCCTGCAAGGCTACCAGTTGGTTTTCGGCGCAGTTTACCTCTTTGTCGGTCTCTTTCAAATCGATCTGATACGGATGGTCGAACAATCCAACGAGGAATTTGACGCGCAAGATGTCACGCACTCGGTCATCAATGGTGGACATTGGAATAGCTCCTTCCGCGATCAGTTCGCGAAGTGGCAGGACGTATGAATCCGGTGAGCGGAATGTACAACGTATGTTCAATCCCGCCAATACGCTTTGTAGCACGGATTCTTTCATATCGGCGGCAGTTCCGTGTTTAGAGAAAAGATATTCGACGGCGTCGCTGTCCGATACCACATATCCGCGGAAACCGAATTCGCCACGCAGACGTGTCGTCAGCCAATAATAGCTGCTCTGAATGGGGAATCCGTCGTAATCGTTGTATGAACTCATGACTCCGAGGATCCCGGCTTCCTTGATCACCCGTTTCCAGGGATAGACATGGATCATCTCGACCTCGCGTGGTGACATTTGCGGATCTACGCGTGCCATCCCTTCGCGTCCGCCTTTGTTGTTACTGTAAGCGATATAGTGTTTGGAAGTGGCGGCAACCTGATGGTCAGTCTGCATTCCTTTTGCCATTTCGATACCTAACTCGGCTACTAGATATGGGCTTTCGCCGTATACCTCTTCATAACGTCCCCAACGTTGATCGCGCCCGACATCGAGGATCGGAGCATAGACATTGGTATATCCCAACAACCGTCCTTCGCGCCCGGTGATATAGCCGACCTTATGAACCAGGTTCCGGTTCCAGGTGTGTCCCAATCCCAACTGTGTCGGGAAGTTGGTGGCGATATAGCTTTCTACCCCACGTATGCCTTCGTTCGTGAAGTCGGTCGGGATGCCGAGGCGTGTCTCTTCGATAAAGAACCGTTGTACTTCATTCAAAGCCCAGGCATGACGGGAAGCCGGCCAGACATACGGGTTGTCGGAAGGAGGAAGTCCCCATTGCTGGAAACCGTTCAGATGTTCATCGATGGCTCCTATGCCGTCTTTCCAGAGTTGTTTTTTCCAGTCCGATGTCGGCAGGTCGTCTTTCAGCACCCGCTTGTAACCGTAGAGCGTAACCATCTGGCAGGTTTTTTCTTCAACATTCATCTGCGAAAGGAGGTCTTCGACACGTGCATCGATCGGGACCGTAGGATCTTCATATACATCCTTTTTCCCATTCTTGTTGAAATCTATCCAGCCATTCCGGTAGATAGACTTGTTCGTTAATTTGTAAGTATCCGGTATCCGGATTTCCTGTGGCGTTTTGTTTTGTGCCTGCGTACAGAATGTCCCTGACAGGACAAGGCATGACGTAAGGACGGCGAGTTTGTTTTTCTTCATGGATTATAATTTGATATCGTTTAGTTCAACTAATTTGTTAACAATGGCGTATACGGTCAGACCACTGGCACTGTGTACCTGCAATTTCCGGGCGATGTTGCGTCGGTGTGTAACAACGGTGTGTGTGGAAAGGAACAGGCGGTCGGCTATTTCGCGGTTTGTCATCCCTTTGACGACACAGACCACGATTTCTTTTTCGCGTGCGCTGAGCGTCTGCTGTTCTTCGTTTTCGGTTTCCTCTTCCGGTGACGTATGGAGGCGTTCCAGCTTGTGGCGGATCTCGTCCGGGCTGTCATAGATGTTGATCTGGTCGTCGTAAGGTCGCAGCAGGGCATGATCAGCGACGGCATACAGCAGGGCTATGCATTTCATTTCCGTACAGCCGGTTTCTTCCTTGAGAAGCTGAATGGTGTAGTAACCGGGAAGTGACGGGTTAATAATCAGTATGTCTGGTTTGTGTGAGCGAAGTGTTTCTTGCAAAAGCTCCGCAGTGGCAATTTCGATGATCTGGATGCGGAATCCGGGAATTCGCTTTAATACCGCTTCGAGCCCACTGCGGATGATGGCAGACGGTTCGGCAATCGCTATGTTTAATAAGGCGCTCATAGGCATCACTGTATTGTTTTTTCAAGAGTCAGGATCGCCGGGACGAAAAGATAGTCTTCTACGTGGTTATGGGAGGCCAGATCTTGTTCGGTCGCGAAGATGTCAAACAAGACGCTGTTCAGCAGGTTGCTTCCGGGTCCCGGATAATACTTGATCAAGATATTTTTCAGTTCGATAATCTTCATTTCGATCTGATCATGATGTTTTCGGAAGATCGTTATGTTGTATTTCGGGTCTTTTATCCCTTTTAATAATCCCCGGACGTATGGAAATACTGTCTTTTCTTCATACGACATGTGTTTGTGGACTTCTGCTGCATATTCGTCGAAAAATTTAGTGATAACGAACGCCACATCTTTCGGGCAGTCTGCAATAGCATCGGTCAGTTTACGGCGGATATGGGGCAGCCGGAAGTCCAGGAAATAGGCGTGTGCATTATGCAGATAAGTGATCAAAGCCTCGATCGACAGACATTTGTCAATGTTTGTCATCGGCGCGGATATCTCTTCCGTCAGAAAGTTTACGACGGTCAGGAACGTGCAGGGATCGACACCGTTTTGGCGGCATACCTCTCCGATATTCTTTTCTCCGAATCCGAGTGCAATACCGAAGCGGCTCATGACGAGCACCATCGGATAATTCTCACAGATCAGATCACTCATTTTATCGGTTTCCCGATATTTACCATTCTTATACATAGGCTTTTCTCTCTTGTCTTGGTGTTTGAATAGCCAAAGATACATAAAAAATAGATTCTGCAGACTGCGCTTACAGAATTAGTAAATTCGGTAAGTCGGATAGTTTCAGCTAAAAAAGTTAGAAACTAAAGTTTCATATAGTTACTCGTTTTGGGACCTTGATTCCACCATGTAGAAACTTTAGTTCCAACGATTGAAATAAAAGTTTCGACCGCAGACACATTTGTTTTGCGGCAGGAAACGAATGATTAGTGGATTTTAGGAAAATATCCGTCTTGCTTAGGGACTGAAAAGGGCTGTTTTGGGTAGTAATTCGCAAAAAAGGTGCTTTTTGCATTTTGACAGTTTTTGTAATGGGTTGATTAATAAAGATATACTAATTTATATAATGTACGCGTAAATGAAGAATTTTAAGAGTGAAATCGGGTGTGTGATCGTATTTAAGATGTTGATATATAGAAAAATAAGAGGAGCTTTAGAAATGACTAATGAAAACGTACGTATTCGATTTCAAGATACAATAGTTAACAAACGTACGATAAGAACTGAACTTTTATAAACATTAGTATTAATATTAAATTTAGAATTATGAACAAAAAGTTTTCTACTCTTTTGTGTGCTAGCTTACTGTTCTCTTCAGCTTTTTCAGCTGTAAATGCGATTGACCTCACTGATGCAGCTGTGGGAGTTGGTGCTACAGCTGTTGCTAAGTTGGATAAGGCGGCTTTGAGTGGAGTGTATCAGTTGAGAGTTGGTACTCAGGTGCTTGTTATAGAAGATGGCAAGTATGTATTAAAGAACGTAAATGATGGCTTTGATTTACAGGCTTCTCTGTGGTGTGTTCAAGTGACGGAAGAAGGTCAAGGCAAAGAACCGATCTATGACTTTGTAAATAAAGCAACTGGTGAATTTTTAGCTATTTCAGAAGAAGATGTTGTTGGTTTACAGGTAGGAGAAAAAACGAAGACTAATTTGTCTGTTGGCGAAACTTTTGGCGGTTGGGCATTTTCTCCGGAATACAAGGAAAATTTGAAAGGTAATATGCCTTTATTTACTTATCAAGAAGCTGATAATGTTCTTTTATTGGTAAAAGGTGAAAATGGAGGCCTTAAGGCAAAAAAAGTAAAAGCATCTGTTGCCCGATCAGAATCGGAGAGAGTTCAATTTACTCTTTTTGATGCAGGTACTTACGTTTTGAGTGCGGCTGAAATTAATGCTTATTTGAAAGATAATAAGAATGTGCTTACATTTACTCCGGATGCAAATGCAGACGTCAATCCGTTCTCAACGACTGCTTTTGTCGCTAAAGGAGTTGCAGCAGATACTGATCATAACTTCGTATATGTGACTTCTAAATCCGATGCAAATGCTTATTTGAAAGTGGATACTGCTGCTAATGGTGTTGGTATTCAATTCTTGAAGTTTGGCTGGACTGATATGGCTAAAGAAAAAGATTTTGCTAACTCATTGTTAGTAAATCAGCACAAGTTCTTATTTACTTATCGTCCTTCTTTGGATCAACTGCGTATCCAGGTTAAACAGGCTCGTTACAAATCAGATAAGAATGCTGAAAAGTATTGGAGCGAAATTAATGGTACAGCGAAAGGAAAAATTTATAATTATGGTGATAAGTTTGTAGATCCGTTTAAGACTGAAGGTAATGTTGATGCTGCTAAATTGCATGTTAAGTTGCAGAACTTTACTGTTGCGGATCGTATTGCTACAATTGGAGAACAACCTATTAATACAAAGATCGGTTTCGGTCTGAAAGGCTGTTTCGTAACTAGCGATAAGACTTCAGTTGACAACGGTTTGTATATCATCAAGAATGCAAAGGGTCAGGTATTGGCTGCTCCTATTCATAAAAATGCAGAAGGTGGTAATAAACAATATGCAATCGAATGGGTGACATTGGACGAACAGGAACCGTTGCACATGCCTGCATACCAGTGGGTTATTACAAAAACATTGAATGCAGAAGTATCTCAACCGGTTTCTCCGGTTAAAATTGTAAACCGTGAATTCCCGAAAGCGAAAAATTGGGATAACGTTCAGTTCCGTTTGAATGAAGATGGTGAAATCTATACACTTACAACGGGTGCTGATATGTTGAACAACGTAACGTTTGTTCAGATCAAAGACTCTGCAATCATCAAAGATAAGAAGTTAGGTTACAAACATATCGACTCAAATGATTTGTTGGTCAACAGATATAAATTCAATTATCTGAACCCGTTCTCAATGGAATATTGGATTGCTAACGGTACAGGTAAAGATTCTTTGATCTATGTTAAGCAGGATGCCGGCGATTATGCTTTGGTTGAAGGTTCTACATACGAATATGGTATCGATGTTGATGCCGCTCTTTTGAAAAAGATTCCGGGACTGGCTCAGTTGGAAAGAACGAATTATGTCATTGCTAAAGACGAACAGGATCGTTTGGTTGAAGCTTATGGAAGCAAGTATTCAATGGGTGTAGCAAACTATGGTTCTAATAATATGGTTGTTGATACATTCTTCTTTAAAGAAAACAACCACTATGATGGTAAAGACTTCTATGCTATCGTCGAATCTAATTATAATAGAACTGCTCATGCTACTGAAATTCAAAATACAGGTGTTACGAAGAAAGTCGGTATCGCTGATGACGGTATGAGTGCTGGTCTGAAAGTTCAGTTGCTGAATGAAACAAGAACTTCTGCTTTCACTGTTGAACCTTCTACAACTCCGTTGTATCGTCGTTTCAACAACGTTGCACTGAGTGAAAGCGCAACGGACGGCCGTGACAGCTTGAGATTCTTCGAAACGATCCGTAAGGAATACTTGATGGATGAAAACAATAGCAACTTGACTGATGCTAATGTTGACTATCTGGGTATGTGGACAGCTGACAAAGCAACAGGTTTGTCATTCCAGATCGATACTGCTTGGGTTAATCGTGGTGCTGGTTATATCAAACCGCAATACTTGATTTCGGTTGCACATAACGACTTTGCCGGAACTCCGGGTAAACCTTGTACGGAAGATGGTCCTCACGTAGACAAAGACGGTAATATTACAGACGCAGAACATTGTGTTCACGCTACTCCGGCTATCCCTGGCTTCGAAAGAGCTAAATATTTGGTAAGTTTCCAGGATTCTGTAGATGTTTACGGTCAGGACAAACCTTATGCAGATATCAAGGGTGGTTATACTCGCGTAGGTTTCGTTGAAGGTATCCGGGTTGCCGATACGTTGTGGATCCTGCCGGCAGAATTCGTAGCTTTGGCTAACGATAAGATTAGCTTCGATGCTTTGGAAGCTTATAATGATTCTGTGAAAAATCTTGCTTCTAAATCATATTTGATCAAGAATAGACTTGACGGTAACGAACATAAGAATTACACTTGGTCATTCCGTTATGTACATCCGGAAAATGCAGGTAATGTAACGGAAGAAGGCGTAGAAAATCAGTTCTTGTTCGAATCGAACAACTATGACAATAAGATTATTGCACCTGAAAATGCTGCATGGTTGAAGATTCAGAATGGTTGTGTGGTTTTGACAGACAAATCATCTACATTCTCACATGCTGCAACAGGTGGCGACGGAGCTTTGATCTTCAATGTTGAAAATAAGGTTGACGATCAGCTGGCAACAGACAACGAAGAAATTGCAACATCTGAAGTTACAGTAATCGCTTTGCAGGGTGCTGTACGTGTAGCTAACGCTGAAGGTAAGAAAGTTGTTATCACTAACATCTTGGGCCAGACAGTTGCTAACACAGTTATCACTTCAAGCGATGCAACAATTGCTGCTCCTCAGGGCGTAGTTGTAGTAGCTGTTGAAGGTGAAGAAGCTGTTAAAGCGATCGTTAAGTAATAATGATCTCCCGTAGAGACACTATGAAACAGTGTCTCTACTATATTGAAATAAAGATTTTATAATCAAATAATGACCATGTGTCCGGTCTTTCCGACCAGTCAATTACCCCGCGAGGGCGAACAAGTGGTACATTAATACTAAAGTAAAAAATAACAATGCTGCCTGTACTTCCGTGAGGAAAGAGAGCAGACACAAAACAAGCCCCGACAGAGTAATTCCGTCGGGGCTTCGTTGTTATTATGATAAAAGGATTCTGCCCAAATGGCTAAAGTGCCGCAAACCGTTCATCTCCTTTGGCTGTCACCGCTGTACATTCCATTTCGACCAGCCAGCCGGTTCGGCAAACCGGAGCACGTACGATGATATAAGGGAGGCTGGGATGATGTTCGTCTATATAACGTTTGACCCGCGCATAATCCGCCGTATCGCGGATATAGATCACAGCTTGCATGATGTCATTCAAAGTGGCGTCCGCTTCTTTCAGCAGGGCTTCGATATTCTCAATCATGCGGGAAGTTTGTTTTATGACATCGCCAGCATGCACGATTTCTCCGTATCGGTCGATGCTTGCCGTGCCGGAGATAAAGACATGGCGGCGGTCGCCGTATGTGACAGCTGTGCCTCGTTCGAACGTAACGCCGTATTCATATGTGCGGTTCAGGTGTTCTGGTGCATATAGATAGCGGATTTGTCCGGGGCAGATACCGGAAACAGCATATGTGTCCATTGTCACGAATACCATCGGGTCGAAATAGCGTCCCTCGATTCCCGTACTGGCGATGAAATGAGTTTCTTCTGTCAGGTTTTGTGTCGCGAACACTTCTTTGCGGGCTTTTACCACACCCAGATAATTCACGTCTACATTCTGTACGAAAATCCATGTGCGCAGGCAGTTGGCCGCCAGTGTACAATTGGCTTCCGTCAGTTGCAGGATATAATCGCGGAAGATCAGGCGGGTCTGGTATTCCGAATTGGCCGCCCTGTTGCACTGGTTGGCACCTAAAAGCTGGCCGTATGCACCGTGACGCGCCTCAAACAACCCATTTGGCAACACCTGTGTTTGTACGCCAGTCTGCAGCCAAGCCCACAATGCAATCTTCGTGCCGTTCATCGGAGCCTGCTGTACGATTGATAGTGCGCAATAGGGGGAAAGCCGTTCCCGTTCCATCAGTTCATCTGTCTGGTTGGTTACGTCACTCAGAAAATAACGCCGGAAAATAGCGACCGGATTACCCGGCAACTCTTCCACTGAATGGGCGTAAACATCTTGTATGTGCTGTAACTGAGTGTGAAAGTCCTCCAGGCAGTTCGTCTGTTGGAAGAAAATATGGTATTCCGTTATGCCTTTGGAGGATTGAAAAGAGGTGATTTGCACTTCCGTCGTGTCGTATGTTTTCCTTATCAGGTTCATATTTATATTGTGTTTTTATAGTATAGATCGTAAAAATAAGGCTATTTAATTGAAATCAGAAAATTGAGAGTTGAAAATTACTTAATAAAGCAAGGAACGGTACTGTTTGTTAGCCGTTCAAGTCCTTCAACTCTATCAATTTGTTTACGATGGCATAGACAGTCAAGCCGCTGGCACTGTGTACTTGCAATTTTCGGGCGATGTTCCGGCGGTGGGTAATAACGGTGTGGGTGGATAGGTATAACCTGTCTGCAATCTCTCGGTTTGTCATGCCTTTTACCACACAGATGACAATCTCTTTTTCCCTGCTACTCAGTGTCTGCTGGTCCTCGTTTTCCCCTTCTTCGGACGGAACTTCTTCGGTGTTGAGGCGTTCCAATTTATTTTTCAACTCATCGGCATTATCGTATATTGATATCTGATCGTCATAGGAGCGAAGCAGAAACGGGTCGTTTATATTATATTGAAGGGCAAAACATTTCATATCCGGGCAGCCGCATTCGTCTTTCAGATGTTGTAGGTTGAAGTTTCCCGGAATGGAAGGATTTACGATCAGGATGTCCGGCTTATAAATGCGTAAGCCCTCTGTCAGACAGTCTGCTGCTGTTATTTCGGATATCTGGATACGGAATCCAGGTAAGCGTTTCAGCAGTGTTTCCAGTCCGCACCGGATGATGGAGGATGATTCGGCTATCGTTATTTTAATGTTAGTGGACATGGCAAGTGGTTTTATTGTTTTTCTAAAGACAGAATAGCAGGTACGAAGATGTAGTCTTCTACCCGGTTATGAGAGGCAAGGTCTTGTTCTGTTGCGAAAATATCGAACAGGACGCTGTTGAGCAAGTTACTGTCCGGTCCCGGATAATACTTCAGGATCAGGTTCTTCAGTTCTGTGATTTTCATCTCGATCTGGTCATGCCGTTTGCGGAAGATGGTGATGTTATATTTCGGATCTTTCTTTCCTTCCAGCAAATTGCGGACATACGGGAAGACGATTTTCTCTTCGTACGACATATGTTTGTGTACCTCTTCGGCATATTCGTCGAAAAAGCGGCGGATCACGAAGGCCACATCTTTCGGGCAGCTCACGATCGCCTCTGTCAGTTTGTGGCGGATATGGGGAAGACGGAAGTTCAGGAAATAGTCGTGTGCATTATGCAGATAAGTGATAAGCGAAGAGATGGAGATATCTTTATGGACCTCCGCTGCCGGGATTGTCTCCGTTTCCGTCAGAAAGTTGACGACAGTCAGGAATGTATATGTGTCGATCTTATTCTGCCGGCATACTTCCCCGATGTTTTTCTCTCCGAACCCCAGGTCGATACCGAAGCGGCTCATCACAAGGACCATCGGATAATTCTCGCATATCAGGTCACTCATCTTGCTTGTTTCCCTGTATTTTCCGTTCTTCATGTTTCCCATATCTTTTATCATTTGTATAGTAGATTATTATAAGTATGCATATTGAGGTGCATCCGCCGGTATGACAGCTATGCATTCCGTTTCGATCAGCCAGCCCGGACGACATACGGGAGCATGTACGATCAGGTGGAGAAACGACGGATACCGGCTTTCGATATATTGCTTGACCACGACATAATCGGCCGGGTCGCGCAAGTAGACGATTGCCTGCATGATGTCTTGCAATCCGCCTCCCGCCTCCTGTAGCAAGGTGTCGATGTTTTCCAGCATGCGTTCCGTCTGCTTCAGGATATCCCCCGGATACATGATCTCGCCTTGATTGTCGATACTCGCGGTTCCGGAAATGAAGATTTGTTTCCGGTCGCCATAGGTTACAGCTGTCCCCCGCTCGAAAGTCACTCCGTATTCGTATGTCGGATTCAGGTGGGTGGGAGCATAGAGGAACTGGATTTGTCCGGTCTGCAAGCCTTTTACGGCATAAGTATCCATCTGGACAAAAACGTTCGGATCGGCATGGCGTCCTTCTATTCCCGTACTGGAAATATAATGGGTCTTTTCCGTCAGGTCTTGCGTGATGAAAACCTCTTTGCGGGCCTTGACGACGCCGGCATAGTTGACATCCACGTTTTGAACGAAGAACCAGGTACGGATGCAATCGTTTGCCAACTTGCATCCTTGCTCGGTCAGTTGCAAGACGTAATCGTTCAGCAAAAGCCGTGTCTGGTACTCGGAGTTGGAAGCCCTATTGCAAGAGCCCCCGGTCCAGTATTGTGTATAACGGTTGTGTTTGGCTTTCGACATTCCGTTTTTGGTCGTTTCGACAGTGATACCGGTCTGAAACCAAGTCCACATGGCTATTTTGCTCCCGTTTAGTGGAGCTTGCTCCACGATGGAAAGAGGGCAATAGGAATTTTCGCATTCCCAAACCATCACCAAGTCGGCCTGGTTGGCAGCGTCGCTCAGGAAATAGCGCCGGAAGACGGCAGTCGCATCGTCAGGTAACACCTCTTGGATAACTGCCACATAGGCCCGTTGGATGTTCTGAAGTTGTCCGGAAAACGGCAATGTCCGGTCTGTAATAGTGAGTAGAACGTGATATTCGGTAACCCCACCTTTCCCGGCAAAGGAAGAAATTTGAACTTCGATAGCTTTGTCTGTGTATGTCTTTTTGATATAATCCATGTAATATGTGCTTTCTTATTCTTTAGCTCCGTTATTGATCCAATCGTCGAGCAACGTCAGAGTGCTGGATGTCGTGATGACGTTGGTATGATCGTACTTGACAATGTTCTCGTGCAAGATGACGTGCAGGAAACTTTCCTCCGCGCTTCCCGGCTTGACCAGTTTCAGCCCTTCCTCGCTTTTATCAGCTACGACATCGACTAAGGCTTTGTAACTTTTGCCTTCCGTGAGGTACAGTCCGGCAGCAGGTTCCGTACTTCCTCCATGGCAAGCCGTACAGGAACGATTGAAAATTTCGGTTTGGATACTGTTGAACATGCCGGCATCCAACTTTCCGGCATCCAGCCGTATGGTATCCGCCTGTTCCGTGTAGTCGGCGGTATAGAAACTGGCAATCCTTTTGCGTAGTTTGTTGATGACACAAACTTCGATCTGTGTGACTTCACTGGGAATACCGGCCAAGACCATGTTTATCGTCCCGTCGGCTGTCTGGCTAATCCCTTTTGCCGTTTGTGCGAAAGCATTGTCAGGGGTGAATCCGGCCAGTACGACGCTGTAACCGCCTGGCCAGGAATCTATCCCGTTGATTTGGGCGGTTAACTTCACTGTTCCTCCTTCCCTTTCCGTCTGATTGTTTTCATCATATATCTTGCCATCGTCGCAGGAGATGGCAAGACAGGAAAAGAGCAATAGCCCGGAGATGAATGAATAAACTTCTCTTTTCATGACGTTACGATTAGAAAGTGTACTGAAGTAAGACGGTTCCGGAATGCATGGCTAATCCTAAGTCGTCGTTGTCGCGGTCAAGCTGCGTGTCATGTCCGGTACGTCCGATGAACTGATACATGGCTTGCAGTTTCAAGTTGCAGCTGGTGAAGAAATAGTTAAATCCGACGGCCGGCATATTCAGAAAACCGTTTGTGTCCAATCCGTTGCGGTTGAAGAAGTCATAACGGGCTGTCGCTTGTAGTTTGTTGGTAACGAAATAACCGCCTTGCACGTACCCCCCTAAATAGTTATAGCTCTCGTCAATTTTCTGCCGTTTGGTAAACCCTACATTCATATAATAGATTTCAGCGCCGAGATACAGGCGATTCTTCAACATGGCGAATTCTGCTCCTGCCCGGAAATCGTTCGTACTTTCGCTTTCGCTCTCCACATTCAATGAAGTGGAAAGACCGAACAGCATCTTATCTTCCTTCAAACGGTTCGGGCTGCCCTGGTTGGACGGCATAACTCCTTTCGGCATGTACGTGATGCGGCCGGCATACAACAATGACGGGATATGCCAGTCGTCGCTGAACGTTTTGGATGCCACGTTGACGGAGCTTCCCGTTCCGTTGAAAATCCCAACTTCGTAGCCGAACTTATCCTTTACCAATCCGTGCACTTCCACTCCGAGGTCGAATCCCATGCCGATGTTCGGTGTCACGGCATTAAGAGAATAAGGCAGGATAACGGATGAGGTGAGCGATGTCGGCAGTGTCGGCATTAACGTCTCGCCCAGCGTAGTCAGGTAAGCGTGCGAGAACGGAGTCTTGAACTTGCCAACACGTATGGCAAAACTCTTTTTTATCTCTACGTCGAACCAAGCCTGTTGAAGGATGTTTCCTCCGTTTCCGGCAGCATTGATGGAGAGGTTGAATGTCACCCGGTCGAATGCCTTGCCCGTGAAACCGAGGATGGCATAAGGGATCGAGAAACCGCTGTTGTGTATATTGTCCTGATTGTAGGCCGGGTCCAGCCCTTCATCGTCGTAGTAGTTGATGTTAGCACTGGTCTGTACCAACATATAAGGTTTGAAAACGAAATCCCCCTTCTTGGTAGCGATTGTAAAACCTTCTTTGCCGTTTAGTGATACGACACCGTTTTCCGTATCTTCCTCATATTGGGCCATGACGGCCAACGGCAATAGTAATAATGCTGCAATTGTGATTATCAGTTGTTTCATTTTAGTTTGTCTTATGGATAAATTATAAGGAGTTGAGGAATGCGATCACTGCCTCACGCTCTTCCTTGCTCATTTGTTTGAATAAATTTTTGGAGGCTTCCCCTTCGCCTCCATGCCACATGATGGCTTCGGTCAGGTTGCGGGCGCGTCCGTCATGAAGGAAATAGGTATGACCGTTGACTTTCTCCTGCAGCCCGATACCCCAAAGCGGCGTAGTACGCCATTCGTTTCCTCGTGCCAGGCCGCTGACATAATTGTCGTTCAACCCGACTCCCATGATCTCCGACCCCATGTCATGCAGTAGGAAATCAGAATAAGGATGTATGGTCTGTCCGCCGAGCCATGGCAAACGTGTGCCGTTGAGCAGTGTGGAACCGCCCGCTTGCGTGTGCAGCGTAGTGACGTGGCAGAGATGGCATTTCGCTTCGTAAAACTTTTGTTCTCCTAAGATGACCTGAGGGTCGTTTATGTTGCGCCGTGCCGGTACGCCGAGGCTTTGCATGTAAAGGTCCACATCTTCCATATCGGCGGTCGATATGTCGAGCTGGTCGTACGAGAGTCCCATCATGCTGCCTTGGTTGATCTGAGCCTGCCCTTCGCAAATCTCTTCCGGATAGCGGCTGTTTGTCACGCCCATATCGCTTGAAAAGCCCAGTTCGACGGTCAGGTCAAGATGCTGTGCCTTGTTTCCTGAAAGGCCGACACCGGTGACACCCTTCTCGGTGATATAGTTGCAACGTCCGCTGATACCATATTCCGGATAATTGCTTTTGGCAGCGAGCGCTTCGATTTCCCTGCGGTCGATTGCCATCATCTGTCCCATACCGACGTGGCGTAACGGGATGCGTACGGTGCAGAACAAATCTTCCGGGGCGATACTGTCTTTATACCATTCGGTTATCGTGTAATTGGGTTTGCATAGTTCGTAAGTCTCTCCGTCGGGGAAGGAAAAAGTCTGCTTGTCGTATGTGACGGACAACTTACCTTCCGGTTTGACGCCGTAGATGGCTTGGTCGTGCAATACACGTCCGTAGTCGCGGAAGAAAGCACCGTTGCGGCGGGAGATATAGACCAGCATGGAAGAGAAACCGTAGTTGCCCGATCCGCCATTTTCCCACAATGTCGGTTTGGTCCTTCCTGCGTTGCGATGGCAACTGCCGCAGGAATAGCCGGCATAAACAGGTCCGAGACCGCCTCCGTCGCCATTGTTGCTGGTGCGTACATCGTCGTAGAGACCGTCGCCGTTGTTGAAACGGATCGAGTTGGCTCCTGTTATCCAGTCGGCGTTCGTATCGTAGGCGACCGATGAGTTTAGGAAAATCGTTGAAGTCCCTGCTGACAGCGCATATCCGTTCGGGACATCTATTTTATCCATATCCATTTTATCGTCCTCTTCACAAGCTGCGCATGCAAAGAGCAGGAATAGCGAGGATGTTAACAGGTAAGATTGCTTCATATCATTTTATTGGTTTTCTGAATTTATTTCCGAATAACGCGAGTCGCATTGTGTAATTACTCTGAAACCCTGAAACAGCGGGCATTTGTCTGCTGTTTCAAGGTTTGTCATGATCTATTATCAAGTTTTATGTCTCAGAGGCATGTTTATTTTGCTCCATCGACAGTGCGGGGCTGCCCGTCTTTGAATAGGAGATATTCCAATGTATGGTAACCACGTACGCTCTGTGCGGCTCCGATGGCTTCATCTTCTTCGTCAAAGTTTCCGCTCCATTCCAGGTCATCCCAGTTTTGTGAATTCAATACCTGTACGATACCGTTCTGGTCCAAAGGCCAGCTGTCCATGTTGGGGTCCAGACCTAAGTTGGCGACCGGACCGATAAGGAAAGCTTCGCTCTTTTCCCACGGTTCGCGTGCCGTGATCCATAAATTGCAGGCCTTTTCGAAGTTGTCGTTGCTTGGGTTTTGTCTGAACTGGTTTACCGCATCCAGCAAAAGCTTGTTCTTTTCCTGCAAGTCTTTATAAGTAGGAAGAACGACCGCATCGACAAACTGTTCGGCTATTGCATCAAGGTCATCGTCGTATTCAGGATCGCCGAATGTTTGGTTTACATACGGTTTTACTTCATTTAACAACAGGTTGGCCAGTTCCATGCAAGTGTTCATTGCGGCAACGGACTCTTCGCTGTCGATGTTGTTGCGGAACGGTTGCGGAATAGCCTGGATCGCCTTTGCAGAAGCGAAAATCAGCGTTTTGATTTCTTCGTCGAGAGCCGGGTTGGTTGAAGCGATCAGTTTTGAAAGCGAGTGTTCTGCGATGTCTCCTTCATCGTCGAAATCTTTGTAAGAGTTGAATGCACTCAGGTTTCCGTCTACTTTGGACACGTCGTTGTCGTCGATGCGGCCGTAGTATGTGTTACGGATGGAGAAGATATTGTTCGTATAGTCGTCGCGCGAATGCCAGCTATACCATGATTCGACGGCATAGAGACCGCCTTCCTTGTCACCGCTGGTATATTTGGTATACGGGTCCTTGATCTTGGCGTCACCTACTTCGTTGGCGATGTTCCACATACCGCTTTCGATCATTTCCTCGATACACGAGAGCGGGCTTTGGTAAGCTCCGGCAGTCTGGTCTTTGAAAATCGTGGCATATGGGCCGTGTGAACCCTGCTCATCGACGTAGTCGGTTACCCAAGAATTGTAGAGCATGGTTGCATCGTCGTTCAGCAACATTGCAACGTTATACATATAGTTACCCCATGCACTGGCGTTTTCAGAACTGTAATCCAGGTTGACCGGATCTTTTCCGCCACCATCCGGATTGGGGTCGTTGTTGTCGCTACATGCTCCCATCGAGAATGTCATGGCGAGCGATAAGGCTGCCAGATAGAAATAATTTTTCTTTTTCATTTTTATTGATAAGTTATTAATTTGTTTATATTGTTTTTATTTGCTGAGGAACCAGCCGATATAGGCGATAGCCAAGCTGAATTCGTTTTCGCTGTTATATTTGCCGCCTCCGATTTTGCGTGTTGTATAGTCTGCTTTCACGACAAGATTAGGTAAAGCATACCAATTGGCTCCGGCTGTCCACATGCTTACTTTGTTGCGTAAATCCATCGTGTGCTTGCCTTCGCCTTTTTCCTGTGGGTTGTAGTATTCGTAGCGGACGAACGGATAGATTACGGGTACGCTCATATTGTCTTTACAAACCGCACGCAGGTTGAACCCCACTTCACCACCGTAGCTGACCGCACGTTTGGCGATCGGGGTTGTCTGTGTATAAGGAGAACCGCCGCTTTGGTGGTTGTTGACACTGCTGAGGTCGTCGGCTTTGCTCAGGTTGCCGTATATCATGTTTGCGCGTGCGGTGACATATTTGTTTTTGTATTGCAGGTCAGCCGTATAGATGCGCAAAGGTATGTTTCCATATTTGACGTATGTTTCCGGTTTGTCGGAATTGGCTCCCGTATTGTGGCAATAGTAGAAGGAACCGCCTATTTTCAATCCCGGTACTCCTAAATAGTTCAGGCGGGCCACATAGCCCGGTGAGGTGAAGTTGTCTGTTTCGAATAGTCCCTGCTTGCCGCCGGCAACCCATGTATTGCGGTCGAACCCGTTGGCGTTCAATCCGGCAACGACCAAAGCCTGGTAGTTGAAACGTGTGTAGCCTCGGCCGAACGTACCGAACACTTCGATACCGTTTTCGTGCCAGGTAGAAGGAAGGATGGTCGTTTCGCCTTCCGGACGAGAAGTTCCGAAGAAGTTGATCGGCTCGTGATGCTCGTTGGTCAAACCGACCGGGACGATCAAATGACCGGCACGGACATTGAAGGCCGGATGGATAAGACGTGTGATGTGGAATTGTTCCAAAGCAACTTCACCGCCTTTTTCAACTTCCATTTCGTATTCTCCGTTTTCTGTGTTTTCTATCTCATAGGCACTTCCCGTACCTCCAGCCTCAAATTCTATTTCTGCTCCTAATACCCATTGGGAATTGAATTTGTAATCGAAGGCCAAGACAAAACGGGGTATGGAGATCGAATTGCGATGGTCTTTCTTGCTTCCGTTGTCCGTACCCCGGAAACGGTTGATGCCGTAGTCCATAAAGTTTGCGAGGATCTCCCCATATCCGCCGAAGCGGAACTTGTTATATCCGGCTGCATAAATGTCTGCGGATTGTTCCACTGCGGATTTTTCTGTCGTTGTTTCTTCTTGTTCCTGTGCAAATGCCGTTACACAAGAGGTGAGTAGAGTGATTGCTAATAAATTAGTTAACCTTTTCATTGCGTTTTTTAATTTTTGGCAAAATTAGAGGGGCTGTCAACGGTGTGCAATCGCAATTAGTAGGTAAAAAGGTTCCGATGTTACCCATTTGTAGGTATTGCGCCTGAATATCACCTTGATTAGGTAGTAAAAGACGTTTTTTTACTCACATATAGGTATTGTAGGAGGTGGGAAGTACCCGTATCTTTGCAATGTCATTAAGAAAGTAACACTATTAGTATAATCGCTATATCAAAACCTTTTGTCAATTATGTAAGCATATAAGATGATTAACTATATCGAAAAGTTTTTATTGGTTATTTTCGGTATAAAAAAGAAGCCTCTCTGTGAAGAGAGGCTTCTTTTTTATGTTTCCGTTTCCCATTCGCTTCTGTCCGGAATCTGTTCGGCGTCGAGTCTTGGACTTGTTCCCGCAAGGGTATGTTTGCTGCTCCGGCTGTGCCAAAACAATTACATCGGCTTGGCACAACTGTTTCCTGAGTAGGAAACGCCTGTTACATAAGCTTGGCACAACCGTTTCATGCCGAGGAAACGGTCGTTACATAGGTATGGCACAACCAATACGTAGGCAAGTAGCGTCATGTGAACTTACCAGTCGTATGCCTCGAAGTAGGCATCGAACTTTCCGGGATCGTTGATACCGCACTGTTTCAGTATGTTCAACATGCTTTTTTGTTCGTCCGGCGAGAGCGGGCGTTCGCCTTTTCGCACGCGGTAGTAAGTCCTGCGTCCGAACCGTCTCATCAGCTTGCAAATGGCTTCCTGCATCAGTTTGTAGGGCATCCGGTCCAGCATCCCGATGAAACCGAGCGCATAGGTCAGTTTATCGGCAGGGCGGAAATAAGCACATCGGTCGGTTTGCTTCTCTTGGTATTTAGGGCTGATGACGTGCCACAGTTTGACTTCGTCGCCGATCTGTTGTTCTGCGATTCTCCTCAAGCAAGTAGTGGCTTTGGGGCAATCTTGTTTCATGCAGAGCAGATAGGAGGTGGGGATGTCGGAGGAGTCGATTTTTTCTTTCATATATTCCATTAATGTATTATAGTTGTTTGATCCGTCTGTGACGGACGTTGATGTAAAGATACATAATAATGTAAGGTTTTGCAAGTCTTGAAGCTGTTATTGAGCTAAGCAACCAATACTCCGTATTTTGTATATCTTTAACAGAAGGGGGAGCTTTTCCAAGATGAAATTACGAAACCTGCTGTTTTTGCCGTTTTTCCCCTCCAATGTGAATAAAGGGAGTTAATCTTATAGGTGATTGATTATCTTTGTTTTGATGAAGATGTAAAAAAGTTTGGCGAGCGGTTGAAAACAGCTCTTTTTTTATATGGCTTTAGGCACTTTTTTCAATGTAAGTCATTGCTAATAAGAAGTATATGGGTATAAGAAGAAAAATAGCGAAAAAACGTACGTTTTCTTTCGCCATTTTCACTGCACAAAAATACAACTACTTTTTGAACCTGCAATCCTTTCTTCCAATTATTTTTCCTTTTCTATATTCTTTCTTATCAATCAGATAGCTTAAGGAGTACGAAAAACCGCCTTTCCGATACAAACTCTTTCGAAGACCGCCCAAAATGACTAAAAAAAACGAACGTTTTCGCTATCAAAGTACAAAAGTTAACAGATAGTCTTGCGTACATTAAATATATAAAAGAAGAAATTATTCTTAATACATTATTTACTAACAAATTAATTTAAGTTATGAACAAAAAGTTTTCTACTCTTGTCGCCAGTATGTTACTGGCAACGACAGTCGGAACAGTTTCTGCACAGAACCTAGAGTTCACAAAGTCAGCTCTACCTACAAATGTTAGGGTAGAGAGTGTGGCCGACGGAAAATGCTATCAGTTGACAGACGGTTGGAATGTGTTGGTAATGCAGAAGGTTTCGACAGAAAAAGGTGATCGTTTCATCTTGAAGTATGTCCCTTATTACGCAGCCAATATAGGGGAATCCTTGTGGTATGTGACGGTTGATAAAGACAATAAGGAAAATGGTGTGGCCTTTAAATTTATGAACTTGGCTTATAATTATCCTATCTCTTTTGATCCGGCAAAGATTCAGGATTATAAACCGGGAAAGACTTATGAAGGTTCTTATTTGGCTGGTGAAGCAGTCGCTTGGGCTTGGATGAGAAGTGAAGCCAGTGAGGGCTTAAATGTAGGTAAAACTCCGGAAGCCTATTTCAAGACAGACTCTGTGATGACTTTGATTCCGAATGCAGATGGTACGGTTGCTGCTGTCAAGTATGATGTTCGTGAGACTGACAAGCTTGCACAGTTGAACATTCGTCCGGCTGTTGCTGGTCCTGTTTGGTTAGGAAAGAACGATTTGAACAGCATGTTGCAGACACAAGATGCAACAAATGGTAAAACATCTTTCTCTTTTGAAAAAGATGTGACAGAAGGTTTGGCAAACTTGTGGTCTGCAGGTAAAGGCCATGCTTATGAGGCTGTTGATGCTGTAGGCGAAAGCACTTTGTCATATGGTGCTGTTGCTGATGCTGCTGCTGAAAAGGATGCGGCTATGCTTGCTGCCAATGAAGCTGAAAAAAAAGTAGAAGCAGCCGTGAAAGCTCTGGCTGATGCTGAATCCATCCGTCTCCTTTTTTGGTGAGTAACGTACCCTCCACCGGGGTTTCGACGATGAAATCCTTGAGGTTTTCGACGCATCCCCCGTCTTTGCCTTCCATCTTCATGGGAGAGCCTTGGGTAACGGTCTCTGTCGTCTGCAACGTGGCACCGTTCTCCATGACAAAAAGATCGGCCGACTCCACCACACCGCCCAGACCTCCGTAAGCCCGTGTGGAGTTGCTCAACATATTCACCGACACCGTACCGCCGCTGATGCGCGTACCGCCCGTATACGTATTGTCATTGCTGATGGCCAGCACGCCACTGCCACGTTTCACCAATGCCGTATGCCCTGCCAGAAAACCGTTCCCGTTGAAAACATAGCTCTTACTATTGTCCACAGTGACGCTTTCGGCTTCGATACTGCCGGAAAGGCTCACATTCTTGCGTTCAGCCGTATCGTCGAACAGAACCCTGTCACCCGTCACAAAAAATACGGGATCGGATTCCTCTGCCAAGGTGAAATTCTCGCTTTGGCCAAAGTCCCAAATATTGCTGTTCAAACCGTTCCAAACCACATCGGATGCAGCACGCACATCGCTTAGGGAAAGGTAAAGCATCCCATCCTCCAACACCAACCTGGCACTCATTTGCGAACTGATACCCTCGATGAGGATACTGGAAAAATCCCCCTTGACCGTAGCTGCCGTACCTATCGGATAAC
>ENA-OPCW01000397-OPCW01000397.1-human-gut-metagenome-genome-assembly--contig:-NODE-397-length-23869-cov-16.734694_pt1 | contig 23869 bp, 20 predicted proteins | sample MGYA00241258_ERZ501496 | MGnify/ENA primary metagenome ERZ501496 (study PRJEB25962, sample SAMEA2042660) | human gut metagenome | biome: human gut; feature: human-associated habitat; material: faeces...
AATCAAGCCCTGCATCATCTTCTTGTGAGTAGTCCTCCGGCTTTTCATCCATTTGTTCAATATATTGGATAGTTGGAGCGCATATAATCGCACCTGCCGATTCACCGATCATCAGTTTTCCCTTTTCTAATTCCTTCTTCAATAGCTCATCCGTTCCCGTTTTACGGAGCTGGTCCATAAGGAAGAAAGAATTTCCACCAGTAAAATATATCACATCCGCATCTTCAAAAACAGACTGTATCGTTAAATAAGCCTCCGTTGAAATATCAATTTCAGTTACGGCTGCTCCCAGTTTATTGAATAGCTTTCGAGCTGAGCCGACATAACCGGTATAGCCTTCACGCAGCGAAGCTGTGGGAATAAATGCGACTTTCTTGTTATCAATTTCTTCTTTTATCAAACTTCCTACACTTGAAAAGTGCGAACATAAAAACAGTTTCATCCATATCCTCCTTAATAAATTCAAATTTGTTGCTCAATTTTCGTATTCAAATTATATATGAAAATGGTTGATTATCTCAAAAAAGCCTTGATTTACGGGCATACAAGCAGGATTTCAAGCTGAATTTACTACCAATTTACTACTTTTGAGGGAAAGAGCCTTGATATGCCGCCCGGAACCCTGCAAGCCCAGCCACCAGCACACAGCATTGAGAAAGAATAAATGAAAACTGAATACGACGCAAACGCGGCGTTTCTCTATCCCAACACGGGAGAACAGGAACGCCGCTTTTTTTATGCCCTCATGTTACGCAGTAGGGGCAAAAAGAGCCTTGCTATATGCGGCTTTGCGGGCGCACTTTTGCCGGGGACAGGGATTTATACCTAACCCCGGCAAAATGGCGTTCTATCGCGTAACAAATCCACAACCAAAGGAGTGATGAAGCTATGGCAGTTTTCCGAGTGGAGCGCAACAAGGGCTATACCGTTATGAGCAACCACCATTTACGCAACAAGGAGCTGACCTTAAAGGCAAAAGGGCTTTTATCGCAAATGCTGTCACTTCCCGAAGATTGGGACTACACCCTTGCGGGGCTGTCACAGATCAACCGGGAAAGTATCGACGCTATCCGTACCGCCGTATGGGAGCTTGAAAAAGCCGGATATATCAAGCGGCGGCAGGGACGGGACGAGAAAGGCAAAATGACCGCCATTGAATACACCATTTATGAACAGCCCCAGCCGCCGGACGACACCCCGCCGGGATTGGATAACCCGACATTGGAAAATCCAACACCGGGCAATCCGATATTGGAAAATCCGACACCGGGTAAACCGACGACGGAAAATCCAATGCAATTAAATAAAGATATACAAAGAACTGACTTACCAACAAAAGAAAAAATAAATACGGATTTACAAAGTACCCATTCCATTCCTATCCATTCCCCTAACCCCTCTCCTTTGGAGCAGGAAGCGGCTACGCCGCCGGAACGGAAACGAAAGGAAGCGGAAGCACAGAACGCTTTTGAGATTTACCGGGAGATCATCAAGGAAAATATCGACTATGACATTCTCATACAGGATATGAAGTTTGACGGGGACAGGCTGAATGAAATTGTAGACCTCATGCTGGAAACCGTCTGTACCCGGAGAAAGACGATCCGCATTGCCGGGGACGACTACCCCGCCGAGCTGGTAAAAGCAAAGTTTATGAAGCTGGACGCTGAACATATCCGCTTTGTGCTGGACTGCATGAAAGAGAACACAACCAAAATCCGCAACATCAAGCAGTATTTACGGGCGGTGCTTTTCAATGCCCCGTCCACAATCGGCAATTATTACACGTCCCTTGTGGCTCACGACATGGCAAGCGGCGCACTTGCGCCACAGGAGCCGCACGACCCCTATTCATTCAAACCGGGCGAAAGCCTGTAACCACCCACAACCACAAAAGGAGGATTTTATTATGGCACAGAAAATGACGGGAGCATTGGTATTTGACGAGCGCACAGACCGCTACGACATTCGCTTTGACCTTGCCAGCTATTACGGCGGGCTGCATTGCGGGGACTGTTTCGACGTGTTCACACGCGGCAAGTGGAAGCCGACCCGTATTGAAATGAATATGGCGCAGGAATGGTACTTGGTGGGTATCAGAGCCGACGACTTAAACGGGCTGCGGGTGCGTATCTGACCGCCGCCCCATAGACTACCCCGAAAGGAGGGACAGACCCCATGCAGGACGAAATCAACGAAAAAACCGTTGCCCTGTATATCAAGACCGGGAAGCTGACCGCCGAAGTGCTGCAAAAGGCAATCAAAAAGCTGCTCTCACAGGCAAAGAAAGAGCTTGACAGACAGGCAATCCCCCACGGGAAGCAGACCCTAAAGCAGCTTATGAAGCAGAATACAGGCGTTTCCAACATTGAGATCACAAAGGACAACATCAAAGCCTTTGAGAGTACAGCGAAAAAATATGGTATCGACTTTGCGCTGAAAAAGGACGCGACGGAAACCCCGCCCCGCTACCTTGTATTCTTCAAGGGCAGGGACGCGGACGCGCTGACCGCCGCTTTCAAGGAGTTTTCCGCAAAGAAGCTGACGCAGGATAAAAAGCCCTCAATCCGAAAGGCATTAGCCGCTTTCCGGGAAAAGGCAAAGGAGCTGAACGCCAGCCGCCAGCAGACCAAACACAAGGACAGGGAGGTATCGCTATGAAGCCGGAAATCAAAAAGCTGCTTATTCTCAATCTCCCGTATCTGCTCTTTGTGTACCTGTTTGACAAGGTAGGCGCGGCTGTCCGGCTTTCCCCCGGCATGGACGCAAGCCAAAAGATTTTACATCTTGGGGAGGGCTTCACAGCCGCCTTTGCCAGTGCCGCGCCCAGCTTCCACCCCGCCGACCTGCTGATCGGCGTTGCCGGGGCGGTGATTATCCGGCTTGCCGTTTACCTAAAAGGCAAGAACGCGAAGAAATACCGCAAAGGCATTGAGTACGGTTCCGCGCGTTGGGGAACCGCCGACGATATAAAGCCGTACACAGACCCGGTATTTGAGAACAATATCCCCTTAACACAGACGGAACGGCTCACCATGAACAGCCGCCCGAAGCAGCCGAAATATGCAAGAAACAAAAATATCCTTGTGATCGGCGGTTCCGGCAGCGGCAAGACAAGGTTTTTCGTCAAACCGTCGCTTATGCAAATGCACAGCAGCTATGTTGTCACAGACCCGAAAGGCACTGTCTTAATCGAGTGCGGGAAGCTCTTACAGCGGGGCGGCTACCGGATAAAAGTGCTGAACACAATCAATTTCAAAAAGTCCATGCGCTACAATCCCTTTGCCTATCTGCGGAGCGAGAAAGACATTTTGAAGCTGGTAAATACCATAATCGCCAACACCAAAGGCGACGGGGAGAAATCCGGGGAGGATTTTTGGGTGAAGTCGGAACGGCTTTTTTACTGCGCCCTTATCGGCTATATCCACTATGAAGCCCCGGAGGAAGAAAAGAATTTCACGACGCTGCTTGAAATGATAAACGCCAGCGAAGCCCGCGAGGACGACCCGGAATTTCAAAGCCCTGTTGACCTCATGTTTGAACGGCTGGAAGAAAAAGACCCGGAGCATTTCGCTGTCCGGCAGTACAAGAAATTCCTGCTGTCGGCGGGCAAGACGCGAAGCTCTATCCTCATTTCCTGCGGTGCGCGGCTTGCGCCATTTGACATACGGGAGCTGCGGGAGCTTATGGAAACGGACGAAATGGAGCTTGACACGCTGGGGGACAGAAAGACCGCCCTGTTTGTCATTATCAGCGACACCGACGACACCTTTAACTTTGTCGTGAGTATTCTCTACACACAGCTATTCAACTTGCTTTGCGATAAAGCAGATGATGAATACGGCGGGCGGCTTCCCGTCCATGTAAGGTGCTTGCTTGATGAATTTGCGAATATCGGGCAGATACCGAAGTTTGAAAAGCTCATAGCAACCATACGGAGCCGGGAAATATCCGCGTCAATTATCTTGCAGTCACAGAGCCAGCTAAAAGCCATTTACAAGGACAACGCCGACACAATCACGGGGAATTGCGACACGACCCTTTTCTTGGGCGGCAAAGAAAAAACAACCCTTAAAGAAATGTCGGAGCTTTTAGGCAAGGAAACCATAGACAGCTTTAACACCTCTGAAACGCGGGGACGGGAGCTTTCCCACGGGCTGAACTATCAAAAGCTGGGGAAAGAGCTTATGACACAGGACGAGATCGCCGTTATGGACGGGGGCAAGTGCATTTTACAGGTACGCGGAGTGCGCCCGTTCTTTTCGGATAAATTTGACATCACAAAACACCCGAAATACAAGTACCTGTCCGACGCAGACCCGAAAAACGCCTTTGACATGGAGAAGCACATCAAACGCCGCCCCGCCATTGTGAAGCCGGAGGAAGAATTTGACTACTACGAGATTGACGGGGAGGGCTTACAGGAGGACACAGACCATGAGTGAACACCCCGGAACTGACAGGCGGCGGTTTACGGTGCTTGTCAACCCAAAAATCCGGGAGGAACAGCGGCAGGAAGCTGCCCTGCGGAAATTTATTAAGGATTGTGAACGGCTCTACGAGAAGAACCGGGCGCATTTACAGGAGGACGCAGACCATGAATAAAGGTATCAGTAAAGAAATGGAGATACGGGAGGTTATGAAGTGGCAGCTACTTATAGCCGGGGCGGTTGACGCTGCTATTAAGGGGACAGAAAGCTATATCCGGCACATGGAGCTGACCCACCAGCAGGGAGAAAGGAGGGATTGCAATTAAGAACAGAAAAACCGGGCGTGAGGTACGCGCCCCTTGCGCCGTGGAAATGTGGATAACAGGCTATGGGGCTATGGAAAACGCCATTCACAGCACATGGAAAAGCCAAAGTGCGGCTTTCCCACGTCCTGCAAACAGCGTTTCCCACAGCCCCAAAAGAGCAGCCAGTTACCCACATTCCCACACCGCCGACTGCTACGGAAAAAGACCCTTTCCTACCTGTCATTCATAAAAAATATTTTTAAGGAGCTGATCGGAAATCAAGAACGTAAACACGGGCTACATGGTACGCGCCCCTACCGGGGGACGCACCGCCCAAACCCTTACAACTGAATACCGCCGCGCCGCAGGACTTACGCGGCGTGGGGACACCGCCTTTATCACAGGGCGGTTTTTTTATGCGGCGGCGACCATACGCTGACCGCCTTTTGTCCGCTTGCCGGACAGCCGCAGACGCGGCAGAAAGGATTTTACATGGCATTTTTTAATTCAGCAGTAGACGTTTTGCAGACCCTTGTTGTGGCACTTGGAGCCGGACTTGGCATTTGGGGCGTTATCAATCTCATGGAGGGTTACGGCAACGACAATCCGGGCGCGAAATCACAGGGCATGAAGCAGCTCATGGCGGGCGGCGGCGTTGCGCTGATCGGCATGACACTTGTACCCCTGCTTTCCGGGCTGTTCGGCTAAAAAGCGCGGGTAAGAGCCTATGCAGAGCATACTTGACGCGATCACGGAATGGATAAAGGAAATCCTCATAGGAGCCATTAACGGGAACCTGTCAACTATGTTCGGGGACGTAAACGAGAAAGTCGGCACTATTGCCGCCGAGGTAGGGCAGACCCCGCAGGGGTGGAACGCGGGCATTTTCAGCATGATACGCTCATTATCAGAAAATGTCATTGTCCCCATAGCGGGGCTTGTCATTACTTACGTCCTATGCGTGGAGCTAATCAGCATGGTAACGGAAAAGAACAATATGCACGACGTTGACACATTTATGTTTTTCAAGTGGTTTTTCAAGGCGTGGGTGGCGGTGTACCTTGTCACCCACACCTTTGATATTACTATGGCAGTCTTTGACGTTGCGCAGCACGTCGTTTCCGGCGCGGCGGGGGTGATAAGCGGCAGCACAGAAATTGACGTTGCCGCCGCCCTTGCTTCCATGCAGGAGGGGCTTGACGCAATGGAAATCCCCGAACTTTTATTACTGGTTATGGAAACAAGCCTTGTGAGCCTTTGCATGAAAATCATGTCCGTACTGATAACCGTTGTCCTCTACGGCAGAATGATAGAAATTTACCTTTACTGTTCCGTGTCGCCTATCCCATTTGCAACAATGACAAATAAAGAGTGGGGGCAGATCGGCAACAACTACTTAAAAGCCCTGTTCGCTATCGGCTTTCAAGGCTTCCTCATTATGGTGTGCGTCGGCATTTACGCGGTGCTGGTAAACAACATAACAGTGGCGGACAACCTACACAGCGCGATATTCTCCCTTGCTGCTTATACGGTGATCCTCTGCTTTTCCCTGTTCAAATCCGGCGCACTTGCTAAGTCCATTTTCGCGGCGCACTAAAGGCGTGTCAAGGGTAGGGTGGAGATTTTCAGAGCGAAGCGGAGAAAATACGACCCGACCTTGACGCGGGAAAACCCCATAGAATAGGGACAGGCAAAGGGCAAAGATTGACCTTTGCCTTGATTACCCTTTATGGAGCTTAAAAGGAAGCATACGGAAAGGAGGGACAAGAAACCATTGAAAAAAAATACGGCATAATCTACGCCGATCCCCCGTGGAAGTACGCACAGAAGCGGCTTTCCGGCGCGGCAGAACACCACTACCCGACCATGAGCATAGAGGAACTTTGCGCTCTCCCCGTGGCTGACCTTGCGGCAGAGGACAGCGCACTTTTTTTGTGGGCGACATTCCCACAGCTCCCCGAAGCCCTGCGGCTTATCAAGGCTTGGGGCTTTTCCTACAAGACCGCCGCCTTTGTATGGCTGAAACTCAATAAAAAGTCCTATACATGGTTTTACGGCTTGGGATTTTGGACGCGGGGAAACGCGGAACTCTGCTTATTTGCCACACGGGGACACCCAAAGAGAAAATCGGCGGGAATACATCAATTCATTATTTCCCCCATAGAGCAGCACAGCAAAAAGCCGGACATAACGCGGGAAAAAATCATTGCCCTTATGGGCGACATTCCCCGGATAGAGCTTTTCGCAAGGCAGGAAACAGTGGGCTGGGACACATGGGGGAATGAAACAAAGAACAGCATAGAGCTTTGACGGAAAGGAGGTTTTCGGTATGGCGTATGTACCCGTACCAAAGGATTTATCAAAGATAAAAACAAAAGTCGCTTTCAACCTCACGAAGCGGCAGAGCGTTTGTTTCGCGGCAGCACTCATTACAGGCTTGCCGCTTTTTTTCTTGCTAAAGGACAGCGCGGGAACCAGCGCGGCGGCATTTGTGATGATTGTCGTCATGCTGCCCTGCTTCCTCATGGCAATGTACGAGAAACACGGACAGCCCCTTGAAACCGTGGTGAAAAACATCATACAGACAAAATTTGTCCGACCAAAGGAGCGACCCTATCAGACACAAAATCTATACGCTGTCTTGGAAAGGCAGCGGAAACTGGAAAAGGAGGTATCAGCGATTGTCAAAGGAACCAACCAAAGGCGGCGCACCGGGAAAAAGCCCCGGAACTAAGGCGAAGCGGAAACTGACCCGCAGCGAGAAGAAGCAGATCGCCGCCGCAATCAGACAGGCAAAGGGGGACGGAAAGGCGCACACCGCCCAGCAGACAATCCCCTACATCAACCTGTACCCGGACGGGATATGCCGGATAACGGAAAAGAAATACAGCAAGAGCATTGTCTACGAGGATATAAACTACCAGCTTGCACAGGCAGACGACAAGACCGCCATTTTTGAAAACTGGTGTGACTTCCTCAACTATTTTGACGCTTCCGTATCGGTGCAGCTCTCTTTCATCAATCAAGGGACACAGCGGGAGGAAGCGGAAAAAGCAATCAACATTCCGGCGCAGGAGGACGCTTTCAACTCTATCCGCACCGAATACGGGGATATGTTAAAAAGCCAGCTTTCCAAAGGGAACAACGGGCTTGTGAAGCACAAATATATCACGTTCAGTATTGAAGCGGACAACATGAGCGCGGCAAAATCCCGGCTTTCCCGTATTGAAACGGACATACTGAACAATTTCAAGGTGCTGGGAGTATCTGCCCGACCGCAGACAGGCTATGAACGGTTACAGACCATGCACGGGGTATTCCACCCGGAGGGGGAGCCGTTTCATTTTGATTTTTCATGGCTTGCCCCGTCCGGGCTTACCACAAAGGACTTTATCGCCCCGCCCTCATTCCGTTTTGGCGAGGGGCGGTATTTCCGCATGGGGCGCAAGATCGGCGCGGTATCGTTCTTACAGATACTTGCGCCGGAGTTAAACGACCGCATTTTAGCGGATATGTTAGACCTTGAAACGGGCGTGATTGTAAACTTACATATCCACAGTATCGACCAGACGGAAGCCATTAAGACCGTCAAGCGCAAAATCACCGACCTTGACAAAATGAAAATCGAAGAACAGAAGAAAGCCGTCCGCGCAGGGTACGACATGGATATAATCCCGTCCGACCTTGCCACGTTTGGCGGCGAAGCGAAAAATCTCTTGCAGGACTTACAGAGCCGCAATGAAAGAATGTTCCTCTTGACATTCCTTGTGGTGAACATGGCGGACACAAAAAGAAAGCTGGAAAATGACATTTTCGCGGCGGCGGGGATTGCACAGAAATATAACTGCGCCCTCACCCGGCTTGACTACCAGCAGGAAGCGGGGCTGATGTCAAGCGTCCCTATCGGTGAGAACCTTATCCCCATACAGCGGGGCTTGACGACTTCCAGCACGGCAATCTTTATCCCCTTTATCACACAGGAGCTTTTTCAGAGGGGCGCAAGCCTTTACTATGGCTTAAATGCCCTTAGTAACAACATGATACTTTGCGACCGCAAGCAGCTTAAAAATCCCAATGGCTTAATCTTGGGAACGCCGGGAAGCGGAAAATCCTTTGCGGCAAAGCGGGAAATGACAAACGCTTTCCTCATTACGGACGACGACATTATTATCTGCGATCCCGAAGCCGAGTATTACCCCCTTGTGCAAAGATTACAGGGACAGGTGATAAGGCTTTCCCCCACCAGCCCGCACTACGTCAACCCTATGGATATAAACCTCAACTATTCCGAGGACGACAACCCGCTTGCGCTGAAAAGCGATTTTATCCTCTCCCTTTGTGAGCTGATCGTCGGCGGCAAGGAGGGCTTGCAGCCCGTGGATAAGACCGTCATTGACCGCGCTGTTAGGAACGTGTACCGTCCTTTCCTTGCAGCCCCCGACCCGGCAAAAATGCCGATTTTGGGCGACCTTTACGACGAGCTTTTGAAGCAGCCGGAGCCGGAAGCGGCGCGTATCGCGGCGGCGTTGGAGCTTTACGTTTCCGGGAGCCTTAACGTCTTTAACCACAGGACAAATGTAGAGCTTAACAACCGCCTTGTCTGCTTTGACATTAAACAGCTTGGGAAGCAGCTCAAAAAGCTGGGTATGCTGATTGTTCAAGATCAAGTGTGGAACCGCGTCACCGTGAACCGGGCGGCGAAGAAATCCACGCGGTATTTCATGGACGAATTTCACCTGTTACTGAAAGACGAACAGACCGCCGCTTACAGCGTCGAAATCTGGAAGCGTTTCAGAAAGTGGGGCGGCATACCCACCGCGATCACGCAGAACGTGAAAGACCTCTTGGCAAGCCGGGAAGTGGAAAATATCTTTGAGAACAGCGATTTTGTCCTCATGCTCAATCAGGCGGCGGGCGACCGGGCTATCCTTGCGAAGCAGCTCAATATCTCCCCGCAGCAAATGAGCTACGTCACCCATTCCGAAGCGGGCGAGGGGCTTTTGTTTTATGGAAATGTCATTCTGCCCTTTGTAGACCGTTTTCCGAAAGATACCGAGCTGTACCGTGTTATGACGACAAAGCCGGAGGAAGTGGGCGGCGCGTAACCCGCAGATTATTTTATCAGCCTTGCGCCCTCTTGGGGGCGCAGTTTGGAGGTGAACCACCATGAAGCAGTACAAAGCCCGTGACAAGATCACGCAGAAAATGAGCCGCGACGGGGCTATCGAGGTAAACGGGGCGACCGGGAAACAAAAGCGTATCAGCAAACGGGCGCGGGAAGCTGCCTTACTGAAAACGCCGGAGCAACAGGCAGCACAGGACGCACAGGCAGCGCAGCCCATACCGGGCAATCCCGCCCCGGACATATCCCCCAATGCGCCGCCCCTGCCCCATGCGCCGGGGACGGAAGCCGCACAGGACACGGGAACCGCCGAGCGCGTCTTAGAGCATATCGACGGGGCGCACACCCGCAGAGCCAGCAAAAAGGCGGCACGGAAAGCACAGACAGAAGCCGAAAGCCGCGCCCACACTTCCCGGCTGCAATTCACCGAGGAAGAACGGGCAACGCCGGAGCTTGAAAAGTATATCAAGAAATCCGACAAAGCCGCTGACAGGCTGGACGAAGCAAGGGCGAAAATCCCAAAGGAAAAGAAACTTGTAAGGGAACGCACCTTTGACGAAGCCACCGGGAAAGGCAAGACCCGCCTACGTTTCGAGGAACGGGAAAAGCCAATGAACGGCGGCAAGGCACATAAAAACCCGTTATCCCGCCCCGCGCAGGAAGCGGGTATTTTCGTCCATAACAAGGTACATTCCGTGGAAAAGGACAATTCCGGCGTGGAGGGTGCGCACAAATCCGAGGAAACCGCCGAAAAAGCCGCGAAGTACGGGGCGCGGAAAGTCAAGGAGGGCTACCGCAGCCACAAGCTCAAACCCTACCGGGCGGCGGCAAAGGCTGAAAAGGCGGCGCAGAAAGCAAACGCCAACTATCTCTACCAAAAGGCACTCCATGACAACCCGCAGATCGCAGCGTCAAATCCATTCTCCCGGTATATGCAGAAGCAGCGCATTAAAAAGCAGTATGCAAAGACTGTCAAGGCACAGGGCGCAAAGTCTGTCAAGAACGCAGCGGAGAACACAAGAAAAGCCGCCAAAAAGACCGCCGAGGGAACCAAAAAGGCAATCGCATTTGTGGGGCGACACCCGGCGGGCGTATGTATCGCCATAGGTGCGCTGCTGCTTTTCATTATGATTTCTTCCGCATTATCTTCTTGTGGAGCTATGTTTTCCGGCATGATTAACGGCATTGTCGGGACTTCCTACACGTCGGAGGACGCGGATTTAGTCGCCGTGGAAAATAACTATGCTGCACTGGAAACGGACTTGCAGCGCAGGATTGACAATATCGAGCGCGACAATCCCGGCTATGACGAGTACCGCTATGACCTTGACAGTATCGGGCATAACCCCCATGAATTAGCGTCCTATCTGACCGCGCTTTTACAGACCTACACCCCGGCGACCGCACAGGCAGAAATACAGCGTATCTTTGAACTTCAATATACCCTCACTCTGACGGAGGAAGTGGAAATACGTTACCGCACAGAAACAAGCACAGACCCGGACACCGGGGAAACCACCACCGAGGAAGTCCCCTATGAGTATTTTATCCTCAATATCAAGCTGGAGAACAAGCCCACATCCGAGCTTGCGCCGGGACTGCTTACGCCGGAGCAGCTTGAAATGTTCCGGGTGTACTTGGAAACCAGCGGAAACAAACCCCTTATTTTCGGCGGCGGTTCCCCGGACGGGAACCCGTCGGAGGATTTAAGCGGGGTGCAGCTTGTCAACGGTACACGCCCCGGAAATACCGCCGTGGTAGACCGGGCAAAGTCACAGGTAGGCAATGTAGGGGGACAGCCCTATTGGAGCTGGTACGGCTTCAACAGCCGCGTGGAATGGTGCGCCTGTTTCGTTTCATGGTGCTACAATCAAGCCGGGAAAAGCGAGCCGCGCTTTGCCGCGTGCCAGTCACAGGGCGTACCGTGGTTCCAGTCACGGGGGCAATGGGGCGCGAGGGGCTATGAGAATATCGCCCCCGGCGACGCGATCTTTTTTGACTGGGACGGGGACGGGAGCGCAGACCATGTGGGGCTTGTAATCGGCACGGATGGGCAGCGCGTTTACACCGTCGAGGGCAATTCCGGCGACGCTTGCAAGATAAAAAGCTACCCCCTTGACTATGGCTGTATCAAAGGGTACGGCTTGATGAATTGGAACTGAACACATTTTTGACTATGAAAGGAGTTTTACACTATGGCAGCAAACAAGATTGACCGTATCAACCGGGAGATTGAAAAGACCCGCGAGAAGATCACCGAGTATCAGAACAAGCTCAAAGGGCTGGAAGCGCAGAAAACCGAAGCGGAGAATTTGCAGATCGTCCAGCTTGTGCGCTCTATGCGGCTTTCCCCGCAGGAGCTTACCGCCATGCTGCAAAACGGGGCAATCCCCGGCATGACCCCCGCGCCCGCTTCTTACGGCGCAGACAACGACGAACAGGAGGAAAACGAAGATGAAGAATAAGAAAACCCTTAAAATGCTTTTGACCCTTTGCGCCGCCCTTATCCTCATGGGCGGCTTTTCCGTCACCGCCTACGCGCAGACCCCGGAGGGGCAGGACGACGCGACCGACGACAGCGGCGTTGTCTACGAGGAACCCGAAAAGGAAGAACCACTCACCCCGGACGGGAACGCGACGCTGGTTGACGATTTCGGCGGCAACAAGCAGCTTATCACCGTGACGACCAAAAACGGCAATTACTTTTATATCCTCATTGACCGGGACGACGAGGGAGAAAACACCGTGCATTTCCTCAATCAAGTGGACGAAGCCGACCTTATGGCACTGATCGAGGACGGGAACACCACCACGGAGCCGCCCGCAGTCTGCAACTGTACGGAGAAATGCGAAGCCGGGAAAGTAAATGTAAGCTGCCCCGTCTGCAAGGATAACATGACCACTTGCAGCGGCAAGGCAGCGGAGCCGGAACAAGGCGAGCCGGAGGAACCAAAGGAGAAGAAAACAGGCACGGGCGGGCTGCTACTCTTTCTGATCGTCGCCATTGCCGGGGGCGGCGGTGCGTTCTATTACTTTAAGATTATGAAGCCCAAACAGGACGTAAAGGGCGGCACAGACCTTGACGATTTCGATTTTGACGATTACGACGAGGACGAGCCGGAACCCGACGACGAAGCCGGGGACGACGGGGAAACGGAGGACGAGGAAGCATGACCCTGTTCACCGACAACCCCTTAGAAAGAATGATGATACAGAAACCGGGCGACGGGCGGCGTGGAAAATCGCCGCCCGCTTCCATTCCCCCGCGCTGCAAGGGCTGTCCCTACAACCGGGAGCCGCCCTGCGTGGGGTATTGTATCAAGAAGCTGACAGAGAAGAAAACCACGGGAAAATGAAAGGAGGATTTTTAAGTGCAGTTAGTCATTGCAGAAAAGCCCAGCGTCGCGGCAAGTATCGCCGCCGCGCTTGGCGTTAAGGAAAAGAAAGACGGATATATCGAGGGCGGGGGCTACCTCATTTCTTGGTGTGTCGGTCATTTGGTGGAGCTTGCGGACGCTGCCGCCTACGGGGAGCAGTATAAAAAGTGGAGCTATGAGAGCTTACCCATTCTGCCGGAGGAATGGCAGTACACCGTCGCCGCCGACAAAGGCAAACAGTTCAAGACCTTAAAGGAGCTTATGCACCGCGCCGACGTTTCCGAAGTGGTGAACGCCTGCGACGCTGGGCGCGAGGGGGAATTGATTTTCCGCTTTGTGTACGGCGTGGCACAGTGTAACAAGCCTATGCGCCGCTTGTGGATTTCCTCAATGGAGGACGCGGCGATCAAGGCGGGCTTTGCAGACTTAGGGGACGGGCGGGACTATGACGCGCTCTATGCTTCCGCATTGTGCCGCGCAAAAGCCGACTGGATCATTGGTATCAACGCGACACGCCTTTTCTCCTGCCTGTATCACAAGACCTTGAACGTTGGGCGGGTGCAGACCCCCACACTGAAAATGCTGGTTGACCGGGGCGAAGCGATCTCCCATTTCAAGAAAGAAAAATATTACCATGTGCGCCTTGACTTATCCGGCGCGGAAGCCGCCAGCGAAAGGATTTCGGATAAACCGGGAGCCGACACACTGAAAGCGGCTTGTGAAACGGAAATGGCGGTTTGTGTTTCCCTCACCAAAGAGAAAAAGACCACCGCCCCGCCGAAGCTCTTTGACCTCACTTCTTTACAGAGGGAAGCCAATAAAATCTACGGCTACACGGCGAAGCAGACCCTTGACCTTGCACAGACCTTGTATGAAAAACGGCTGCTTACCTATCCCCGGACAGACAGCGCATTTCTGACTGACGACATGGGGGACACGGCGGCAAAGACCGTCGCCATGCTGTCCGGCAAGCTGCCTTTTATGGAAGGCGCAGAAATTACCCCGGACGTTTCCCGGACGCTTGACAGCAGCAAAGTTTCAGACCACCACGCCATTATCCCCACTATGGAGCTTGCAAAGACCGACCCTGCCGCCCTGCCGGAAAGTGAAAGGAATATCCTCACCCTTGCCGGGGCGCGTCTTATTTTCGCTGCCGCCGAGCCGCATATCTTTGAAGCGGTCACGGCGGTTTTCTCATGCGCCGGTACGGAGTTTACGGCGCGGGGAAAGACAGTGCTTGCGGGCGGCTGGAAAGAGCTTGAACGCCGCTACCGGGCAACCCTCAAAGGCAAGCCCGACCCGGAGGATATGGAGGAAGAAAACACCCTGCCGGAGCTTTCCGAGGGACAGAGCTTTGAACACCCCACGGCAAAGGTAACGGAGCATTTCACAACGCCGCCGAAGCCCCACAACGAAGCAACTTTGCTTTCGGCAATGGAACGCGCCGGGAACGGGGACACCGACCCGGACGCGGAACGCCGGGGGCTTGGCACACCCGCCACCCGCGCCGCCGTCATTGAAAAACTGGTGAAGTCCGGCTTTGCGGAACGCAAGGGAAAGCAGCTTATCCCCACGCAGAACGGAGCCGCCCTTGTGTCTGTCCTGCCGGATATGCTGACTTCCCCGCAGCTTACCGCCGAATGGGAAAACAATCTGACGCAGATCGCAAAGGGAGCCGCCGACGCTGGGGAGTTTATGCAGCGCATTGAAGCTATGGCGCGGGAGCTGGTAAAGGAAAACGCCACCACCGACAAAGGCAAGGCGGCTTTCACGGGCGGGGAGGAAAAGCCCTCTGTCGGGAAATGTCCCCGTTGCGGTTCCCCCGTCCATGAGGGCAAGAAGAATTTCTACTGCTCTAACCGGGAGTGCGCCTTTACCATGTGGAAAAACGACCGTTTCTTTGAGGAAAGGAAAGTCACCTTTACCCCGAAGATTGCCGCCGCCCTCTTAAAATCCGGCAAGGCGAATGTCAAGGGCTTGTATTCCCCGAAAACAGGCAAAACCTATGACGGAACCGTTGTTTTAACTGATACGGGCGGGAAGTATGTCAACTACAAGATAGAGATACCGAAGAAAAAATAAGTTTCGTAGCAAGCATAGGAAAAGAGTACCCTTTTCCGTAAATCCCCCTGCCGACGCTTCTGCGCTGGACGGGGGATTTTGCTTGTTGGGAAGTGTCCCAAACCCTCTTGAAAAAATAAAAATCTTGGCAGAAAGCGCGGGTGCAGCACAGCAGACCGGGCAACAATAAAAAGAGCAGCTTCCGCAATGCTGCCATAAAAGAAAGGAGAATACACGAATGAGCGAAACATTTTCAATCTTAATCGACAGCCGCAGCCGTTTTGAAACCGGGCAACCGGGCGGCGTGTGGCTATCCATGCCGACCACCACGGAGCAGCTTCACGAAGCCATGAAAAGCGTCGGCATTACTGCGGACAATCCGCAGGATTTTTTTATCAACGGCTTTGCCAACACCGAGGAATATCCCTTTGATGTGCCGCTTCCTGTTATCCAGCGCAGCACCATTGACGAGCTGAACTATCTTGGAAAGCTCATGGAAATGCAGAGCGACGACGACCGGGATAAATTCACGGCGGCGGTGACGCTGGGGGAACACGCCGGGAGCGTGAAAGACCTTATCAACCTTGCACAGAACCTTGACTGCTACTGGATATACCCCACTGTCCGAAGCGAAGCCGACTATGGCTATTACCTCATTGACGAGCTGGACGAATTGGAGCTGCCCGAAGAAGCAAAGAAATATTTCAATTACGAGGAATACGGGCGGGACGCAGTAAAGAAAGACCGGGGACAGTTCACGGAGCAGGGCTATATCTACAATAACGGGAACACCTTTTCACAGTGGTACAACGGGCGCGAAAGCGACATACCGCAGGAATACAAGGCAATGAGTTTTCCGGAGCCGGAACACCCCGACCCGGATAAGCTGGAAAAGGACGAAGCCGCGCCGGGACAGGAAGCCGCAGAGCCGCAGCCGCCGCCCCAGCCGCGCCCGGTCAACCCGATTATCCTCACCGCCGACAAGCCCGCTGAAAAGCTGAAAGAGATCACAGACCGCTTGGAGCAGGGAATTACAGAATTGTTTGACAGTGAACGCTACAAGGAATATCTGCAAGTCATGTCAAAATTCCATAATTACAGCTTCAACAATACGCTGCTGATCGCCATGCAGAAGCCCGACGCTTCCCTTATCGCCGGATTTAACGCATGGAAAAACAACTTTGGACGGAACGTAATGCGCGGGGAAAAGGGCATACGCATACTTGCCCCGTCGCCGTACAAAATCCGGCAGGAGGTAGAAAAGAAAGACCCGCAGACGGGAAAGACAGTGATCGGAGGGGACGGGAAGCCCGTCACGGAAACAAGGGAAATCCAAATCCCCGCCTATAAAGTCGTCGCCGTGTTCGACGTGTCGCAGACCGAGGGGCGGGAGCTTCCCAGCATTTCCGCAAACGAGCTGACCGGGGACGTGGAACAGTACGAAGATTTTTTTGCCGCGCTGGAAAAGACCTCTCCCGTCCCTATGGGCTTTGAGAAGATCGAGGGGACAGCACACGGCTACTACCACTTGGAGGAAAAGCGGATTGCCATTGACGAGGGAATGAGTGAGCTTCAGAACCTAAAGACCGCTATCCATGAGATCGCCCATGCGAAGCTGCACGACATTGACCTTAACGCCCCGCAGGAGGAACAGCCGGACAGACCCGACCGCCGCACCCGTGAAGTACAGGCGGAAAGTATCGCTTACACGGTATGCCAGCACTACGGGCTTGACACGTCTGATTATTCCTTTGGGTACGTCGCCGGGTGGAGCAGCGGGCGGGAGCTTGCGGAGCTGAAAAGTTCCCTTGAAACAATCCGCGCCACCGCCGCCGAGATCATCAACACCATTGACGGGCATTTTGCAGAATTGCAGAAAGAACGGGAAGCCGCGAAAGAACAGGAAGCGGAAGCACAGACCCAGCCCGACCTTACCGCCGAGCCGACCGTCACAATCCTTTGGAGTGAAAGCAGCCAGTTACGGGAGGGCGAAACAATCCCCCTGTCCCGTGCAAACACCCTCATTGAAGCCCTTGACGAAGCGAACCTTGAAAGCCCCGGCTATGACAAGACCGAGTTCCGCATTGATTTTGTGATGAACGGCAAAGCCGACCAATACGAGGGGCGGCAGGACTTAGGCGACGGGGAGGGCGCATTGATCGAGCATATCGAAAAATACCATGCCTACTATGCCAATGACCCAAACTGGAATAATTTTCTTTTAGAGCATGAGGGCGAGGAAGCACTGGAAGCCGACAAGGAACACCGGGCTTTTCTCTTGAATGAATTTGTCCCCTATCTGAAACTGCATTGCAACCTCTCTGAAATGGAGCGTACCGCCGGGGAAGCCCTGCAAAAAGACAATCTGACCCCTGCTGAAACCACCTACCATACCGCCATGCAAGCCTATGTTTCCGAGTGCCGGGGACTTATCAATCAAGGCGAATATAACTTACCGCCTGTCCCCCAGCTCAAAGATTTTGACGTGGAGCTGCAAGCCTATAAGGAACACGTCAAGGAGGAAATCGCACAGGAAGCAGCCGCCGCAGGAATGACCGTGGAGGAATACGCCGCCAATGGGTACGAGCCATACACCGCGCAGGAACAGGAAGCCGCCTATCGGCTGGATAACGGCGATTATCTTTATATACAGACCTGCGAAAGCGGCTACGACTATACCTTTTACCGGGAGGATTTTTCAGAGATCGACGGAGGGCAGCTTGACAACCCCGATCTTTCTATGCTGTCTGCCCGTGATGAAATCCTTGCGCTGCATGAGCGCAAGGACACAGCGATAGAAAAGCTGGACGTGGAAGCATTTGAACAGGCACAGGAAGCAGCACAGACCGCCGAACCGCAGGAGCCGGAGAAACCCGAAGCACAGGAAAAGCCGCAGGAGCCGGAAAGCCCTATTTCTGAAAAAGCAGATACGCCGGAACAGGCAGAGTCAGCCACGAAACCCCTTACGGATTTACAGAAAAAAGCGGTTGAGATTGCAAAGCAGTACGAAAATCTCCCCTTGCAGGATAAGATCGGAATTATCGCACAGTCTTTCGGCGGCACGTCCGGCAAAATCGAAACTTCCCCATGTACGGGAAAATGGCGCGGCACAAGCGACGTATCTATCAAGTTTGACAGCGGCGCGACCCTCTTTATCGGCAACCACAGGACATCACAAGCCAAAACCGCAAAGGTACAGAATGAAGATGTCAACGCCGCGCTGGTGCGGTATAACCCGGAGATCATAGCCGCCACAAAGGAAGCCGCCATTTCCGCACTTAGGAAGCGGGAAGCAAAGGACAATGAGATTGCAGCACAAAAGGGATTGAAGCCCTACACCCTGCTTAATGTGGAGTTTAACGACGGTACGGACGAAAGAAGCGGCGGGCATATCGGCTGGTACTATGTGACATTAGCAGTTGATGATAAAATCTGCTCCCATATTGAAACAGGCTTGAACTATGACATACTGGACGGGAAAGTAAGCGATACCCCCACAAGGGAAAATTACTTTGCGGCAGGGGCATTGAAAGAAACCGACGTTGACTATGTATTCAACAACGTGGGCTTTTCCTCAACCTCTGACCTGTATTCGCTGCCTGTCCGTGATGATGTGCTGGAACGTGCGGAAAAAACGCTTGCACAGCGGAAAGAAGCACAGCCGGAGAAAACCGCCGAGCCACAGACCCACACGGCAGAGCAGCCGGAAACAGCCGTTACTTACTACCCGATCAACGAGAACGCCGCCCGCCGCGCAAAGGAAGCAATCAGTTTTTCCGATTACAAGCCCGGAAGCGCAACGGCAGAATACCGCCACTATGTAGACGAAGCCGCCGAGCTTGCCGCAAGGCAGAAAAAGCGCGTTGCCCCCTCTTTCCATGCGAAGATCGACGGGCTGCTTGACACCTACGCCCGGAAGTTAGCGGAAAATATGAACAAGGGAAATGAAATCACCGCCCGCGTCCCGTCGATTATGATTGCCGGAGGTTCTAATTTCCCCGTCCGCAAAAAGGAAAAGCAGAACGCCGCCGCAGATAAAAATATGCAGGAGTTTAACGAGATACAGGGCTTGCTTGACAAAATCCGCAGTACCGGCATGGGCGGTATCAGTGCCGACGACCCTAACGCCGTTTCTAAGCTGGAAAGCAAACTTGCGAAGCTGGAAACCTTGCAGGAAACCATGAAAGCGGTCAATACCTATTACCGCAAGAACAAGACCCTTGACGGCTGCCCCCACTTATCCACGGAGCAGATCGAAAAGCTGAAAGCGTCCATGTCCGGGAGCTACCGGGCGAACCCGAAACCTTTTGAGAGCTACCAGCTATCCAACAACAACGCGGAAATCCACAGGTTAAAAGACCGTATCACCGCCCTTACCCGCCGCAAAGAATTAGGCTATGTGGGCTGGGAGTTTGACGGGGGACGTGTGGAAGCCAATACAACGGATAACCGCTTACAGATTTTCTTTGATGAAAAGCCGGATAAGGAAATCCGGGAAGAACTGAAAGGGAACGGCTTCCGCTATGCGCCCAGCGCGGAAGCATGGCAGCGGCAGCTAAACGATAACGCCATTTATGCCGCCGACCGTATCAAATTTATACAGCCCCTTACCGGGGAACGCCCTACCGAGTTACAGAAACGGGCAAGGCAGGAAGCCGCCGCACAGAAAGAAGCCGAGCCGGAGCAGCCGCAGGAAGCAGCACAGGACACGGAGCCGGGGGACGCTTCCACGCCGGAAACATTCTGCAAGGTGCGGCAGAACCCATACAGCGACAGCCGGGAAAACAGCTATATCTTGCAGGAATATGTATCACAGGATAACGGCATGGCGAAGCTGGGGGATATTCTCTACATGGGAACGCCGGAGAAATGCCGGGAGCTTTTGGGGAAGCTGGAAGCCGGGGAGCTGACACAGGGCGACGTGAAAGAACTTTATGCAAAGGCGCAGGAAGCGGAAAAAACGGACACAGCTTTACCCGACCCCACAATCAGCGTTGCGGATATGGAAAAATACGGCTACAAGTGGAACGGTATGCTTCCCTTACAGGAAACAGCCGCCGCGCACCTTTTTGAAAAAGAGGATATGCAGATTTTCCTGCTTTACAGCGACGGAAGCGAGGGCATAGCCGGGAGTGTTGACGAGATACAAAACCACGCGGAAAAAGGCGGCATTTTCGGCGTACATAAGGAGGACTGGATCGCCCTCTGCGAGTACCGGGACATGAAACAGGATTTAGCCGGGAGCGAAGCCGCAAAGGAAGCCCTGCGGGAATATGGCGTAAAAGACACCTTTTCCATTTACCAGCTAAAGGACGGGGACGGTATGCGGGACTACCATTTTGAGCCTTACGACCGCCTGCAGGCGGCGGGGCTTGCCGTGGAAGCAGCGAATTATAATCTGACCTACACCGCAGAGCTTACGCCGGGGACTTCCCTTGAAGATATTTATACCCGTTTCAATATCGACCACCCCGCAGACTTTAGGGGACACAGCCTTTCCGTGTCGGATATAGTGGTGCTTCATCAGAACGGGCAGGACACCGCCCATTACGTTGACAGTTTCGGCTATAAGGAAGTGCCGGAGTTTTTGCAGGAGCAGACACAGCAGCCGGAAAAGGCAAATCCCCTAAAGCACGTCGAGGACACTATCGAGCAGAACGACAACAATTTTGACGGTATCATCAACAACACCCCCACCACTGACGAGCTGGAAGCAAAAGCACGGAGCGGCGAACAGATCTCCCTTGCCGAGTATGCCGCCGCGCTGAAAGCGGAACAGGAACAGGGCAAGGAAAAGAAGCCGGGGAAAAAGGCAGAAAAGAAGCCCTCTATCCGGGCGCAGCTCAAAGCCGACAAGGAACGGGCGGCGCAGAGGAAACAGGCAAGGAGTAAGTCGCAGGACTTGGAAAGGAGCTGACCCTATGGGGAAATTAAATAAATTTGAAGATGTGGACGTGTTCGCTTCCCTTGAAGCCATAATGAAGCAGAACACGGGATTTTATCAGAGCGATTTTGACATTGACAGACAGATCATTGCGGAAAAGGCGGCAAGCCCTAATAAAGAGGATAAGACCCTTTTGTGGCTTTCCCGCCCGTCCGGGACTTACTGCTTCCGGGAGCGTGACGTTTTCATCAAGGACACCGCACCGAATAACACATGGCGTTTCTACAAGGAGCAGACCCGCGACCTTATCCTTGCTTATGCCGTGGAGCTGACCGGGGTACAGGGCGGGAAGATCAAGGGCAACCTGTATGAGCTGGACTATGAAAAGCATTATGAGCGCGTCAAGGATAACACGGTTGACGCGGGGACAGTAACGCTTGTTTATGAGCAGGGGACGCGGGAGCAGCCAGCAGACCGACGCTTTGACGGTTATCCCGACCCCCAGCTTGGAAAGTTTGAACGCTTTGAAGTACAGCCGAAAGACCCGGAAACCCTGCAATCCCTGTTACGGGAGGAAAAGCACAGCCGGGACAAACTGACACCGGGGGACTTTGGGGCGCATATCGAAGCCCTGCATAACAATCTGATTGAGCGGGAAGCGCGGCGCATTGTGGCAGACATGAAAAAGCTGCCTGTCCCCAACAGCCCGGACAAATCACATTTCATGGTGGAGCTGTCCCCGGTATTCACCCGGCTTGCGTCCACAAAGGACACGGAACGGCTTTTCTCCATGCTTCCCTATAAGACCCTTTCCTTTTCCGCACTGAAAGACCAGCGCGGTACATACGCGCTGATCGGAAAGGACGAGAACCGGGACAGGGAGGTAAAAAAGCCCCGCCCCTCTGTCCGGGCGCAGCTTGCACAGGATAAAAAGAGAACCGCCCCGAAAAAGGCGGCAAAAAAGAAAGATCACGGATTGGAGGTATGAGCATGAACAGATTTAACAGTAATTTCACGGTGGAAGAAACCAACCTTTTGAGTATCTACATGACAGGCAGCAAGGAGGGGCTTGTCGTAGCCATGAACGCCGCGCTGCCCTTTATGGAGGGGGAAATGCGGGACTTTGCCGCCCGCACCCTTGAAAAAGTGGTGTGCATGACCGAAGCGGAATTTGCGGGGCTTGCCGTTTACCCCGCCGACGAGGTATGAGCGAGGTCAAGCGGCTCACGCCGCCCCAAAGCCGGAAAGTCAACGCCCTTGTGCGCCGGACGTGCTGCAACTGCGATAACGGCAACTGTATCTTGCTGGACGACGGGGACTATTGCGTATGCCCGCAGCTCATTTCCTATTCCCTGCTCTGTAAATGGTTCCGTATTGCGGTACTGCCCGCCGATAAGGAGCTGTACGCCGAGCTTTACCACACGGAGGATATGCGCCGTTGTAGCGTATGCGGTGCGCCCTTTGCGTCCAGCTCCAACCGGGCTATTTACTGCCCGGACTGCCGGAAACGTATCACCCGCAGACAGACCGCCGAGCGCATGAGGAAAATGCGGGGGAATGTGACGCGGTAGGGGCAAAATAAGCCTTGATTTATGCGGCTTTCCGGGCGGGAAAATGAAGCGGCAAGGGATTTATACCTTTACCCCCGAAAATGCCGTTCTATTGCGTAACATTTTGGTATCTGCACCTATAAGGAAACCGGGGCGCGGTGGCTATGTTGATAGCTGCCGCGTCCCGGCTCTTTTTCGTTCTACAAACTGGAAGTTATTTTACTTGCGTTCCATAAATCCTATGATTGAAAAAATCAATCCTACAATCCCAATTCCGATAACGAGCAGCCCCATTCCTGATGAGCAAAGAGAAATTATAATGGCAAAGAGTAGTATTGCAATACCTAATCCAATTTTCTTCATTGTAAATCCTCCTTTACAAATTCCGATTTGTTTATATCTGCATTGCCAGTTCAAATTATATGATATTGCACTTCAAAATTCAACCATATTTCAATATTATCCGCGCTCTGTTCCCCTTTCCCTTTCCGGCTGCTTCTCTGCCTGTAAAATACTGTCAATGTTCCGCTTGATAACATCATATTCCGCAACCTGTTTTTTCAGCTTGCCATAGTCGGCATAAAGGGCTTCTTTCTGTTCTTGGAGCTTTTCATACTCTGCTTGCAGCGCGGGGACGCTGGGGAGCTTCCCGCCGATCTGCGCCGCTTTCAGTGCCTTTGCAGCGGCTTCATGTAGGATAATGCCCCGTTCATGCTCTGCCCGGTACTTCTCTTTGTTCCGGGCTTTCTTGTAGGCTTCATAGAGGGGCTTTGTCTTTTGGTAGGTAGTGACATTCTTAATCAAGACCGCCATATCCGCAAGCCGCTTTTCCACGTCCTTTAGGCTGTCCCCTGCCTGTCCGCTTGCCGCCGTGATTTCCTCTATCCGGGTGAGCAGATCGGCGTACTGTTCAATCCTGTTTTCGGTAAGGAAATTCATAGTCTTTGCCGCCTGTTTGAGATTGTGGATTTTCGCCCACTGTTCATAGCCCCGGCTCTGCTGCGCCTTGATACTGTTCTCAATGTCAATGAGAAGATTAACGCCCTTGCGCTCTGCCTTTGGAGCTTTGGCGGCACGGGTACGCTTGCCCGCTATCCGTTCCCTTATGGCTTCCTCTGTATAATCTGCGCCGAGGGTTTT
>ENA-OPCW01000421-OPCW01000421.1-human-gut-metagenome-genome-assembly--contig:-NODE-421-length-23256-cov-3.293522_pt1 | contig 23256 bp, 19 predicted proteins | sample MGYA00241258_ERZ501496 | MGnify/ENA primary metagenome ERZ501496 (study PRJEB25962, sample SAMEA2042660) | human gut metagenome | biome: human gut; feature: human-associated habitat; material: faeces...
CCTGCAGACGCAACTTGGCCTGTTCGGCCTTGGTGCATGGTGGGACAAGCTGATATATAATGTGGAAAATCTGGGCTCGACCATCAACAACTACGCCCAGAGGGCTGCCGTGGCGGCTGAGACGAAGGTCAGTGAATGGATAAACGATGTAATACGCTTTGTCGGGGAACTGATTTTCCAAATGTCGTATTACGGGATGCTCGTGGCACAGAGGATTTTCATGGCCATCATGATGATATTCTGTCCGATCATGTTTGCTCTCTCGCTGGCACCGCCATGGAACTCGGCCTGGAGCCAGTGGATGTCCAAGTTCCTTTCCCTCTCGTTATGGGGATTCGTTACCTATATGTGCATCTATTATATAGACTTCATCCTTCTTTATAACCTCCAGCAGGATTTGGTGGCATACGACCATCTGCTGCACGGCTCGGTCAACTCATGGGAACAGATTGGCGCACTGGGACTGCAGGGAATAGGTTCCAACTGTATGTATGCCATGGGTATGCTCGTGGGTGCCTATATCATACGCTTCGTTCCTGAAGTGGCTTCATGGCTGATTCCGGGAGGTGTAAGTTCTGGTACGGGTTCCGTGGCAGGTTCGGCTGCAATGGGCATCACTTCGGCTGCAGGTGGTATGGCCGGAAGTATGGCAGGTTCTGCCATGAAAGGAACAGGTTCAACTGTCAGGTCATTGGTCAAATAACTTAAAATCTTTCATTATATGCTTATCGAATCACTTGCACAGAAAACCAGACTGGCCATGATGACGGTATTTGCGGTAATCGGAGGCTGCACCTTCATCTGTGCCTTTACAGTCTGGTGCTGCATTTCCCTAGTCAATAAGGAAAGGCAGCAGATTTATGTACTTGACGGAGACATTCCGTTTCTTGCCGAGCGTGCACGGCTGGAAGCCAACTTCACCATGGAGGCCAAGGCGCACATACAGCTGTTCCACCAGTATTTCTTCAACCTGCCGCCCGACAACGACTATATCAAATGGACGGTAGGGAAAGCAATGTATATGGCTGACGGAACTGCACTGAAACAGAAACAGGCCATGGACGAGAACGGTTTCTACTCGGACATCATTTCCTCTTCGGCTGTCTGCACCATCATGTGCGACTCCATTCAGTTTGACGAACATGAACGGAAGTTTACCTATTACGGTACGCAACTTATCAAGCGCAGGACCAGGGACATCAGACGCTCGATGGTGACAACAGGTTACATCGAGTCCGTACCGAGGACAAGGAACAATCCCCACGGTCTGCTCATTACCGGCTGGAGGACTCTTGAAAACAAGGATTTGGACTATTGATATACAGATATTATGAAATCATTCAGAAAAAAGATACAGGAAAGCCGTCTGAAAACGCATCTGCTTGTCAGGTCGTGGTTGCAGCCCAAACTGGGTGTCATCGGAACAAGATACCGTCTGGCCGCAAGAATCAGACTGGCCAACAGATGTGCGGCTAAACATCCGAAAACGACATTCGCAGGTGTAGCGGGAACGCTGCTTCTGCTACTTGTAAGTACCGTAGCCATAGATTCCGGCAACGGGAAACAGAGTGAGCCGGATGTCAGTTCGATAGCCGCAATGGAACCGGTGTTTCAGGGATTCCGTACCATCCAGGCAAACAAGGACATTCACCGCAGTGTATTGACGGACATGACGGTAAAGGGACAGTTACTGCGTCATGAACTGGACTCCATGATTGCCATACCTGTAAAGAGCCGTGAGGATTCCTTGCGGATCATCCTCAAATACCGGCAGCTGGAAAATATAGTCAAATCCATTAAAAACAATGATAACCCATGATTAAGATTAATTTCAAACAGCCCAAGTATATCTTTCCGCTGGTCATATTCGTTCCGCTGTGCGCACTGGTATACTTTGTGATGCAGACCTTCTCCGGTGGTGAGGAGACTGCCGGAACGGTAGCTACAGACCGTATCAACATGGAGCTTCCCCAGGCCAATGCCGAGGAAGCCGGAGACAAGATGTATGAGATGTCCAGACGTTTCGGTGACGAGGATGCCTTCACAGCCGTAAGCGGTATCGGGGAGGAAGAGCAGAAGAAGGAGGAACTGGAACACGGCTACAGCGAGGAAGAGCTGAACCGTCTGGATGCAGCTGAAGCTGAAAGACAGCGACAGCAGAGGGAACTTGAAGAACTGGAGCGTTCCCTTGCCGAATCAAGAAAGCATATCAATGCATATGCCTACGGGAACGGTCCTTCGGGAAACAGTGAAACGGGTTACGGAGGTATGGGATATTCCTCACAGGACGAGTTTGCACGTGACCTTGAAGAGATTCAGCGAAGGAGCTATGAACGGCAGAAGGCCATTGAAAGCGGACTGGGTATTAAAGACCCGGAAGCAGAGGAAGCGGAAAGAAAGCACAGGGCTGATTCCATAGCCAGAGTACGTCAGGAGGAAAGGGAACGCAACCGTCCGAGTCTGGTAATCAAGTCTGATGACACCAATGCCGACAGATTCAATACGGTTACTGCTCCGGATAAATTTGCAGAAAACAAACTGATTCGTGCCATGATTGACCAGACAACAAAGGCGCATGAAGGTACACGTCTCCGGTTCAAGCTTCTGGATGATGTGACGGTAAGCGGTACAAGGCTAAAGAAGGGAACTTACCTCTATGGAACGGTAACAGGTTTCGGACAGCAGCGTGTCAGGGCTTCCATAACCAGTATCCTTATCGGCGACAGGTTCATCAAGGTCAAGCTGTCTGTCTTTGACAATGACGGTATGGAAGGTTTCTATGTTCCAGAATCGGCTTTCCGTGATTTTATGAAGGATGCAGGTTCCAATACGGTACAGCAGAATATCAGTTTTGAATCCAGTGACGGTTACGGTACCGGTATTTCTACGGAGGCCATTGCCCTCCAGTCACTGCAGAACATGTACAACTCTGCAACTTCTGCCATATCTTCCAATATCAGAAAGAACAAGGCGAGAATCAAGTACAATACTATTGTTTATCTGATAAACTCGGAAGATGCACGCTAACAGCTGTTTTAATATGATTTTTTAATAATATAACGATTCACAATATGAAAACCAGAATTATTCTGATAATATGCCTTATCACAGGCATAGCCGTACATCTGTCGGCCAACGAGAAGATATACATCAACCGGGAAGTGACCACGCACATTGTCATGCCCGAGAACATCAAAATGGTGGATATTTCCACTACTAAAATTATAGGCAACCAGTGTACAGACAATATCGTCCGTATCAAGCCTTATCTGGAGAATGATTCCATATCGTCTGAAGGTTACAGCGAAAACGAACTGCTGGGTACACTCACCATTATCGGTGAGCGTCATATTGCCCAGTATGACATTCTCTATACAGAATCACTAGATTGTGCTTCTACCATCTACAATGTATCCTACAATGAGACACAGTCCTATATCAATCCGGAGGTTTCCATGCCGATGGCCGAGATTGCACGATATGCCTGGGCTGTCTATGGAAGCAGAAGAAAATTCAACCAGATTGTATCAAACAAAAACGGAATCAGGGCATACATCAACAATATCTATTCCATCGGTGACTATTTCTTTCTGGACTATACGCTGAAGAACAGGACCATGATTGCATACGACATTGAGGAAATAAGGGTAAAACTTACTGACAAAAAGGAGACAAAGGCAACCAATTCACAGACAATAGAGCTTACTCCAGTATTCTCCATGAACAACACCCGTAAGTTCAGGAAGGACTACAGGAACGTGCTTGTGATTCCGAAGCTTACTTTCCCTGAAGAGAAGGTGCTCCGTCTGGAGATTTCCGAGAACCAGATAAGCGGACGTGTGGTGGTACTGACCATCGAGTATGAGGACATTCTCAATGCGGACGGCTTCGACTCGGATATTCTGGACGGTGCCGACTATTACCCCTACTATTTTATTGATCATTCCATAAAGAGATAGGCCATGAAGAAGATTCTGTTCATTCTGTTTTGCTCGGTTGCATTCATCGGTGCATCGGCACAGACCGGAAAGGTTTCCGTCAATGCCGGATTCCTTTTTCCAAGTACGCTGAATGCCACTTTGGGTTATGAGTATCCGCTTTCATACGGAAATGCGGTAGAAGTATATGGTGAGGTCGGGAATCACTGGCAGAAACCGGTATGTCACAATTTCTGGAAAGGATATTTCTGGGATGGCAGTATAGTCTATAAGCACCGGCTGGCACGGTATAAGAACGGTATGATGCGCCTTCGTCTTGGGCCTCAGTTCGGTGCGGTACAGAAGAAGTTCTTCTTCGGACTGGAGGCCGGATTTGAATACAGCTATGTGTTCCGCAGCGGACTGGAATTTTCAATAATCCAGAAGAACAATGTAAACTTCCTGCATGGGGATACCTTCCGCAACGGTCTGCTGTTGGGTATAAAGATTCCTTTCTGACAATATAAATTTTACGGCGTATGGCATTTGAGGAGACAAGGGAACAGCAGCAGATGTACAATTACTTCAGGAGCTGCATCTATATCTTTCTGATTATTGAAATTATCATGAACCTGCCTGTTACGGCAGACAACAGGGTTACGCAGTTTGTACTCGACCTGCTGGCACGGTTCAGGGTATTCAATTCCGTATCGGGATGCAAGGTGGCCGAACTGATATGCATCTGTATTGTCTGTATAGGCACAAAGGCTGAAAAGTCCCTGAAATTCAATGTAAGGACAATGGTCATCTATCCGGTACTGGCCGGTCTGACACTTGTGGGGCTTTGTTTTGTATTCCATGGCATGAGTTTCGGATTCAGCTGGCTTGGATTTCCTGCCAACCGTCTTCTGTATGCGGTCAGTTCCGTAGTGGGTACCATGCTGGTACATCAGGGACTGGACGGTATTGCCAAGTATTACAACTACAAGGTTGGTGAGGACCGTTTCAATTTTGAGAACGAATCGTTCCAGCAGTCGGAAACGCTGGTCAGCAATGATTATTCGGTGAACATTCCGATGATATACTACTGGAAGAAGAAAATGCACAAAGGATGGATCAATATCATCAATCCTTTCCGTGGCACGATTGTACTCGGTACGCCGGGTTCAGGTAAGTCTTTCGGTATCATTGACCCGTTCATCAGGCAGCATTCAGCAAAGGGATTTGCTATGATGGTATATGATTTCAAGTATCCGACACTGGCCAAGACGCTTTTCTATCAGTACTGCAAGAACCGCAAGGCAGGGAAACTGCCACAGAACTGCGGATTCCGTACCATCAACTTTACCGATGTGGAATACTCCAACCGTATAAATCCGATTCAGCGGAAATATATCCCGGATCTGGCTGCTGCTTCTGAAACGGCGGCTACCCTACTGGCCTCACTCAACAAGGGAGGTGGAGAGAAGAAGGGCGGTTCGGAAGCCTTCTTTACCAACTCTGCGGAAAACTTCCTGGCTGCCATCATCTATTTCTTTGTAAACTTCCATCCGGTCGGGTTCAGGAACGGAAAGAAGCTCAGACGCTTCATATCACTGGAGGGAAAGAAACTGGAGATTGTCATACGCAACTGGGATGACTTCAACGCCATAGACAAGGATGGCAATGTGGTGCTTGATTTCGTGGATGAGAACGGCAATGACGTATCGACTGACGAGGACCGTATGTTTGTTGACCTGAACGGATACAGCTATAAGGACAGGACCGGCAGGAAGATTCTGATTCAGAGGTGCTGGTATGAGGACGAGCATGGCAATGAGGTGGAACCGGATACCGTAACCGGTGAGTTCTCAGACATGCCTCATGTGCTTTCATTCCTTGGAAGGCCATATGACCAGGTATTCAATATCCTGATGCAGGATGACAGGATTGCTTCGCTGATGGCTCCTTTCAAGAGTGCTTATGAGAACAAGGCGAATGACCAGCTGGAAGGTATGGTCGGTACGCTACGTGTGAATGCCGCACGCCTTGTTTCTCCGGAAGCTTACTGGGTATTCACCGGGGATGATTTCGACCTGAAGATTTCTGACAAGGCTAATCCGAGCTATCTGGTAATAGCAAATGACCCGGAAAAGGAACAGGTTATCGGTTCTCTTAATGCACTGGTTCTGAACCGACTGATTACAAGGGTGAACTCAAAGGGCAATATCCCGGTAAGCATTATTGTGGATGAGCTTCCGACACTATACTTTCACAAGATAGACCGTCTTATCGGTACAGCTCGTTCCAACAAGGTTGCCGTAACTTTAGGTTTTCAGGAGCTTCCACAGCTGGAGGCTGACTACGGCAAGGTCGGTATGCAGAAGATTATCACCACCTGCGGAAATATCTTCATGGGTGCGGCACGTAACAAGGAGACGCTGGAGTGGGCACAGAATGATGTATTCGGAAAGGCAAAGCAGACCTCACGTTCCATTTCCATCAATGACCACAAGGTATCAACCACAATCTCTGAGAAGATGGACTTTCTGGTTCCTGCTGCCAAGATTGCGGATATGGCAACAGGCTGGCTGGCCGGACAGGCTGCACGTGACTTTACAGCTACTGATGACAGTATGCTTGACCATTTTGACATCGAGCAGTCGGAAGAGTTCAGGACTACCAAGTATTTCTGTAAGACGCATTTTGACATGAAGAAGATTAAGGACGAGGAAAAACACTATGTGGCTCTACCCAAAATCTATGAGTTCAAAAACGACAAAGAGAAGGAAATCCTGCTCAACCGTAACTTCAAGCGTGTGAACCAGGAAGTGGAGGATATGGTAAAGGAACTTCTCGGTATCAGTTAAATATGTAATTTATGAATATGACCTTAAAACCGGCATTTGGACTTAGCGGCAGTGCTCTGAAAGTCATAGCAATGATTTCCATGGTGATAGACCATATTGCTCTCTATCTGATGGAGCATGGTACCGTATTATACGAAACGATGCGCTGTGTAGGGCGCATCGCTTTTCCTGTGTTTGCCTTCCTGATAGCGGAAGGGTTTATTCATACAAGAAGCAGGTACAGGTATTTCTTTACCCTGCTGGGCTTTGCCGTAATCAGTGAAATACCCTGGTACCTGCTGAATGGTGCTGACGGGACACATAATGTGATGTTTACACTGGCTTTGGGTGTGGCCACGCTTATGGTTCTTGAAAATCTTCTGCAACGTAGTATGGTACTTGGATTTCTTTGGACACTTGGCATGGCCGGACTCGCTTCATGGCTTGGAGTGGATTATGAGTGGAGAGGGATTCTTATTATTGTTTTCTTCTACCTATTTAATGGATTTGGTCACTCTTTACCATATAGTAGAGGTATGCAATTTTTTTGCACATTTGTTTTTACGATGCACTACGGGGCGATTGGTGCTGTAATGGCCTGCATGGTTTTATATCTGTATAATGGAACAAGAGGATTTGTGCAGGGAAGCATAGCCAAATACGGTTTCTATGCTTTTTACCCTGTACATTTAGTAGCTATTTTTATAATTTATGAATTACAAATAAGAATAAAGTTGATTCATCTTATATCTTTTTTTCTGTTAAGGTATAATCTTAAAAGTTTGTAGGTATATCATTTTCTGTCAACTCTTGTAATTCAAGGATTGTAGGAGAAACTATATTCACGATTCTTCGTGCATGATTCATTACCATTGATTCAAAGATATTTCTAACAAAACGACCATTGGCAAATTCATTATTCTTTGTTTCTGTAATATTTACAAACAACTTTGATAAGACTTCTAGTGCACGTTCTGTAACAATATAATCCTCTACTTGGCTCATAGTCTTGAGAATATCTAGTAATTCATTGGCATTATAATCATTAAATTCTATAAAAGTGTTAAAACGAGATTTTAACCCAGGGTTGGATTCAAAAAACTGTTTCATCGGTTCTATATATCCAGCAACTATGACTATAAGATCTTCTCGGTAGTCTTCAAGTGCTTTTGTCAGTTCTGTAAGACACTCTCTACCGTATGAATCACTATGATCATTTTCTGTGATACTATAAGCTTCATCAATAAATAAGACACCACCTTTAGCCCTTTCTATAACGTTTTTTACCTTAAGAGCTGTTTGACCTTGATAACCTGCAATAAGGTCAGTTCTAGAAACTTCTATAAAATGTCCTTTAGATAGTAAACCTAGTTTGTGATAAATTCTTCCAACGATTCTTGCTACTGTAGTTTTACCGGTACCTGGATTTCCAATAAAAGCCAAATGCATTGTTCGTTTAGGAGAATGTAGACCTTTCACTTTTCTCAATAACTGGACTTTCTGGAACGCAATTAAATCATTGACTTGGGACTTAACACTATCTAGTCCAATAAGTTGATTCAGCTGTGTCATCAAATTTTCCAGTGTATAATTGTCTTCATTATTCTCGTCTGATTTACAAATACTAACCAATTGCTTGTATCCATAATATTTTATAAGAGAGTCTTTTGTTGCTATAGCAATACTCGTTATTTGGGGGTCTTTCAGTTGAGATGCTTTTTCAATCAATTTACATAATATTTTAGTAGACTCATTGTTATCCTCTATAATGTCTTTTGCACAATTAGTTATTTTGCCATTACCATTAGCAACAGCATCCAATCGAGAACTATTTTGTAATAGGTCTTGTTCGTATTTATTCATAATTAAAGAATCCCCATTAACGTAAGAACATAATTAATTATTGTAATCCTAAAGCTGTGCCGCCTATATAATATGCGGTTTTTATACGCTTCTCATACCTAATGTGAGCACATGCATTGGCTTCTTCACATTTTAGAATTGACTCTCTAATTTCAGAATGAGTATTTTTTACTTCTGAAATGAAGTTGTCCACTTGACGATGGAAATCGGCAAGTTCAGTCTTGTGAGCTTCCACATCATTCCATATAGAATCTACATTGCCAAGATGTTTGTATGATTCTAGCATAGAACGGTATTGTTGTAGTGCAGCAATGTCAATATAGATACGGTCAGTAGTTTGATTCACGTTCTCGATGAAAGTATTTACTTGACGATGAAAATTAGCAAGTTCTATCTTATGAGTTTCTACATCATTCCATATAGTATCTATATCACTAATGTGTCTGTATGATTCTAGTACTGAACGATATTGTTGTAGTATAGCAATGTCATTATGAATGCGATTCGTGGTTTTATTCACTTCATCAATAAACGTATCTACCTGCTGATGGAATTCCACCAGTTCAGCCTTGTGAGCTTGCACATCATTCCATATAGCATCTACGTCAGATAAGTGCAAAATAGATTTTATAACTTTGGAAAGCTCTGAAATGACTATGATTTTTGAATCAATAGATTGAATATTATTTTCTAGCAATTGTACCTTCCCTCTTGTTTTTATTTCTTCTTGCTCGATATTTTGAACCCTGTTCTTAATAGAATTTGTCAGTTTATTCAAAGGTGAAATTTCTGCTAATTCCAAAGTTACCTTCTCCTTAAATTCCTTAAGAATTTGAATCGTCATTTTTAACCCCTCAATTGTTTTCTTGATGTCTGTTTGTGCATTGTTGGCACTTATCGAAGCTTCTAATGCTTTTTGGCTTGCATCAAGAGCTTGCAAGCTTGCTTGTTCTGCTTTTGAACTTGCTGCCTTTGCTTGATTACTAGCCATTTTTGCCGCTTCTACAGAGGTAATGATTCCAGATATATATTCTTTATCTAATGATTCTAAAGCTTTATAAACTTCATCTGCAATATTAAACAAAGAGCGTATGTTCTCGTTTTGTGCTATAAGAGTAGATTGAAGAGGTGAGACAAGCAATCTGTTAGCTTCTTCACCTGTAATATTATGATTATTCCAAGAGAATATAGAGCCTTCCGTTTGAAAGCGTTCCATTGAAACTGTCGATGGAACATTATGTGCTAACTTCTGTATTTTGTTCTTTGCAACTTCAAATTTATGCGGCTTAATAATGTCATTTGTCATATTATCTAATAGAATTAAGTTCGTCAAATAATCCATTTAGAGTCTTTTCATTTTCTGATACTTGATCAACTTCCTCGTCAATTATTTCTGCATTTTTACACAGGGGGCAATTGATTTCTTTTGAATTGTCCATGATTTCTTGAAGGGCTAATTTCATTGCACTTGCTGCTTCTGTATGACGTTGTGTTATATTTGAAAAAGTATACAATCTTGTATTCTGAACTCTTTCTCCTGTAAGTTCTAAGAACCGACCTTGTGTCTTGATAATATCACTCTTTTTCTCTATTTGTTGCTCTACATTCAATTTTCTTAGTTTATTAGAAATAACGCGATCAATTATATTTAGTGCTAAAGCACCAATAAGACCACTGACAAGAGCTCCAAGAAACATACCAATTATATTGGCTAAACTGCCTAAAAGTGGAATTTCAAAAGCAAAACCAGGAATTGTCAGTAATCCCTTTTCAATAGCTTCACTAAGAACTATTGCTCCTCCTGCAGTAAGGCCAACAATGAATATTTTGCCTACTTCCATCATTTTCAGACTAAAAGGCATATTTTTGTTTGCAGGGTCATTTAAAAATATAATAGCTTGTTTAACAGACATGTGTCCTTGTTTTAAGAAAATCCATGCTTTTTTTATCATGCCAATAACTGGCCCCCAAATAGCTGTCGCAATGGTAGTAACGAGCGTATTAGCTGCATTAAGAAGATGTTTTTTAATGTCTGCTACGAATGAGCTAATGGCTTCCTTAATACTATCGATAAACGTATTTAGTTTTCTATTTCCTGTACGGAACCATACAATGAGTTTACGTATTATATCCTTAATAAGTGATGCAAAAAGTCCCATTACAATTGAACGAAGAGCTTTTTCACCGATACGTATTGCTTCTTCTTTTTGAGACTGTTTCCCAGTTTCAATTGAACGTTGTTCACCTTCTTTTTTACGTTTTTCGTATTCCTCTCTGGCTTCTGCATCTTTTTCCCTATAAGCTTTATCTTGCTCTTCATTAATGTCAAAAATTTCATTAGGCTTTTGACCGTTTTTATTAGGTTTGTCAAGCCAATCTGTCATAGCTTTGTCTCCCTTAGAACGATTTTGACCAGCATCCATTTCATTTAGATTCTTTTCACTGTTTGCAAATGAAATCTGTTCATCTTTTGTCATGTGTGCATTCGCAGCAGGGTCACGAATTATTTCGCCAGCAGACACGGTATGATCCATATCCGTACCACGTTCTACTGATCCAACTGGTCTTCCCTTGTCAAAAGGATTACGGGCACCGGCTACTAGTGTAGCTTCCTCTTTCCCTGATCTAGTTTCGTGAGTCTTTACATTACCATTTTCATCATGCTGAAAATTTGATTGCCAATCATCATAACGCTTTTGGTAGTCAATTTTATCATTATGTGTAGATATTTTACCCTTTGAAAAATTGTCTGTTGTCTGAATATGTGCTGAATCACGCAAATCAAGTGTTAAACCACGATTTTCCCTAATAAAATCCTCACCGGCTATAACTCCAATTTGATTAATAAACTGTTCCCAAACAACATTCATAACCGTTTCACCGAGAGTATCAGGACTGACTATTTTTTCAGAATCTTGTTTCAAACATTCCAATTCATACATTTGCTCTTCCAATTCAGAGTCAAGTTTACTTTCAAGTTCATCAAAATTGACTGCATCACAATCAATCTCAGTCCATTCTTCAAATTGTTTCTTATTATCGTTCATGGAATTTTTCGTTTTGATGTACAATATATTTATTACAATTACTCTATATTAAGTTCATATGGTCAACTAAATTACTTTTTATTATCAATTAGTAGATCTTTTATGCTTACAGATAGATATTCTGCAATTTGGTATAGTAATTCCAGTGATGGTTGCTACCTATTGCAACAATAAGCATTCACCGTACTGAAGCTTTTTCCAATGACTTTTGCCAAATCAGTTTGAGAAACATCTTTCTCTACAAGTATGGTCTTAATTCTATTCAGTTTCATCAATTTTATTTTGATCATTTTGATGCAAATATATAAATAGATTACCTAAATATAGTATTAATTGCGATAATATAATATATTACTAATCTGTTATTAAATTTATAACAATTTCGAGACGTGCTACTATTGATGGTTATTATTTTATCACATGAATTTGACATTGTCTGTTTATCACGGAAAAATTTCCAAAAGTACTTGAGTCGCTTTTTGCACATATTTCGGATCTTCCGCATACCCAATTTCATCAAGCCAAAGCAAATAGTTACCACCTTTATATTTGTATTGAACTTTTGTATAATAAGCTCGGACACTTTCCGTCCAATGATTGAATTCATAGTATTTTCCTGTACGTGGATTGGTAAGTCCGAAAAGATTATGCTTGTTCCGGCATACTGATGAACGGAACCATCCGGTCTCCAAAATAGCCTGAGCCAATACGATTTTAGGGTGTAAGATTCCGTTTCTTATTATTTCTTTATAAAGGTTGGGGATGGTAAGTTCTGGAAGATTGTTTTCTGATTTAGTAATATCATCTGTTTTCTTTTGCAGTTCTGTTTTTAGGGATGCTTTCCTGTCACTATTTTGGCTGTTATTTTCCAATTTCTTCTTATTGTCCGGTTTGACAATCAGGGTACCCTTTGCCATTGTCTTATTCTTTTTCCCATCTGTAACATCCTTTTCTACATGCTTGTAGGCCTCTTTTTCTCTTTCTGTTGGCAGAAGTTCTGAATCTCTGCTTATCGTATAGAACTGTGCCGATACGCTTACCGGCAGTAGCATCAGAAGCAGTGAAATCAGAATAGTGTTGCGCATTTCTTTTTCAGGGGATTGCCATAAATACATTTGTGGCATTCAGGCGGTTAGAACCGCAAATATAACAGCTTAATTACAGTAATATGGAAATGCACAACAGAAATCAGTCCGATTTGTTGCCAAGATTCTCCAGTTTAGCTGTAGGGTTGCCGGATCAACTGTCACCAGACCAACTATCGCAATTGACTTGGCGTGCTTTGTATAATGGCTATCTGGATTCAGGTTATCGGGACGAAGATTCCCGTTCCTATGCGTCTTATTATGTGATGGGTGAGTTCGGTAATAACCCTTATAACATTGATATGCCGGTCGGGACAGATGGGAAGATGGATCCCGATGCCAAGTTGAATTATTGGGGAGATTGGAGAAACGCTTTGTTGAAATCCCGTCTGCGTCAGGAATATACGATAGACTTCAGTGGTAAGAATAAAAAAGCCGACTACTTTATATCGGCCGGTTACCTGAACGATAAAGGTGTATTTTCTATCCAGCGTTTCGAACGCTATTCAACACGGGCAAACTTGAACTATAATGTAAACAAATGGTTGAAGGTCGGAACCAACATCAGTTTGTCTCATAGCGTGCGCGAAGGGTCTGCCAGTGATCAGACTGTATGGCTTTTGCGTACGATGCCGACAGTGTATCCTATTTATGAATGGGACAGTGCGACGAATGCCTACAGATTGGACAAGAACGGCAATCGTATTTTTGACTACGGAAACTACCGTACATCCTGGAGTGGGACTAACCCGTTGGCTGATGATACCTATAACAAGTCTCCTTGGACACATGACGATGTTTCCAATCGTACCTATTTTGAAATAACATTCATCCCGGGATTGAAGTGGCGTACCAATTTCAGCGTGGATTTTTATCAGTATAATTATGATGGCTATGTAAACAGCGAATATGGCTTTGCTGCCGGTTATAAAGGTTCAGCCTATAAGGAAAGTGACCGGAATCTTTCTTATACGATCAACAACCTGGTGACTTATGAGAAATCTTTCGGGGATCATTCTTTGTCCGTTTTATTGGGACAGGAAGCCTATGCTTTGGAATATAAGTTGTTATCTGCTGAAAAGCAGGGATTTCCTTTTCCTGGTGTTACGGAGATCGGTTCGGCAGCCGTGATGAGCAGCATGAATTCTTACACCGACAAATACCGTCTGTTAAGCTGGTTGAGCCGTGTCGAATATGATTATAAAGACCGTTATTACATTTCCGGCAGCTTCCGTACGGACGGCTCTTCCCGTTTTCATCCCGATAATCGTTGGGGGCAATTCTGGTCTTTAGGTGGTTCATGGAGAATATCCAATGAAGAATTTATGAAACCTTATAGTTCCTGGTTGGATAATTTGAAACTGAAAGCCAGTTATGGTGCTGTCGGTAATGATAACTTGGGAACTTATTATGCTTATCAAGGTTTGTATGCGACAGGCATGAACAACTACCGGGATCCGGGTGTTATGGTCAGCCGTTTGTCAAACAAGGATTTGAAATGGGAGACGAATTTGCAGTTCAATGTCGGGTTGGATTTTGCCGTGTTCAATAAGCTGAGCGGTAGTGTCGAGTGGTTCAGCCGTAAGTCTAAAGACCTGTTGTTTACATTGCCGATGGCTCCGTCTACCGGCATGAGCGGTATTGACCGTAATATCGGTGACGTTAAGAACCAGGGTGTCGAATTCTCTTTGAATTATGCTGCCATATCCAATAAAGATTTTAAATGGACCATCGATTTGAACGGGACATCTTATAAGAACCGTATAACCAAGTTGCCGCAGGCCGAAGTCAATGCCGGTGTCTTCAAATGGCGTGAAGGTGAATCCCGCTATAATTTCTGGGGAATCGAGTATGCAGGTGTGAACCCTGAAACCGGAAACGACCAATATTGGAAAACGATTTACGAAACAAACGACAAAGGAGAAAAAGTCGTGAAGGAACGGGTAAAGACCGAAAATTATAATGAGGTGACAAGCGACAGCCAGCAGAAATATCTGGGCGATGCCATTCCAAAATTGTTCGGGGGCTTTACCAATAACTTCTCATATAAAGGCATCGACCTTTCTTTCATGATCTATTACAGTATCGGCGGCAAGCTGTATGACAGCGACTATGCGCAATCCATGTATTACCGGAGAGGCTATAGCATGCACCCGGATATGTTGGATTCTTGGACTCCTGAAAATCCGAATGCCGAGTTCCCTCGCTTGACCACCTACTATAATTATGCGAATTATATGAGTTCCTATACTTCCAAATTTATTTTCAACAACTCTTTTGCGAGGTTGAGGAATATGACGTTGGGATACACGTTGCCTAAAAATTTCACGAAGAAGTTCCAGGTCAATTCATTACGCTTGTTCGTCCAGGGGGATAACTTGGTTACGATTGGTAGTGCAGCCCGTCGTGGTACGGACCCGGAACAAAGCATATCCGGAACGACCGCCAACCGGTTCCCGGTGACGAAGTCCGTTTCATTCGGTCTGCAACTTAATTTGTAAGAAGTCTAATTAAATAAATGATGAAGAATATGAAATCAAAGAACTATATATTGTCGGTTTTGGCTATAGGTCTCATGACGGGAAGTATGGTTTCCTGTAGTGATTTTTTGGATACGAAACCATCGACATCTGTCGATGATACGGATGTCTTTCAAACAACTTCCGGCGCACAGTCTGCTTTGAATGGTTGTTACTATCAAATGCGTGCCTATGGTAGCGGGGGAGCTAACCGGGGTGACGACTACGGTATACCTTCTATCCAGATGATTTCGGACATGTGCGGTGAAGATGTGATGAATAATGGTAGTGGATGGTATTTATATAACTATAATTATTGGGGAGAAACTCAAGCTAATATATTCCGTACAGATCAGTTGTGGACCTTCCATTACCGGTTGGTCAATAACTTGAATTCCGTAATCACTTATGTCGATGATTCGGAAGGCGAAGATATGGATAAGCAATATATCAAAGGGCAGGCTTTGGCTTTGCGCGGATGGGCCTATTTCGATTTGGCCCGCTTGTATCAGCAGACTTATGCTATCGCAAAGGACATGCCGGGAGTTCCTATTTATACGGAACCGACTGTAGACGGTACACAAGGTAAACCGCGTGGAACGTTGGAAGAAACCTATCAGCAGATCTTGTCAGACCTGACGACTGCCGAATCGATGTTGGAGGGCTTTGTTCGTAGTTCCAGCTATCCGAACGTGTTTGACCAAACGGTTGTACAAGGTGTTTTGTCTCAAGTCTATCAAGTAATGAATAACTGGGCGAAATCGGAAGAATATGCTAAAAAGGTGCTGGCGGTTTATCCTTTGACGACTGCAGAAGAGTATGCAAATGGATTTAATGACCATCTTACCAAATCTTGGATTTGGGGAATTAAACAGACGGAAGAGCAGAATATGGGCGACTATTCTCCTTTTGCTATGTGGTACAACGGTGATCGTAAATGTTGGACTTTTGCAGGCTTTATCCTCTCTGATCAGTTTGTGGATTTGTTTGACGAAGATGATATTCGCTTCAAACAGTTCGAGAATTGGTCTACGGGTTCTGGCCAGACGAAAAAAGAATTCTGGATTTCTCATAAGTTCAGGGATAATGAGGACTGCCGCGGATCGATGGTTGTCATGCGTTCCGACGAAATGTTGCTGAATGCGGCGGAAGCTTGTGCGCACCAGGGAAAAGATACGGAAGCGAAAGCGCTATTGTGGCAGCTTCAGGACTTGCGTAATGCCAAGCGTACGGAAGCAAGTGGCGATGAACTGATCGAAGCTATTTTAAAAGAAAGAAGAAAAGAACTCTATGGAGAAGGTTTTTCTTTGTTTGATATGCTTCGGACGCAGAAGGGCCTGGAACGAACCGGTAACCATATGGACTGGGGAGGCTTGATCACGTTGCCCGCCAAATCATGGCGTTTCATCTTCCAGTTGCCGGGAGCCGAAATGAAGAACAACAAATCTTTAGTCGATGAAATCTGGCCGGCCGGTGACCAGAATCCGTTTGACGGGGTCTATGAACCGTGAGATTTTGGGCGGTATGTCGGAGCTACCTCCTTCTTGGTCAAAGCGATGACAGACATAGTCGATGATTAAAGGAGGATTTGTATTCCCATGATCACCGGCCTACATTTGCAGGAACGCAGGCCGCCGTTTATAGGAACGCAGGCTGGTGATTGCAGGAACGTCGGGAGACATTCCTTACGGGATTTGACACAATTGGCACATTTGACATCGGTTTGCTAAACTATATATAGGTAATAATATATATTCAGGTATATATATACCTACATAGGTATATTAAATAATTAATTATTTATCTCGCGTATATATATTTCTACAACCCCATGTCAAATGTGCCAAATGTGTCATCGTTTCCCTTTCTCCATGTCTTCCCGGCTTTTGCTCTGTGTCACGAGATAAACACCTGTGAAGACCAAGACAGCCGACAGGACTTTCTGCCAGGAAAGGGTGTCCTGGCCGATCATGACGGCAATGAACGAGGCGACGATCGGCTGCACGTAATTGTACATGCTGACCGTTGTCGGGCGGATTCTCTTCAACGACATCGGGATGAGCAGATAGGGAAGGAACGTCGCCCCGAAGAGGACGTAAAAGATCGCACCCAGTTCCGTGAAGTCCCAAACCTCCCGGTGGAATGCAGGAGCGTCGAGCACATGCCGGAAAGTGAAGGGAACCAGCGTCAGCGTTGTGAAGAGGAACATCCATTTCATCATCGTGACCGATGAATAGCGCAGGGAGAGCGGCTTCGACAGAACCAGGTAAATGGCATACATCAACCCACTGACAATCATCATCATGTCGCCGTCGAGGCTGCTGATACTGTCGGTAGCGTGCGTGGAACTGAAAACAAGCAGCAGGCCGCCGCTGACCCCCATGAACACTCCGAACGATTTCTTCCGGGTGATCGGTTCCTTTAGTATGATGGCGGCCAGCAGCAGGACGAAGATCGGCACAGCAGTGGCGATGATGGAGGCATCGACTGGAGAAGAACGGTTCAGCCCGACGATGAACAATCCCTGATTGATTCCCACTCCGCAAAGGGCGCATACAAAAAGCATCCCCAAGTCTTTCAACGGCACTTTCTCTTTTACCGTGAAGAGAGACACGATCCAGAACATCACACAGGCGAAAGCCATGCGCATGATCGTAAGACCTTCGGGGGGAACGTGTGCCGGCAGCAGATATTTGGATATCGGCATGTTGACGGCAAACAGGATATTGGTTATCAATATCAGGATGTGACCTTTCAGTTTCTCGCTGTTCATGACAAGTGTTCTTATTTATAACGCTCTTTTTCCTTGATAAACCCGTTGCGGAACGCGTAAAGGAGTTTTTCGAGATCATGGATCTGTTGTTGCAGGTCCGCCCCCTTGTCTGTGTCCTTGACCATCTGGCGGTGGGAGTTCAGTTCGACGACGATGGTGGTCGAACGGATGTCTTTGCCCTCCTTGATGGCCTGGTCGGTCGACAGGAACGGTTCGTGCTGTACAAGCTGGAAGCCGCGCGAATGGTAGACCAGGGTATAACCTGCAATGCCTGTCTCCGGGTGGTAGGCTTTGGAGAAGCCGCCGTCGATGACAAGCAGTTTCCCGTTTGCCTTGATCGGGTTCTCGCCTTTGATGGAGCGTACGGGGACATGTCCGTTGATGATGTGGCGGTGCCGGCCGGTGACGCCGAACTCGTCCAGCAGCATGTCGCAGACCGATTCTTCTTCCCGGAGGGAATAGTAGGCGCCTTTTTCCTCCTTCTGCACCGATTTGTCGTCGATGAAGCAGCGTTCGAAAGTCGCCATCCGGCTCTTGTCGAAGAGAGGGGAGTCTTTGCCTTCCCAAAGATACCAGATGTAATCCATCGCGAAGTCCTTCTCCGGGCTGTCGTCGGCATCGAAATAGGCGGTGCGCACCAACTGGTCCACTTTATCCAGCAGGGCTTTGCCCTTATATTCCGTTCCTTCGATACGGATCGCCTTGAGCGTGCCGTCCGGGTTCATCGGGACGGAGGCATGGAAAAGCAGGTTGGAGTTGCAGACCTGGTACATGCTGCCGTGCGTGAACAGGCAGCGCATGTGCTTTTTCAGTTTCTCGCTACATTCGAACGAATGCTTGATACGCCGCATCAGTTCTTCTTCTTCGATCGAAAGGGCATAGGGATCCTTGGCATTGAGAGTCGGCCAGTTCTTGTCTTTCAACTCGTATTCCTTTCCTTCGATACGGATCGTCCCGCGGTGGAGGTCGATATGGTGGAGCAACAGGCGGTCGTCCATCCCGAATTCCGGACGGCGACGGATGATCTCGCCTTCCAGCTTGAACTGTATGATCGTGATCGCCTTGTGCATGCGGGCGATCAGTTGGGTTGTCTTTTCATCGAAGGTCGCATCCGACGCGTTCGTACGCGGGATGAACAGTTCGCAGGGGTCGTCTCCATAGACTTCCATGGCGAATGTCGCCAAGGGCAGGAGGTTGATGCCATAGCCGTCCTCAAGGGTTGCCAGATTGCCGTAGCGCATGCACATGCGGATCACGTTGGCGATGCTCCCCGCGTTGCCGGCGGCGGCCCCCATCCAGAGGATGTCGTGGTTGCCCCACTGGATGTCGAGTGAATGGTAGGTGAGCAGACGGTCCATAATCTTGGCCGCGCCGCCGCCGCGGTCGAAGATGTCGCCGAGGATGTGCAACTGGTCGATGCTCAGGCGTTGTATCAGGTTGCAGATGGCGCAGATGAATTCATCAGCCCGTCCGGTGGACACGATGGTCTCGATGATGCGGTTGAAGTAGGCTTGTTTGTTATAGTCTTGCGGAGACTCGTGCAACAACTCCTCTATGATATAGGCAAATTCCTTAGGGAGCGCCTTACGCACCTTGGAACGCGTGTATTTGGACGAGACCGACTGACATACGCTTACGAGTTGATGAAGGGTGATGTTGTAGAAATCGTTCAGGTTCGTTTCGGAGTTCTTGATGTATTGCAGCTTTTGTTCGGGGTAATAAATCAGGGAACAGAGTTGCCGGATTTCCGACTCTCGCATCGTGGTTCCGAATATTTCGTTCACCTTACGTTTGATATTGCCCGACGCGTTTTTCAAAATATGCTGGAAGGCCTCGTATTCCCCGTGTATGTCGGCCAGGAAATGTTCCGTGCCTTTGGGCAGGTTCAGAATGGCCTCCAGGTTGATGATTTCCGTGCATGCGGCACCGATGTTGGGGACGCTTTGGGAGAGCAGTTCCAGAAGTCTCATGTCGTTCCGAATCTTTTCGTAGGAGTATATCTGAGTCATGGTATTTATATTTCGTTTGTTCATTAAGACAAAATTACGCAAATCTTTTGTTCCTTACAATGTTTGCTGGCGGTTTTTCGTGACAAACAGGCTGATAGGATGTAGAAATCATAGTGTTAATTCTTTTAAGAAAGCATCAATATACTGAAAACAGTAGCTCTTAATGGCAAAAAAACTGTAATTTTGCAACTTCATGGAATAAGAAATGCGGAATAGATTCTTTTGTACTGTGCTTTTGTACGGGCTGTCTTGCATGTTTGTTCGGGCTGTCGGAGAAGGTGGGCATGCCTTCGCTGAGGTGAAAGACAGTATAAAACCTGACGCGGATTCTGTATCTTCAGTTGTGGAGCCGGTTCGCAAGACGCGCAATCCGCTCAAGTGGATAGGGCGTTATCTGAGTAACACCAATAAACACGAAGACCGGCCTTTCGATTTCAGTATGTTGATAGGGCCGAGTTATTCGGCTGCTACATCTGTCGGATTGGGAGCTACGGCCTCCGGTCTGTATTCATGGGATCGTTCTGATCCTTTGTTGCCCAAGTCCAATGTTTCGGTGTACGCCAATGCTTCCCTGTCGGGGATGTTGGCTGTAGGGTTGCGGGGAAATAATTTTCTACCTCATCAGAGATACCGTTTCGATTATCAGTTGTCGTTTTATACCTTTCCGGGAAAATTTTGGGGAATAGGTTATGAGAACGGTGCCAGTGATGCGAATAAGAGCGACTATGAGCGTGTGAAGCTTCAGTTCAAGCCCAGTTTTTTGTTTCGCCTGAACGAATCGGTCTTTTTGGGGCCGGTCGTGGACGTAGAATGGGTGAACAGTTTCGGTTTTGAGAACGAGGCGTTACTGGAAGGACAAGACAAATCGGTGGCGAATTACGGAGCGGGATTTAATTTCACGTACGATACGCGAGACTTTGTACTGAATGCCTACCGCGGCAATTTCTTCCGTTGGGAACAGATGTTCTACCCGTCCGGTTTCGGAAACGACTACGCTTTCAGTTATACCGACTTGACTTATAGCACCTACCATCAGGTGTGGAAAGGCGGCGTGCTGGCCATGGAATTGCATACCTTGTTCAATTATGGAGATGTGCCTTGGACCATGATGGCCCAGGTCGGGGTGTTGGGGCGCATGCGTGGGTATTATGAAGGGCGATATCGCGACCGTAATATCATGGAAGGGCAGTTGGAGCTGCGCCAACATATCAAGGGGCGCAACGGAATAGCCGTATGGGTGGGTTTGGCCAACGTGTTTCCTAATTTCGGTCATATATATTATGATGAGATGCTTCCCAACTATGGTATCGGCTATCGTTGGGAATTCAAGAAAAGGGTGAATATACGTTTTGATTTGGGCTTTACCAAAGACAGCCCGAATTTCACCTTTAATATCAATGAGGCTTTTTGAAAAAAACTAAAAACAGAGATATAAAATGAATTTTAAGAGTGTGTATGTCTCAGGGCTGTTGGCTGTATGGCCCGTGATGCAGGGCATGGCCCAGTCGGAATTGATTAAGTTTGGTGATTTCGACACCAAGATCCGTGATGACAACCCCGTGCGCTACGTCAACGGCTCTTCCGTCAGCAATTCCCTGCTGGCCGATGGCTGTGTCATCGAGGGCACCGTGGAGAACTGCGTGCTGTTCCGCGGCGTTCGCGTCAAGAAGGGTGGAGATACCAAACAGTTGTACGAAATCGGTCCGGACGCGGTCTGGAACGAGAACAAGGCTTATACGAATCAGGGAGGTTCGCCGTGGGCAACGTCGAATGTGATGGCCAAGGTTTGCGGAATCACCAAGACGAATACTTCGGTTTACCGGGAGAAACGGGGAGACGGTTATTGTGCCCGCCTGGAGACTCATGTAGAGAAAGTGAAAGTCATGGGAATTGTGAATATAGAAGTGTTGGCAGCCGGTTCTGTTTTTCTGGGCAGCGTGCCCGAACCGATTACCAATACGTCCAATCCGATGAGCAAATTGGCTGTGGGCATACCTTTTACCAAACGTCCGCAGGCTATCAGTTTCGACTATAAGGTGAAACTTTCCGACGAACCGGACCGTATCCGTCAGACAGGGTTTAGCCGCGTGACCAAAGTCCAGGGAAAAGATATGCCCGATGTGGTATGTTTGCTCCAGAAACGTTGGGAAGACAAAAAAGGGAATGTGTACGCCCAACGCATAGGAACGATGATTCATCGTTTCAACCACAATACGGATTGGGTAAACGGTGCAAAATTTCCTATTAAATACGGTGATATTACCAAGCAGCCCGGGTTTCAAAGTTATATGGGATTGATATCCGGTGACAAGACACAATACACCCGTAACAGCAAGGGGAAGATGGTGCCTATCAAGGAAGTGGGTTGGGCCGATGCCGGTGAAACGCCCACGCATATCGTGTTGCAGTTCGATTCCAGTTACGGAGGCGCGTACGTGGGTTCTGTAGGAACCACATTGTGGTTGGATAATGTGCATGTCATATATTAAGTAGGTAAGTGGGCAGCATGAAGACAGACCGTTTTACATACGAAGGTGTGCCGACACCGTGCTATATCATAGAGGAAGATTTGTTGCGGCGTAACCTGGAGCTGATTCGGGATGTATCCCGAAGGGCGGGAGTGGAAATCATTTTAGCCTTCAAGGCTTTCGCTTTATGGAAATCGTTCCCTGTTTTCAGGGAATACATCAGCCATACCACGGCCAGTTCCCTCTACGAGGCCCGTTTGGCGGCGGAAGAGTTCGGTAGCAAGGCACATACTTATTCTCCGGCGTATACGGAACGTGATTTCGACCGGATACTCTCGTGCAGCAGTCATGTCACGTTCAATTCCATGAGCCAGTATGTCCGTTTCTATCCGCGCGTGGAGGAATACAACCGTCTGCATCCGGAGGAGCGTGTCTCTTGCGGGCTGCGCATCAATCCGGAGTATTCGGAGATAGAAGTGGACTTGTACAATCCTTGTGCGCCCGGCTCCCGTTTCGGCATGATGGCCTCGCAACTTCCGTACTGCCTGCCAGCCGGGATTGAAGGATTCCATTGTCATTGTCACTGCGAGAGTTCTTCCGAAGCACTCGAACACACTTTGCAGCATATAGAGGAGAAGTTTGGGAGATGGCTGTCCCGATTGAAATGGCTCAATCTGGGAGGCGGCCATTTGATGACGCGGTAAAGATGGCGTAAATATTGGAATGAAGATTTTAACTCAGAAATAT
>ENA-OPCW01000425-OPCW01000425.1-human-gut-metagenome-genome-assembly--contig:-NODE-425-length-23127-cov-5.809899_pt1 | contig 23127 bp, 21 predicted proteins | sample MGYA00241258_ERZ501496 | MGnify/ENA primary metagenome ERZ501496 (study PRJEB25962, sample SAMEA2042660) | human gut metagenome | biome: human gut; feature: human-associated habitat; material: faeces...
TATTCCTACTACGTCTCTTGTACTACTTGTTGATATGTAATGCTTTCAAAGAACTTGCGCTATCGTTTCGATTGCGGCTGCAAAGGTAAGAACTTTTTTCTAACTGACAAACTTTTCAAGGAAAATTTTGAAAGTTTTTTTCCAAAGCCCCCGGATGGTCGGATATTCGCTTAGCCTAGCTAACCTCATCCTCGCTATCACTGAAACTACCTCATCATCATGTTAACTGCCGACCTTCTCGCTCGAATGCGGGTGCAAAAGTAATTCTTCTAATACAAACTTCCAAATGATTTGAAAACTTTTTTATACGTTCCGCTCTGGATACAAATACTCTATCTTCAAGGTACGTAAGAAAAAATATTGGGATATTATCATGATAAAAAGGAAAAAGTTCCTTTCACCTTCGCCCGAAAAAGTGTGATTTAAGTGATCGCAAAGATTTTCTTTCCGGAGCAAAATCAATCAAACACTGGTCAACCAGTCATTCTTGAACGTATTCGGAAAAGCAGCCGCTCTCCTATAGTAAAAAAGGAGAATGCATCCATACAGGCACATCCTCCTTCTTCTCTTATAAACTATATACTCTCTATGTCAACTATTCAAGAACGATCACCTTATATTTCGGGACCAAAATCTTCATGATAGTCCAACCGATCAAATAAGCGACGGCACATACGCAGAAGATAATGAAATAGCCGGCAGGCTTGCCAGTGAAGCCCATAAATGTCATCTGAGTAGCATCTGCATAAACAAACAGATTCCCGGCCACCTTCTGCAAGATCATGGAACCGACACCACCGGCCATACCTCCGATACCCGTAACGGTTGCAATAGCCGATTTCGGAAACATGTCACCGACAGTAGAGAAAATATTGGCAGACCATGACTGGTGAGCTGCACCACCGATACCAATCATGATAACCGGAAACCACGGAGAAATCGTACCCAACGGCTGCGCCAACAGTACCAACAAAGGAAAGAAAGCAAAAATCAACATCGCTTTCATACGAGCGGCATATGGGTTCATTCCACTTCGGTTAATAAAAATCGTCGGCAGTTTACCTCCGTAAATAGACAACATCGTGATGGCATACAAAGTAAAGATCAACCCCATGCCCAACGGATCGGAGGTCTTGATACCGAACTGCGTATTCAGATAAGAAGGAGTCCAAAAAAGGAAAAACCACCAAACCCCGTCCGTCATGAATTTACCGACAACAAAGGCCCAAGTCTGTTTGAACGTGAAACATTGCAAGAAACCGATCTTCTTCTCGTGTTCTTCTTCAACGACGACAACGTCTTTTTCGTTTTTATCCTGTTCAATATACTCCAACTCGGCTTTATTCACATGTTTGCTCTTGTCCGGGGTCGTGTACATGAATACCCACAAACCCATCCAGACAAAACCGAGCGCACCGATCACGATAAAAGCCATTTCCCAGCCCCAAGCTTTTGCCAACAAGGGAATAGAGATAGGAGCGACCAAAGCCCCAATAGAAGCACCGGCATTGAAGATCGAAGTCGCATAAGCACGGTCTTTCTTTGGAAAGTATTCAGCCGTAACCTTGATAGCAGCGGGGAAGTTACCTGCTTCACCCAATGCCAGAATACAACGGGCAGCCAGAAAGAAATACATACTCACGGTTGCCAATATCACAACAACATCTCCTGTCGCTGCAATCAATTCGGCTGCACTATTCATTCCGACATAATGTTCGGTTGCAATACCACAACCGGCATGGAGACAGGCTCCGAACGACCAAACACCGATAGCCCAAAGATATCCTTTCTTCGTACCCATCCAGTCGATAAAACGGCCGGCAAACAGCATACAGATTGCATACACAATTGAGAAAACTGATGTTATCGTACCGTAATGGGATTCATCCCAATGGAACTCCGGTTTGATAAATTCATCCCAGGTCAAAGAAAGAACCTGGCGATCGAGGTAATTCACTGTTGTTGCAAAAAATAACATCGCACAGATTGTCCATCTGTAATTTGTCATTTTCTCACTTGCTTTTTGAAATGTGTTCATGATATTAATATTCGTTTTTCATAATACGGGGCAAATATAAGGCATTTTTTTTGTTCTACACAAGTTTGTGTGTGCGAATACACGAAGTATTTTTATTTCTTTCACATCCCACCTCCGATTCTTAGAGGTTTGATTTGCATAAAATAAGCATTTTATGTACGTTTGTTTCTCCAATGTAAACTTTATAAATACCATGATTATTATGAAAAAGATTATTTATTTGGTACTTCTGGCCCTGATAACCGGTCTGGTCGCCCAAGCCCATGAAAAAACAGGCGAATGGAACGGATGCGACCGCTACGATTTCACCTTCAAGGATCGCCAGGCAACCATTGTCGTACCTAAAAAAGCAGCCAAAGGAAATCCGTGGATCTGGCGTCCGGCGTTCTTCGATGCTTTTCCAAGTGTGGACAAAGCGTTACTGGAAAAAGGGTTCCACATTGTTTATTACGATGTAACTCATCTATATGGAAGTCCAAGGGCAGTTTCTCTGGGCACCGAATTCTATGAGAATATGACGGATCTTTATAATCTTTCCGAAAAAGTCACGCTGGAAGGATTCAGCCGCGGCGGTTTGTTCGTCTTCAACTGGGCGGCTCAAAATACAGAGAAAGTGGCTTGTATATATGTAGACGCTCCTGTTTGCGACGTGTTTAGCTGGCCGGGAAGAAAAAACACGGCTTTGTGGAATGATCTGTTGAAGGAATGGAACCTGACAGATGCAGGAATGGAACATTTCAAAGGGAACCCGATCGACAACCTCGCCCCGATTGCAGCCGCAGGTATACCGATCATCAGTGTATGCGGCGACAGCGATCAGACCGTCCCCTACAAGGAAAACATGGATGTCGTACGTTCACGCTACCTTGCGGCAGGAGGTCCGGTGGAAGTTATCCTAAAGAAAGGGTGCGACCATCATCCACATAGTTTGGACAATCCGGAACCGGTAGTAGACTTCATCCTTCGCCAGCAGCCGGAGTACGAAAAGTATATACATTACAATGTACGTGGCAGCTTGCAAAACTCGTTCCGTAAATTCGAGAAAGAACGCCGGGCGCGGGTTGCCTTCCTGGGAGGTTCCATCACGGAAATGGACGGATGGCGCAATATGATAGAGCGACAACTACAGCAACGTTTCCCTTATACACAGTTCGAATGGGTAGAAGCAGGCATCGGTTCGACCGGGACGACTCCGGGTTCCTTCCGCCTGCAACATGACATCCTTTCGAAAGGGAAAGTCGACCTTCTTTTTGTCGAAGCCGCCGTAAACGACGACACGAACGGATTCAGCGCCCTCGAACAGATACGCGGCATGGAAGGGGAAGTGCGCCATGCTTTGGAAAGCAACCCGGAAATGGATATCGTCATGTTGCATTTCATCTATGACCCGTTTATCCCGATGATCGCCCGCCGCCAGATGCCGGATGTTATCCTGAATCACGAACGGGTGGCGAATCACTATCTTATTCCTTCGATTAATCTCTGCCAGGAGATCGGCGAACGGATGCAAAACGGCGAATTTACCTGGGACGAGTTCGGCGGCACTCATCCGAAACCTTTCGGCCATAAGTTTTATGCTGCCGCTATCGGCCATCTTTTCGACGAGATGTGGAAAGGAGTTTCGCCGGAAGGGACAATTGCGGCACACGACATTCCGGCCAAGCCGCTGGATGCCTACAGTTATTATAACGGAGACTTCATCGCTCTCGAAAAAGCCCACTTGAACAAAGGTTGGAAATTAGTAGACAACTGGCATCCCGACAACAAGGCCGGCAAGCGGAACGGCTTTGTCGATGTTCCTATGTTAGAAGCTACACGTCCAGGAGACCGACTAACACTGGATTTCCGGGGGAAAGCGATCGGTATTTTCTGCGTCAGCGGACCTTCTGCCGGAATCTTGGAATATAGTGTCGACGGCGCCCCGTTCAAAGAACTGGATACTTTCACTGAATGGAGCCACAATCTTTATATTCCCTGGGTCTACATGCTGGAAACGGAACTGAAAGACACGGATCACAAACTGGTTCTCCGCATATCAAAAAAGAAGAACCCCGCCTCACAGGGAACGGAATGCCAGATACGAAATTTCGTGGTAAACGGCAGATAAAGATTCTCCATTCGGCAAAAAGAAGACCTTCTTCTTACATAAGTTTTCGAAAAGGACTATCATACTATCATAATTCGAATATATCTATTGAATATCAATAAGTATAGGAATGATAGTAGCAAATTTGACTATCATGCTACTATCATTCCACAATCATAGTTGTCTGCCACTTTGGGATTTTTCCAAAAGAAACGGACTAATTTAACTAAAAACAGGCAGATCTATTCACAAATACCCTCGTTTTAACAAGATTCCACCCCCATCTGTACGGTCGCAGGACCTGGATATGAAAGGTGGTGAGACCCGGATGTCAAGAGAGACAAGTAGGTAATTACTTTAAAATAAGTCATATGCTTTCGAAAAAAATGTGCTTGTTTTATGATAGCATGATTATAGGAAAAGCAACTTTCATACCATCTATCATTCTACGCTCATTGATTTTTAATGAATTGACAACAAATCATGATAGTATAAAGGTAGTTTTCACAAAAGAAATCTGCATAGAGACAAAGGGATATTTGCCATCAAGAGCAAAGACTGATATCTTCATCCAAGACATTTTCAAAATCGTGATAGATCTAGCATCATGTATTCGGTTGGATATCATCCCAGTCTGCACCGCCATTCGCTCCGATAATCCAATTAAAAGCATAATGCCGTTCCATGACAACGTCCCCATTCAGCGAAGCAGGAGCTTCTTTTCCATGAACTCGTGCTTCCACACAAGCCCAATCATACCGAAGTGTAATATCGGCAGCATCCAATATTTCGGACTGCGAACGAGAGAAACCTTTCGAAAGCAATCCACCGATACCTTTATGTTGCCAGAAAATAGCAGCCAAAACAGGGACATCAATAATCTCAGACGGATAAGGCAAATCATCCACAACACCTGCCGCCCAAAGCAAAACACCGGCACATTCATAGCGCCATCCGAACAGAATACATTCCTGTTCTTCCGGATCAGGATTATCGATATAAGCAGCTTCGGCCGGTGACAGGTAAGATTCCACCTCGTACAACTGTTCCATCTTATTAAAATAGAACAAGGCTTCTTCCCGTCCCGAACCTCCCGAAAGCATGACTTCCGAATAGACAGCAACAGCAAACAACGCGGCGGCACGTTGCACCATCTCCTTCCGGCTTCTCAAACGGGCTTCACTTTCCAATGCTTCACTACGCAAATATTCCATATAAGGGACATGTTTCTCTTCGAGCAACGCAATCGAACGCAAACGTCTTTCCACATCAGCCTGAGCTTCTTCCTGGTAGTTCCCGTCCAATAAATCGGCATTCCCGACCGGGATAAATTCGGTCAACTGACTTTCGCCTTTGGCAGAGAAGAGGAGCTTCCCTTCACCGGTAAAGATCTGCATGCTCGGATAGAGCAGAAAACCGTTCACGTCTCCGGCAATCTCGAATAAACGGTTCAGGATATAGTTCGTCCGGTCTTCATTGTCGTTCAGATCGAAAGTGATCCCAGTCACACAGTTGAACACACGTATCTGGAGCAAGACATTTTCTTTTAGTCCAACCAATGGCGTCTTCACCTGCGAGAAATAATTGGCCATACCAGATATATGGGAAGCAATAAAGTCCGGCTTGCTCATCCGGTGCTTGATCGAGAAGATGACATGTGTTCCATCCGGCAAAGTCAAGTCGATCGTTTCGTCTTCACAAACAAATTCTTTGGTCATCTCTTTAAAACGTTCCCGGATTGCTTCCACGATACGGTTAGAATCTCCGATGACCGTGTACAAAGTAACATTCGCTTTTTCCATTTTTTACTTTTTTATATCCGAGCCACCGGATGGTTATAGCATTTTACAAAAATAGCAAATTATAAACATCCGCAAAGAAAATACTGCAACCCTTTTTCCTCTCCATCTTTTCATCATATTAGAAACAAACACCAGATATTATTATGAACAAGTTACTTTCGACTATTCTATCCGCCGTCTTATTGATGGACGGATTGTGCCAATCTTCCTGCAGCGATAATGACGACATCAAGCTGACAGGCATAGACGGGCGGCCCAGTGTCCTTCTTTCAAACGGGCTAGTTACCGCTTCATTCATTTACTCTGGCAACCAGTTTGCCGGGATCCAATATCCGGATGGGCAAGCGACTCATTTCAGTTATGAGGAAGGGGAATTATCCGGCATATTCTACACGCCTCCCAAAGATATGGCTGACGGACATGCCTGGGTACATTTTAACAAAATCGGGGACAAAACCTACGAAGTCAGCCGTGGAGGTGAACCGTCAATGGACATAGATTACCGAGAAGAGGTGACACTCGATACAAACGGCTTGCCCGTCAGAGTAACCTTCACCGGAATTTTCCAACAAGGGACGAACCAAGAAAAACAGATCGAGGAGGGCGACCGGAAATCCGATATTGAAAAGCTACCGATAATAACCAAAGAAACGGATATTTTAAACAATCGTACTTGCCCGTTTGAATGTACTTTTGCATGTTTTATCAGATAAAAAAGAAAAAAGATGATTAACATACAAAGTAAGAATGGAAACTCCAAGTTTTTTCTCCTTACCCTGTTAGGGATGTTGACGGCATTCGGGCCTTTTGTCACAGACATGTATCTCCCCAGCCTGCCTTCGATGGGAGAATATTTCAAGACAACACCTTCATTGGTACAATTAGGTTTGACAGCCAGTATGATCGGACTGACGGCAGGACAAATCTTTTTCGGCCCGCTAAGTGATAAGTATGGGCGTCGCTCTCCATTGTTAGCAGCCATGTATCTTTTTATCATTTCCACGATAGGTTGCATCTTTGCTCCCACTATCGAGATATTTGCAATACTGCGCTTGCTACAAGGGATTGTAGGTGCCGGCGGTATCGTAATCTCCCGTTCCGTCGCGACAGATATGTTCACCGGTAAAGAGTTGGCAAAGACACTTGCGATAATCGGAGCAATCAACGGAGTCGCTCCTGTAGCCGCTCCGATCATCGGAGGAGGCTTAACAGAAGGGATTGACTGGAAAGGGATCTTCTGGGTATTACTGGCATTAGGAATTATCCTGCTATTGGGATGCCGGCTTATCCGTCAGATTCCGCCGACCGGAAAACAACACGCTCGCCAGTAGCATAGGCATGCTTGTCCTTTCCATTATCGTATGTATAGCCATGAACCTAAATTGCAATTTCTGGATTTACGAGGGATTGCTAATCACCTTACTATTCATGATGGGCTTCTCTTTCACCTCGACTACCGCCTTGGCTATGGAATGTGAACGTGAACATGCCGGCACAGCTTCGGCTTTATCGGGTGCAGTCGGCTTTGGGTTCGGAGGACTGGTATCTCCTTTAGTCGGATTGGACGATACGATGGTCACGACGGGTATTGTCTTCATGGCATGCGCAACTTGCTCTTTGGGTTGCATACTTTGGGCAAGGAAGATCAACGCGTTCCGGGAAGTATCTCCCATCATGCGGAAAAGGGCAACATTCGCACCGGCATAAGATGGAAATCGGCAAGTACTTAAAAACACAAAAGGTTTACACTCAATGTGTAAACCTTTTGTGTGGTCCCACTTGGGCTTGAACCAAGGACTCCCTGATTATGAGTCAGGTGCTCTAACCAACTGAGCTATAGGACCTGTTCAAAGCGTAGCTCTGAAATCGGGTGCAATATTACGATTTATAATCGAGATATGCAAATGTTAAAGTAGAAATCTTACTTTTCTGCAGATTCCTCAGCACCGAACTCCATCAGGTAAGCCTTGATGAAATCATCAATTTTACCATCCATCACACCGTTGACATCGGATGTCTGGAAATTGGTACGATGGTCTTTTACACGACGATCATCAAACACATAGCTACGGATCTGGGAACCCCATTCGATCTTTTTCTTTCCGGCTTCCACCTTTGCCTGCTCTTCCATACGATGTTGCAATTCCTTATCGTACAAGATTGAACGCAACTGACGCATCGCATTCTCCCGATTCTTAGGCTGGTCGCGGGTTTCCGTATTCTCGATCAGGATCTCTTCTTCTTCGCCCGTGTAAGGATCTTTAAATTGATAACGCAGACGCACTCCGGATTCCACCTTGTTCACGTTCTGCCCACCGGCACCTCCCGAACGGAACGTGTCCCAAGAGATGGCAGCCTGATCGATTTTCACCTCGATCGTGTCGTCGACCAGCGGGGTGACAAAAACAGAAGCAAATGAAGTCATTCGCTTGCCTTGCGCATTATAAGGAGACACACGTACCAGACGATGCACACCGTTTTCACCCTTCAAATATCCGTAAGCATAGTCGCCTTCGATGTTGAGAGTCGCCGTTTTAATACCGGCCTCATCCCCTTCCTGATAGTTGGCTACGGAAATCTTATATCCATTCGCCTCCGCCCAACGCGTATACATACGGAGCAACATGGAAGCCCAGTCCTGGCTTTCCGTACCGCCGGCACCGGAGTTGATCTTCAGCACACAACTCATCTGGTCGGCTTCCTGACGCAACATATTGCGGAACTCCAGGCTTTCCACCAACTGGATGGCATTGCCATAAGCCTCGTCAACTTCTTCTTCGCTGACGATTCCTTCTTTTACATAATCATAAGCCAACTGCAATTCTTCTGCTGCAGCATGAACCTCGTTATAAAGTTCGATCCACTTTTTCAGTTCTTTTACTTTCTTCATCTGGACTTCCGCCCGTTTGGCATCTTCCCAGAAACCAGGATCATGAGTGCGTAACTCTTCTTCTTCTAACTGGATGGTCTTACCATCTATGTCAAAGATACCCCCTCAGCGCTTGCTCGCGCTCCAACACATTGTGTAGTTGGTCTGATGTGATCATAAAAATTCTTGTTTTTAAATTTGTCCCGCAAAGATACTCAATTTTCCTGACTATCAAAATGTCACAGCTACCCCATCTAAACCGGATTACTACCCCACATATTCGAAGCTTCTTCGTACATCTTTTCGATCGGATCTGCGTATTTCTTCAGAATGACGGAACGACGGAGCTTAAGTGTATCCGTCAGTTCAGCCCCCATCGTAAAAGGTTCGGACAGCAAGGTGAAGCGCTTGATCTTCTCATAAGAAGCCAAGTTCTTCTGGTTTTCCTCAATATGTGTCTCGATCAGGCGAAGGATTTCCTTATTTCGGACAAGTTCTTTCCGGCTACCGACAGCCAGCCCCTTTTCTTCGGCATACTTTTCCAATAATGGATAAGCGGGAACAATCAACGCGCTGACAAACTTACGCTGGTCACCGATAACAGCAATCTGTTCGATATACTGATCGCCGCTCATAACCATTTCAATCGCTTGCGGAGCGATGTATTTGCCGTTCGATGTCTTATATAAGTCCTTGATACGTTCAGTAAAGAACAACGTGTTCCCTTCCATCCTTCCGGCATCTCCTGTACGAAAATAACCATCTTCTGTAAACGCCTTTTCATTTTCGGCTGGCTTATTATAATAACCGGACATCACAGTCTTGCCTTTTACCAGAATTTCGCTATTCTCCGGATCAATCCGTACCTGTACATCTGGCATGACTTCTCCGATCGAACCGAACTGAAATCCGATTTCAGGATAGAAGCAGACGGTCGCTGTCGTCTCGCTCAAACCGTAACCATACACAATAGGGATATTGACAGACTGCAAAAATTCATTGACCGTATCCGAGAGCGGCGCACCGGCCACCGGGAAAAAACGACCACGTTCGATCCCCAACACCCGTTTCAGCAAATTGAAAACAGTCTTATTATACATTTCGAACTTCAATTTCAACCCGAAAGGAGCCGGAATGCTCTTATTTTTATATTCCAGGTTATACTTGCGCCCGGTCTCGATAGCATCCAAAAAGATTTTCTTCATGGTGGAAGATGACGAGTTGATCTTTTCATGCACGCCGGCATATACCTTCTCCCAGAACCGAGGGACGTTGCACATCAATGTAGGGTGTACCTCCGGTAATGTCTTCTGAATCATTTTAGGATCCTGGTTGATCGCAATCGTCACTCCCTTATGCAGGCAATAGTAAGACCACGCTTTTTCAAAAATATGAGTCAGTGGCAAGAAACACATAGAAAGGTCTTTATCCGTCACCATCGGGAGGCGGATGTCATGGATACGCATGGCTTCCAAATAATTGGAATGATGGAGCATGACACCTTTGGATTCTCCTGTCGTCCCGGAAGTATATATTATGGTAGCCAAGTCTTCCGGCACCGCTTCGTTCGTACGGATCTTTACCGTTGTCTCGGCATGCGCATTATCGCCCAGCCGCAAAAAATCGTCAAAATAAATCGAAGTCTTGTCTTCCGGGTTCAACTTGACAGCCGGATCAAACACCACCAGGCGCTTCAGGTATTGAGATTCTTTCTGCACCTTGAATGCATTATTGTACTGCAACTGCTCGCCGACAAACAAAGTATGTATATGAGCATCATTGATTATATACTCGATCTGCCCCGGAGAATTCGTTGCATACATCGGAATAGAAACCACACGGTTCGCATATGCCCCAAAATCCGTATAAAAGCATTGCGGCATATTCTGTGAATAAACCCCGATATTATCCTGTACTTCTATCCCGAATTCGGCCATTGCCTTGGCCGTAAGCATAACTTTTTCAGAAAATTCCTTCCAAGATATTTTTAACCATTTCCCGGTTGCATTATCACGATATTTCAATGCGGTACGGGAGCCATATTTTTCTGCCTGTCGATGAACCAACTCGGCATAATGGTAGTAAATCATAATTCTTTGTTTTGAATTGATGTTGCAAAAGTACGGTTTTCTATTCTATTTGTCACGAGATTAGCCCCTTTTTTACACAAAAGTGCCGGATTTGTGCAATATTAATGTTAAATTAGGATAAACATAGTAGTATGTATTGCATAGTACACAGGCAATGCATATATTTGTAGCGTAAAACAAAATAAAAATGAATGCAGAGAACGTAAAATCACAAATGAGAAAGGGAACATTGGAATATTGTATTCTATTGCTTCTCAAAAAAGAGCCGGCGTACACCTCTGACATTATCCAGAAGTTACAGGAAGCTAAATTGATTGTAGTGGAAGGTACCCTATATCCTCTGTTAACAAGACTAAAGAACAGCGAATTGTTAAGCTACCAGTGGATAGAATCTACTCAAGGACCGCCTCGCAAGTATTACCAGCTCACCCCGAAGGGAGAAGAATTTCTTGGAGAGCTGGAAACATCCTGGCAGGAACTGAATGATACAATAAACCACATCAGAAACAATTAAAATCAGAAAACAATGAAGAAGACACTGACAGTTAATTTGGGAGGAACGGTTTTCCACATTGACGAAGATGCATATCAACTACTCGATAAATATCTAGCAAACCTCCGCATCCACTTCCGCAAGGAAGAAGGTTCGGAAGAGATTATGAACGATTTTGAAATGCGTATCTCCGAACTATTCAATGAGCGGGTTCGACTGGGCTACGAAGTGATCACAATCGAACATGTCGAAGAAGTAATCAAGCGTATGGGCAAGCCGGAAGAATTGTTTGAAGGTGAAGAAGAAAAAGAATATAAGGAAGAAGCCAGGACACAAGCTTTTCAGGAAGAAGAGATTCCCAGAGGCCCGAAAAAGCTGATGCGCGATCCGGACAACCGGGTATTGGGAGGTGTAGCCGGTGGTATCGCCGCTTATATGGGATGGGACGTGACGGCTGTACGCCTTGCTATGATCATCCTGCTTTTTATTCCTTATGCACCGATCATCATCTTATACCTTATACTATGGCTGGTAATGCCGTTGGCCCGGACCGCAGCCGACAAGCTGATGATGCGCGGACAAAGCGTCACCCTCGAAAACATAGGCAAAACAGTTACGGATGGCTTCGAGAAGGTCAGCAATAATGTAAATGATTATATGAGTTCCGACAAACCGAGAAGCTTTCTGCAAAAACTAGCGGACTTGTTTGTCGGTGTGGTAGGTTTCATCCTCAAATTCCTGGCCATACTGATCGGAATCATCCTGCTACCGCCATTATTGCTCGTTGCCTTTATATTGGTCGTCGTCACCTTTGCCCTTATTGCCGGAGGCACAGGCTTCCTATATCAATTGTCGCCGTTCGGGGCCAATCTGATAGCGGGAGCACCTATTTCATTGGCCATCATGGGATGCATCGGATTCATTCTACTGATTGGCATTCCTATTTTTGCCCTGGTATATGCAATCTGCATGCAACTATTCAAAGCCAAGCCATTGCCCAATACGGCTAAATGGACGTTGCTGATCTTATGGTTAGTATCCGTAGTGCTGTGCGTCATCTACTTCTACCAGACCGGAATAAACGGATGGAGCACATTACCCTGGTACAATTTCTTCAATATATAATCTATAAAAACAACAGAATCATGAAAAAATCATATTCATTCATACTGGTACTCATACTCATGGCAGGGCTTTTATGCTCCTGCCATATAAACAAGGTTTCCGGTGACGGCAATGTCGTAAGCAAGGAAATCCCGATAAAGGATTACGACGAGATACAAATCGAGGGAGAAAACGTCGACTTCAAATATATGCAATCGGATGACGTTCCCTATCTGAAAGTCGAGACAGACCAAAATATCATGGATCTTCTGGATATCAATACCGATAGCAAAGTGTTGGTTGTCCGCCCCAAAAATAGGCATACCGGAATCAACCCCACCCGCTTTATCGTGATAACCAACTCGACTGCACTGAAAGAGTTCAAAATGGCAGGCGGAGGCAATTGTGATTTAGGCAAAGGTCTCAACGGCAAAAAACTGGAAATTAGATTTGCAGGAGGAGGAACTATAAAAGCCGATTCCATTGCCATCACCCGTTTAGATTGCGAAATCGCGGGTAGCGGCACTGTCTCTCTAAGCGGTAAAACAGAAAAGATGAATATTAAAAGCGCCGGTAGCAGCAAGATCAAAGCGTTTGGTCTAGAGACAGAAGAACTTACTTGCAAAGCGGCCGGAAGCACCCATATCGAAATCACCGCAAACAAGGCAATATCCACCAAAATAGCCGGGAGCGGGACTATCCGATACAAAGGAAATCCGAACATAAAGGAAAAGAGCATTATCGGGAGCGGTTCCATAACCAAAGTTATAATCCGCAAAACCAAAAATTCAAGTTTTAAAAACGAAAAATCAAAAAAAGAGGTGGATGTTACTATTACTGTAAGCAATAAGGATATCGTTTAAGTATCGTTTACATGATACTTAAACGATATTTTTTTAGTAATTACAAACGATCCATTCTTCTTGTTTTCTTCTGGAGGTTCGACTGGCTGAAATAGTTCGTTCAATACGATGGGTGGTCCAGTTGTATCGGGTTGTGTAATCTTGTAAATGATCATTAGGAAACATGGTCAACATGAACTTTCCTTTCAAGCTGGATATAATATCCAACAATTCAATGAACGCCTGTTCATTGAATAGCCCATTATAATGGGCACAATTAGTGTCAATATAAGGCGGATCGATAAAATGGAATGTTTCAGGACGGTCATATCGTTTAATGACGGATATTGCATCCTGGCATTCGATTGTAACATGTTCCAGACGGTTACAAAGCTCTTCTGTGAATGCGTCCTTGGCATTTCTCAACCGTTTAGGCATTCCTCCTTTCAGATCAAAACCGAATGTTCCATTGAGTTTGCTGGCAAACGATGTTTTTGTTAGAAACCAAAAAGCACAGGCACGTTCTGCTGGTTTGAACAAAGCTGGATTATTATATATGTATGTCGCATGGTCATGTTGGTATCGGCTATGTAGCATTTGGTCTATTTCCGTTTTCAGCTCAGGATAATAACATTTTGCCATCCAATAAAAGTTGATGATCTCCGCATTGATATCGTTTATTACTTCACATGGAGCCGGCTCTTTTGCAAACAGGACGGCCGCACCACCGCAAAAGGCTTCCGTATAGACGGAATGCTCCGGGATCAGTGGTAAAATATGTTTCAACATTGTTTGTTTACCTCCGTAGTAAGTTATCGGTGTCTTCATTTCTTTAAATACTTATCGTTATACATTCAAGTCAAATTTTACATTTTCTTTAACTGAAAGAAGTAGTTCAGTCTTTTTCAAATTATTCGTATAAGGTATATACATTCCATCCCAATTTGCTATCATCTTAAACTTTTTCGATATATTTGTATTGCCAATCACATAAAAACGAAAGCGACGCATCGCGGTCAGAAGGTACATAGCCCCCGGTCGCGCGGTGCGTCGCTTTGTTTGTTAGTATGTGATTGGCGTCTTTACTAACGAGCCGGGGGCTTTTTCTTTTCCCCCTACATATTCTGTTTTACAGGCTGTTCATGTTCTCAAAATCCGAACTGATATATGGCGTGTCCAGTATCTTCACGTATGTGGGCATAGTGAACTCTGAAAACATACCGTTTCGATCAATAAATTCAACACGGCTTTTGAGATAGGCTAATTCTTCATCCGTCAATGAGATTTCAACCGTATCGGTGATAGAAGCCGCATCGGTAAATCCGATGTTGATTTGACCACTCCCCATATCCTTGATAACGATACGCTTCTGATCAACCTCCGAGATCGCTATCTTACTGTCTATCGATACTTTCAGTTCCATGTTTTTTCTCGTGTCAAACTGTGGCAACACGGTGTTGAGTATTAATACTCGATCTTTTAATGTTAGTTCCATATTGTATGTTTTTATGATTGTTTGCATTGTAATTAATAATGTCTATTGAATAGATACCATCCCTGGTTAAAATAAGCGAACGTTGCACAGTCACCCTTATTCATGTCAAGTGTCATGCTGTTGCCGTTATTGTCCAACAATGGTGTATCAGAGTTTTCTGGTTCTATTCTGATACCTTCGGAAGAGAACTTCGCCACGATCACATGCACAAAAATCACGGAATTGAAACCGACTTCGCTCCACGAATCTCCGTATTCCGGGTGGACTTCTCCCATTTTCTTTGTGATCGTCGACCGGGAAGGGAGATAGACGCTAAGATACGTACTGGTACTGAAGACGAACGTGTCCCGATAACCGATGTTCAGGACGATTGTATCACTCTTGTCCGACGAGGGTGCATAACGGGCAGTCGAGATCGATCCGTTGACCTTTAAACCTCCAATGCAGTATAACGCATAGTTGCGCCGTCCACCATGAACATCTATCACAGCCCCATAATTTATATCGTTGTGATTAGTTGTATACTCAAGGCGCATCAAAGCACTTGTTCCCCCAAGCGTAGACGGCAAGGTATTTAGACCAAGGCCGGCCCATTTACCGGAAGATGAAAATCCCAAAAACGCATTACTTCCTGATGAATAAAGGAAAAATTTAGAAGACGATTCACCGGAATAGCGGTTATCCGAGAATAGTCCTCCAGACTCCATCCTGAGTCCTCCGATGTAGGCATCCCCATTTTGATAAACTTTAAACGGGGCATTTGCAGGTGTTGCATTTCCAGCCCAGATTCGAACAGAGTTTCCGGCTGTTCCACCTCCGGAGAGTCCGGCAAGTTTTTCTCCATTTGAATTTGCAATATAGATACTTCCTCTACTTTCCACATTTCCGTTGCTTTCTACCCGGAATGTCGGATCAGTGGGTGGTTGTCCTTTCGCCCCGGCTGTTCCTCCCGACCAAATACGGATGGAACCGGAAGCAGCCATTCCACCTGTGCTTCCGAAAGCGATCGCACCGGTAGTTATGAGTCCGCCGTTGATCTCCGTTATCGTATTGTCATACTTTGAGGCAAGCACCCATTTAGAACCGCTATATCTATAGATATTCTCCCCATCCACCCATAAGTCATTCGTTCGCATACCCGATGTTGGAGCCGTCGTTTGATAAAATACCCTTGCCTTGTTATTTGCAGTCAATTGGGCGTTGTTAGCTGCATTTGACGCATTCTCTGCATCCGTCAGGGCATCATTTATCCCATCATACAACGGTTGAAGGTTAGGACGGTCGGAAATGTTATTATAACCGGATGTTCCGGATTTGAATACCATCTTCCCGCCAAACTCTCCGATCCCCAGGTTGAAATAGCACTTTCCATCTGTCGATACTATGCGATCCACCGTGATTCGGCCGGGCAATATCTCCGTGAAGCCGTAGCAGGTCACAAACGACCGTACACCGTCGGCTTGACTACCTAATAAACCGACCAGAAAGTAATAATCGCTGCCTTCGTCCATGTCGTGCGGTTCTTCGGACAAGATAAACTCGCCGGCCTCAGAAGACTTGCCACATTTGGCGTACAAGTAGAGCTTCCCGAAGTCGCCCAGCGGCGGACTGGTGTAGGCAGGTAGATCCCAGAACTTATATTCAGAAGCGGCATGGCTGCCTTTTATTTCCGAGATGCCGATCGTCATGTGCTGAAGGATCGCTTTCGGGGCGGTGAACAGTTCGGTCGCATCGTCATAGACAAAGTCCGGATCGACTTTCCGGGGATTGGTCTTGCTGTCCACGAAGCGGAATTGCAGGTTTTCATGTCCGACCAAAAGGGACATGGTGCGCACCCAGACAGGATCGATCCCCTTGGTGTAATCTTTAAACGCCTTTTCCAACATCTCCTGTGCTTCAATCGCATCACGTAAACGACGCTTGGTGTAGTGCATCGCATCGCTGTGGCGGTCGTTATTGATCACCTCGTTGCTTTCGATCTTCGACAGATCCGAGGAGACAAAGCCACCGACCGGCACATTGCTTAGTTCCAGTCCGGGGCTGTAGGGCCTATTTATATAGTCCTTTACAGCCGTGATGCGGATACGCACTCCCTCGGGCTGAAACTGCGGGTCGTCAAACAGGATGTAACCACCTGGCACCAACCGTCCACCCACCTCCAGCCACTGCGATTTCGCCCAAATGCCGTCCAGCTCACCGGTAAAGGCAAAAGATTCCTCTTCCTTGTTGTACAGGCTTCGGGCTGCATCACGAAACATATCCCATGACGCACCCGTCTGTGTGGTATCGTTGCAGACGTATGCCTGCGGCAGCGAAATGTTGAAGACCGCGTATGTATCACCTACAGCCGGACAGCGGTTCGGGTTCGGTATCGTGCCCCCTTCTTTCTCGACAGGCACCAACTTAAACCGTCGGGCTGCATGGTCGTAACCGGTCAAAGCGTCAGATGTCTGCTCGAGGTCAAATTCTTCTCCAGTCATCACACCCGACTGGAAGATAATCGTTGCAGTTTCGCCCGGTATTCGGCATTTGGAATAGTCTAAATCTTCCGGAATCGTGTTATCGATGATATCATAGAGATGCTTTTCGGCATCCACCACAACCACCTCGGACACCGTGCCCACCCGTGAGGGGTAGATGTGCGAACAGTCCAAGCTGTCCTCATTGTTATTGGCCAAAGCCCGGTCGGCTCGTGTAATGAACATGCCATCCTTGTCGGTTTTATAGCGTCTGCCTTCGTATTCCAATTCCTGGGATTTTGGCAGCAGCAGACAGGAAGCTCCATAGGCGGTGCGGTCGATGTTGCGCTCGCCACCCTGCACATAGAGGATGGAGGTGGGTGGTTTTTCGCCCTGCAGCTTACGGCCGACACCGGTTTTGAAGCCATTCCCACGGCCGTAGGAAAGAGGCAGAGGATCGTCCTTGAACTTCTCTACCTTGCCGAAATTGATAGTCTTGCTGACGATTTCGAATTCTGTTCTCCACTCATCCGCAAAGCGGTTAAGCGCATCCAAACAAAACTCATGGCTAAAGGCCAAGGTCTTTTCCGGTGCATCGATACAGGTCCCAATAGACCATCCTCCAACTCCCGATTGGTTCATATTATCAATCAAAAGCTCCAGAAAGAAGCGGGGTTTTCCGGTAAGTTGGAATTTCAGCTTTCGGGGGATGGCTGACAGGTGCTTGTATTTGATGGTACCCAACAGTTCCCAATAGCCGCCAAAGGTGGCACTGTAATCGAGATTGCGAGTGCCATGCTTTGTCAGATCCTCCGGTCTCCAGAGCGTATATCGCTGACCTTGATAGTCAACATAGCTGTAGACAGGTATTTCTACATGTTCTGTCAACGAGAACACAAGATTGACCTTGTCGCCCTGCCGGATGGCCCGATAGCGATAACTGGCATCATCGACTGGTATATCGAGAAGTATTTTCCCTGTCTTTTCAAAAATGATCATAGCTCATTTAATTAATTGCTTAACTTTGTTTCCGGAGACCGTCGGTCCCCTAATTTTCTTTTTTTTACAGCCTCCAATCTGTGATAGCCTGGAGGCTGTTTTATTATTCTTTCGCCACCGAACATTTTATATCTCCATTTGTTTTAAAAGAAAATACCCAACCTGGGGTTGGCGATTATCAATAATTTTTTCTGAATATACATTTGCTGTCTTTCTGCTGTGACAGCCCAAAGACAGTGTCACTAATTTATTAATACGGCCTTGCAGGCGGAGTGAAGTTTGATGTCCAACGGGCAATATTACTGATGCGAAACTCGTCAATCATACCGTTCAGATACAATCCATAATCCCGATATTTTCCGATCATTAAAGAACTATAGTACCCTGAAACCATCGTTGATGTGAAACCAGACGCATACACTCCATTTACATACACTTTCCAATATCGAGATTGTGACCTGACGATCGCAAGATGAACCCACTGATCCCGTGGCATCGTAAAATAGCATATTGCATCCCCTCGGGTTCCACCATACTGCAATCCAAAGAAAATGCGTCCGTCCGATTCCTCCATTATATCAAAGCTGTAACTTCCATAAGCAACGCCTTTTGACATTATACCGTTTTTCACACCACTTTTCAGTTTAATCCAAAAATCGACGGTATAGTTTGGATATAGGGACTCGTTTATGGCATTCGTTCCACTTATCTTTACATACCCGTTTCCTGAAAACGAAACGCAATTCTTGAATTTTCCCACTACATAGGACATATTACTACCAACATAAGGCTTGCCTGAGGCTTCATCTTTCAATGATCCATCAAAATGTAGCAACAGCAAAGTATTCCTGTCTACTTTCTTTCGTCCCATCATCGATCTTATCATACCAACCTCCTTTCCGCCGAAAGTCGGTCAGATACTTTAGTTAAGAGGTGTTTACCCCCCCCCCATTAACATTTGTAAACAATTATTTCTCATGACTTTATCTCCTATTTTTTAGTCGTTAATATCCTGTTTCATCTTTTTCAACGGCAGATCATTCTTCGTAAGCCCAATAGCGGATCAGGACAGTGCCATCACCGCCGTTACCGTAAGTACCACAACCGCCACCACCGTAACCGCCACTTTTTCTATTGCCATTTCCAGTTCCGCATCCTTTGTCGTAATCGGATTCTCCACCCATGCCCCCATTTATATTTCTGTCTGAACCACCACCTCCGGCATTTCGTTTCCCAGTAGGTTCGCCAAAATCGCGGGTTGTATGCCTTTGACCCTTTCCTCCGCCATATAGGGAACCAGCTGGATAGAGAGAGCCATTTTCATTGCGGCTGCCGATTCCGTTAGATCCATCAGAACCCGCTTTAGCCGTATCTGAATCATCTCCTGCTCCGCCACTTCCGCCGTTGCCACCAGTATATGCTCCGGCATTACTTCCGCCTGGATAACCATTACCCGCACCATTTCCGCCATTAGCTCTATAACTTGAATTTAAGAATTGAGAGTATCCACCGTTGGGGGCAACTTCAGAATACCCTCCAATTCCTCCTTTCCCAACTGTTATCGGAATTGACTGACCCGGTGCAACAGAGATAGCATCACCGTCTCTCCATCCGGATGTATCTTTTTTGAAGGTTTTAGTATAGCCGCCACCTCCACCGCTTCCATTATGTCCTGCACCCCCTCCTCCGACAAGAAACACATCAACCTCCCTACATCCTTTAGGTACGATCCAGGTATAATTCCCGGCAGGATAGAACCTCTTGGTGAACAACTGCAACTTCTTCCGTCCCATCATCGACCGTCTCATCTACGCCCTCCTTTCTTACGATAAGAGGTCGTAACTTCTTTATTTAGAGAGCATTTTACCCCCCCCCGTTTAACTTTTAATAACATAATCTGTTTCATTGCTTTACCTCCTGTACAATTGTGGGCAAGTCTTTCAAGTCGTTCGGATAACCTGTAACGGTTGTCAGAATGCAGAGATAGATCACACCGTATTGTTCATAATATTTGTCTTTCTCGAATGCCATACCCTGCACGTATGGAATAGGATCATCAAGCGTGCCTGCGTGCTCATCTTCAACGATCTTATACAGTGAAGCAGTTTCTATGCCCGGTTTCCAGTCGGCTTGCAGCTTGTGCTTTTGTATCACTTCAAACAAAGTGTCGCTTTCTCCTTCCACTACTCGAAGCCGGAAGCCTATTTCAACTTCCTTGCCAAACTCCGCATCTTTCTCACCCCAAATGGGGAATAAGACCTGCATCTCCAACGCTTGGCTGGCTGTGAGAGACACGCTGTTCATCATCGCACGGGCAAAGGTCACTGCCTGCGCTTCCGGGGATTTAGCGATTGCCTTATCTGCTTTAGTTTGCAAGGCTGCCGTTGTTGTATGGATCATTTCAGGATAGCCTTCCACCACGATAGCTTCGACCTCCTCGGCTGTTTGGGCGGCATCGATACGGGATAGCAAGCCGTCTGTCACCTTGCCGCATTGCTCCGAATAGTCCGCTATTTCGTCAAGAGCAACCGTTAAGATATTCGAGGTGTAAAGATGACCGCCTACTTCGACTTCTTCCTGCCGGCCACACTTATCCTTCACTTGCAGGGTGTTCGAGACATATGCGTCCTGTTCATCAATATAATAATGATGGATGTCTTTGTCGTAGATTTCCTGCCGTTTGGCATCACGGGCACGCCAGAGTAGTTCTTCCGGAGTAGGTTCAGGTTCCGGAGCGGGCTGCATGTGCCAACACTCCAACGGGGTTGCATCCGGATGTTCGTTGTGGTACTGTTCCTGTTCTTCTGAGAGCGGAAGATAAGCCCCAACCTCATAATCGTCTATATCTGTACTTATGAGATAGGAATCAGGAAGTTTTACTTTCGTTTTCCAAAAATTAATGTCTTTATGAATGTATATCATATTGCTATTCTTAATTGTGATAATATAAACAAATTATACCCTGTCCTCCTTTTCCTCCTTTACGTGACAGACCACCACCTCCTCCGCCACCAGCTCCAATGCCACCATTTCCGCCATTCGTAGGATTGCTTGACCCTGAATTTCCACCATTTCCACCTGATTCAAGACCTGCCGCCCCACCACCTGCTCCAGATCCATCCGAACCAGATCCGTTCGAGCCTTTCCCCGAAGTTCCACCTCCTCCAAATAGGCCAATGGGAATAAGTACATTGTTATATTTATATCCTGTACCACCTTGATAAGATTGACTATTTCCACCTTTATAACCGCCCATACCATCTGCATTACTTACACTGTTTCCACCGGTCATTCCTGACGATGAATTTCCATTACCCGACATAGATGCGCCTGAACCACCAGCATAACCGTAAGAACCATTCCAATAACCAGGAGAGCCTCCACCATTATTACAAATCGCGATATCGGAAGATGGGTTTTCTACCAACTTTGATAGAATGGTATATATACTGTCTGGTATTTTAGAGCCATTACCAAGCCCTCCTGCTCCCTCACTATTACCTCTTTGCCCTCCAGCACAGATTATCGTATCCCCGTTTATTTCAAGAGTTGTACTATCCCCATCAGTTTGTGCATTTACAGGCTTTGCAATTTTACAAGTCAAAGTTTTCGGTAGCAAAGAGATTTTTATATTACGAGCAAATGCTATTGTTCCAGAAGCTCCACCGCCACCACTGTTTGTGCCACCTCCGCCGCCACCTCCAACGATTAGCAAATCCACAAACTTATATTTTTTCTCTATTATATAATTCTGTTGGATACCTAAAGGACTTACCAGCTTTACCAATTTAGGCACTGTATTATATAGATTACCTGATATCAATCTACGTTTCATCTCTTCCTGTTTTGAATTATACCCTAACTACTATTATCCCGTGTTCTTTCTTCAAGGATACACCTGTCGGTTTCCCGTTCGGTAACGTTACACTTGATTCCTCGGACTGCCAGCCAGAACCATTAGGGACCGGTTGGTCAAAGTCCGACCCGGAACTGTTCAAGATCGACAGATAGAATTCCTGCATTTCCGGTACGCTGGCGATATCGGCAAAGTTGATCGCTTGCGGGGATTTGCTTGTGTATTTGAAGCGAAGGTTATACGGTGATGACGGAAGAGCCGCCAGAGACTCGACATCGACATACTCTTTCAACCTCAAAGAGTCCGATACCTTCGTTTTCTCTTCATTGCTGTAGTCATTGGTTGATAGCCCCTTTCCCGTTACAGCTTCAACGACTTTGACCCATCCACCGGCTTTCCTGCCATACGTAGATGTATCAGATGGAGCATCTACAGTGATTGCCCCATCCTTGCCGGGCAAGCCTTGTATGCCCTGAAGACCCTGTTCGCCTCGTTCACCCGTTTCGCCTTTCTCGCCCTGTATCCCCTGCGGGCCCTGTTCGCCTCGATCGCCCTTTGGACCCTGTGCGCCTGTTTCTCCTTGCAAACCTTGTATGCCCTGTTCACCTTGAGGACCAGGGACACCCTGTATGCCCTGTTCACCTTTTGCCCCGGTTTCTCCTTTAGCGCCTGTTTCTCCTTTGTCCCCTTTATCCCCTTTTGCACCTTTAAGATTCGGTGTATCAAATGTGCCGGCAGCGGTCGTTATCTGGAGAATATATGTCGTTTCGTTATTGGTTTTGACACTGACCTGTATATCCTGCAAAACAGCCGGAAGATCTGCAAACGTATGCACTCCGTCGGATAGCTTCATGCTGAACTTGCCATTCTCCAATCGTTCGAAGAGCCATACCGATGCCGGATAGACCGTCGTATCGCTTGCCCATTCGGCGGTCGTCTGTTCGATCTGTTGATAAATAAATGCACCTTTCTTACTCATTGCTTAAATATCCTT